>Ga0302199_1001123_pt1 | contig 13634 bp, 12 predicted proteins | sample II_Bog_N2_3_FD_194588 | JGI IMG/M metagenome (GOLD analysis project Ga0302199, IMG submission 194588) | Peat permafrost microbial communities from Stordalen Mire near Abisko, Sweden - II_Bog_N2_3 | ecosystem: Environmental > Terrestrial > Soil > Wetlands > Peat | place: Sweden: Abisko, Stordalen... | reverse complement strand
CCACCTTCGAAGAGGAACTGGAACTTCACCGAGTGGACTGCCTGGGAAGCCATGGAATGCTCGACAATCACGCCCTGTTGATCGCGAAACGAGGGGAATTCCTCACTGAACCGCTAATTCCGCCCCCACTTCTCACCGGCCATGACCTGATCGCACTCGGCTGGAAACCGGGACCGCACTTTGCTGAAATTCTGGAAGCCGTCCAGAATCGGCAACTGGAAGGCACTCTTGCTTCCCAAGAGGAAGCCATCGCCTGGGTACGGAAACGAGGATCAGCGAACAGAGACCAAAGTTCAGCGCCAAAATCTGTCCTCTAACCTCTTTTGCTTTCCCTCACTTGACAGGGAGGCATTTCGATTGTTTCTTCAGCATGATGTATCTATCCCCTCGGCCCTCTTTGCTCGCCAGCCACCTGCGGTACAGTTTTGAAGGCTTTCTTTTCTCTGTCATTCTCCTACTGGGAGTAATTCTTTCAACCAAGGCGGAAGCGCAAACCAATGGTCCGACAGTGTTGCAATCGTTCACGAATACCCCGATTTCCACCACGGTCTCCAACGCTCTCTCCCTTGATCTCACCCAATATTTCAGCATCACTAATCTCCCAGACTATTTCAACACTCCCACGACGCTCAGCAACACAGTTGTGGTCAACAGCTCCATGGGAGACTTTCTCATCCAGCTCTTCCCAACCAACGCTCCCGCCACCGTGGCCAACTTCCTCGATTATGTGACCAACGGAGACTATGAGAACATGATTATTCACCGTTCCGTGCCGGGATTTGTCATCCAGACGGGGGGATATTCAAATAATACCTCTCTCTCTGCCATCCCCACTTTCCCTCCCGTGACCGGTGAACCGGGTCTTTCCAATCTCACTGGCACCGTGGCCATGGCTTTGAGCAGCGGGCCGAACAGTGCGACTGACCAATGGTTCATCAACCTGGCCGATAATAGCTCCGCGTTAGACAATGCTTCGGATGGAGGCCCCTTCACCGTCTTTGGCCAGGTCATCGGCAACGGCATATCGGTCGCCCAAGCCATCGCCGCACTACCGACAAACGACTTCAGCGGCTACTACGGCAGCGCTTTCAGGACTGTTCCTTTGCAGGGATGGACCAACGGAACCGTCAACCTCGATAATCTCGTGACCATCACCAATATTTTTCCCCTTCAGGGAACTTTCCCTTATTTTGCCGTCAGTTCCGACAGCAATGCTTTTGCCGTAGCGGTGAACGGCACCAATCTTACCGTCTCCTTCGTCGCCTACCCGACAAATCCCTCAACCATCGGCAACCTTGCCAAGATCACCGTCTTTGCCGTTGATACAAATGACCTCATCACAAACTCCTCGTTCCAGGTTTACCCAAGCGTCGCAGGCTCGCAGACCATCACCTTTCCGGCCATCCCTGAGCAGACCTATACGACCAATCAGTTTCTCATCGGCAACTACTGGCCGACCTCCTCTTCGGGAGTGTCCGTGGACATCACCTCCTATACGGGACCTTTGAGGGTGAACAGCAACGGGATTCCTTTCTTCAGCGGAACCGGCACGGTGACCCTGACTGCCAACACGGAGACCAATGCTAATATCAATCTGAACTACACTCCTGCGCACCCCGTAACAATCAGTTTCAGGGTGACCCCAAATCCCATCACTGGCAGCTTCAGCGTTCCAGAAAAGAGCGTCACAAACATCGGCACCAGTACCGGCACCTTTGCTCTGGAGCCGCCCAGTTCACGATCCACAGGGGCTTTCACTTACACCAGTAGCAATACGAATGTAGCCGTCGTCTCAAATAATATCGTCACTCTCACCGGAATAGGAACCACCACCATCACAGTCACCCAAGCTGCAGCGGGCAATTACGGCACAACCTATATAACCAAAATACTGACAGTCGCCGGAGAGAAACCAAAGTTTGGCACCTTCAGCATACCCTCGCAGACCTACGGTTCCGCGACTCTCACCCTGAACGCTCCCGCCTCCACCTCCTCGGGTGCCTTCACCTACACCTCGAGCGATACAAATGTGGCCTCCGTCTCGGGCAATACCGTCACCATTGCAGGAAAGGGAACAGCAATTATTACGGCCACCCAGGCCGCTGCGGGCCGGTATGCATCAGCCTCCATCAACACAAGCCTGAAGGTCCTGCCAGCCGTCCCGACAGTCAGCTTTACCCCACCGACCTCGCCGACAAGCTATATTTTGAACGAGATCATCCCCCTGACCACCACATCGACTTCTGGAGGAGCGATCACCTACCACAGCAGCAAGACCGGCGTGATCTCGGTCTCCGGTAGTAGGGCTACCATCAAGGGGGCTGGAACAGCAACCCTCACGGCCACGGTGGCAGCCCATGGCAATTACACCGCATCGACCGCCTCAAACAGCGTCACGGTCACTCCGGCAATCCCGATCCTCGGCACCTGGAGCATCCCCTCAAAGAGCCTCGGAGCCGCCCGATTCAATCTCATCCACCCCGCCTCGCCCTCCTCCGGTGCATTTACCTACACCAGCAGCGCTACGAATGTGGCCTCTGTCTCGGGTAATACCGTTACCATTAAAGCAGCTGGATCAACCACCATCACGGCAACACAGGCGGCAAATGGCAACTACGGCACCAACGCCACATCGGCAATTTTCACCGTTTCGCCAGCACTCTAACCAGAATTTACCCAAGGAGAGCTGGTCAGAATACCATTTCCTCTACCAGCTAGGAAAACTCCTTTTCCCCCCGACATAGTAAATATCCCACTATTTTTTAACATATGCATTTTTTTTCCCGGCCCGCTCTCCAGAAGATCCGCATCTATCATCTCTTCGGTGCATTTTTCTTCAGTGCGCTGCTGTCTCTGGGGGTGACGCTGCCGAGCCTGCAAGCATCGTCGGGTTCGATAGGAATCATAAATAACTCATATATAGGAAATACACCTATTAACTCAGGCGGTCTAAGCGTTAATACAGCTAATCTCACAACTCCCACGGTGCTGCAACAGCTGCCAAATGTCCTGATGTCGTCGAAAAACAGGGAATTGGTGGTAAATTTCTCCCAGTATATCTTTTCTCCAAGCGCATTGACCAATGTCGTGCTGGTGAATAGTTCCCTGGGAAACTTTCTCATCCAGCTCTTCCCCAGCAGCGCCCCGAATACCGTGGCTAACTTCCTTCGGTATGTGACCAACGGGGCCTATGCCAACACGATCTTCAACCTCGCAGATACGAATGCCGGTTCGGCCGCCATCGTTCAGAGCGGAGGATATTCCAACAACAGTTCTCTTGCCACCGTCACCAACTACGGATCCATCCCCAGCGAGTTCGCCAGCGCCAACCTCTCCAATATCCAAGGCACCGTGGCCATGGCCTTATCGACAAACACAAATTCCAACAGCGCAACCAGCCAGTGGTTCGTCAATCTGAGCAACAACAGCTCCTATCTCGACGCCGCCAACACCAGTGGCAATGCTCCCACAACCGTTTTCGGCCGTGTCATTGGCACTGGTATGACGGTCGTCGATGCGATCGCCGCCCTCCCAACGGACGATTTTCAAACCGCTTTTGGTTTCGGGTCCGACCTCTCATCTGTTCCCATGCAGGACGGGTGGACAAGCGGAGGCACCGTCTACCTCTCCGATCTCGTCACCATCACCAATGTGACGACCATCCCCTTCCCCTACTTCGTAACCAGTTCCGATCCAAGTGTGTACTCGGCTCAGATTCAGGGAAGTAATCTGGTTGTCAAATATACCCCCCCGACCTCCGCCCCACCCACTAGTTTCGCCACCATCTCGGTTTATGCCTCGGATACCAACGGCAATGTGGTCACCAATTCGTTTCAGGTTTCCGACCACAAGCTTGTCCAGACCATCAATTTCCCCCCGAATTATGTCACTTACAGCGCGACGAATGCCGCTAATTACATCCTGACCAATCTCCCCACGGCCTCCTCCGGCCTCCCGGTCACGATCAAGGTCGCATCCGGCCCGGCCAAAGAGTTCTTCATCACCAATCAGGTCGTCACCAGCACCACCAACAGCGTTGTCAACCTTGGCGTGACAAATACCGTCACAAATAATGTCACGAACAGCGTGACCAATACCGCCTTCATCCTGACCGGTGCGGGTAATGTCACCCTTGTCGCCACCCAGCCGGGTGATGCCTTGTACGATGCGGCTCCTCCCGAAACGGGCTTCCTCACGGTTTTTACGACAAACCAGACCAGCGCCTCTCACCAGATTGGCATTCCCAGCAAGGACACCCCGCCTGATGCCATCATCCCGGCAAACTCCGGGGGATTGACCGTCAACCTGGCTAAGTATGTTTCTTTTCCCATGGTTCCCACCAACGCCGTGCTGGTGAACAGTTCCATGGGTAACTTCTTCATCCAGCTCTTTCCCTCCAAAGCGCCTGCCACCGTGTCCAACTTTCTCAACTATGTGACCAATGGCAACTATGCTGATACAATCTTTAATCTCTCACTTACGAACGCCGGTTCGGCCTCCATCGTTCAGAGCGGAGGATATTACAACAACAGTTCTCTTGCCCCCGTCACCAGCTATGGAGCCATCCCCAGCGAGTTCGCCAGCGCCAACCTCTCCAATATCCAAGGCACCGTGGCCATGGCCTTATCAACAAAGACGAATGCCAACAGCGCCACCAGCCAATGGTTTATCAATCTGAGCAACAACAGCTCCTATCTCGACGCCACCAATACCAACGGCAACGCTCCCACAACCGTTTTCGGACAGGTCATTGGCAATGGTATGTCTGTCGTTGCTGCTATCGCCGCCCTCCCAACGGACGATTTTCAAACCGCTTTTGGTTTCGGGTCCGACCTCTCATCTGTTCCCATGCAGAACGGGTGGACAAGCGGAAACCCCGTCTACCTCTCCGATCTCGTCACCATCTACAATGTGGTCGTTCCTCCCGCCGTCACCTCTTCCGATTCCAACGCTTTCTCCGCCGCGCTTCAGGGAACCAATCTCATTGTGACCCCCATCGCTCCCAATACCCTCTCCGCTCCCGTCACGATCTCGGTCTACGCCGCCGATACGAATGGGAATGCCAAGATTATCTCCTTCCAGGTATCCCAGCAGAAACTCACCCAGAACATTTATTTTCCAATGATTTACACAAGTTATAGCCCCAGCGCGTATTCTTGGATAAATCTTCCGACGACATCTTCTGGGCTTCCTATAGATTCCTATGATCTTCTCTCTGGCCCAGCCTATATTTCAAAGGGCGGACTCTATTTTAGGGGTCCTGGGGTTGTGACGCTGAAGATGATCCAGAGTGGTAATTTCTTGTACCCTCCAACCTCTGCAACAGGTTACATCGTGGTGGAAAAAGGAAGCCAAACCATTAGCTTTTCTGCGATCAGCAACCAAACCAATGTCGCCACACCCTCCACCCTCGATATTTCCGCCACCTCCTCCGTCGGCCTACCTGTGAAGCTTACATTGGCCTCCGGCCCGGCAACGCTCGTCGCCAGGAAGCTCACTCTCACGGGAACAGGTACCGTCACACTCATCGCCAGCCAGCCAGGCAATGGCAACTACTATCCGGCCACATCAGTGACCAACAGCTTCACGGTGACACAGCTCCCTTTGGCACATTAGTCAGAATTTTCACAGATTTCTGCATTCCGCCTTCAACTTCTTCTGCTGTTCCTTCTGTCTGACACCATCTCTCAGTAGAAAAAAACCGAGTTTTTTTGACAAGCTGAAGTCTTTTCCTAGGCTTGACACGAGAATGGTTCCGCTGCCTCCTGTCATCGTGCTCTCTTGCCTCCCCTCTTTTCCAAGGATAATTTCACGGCCTTGTGACGATGGCTGTCACGGCACTTTTTTGGGGAGTCCTGATCCCCTCGGTGAGAGTCGCTCGCCCCGTTCTGATCGCACCCATCCCCACCACGCAGGTCTCCACCACCAACGGGACGACCTCAGCTTCCCAGATTACTTTTCTGCCGAGCCCGTTCCGGGAACCCAAGTGAGGGTCACGACAACGCTGGGGGCTTTCAACATGGAACTCTTCCCCTCAAATGCTCCGGTTACCGTCGCCAACTTCCTTGCCTATGCGAATGACGGGGCCTATGAGAATACACTGATCGACACTTCGGCGAAGAACTCGACTCAAAAGTTTTTTCTCCAGACCGGTACTTACATCGCAACAGTTCCTCCGGCCTTGATCCCGACATGGCGGCGATCACCAATGAAGCCAGCCTCTTAAATGTCCGTGGCACCGTGGCGATGTCCCTGAATGGCACCAATCCCGACAGCGCCGAGCGCGCGTGGTTTATCAATCTAACCAACAACACTTCCTTTGACACCGGCACCACAAATGGCGGTCCCTACACCGTCTTTGGCCAGATCCTCGGCGATGGCATGGTGGTGGTGGATAAAATAGCCGATGTTCCCATCTATAGCTGGAACACAAATTTCAGCTTTTCCTCCATCCCCCTCCAGGATCTCGTTGCCTCGCAACGTACCATTCTGGTCCGCAATCTCATCGCTGTCAAAAGCGTGGCCACGCTTCCCTTCTATGCCATTAGCTCCGATCCGAATGCTTTCTCGATCAAGGTCAATGGCACCAACCTGACGATCACCTTCCTGGCCTACACCAACAAGTCGGTGACCATCACCGCCTATGCCTCCGACACCAACGGGAATACGATGAAAAGCTCCTTCTTCGTCCAGCCGAACCCCCAGAGGGCTCCCAGACCATCTCGTTCCCCGCCATCGGCGATCAGAATTATACCAACAAGCCATTTTCTTTCACAGCCCCCACCGCCAGCTCCGGTCTGCCCGTCACCCTCACTCTCTCGGGCCCGATCAAACGGGATGGGGCGAAATACCTCCTCACCGGGGAAGGTACCGTCACCCTAATCGCTATCCAGTCCGGCAATATTAACTACTCTCCCTCCACACCCGCGACCAACAGTTTTGCCGTGACGAAGAGAAACCAGAAGATTTTGTTCCCATCCATTGCTGATCAGACTGTCAACGAAGCCATCTTTTCCCCTTTCACGATCACGAACGCATCACCCGAGGCTTCCTCCGACCTTCCTGTGAAAGTGACGGTCTCCGGCCCGGCAAAACTTTCGGGTGACAAAATCAGGCTCACCGGAACCGGAACCGTCACCCTCACGGCGGGTCAGGTAGGAAATGCCAAATACAACCCAGCACCGAACCAATCGATCAATTTCGTTGTCGGATCAAAATAGTCTCTTTCGTCCCGAGACCTTCCACATAGCATGGGAGGATGATCCCATGCCTCTCCCCTCTTCTGTTCTTTGTTCTCATTATTTTCTGCGCCCTGACAGTTGCCGCCTTAATCACCCGCCCGCCTATGCCATCACGGAAAAAGTGGAGCAAGTTCCCGTTTTGGATTGCTTTGTCAGTCTCTTCACCTGGATTCCCTGAGTCGTTGGAGAGTATCTTCTGGGATGGGAGGGAGTGGTCGCAGCCATCATCGCCCAGACTGTCTCCATTCACGTCTCCTGCCTGACCGACAAGGCTTGGCAGGAACACTCCCTTGATCTTCAACATCCATACCTTGGGCCTTTACTCGACTTCCTCCGCAATGACGGGCCATCAAGAACAGATCACTCTCGTATTTCAACTCTAACAAAACGCTTATATAATTAGATAATTTCCTACGGCAGGATAGCAGACGATTATCTGGTTAAAATCGGACCGAACTTCGGGTCCCAGATTCCAATTGCAAGAGAGTGGCGTGTCGTTACGTTTTATTCATGCGAATCAGTCATCTGCTCCCATTGCTTGGCCTCATGGTTACGGGGAGGGCATCTGCGATCCCTGTTATTACCTCGATCACGAATGCCCCCTACACAATCTCTTCACCAGGAACTTACCGTTTGGCAAACGACATCTCCTGGACGGGAACAGGACTGAACAACGCTTTTGCCATCACCATCAATGCCAACGATGTGGTGCTGGATCTTAATGGAAAAACCCTTACTGGGAATCAGTACTTCGGACTTGATGTATTCACCGCCTTCGGAATCGCTGCCACCAATGTCAGCAATTTGACGGTCTTCAATGGCACTGTGAACGGATTCAGAACCGGCGGGGTGCTTCTCTCTTCGGTCAATCAGGCAAAGCTCTACAATCTGACGATTGAGAACATCAATAATCTTGGCCTGTGGTCCGGGCTGTTCCCCCTTGATATGGTTAGTGGATTCATCGCCCTGGAATCGACTAATGTGTGCCTTTCCAACGTCCTTATTCAAAATATCAATCTTCAACCCACCAATGACAACACTATCTTTGCCCAAGCAGGTGGAGTGATTGCGGTAGGGTGCGCCAACTTCACCAATGTGGGTGTTACCATCACCGGGGTAACCAATAATTCCGGAGTCGCGGCGGGAATAGCGGCACTTGATTGTACGGGTGTTACTGTGCTGCGCTCCACAGTTTCGAATATCGTGACGGGACAAGGGGCGACGAATAATTTCGTGGGGCACACCTGCCTCGGGATGGTGTTTTCACCTTCGAGGCTCTCCGCGAATATCACTGGCGCGACAGTGACCAGCGGTGGCTCGGGATATTCCGGCTATCCCCCGGTGACGATCTCTCCCGTGACCAACGACTCAGGATCGACGAATTATGGATACGCGGTGGTCTCTCCTCAGGGACAGGTTACTGGTATTGTGCTCACCGGTATCGCGACCAATTATGAAACCTTCCCCCAAGTGACCATCGGTGGTTCGGGAACAGGGGCCGAAGCAGTTGTTCAACCGAATCAGGTCAGTTACACCACCATCGGCTACTGCGGCAATATCAAGGTAGCGGACTGCAACATCTCCAACATCATCGGAGCCATTGATGACGCTCATGGGATCAGTCTCTTTACCGTGACCAATGCCGTGATCCAGCGTGTGCACGTGAATACTGTCGTGGACGGTCAAAATTCGTACAATTTTGGGGGATCCAAAGCGACAGGATTTGAAAATTATGGCAATCCAAGCGCCACAAATTGCAATATCGTGCTGGAGGATTGCGTCGCGCAGAATGTGATCGCTATCGGGCCAGCTGATCTGGCCGCCAATGGGTTTTCTGCAGCGGGAAATGGCATCAGGTTCAACCGTTGCACCGCCTCCAATGTTATCGTCGCAGGTATCAACCGGCTCGACCCGCTTGCTTCACCCGGAACTGCCGCCGGCTTCGGCTGGGCTCCCGATGTCCGCATTCAGAATATTTATCCGGCAAAGAACACCGTGATTGAGGGATGCACTGTGATGAGATCCCTCGTCTGTTTCGACACGTATAACTTCCAGAATTCTGTCTGGCGCAACAACCGGCCCATCGCTGTTCCCAACGGCATCCGTTATCTTCAGGAACCCGCTCTAACCGATCGTACAATCTTTGGTTCGATTTGGAACGAGGTTGTTGACGCCGCACTCTACCCCGATGGGATCAAGGCGATTCCCATCTATAATCAGGCTCAGGGAAACCAGATCACTCCCGTTCCCTGACAGGTATCATCATGACAATCGTTCCCTAACCTCATTTGAGGCTGGGAGGATGTTGTCAAAGAAGTGCTACGGCACGACGGCGGTCAAATCCTGAGCCCGTGCATACAGACCAATGACTGTTCCAACAAATCCACCGGCGGCTTGCGTGCTCAGGATGCTCCCATCCACTTTTTCAGCGATTGTTTTCCATACACCGGCAGGATCTGCGCGGTAGGCAAAGGAGTAGAGGCGTCCCGATCCCTTTATTCGTAATTCAATCCTGCACAATCCGATAGGTAGCGATTCGCTGGCTATAATTTCAGGTGCCTTGGATTTTTGGGTGTTTTGCTCCAGGAAAATTTGTGGGACTTTCCCTTTCGCCGTTCGAACTCCAAGAAAGAAATAGTTTGCGTCATTTTGCAACGCAGCGAGGCCGGCATCGCAATTCACCATGCTCCGATTTAACACCAAGACGGTTGAAGCAGAAAAATCTGCATGCTGAAGTCGTTGCGCGATGAAGGAGGGATTGCCGTTCAGCTTCAAATCCTTATTTGGAACCGAAGTTAACGCTACAGACCGTGGCGCGATGAGTAACGAGCCGGGCTTGGCCGATAGGGACCACCAGTGATCGCGAGGCGTCCGAAGAAATAGCCATGATTTATCGAGTTCAGTCGTCTTGAAATTATCCTGCCAAGCGAATGTTCCAGTAAGGGGTCTTGGAGCAGGAGGTGCAGATGGCAAGTTTGGTCGCTTTACTAAATACGGCAGGATTTCTCCCTTCTTTAAAATGATGGGCCAATCATTGAGCCATGTCACGGGCAGCAGGAACGTTTCACGTCCAATGTTTGACAGGTCATCTTCGTAAGTACGAATCCCTAGAAAGACGGCCCACCATTCGCCATTCTGCGTCTCCACCATGTCAGCGTGTCCGGTGCTGGTCACAGGATCCGGGCGACTTGCATCCATCCCACGCTGGGTGAGAATCGGATTGTCTGGGAAGGGTTCGAATCTCTCCGAAAGTGACTTGGCTCGAAAGACGACTTGGGAATGATTTTTCTCAGTACCGCCTTGTGCTGCGCTGAGGTAGTAATAGCCATTCCGTTTGAAAAGATGGGGTCCTTCAATCCAGACCGGATTTTTTGAAAGATCCGTCCCCCCGTTCACGATTATCCGTCCATGATCCACTGATTTTTTCAGCGGATCAAACTCCCATAACCAAATCGCCCGATGCCCCTTATACTGTGGTTTATCATCAGGGGGAGATCCGTTATGAACGATGTATCCTTTACCGTCGTCATCAAAGAAGAGAGAGGGATCGATACCATTGATTTCTGGCAACCATACTGGATCCGACCAAGGGCCCGCAGGATTTGTCGCCGTGACATAGAAATTCCCGCCTCCAGAAAGATTCGTGGTAATAATGTAAAAGAGACCGTTGTGATAGGTGATAGCCGGGGCGTAGATGCCGCCAGAAACACCACTTCCGTCCAGATTTAAAGTTGAGGGCCGATCAAGGGCATTTCCGATCTGAGTCCAGTTCACCAAATCCGTGCTATGATAAATCGGAACCCCTGGAAAAAATGAGAAGGAGGAATTAATCAGGTAATAGTCCTCACCCACCCTGCAGATGCTAGGATCGGGATGAAAGCCTGCAAGAATGGGGTTGTAGAACTGGGTGTCCGATGGGGGTGCCTTTTCAAACACTGGATCATGACCCTCATAGGAAAATGAGGAGAACTCTGCCCAACCTGACTTTTGATTCTCGGCACCAGCAAGGCGTGAATCAACGCAGAGGGTGACAAACACGAATAACGGAATCCAGTTGAGGGCTCTTGGGAGGGGCATCGCTAAAGTTAAAAATTTCGAAACACGATTAAGAGAGTCTCTTTCAACAGAATGTCTCTCACCTGGAGAATCCTAAGGAGACCACACTGGCAGCGCCAGCCATCAGGATTGGGTAAGGAGCACGTTCTATCAACTATGATACTCGATTCAAATGTGTCTCCTTGAAGGCTGTATCATACTTGAGGCCGTAACCTAAAAGACGGTCGAAGGCAATGTGGGCGACCCAGATCAGTAGAAGCCACGTGTAAGAGGTCTGTCCTGTAAACCAAAGAACTATATAAATCATCAGCGGCACAGAATAGGTATGGAATACATTGTAGATAGCAGCGCCTAGCTTCTTGTTGACGAGATAACCTATCATTGAAAAATCAGGTGTCAGGAAAAGCACTGCAAACCACAGCCAACTCGCCTGTAACTGATGATAGAGAATGCAAGAAGTCAGCAAAACTGCTGCGCCCTCAGTGTGAAGTAATAATTTTGGCTTTGTCATGGGAGCATCTGGTGGGTCATCGCAAGATCAATTATTTTTTGGCAATAAGGATGATACTGATAATGGCCAAAACAATACCTGCGAGCTTTCGCGCTGTGATTGGCTCATGCAAAAAAAGAATGCCAAGAATCGCCCCGCCTACGATGAACATTCCATAGATCGGGACAACGATGCTGGCAGGTCCCAAGGAAAGCGCACGAAAGAGAGACATCACCGCCACCGTTAGCGCAATCCCTGTCGCATAAGCAAACAAGGCGCTAGAACCCAGAAAATCCTTTGGGCTCAGGTTTTGCAAGTCGCCCCTAGCAATCGTGATGCACACCGCGCAGGTGAAAGTAATGACGCAGGCGATGGCGAGTACAAGAAAGCTGGAGAACTGTCCGCTACGGGTAGAAAACTTGACCAATAAAGTGGTGAACGAGTAACCCACCATGCCAATTAACGCCCAGGTAATGTAATTCATAGCGTGTGATTTGATAAAATTTCTAACGTAGAAAACTGAGCCGCGCCAGATTCATAGCGTTGTCAGCGAAGCGGAACTTCCAGCGGCTCCAGTCGTTGAGTTCGGCGACTTGTCAGCTGGCTGTCGTCTGAAAAAATAAACCGCCACGAAACCTCCTGCAGCTAATGGCAAAAGCCAACCAAATGGGAAGAACGGGTTATCTCCATCTTCTGCTCTGCACATGTTAAGGCGGAGCAGTATCTGAGCATAAAATGCCAATCCAAAAACGAGTAGGATAAGAGAACCGGAGCGCCGATTGGTGCGCGGCAGACACCAAGTGCCTGAAAAAACACCGCAAAAACCAACGACAAGGCTTTGAAAAAAAATGCTGAAATAGTCATCCCAGACTGCCGGCGTAAAGATGAAGAGAAATAGATCAGCAATGATAAATGAGACGATGCAGGCCACGGCGATCGCGGCTGCATATCTGACGATCAAGATGGCAAAATGCTTCATATCAATGGCCTGAACTGAGCGTCACCATGCACGGTATCCACCTGTAAACTTGTCGAAGCGAATAGTGTTCGTTCCAACGGTTAGGGCTCAGATGCACGGAATGCTTCCAAACTGGATAAATCTTCATTGAGGATGGTCTTTTCTTCAGGGTCTACAATCTCTAGTGCAAACTTCCTAGCCATGGCGATGTGCTCCACCGCAGATTCTTGGTGTGATATTGAAAGCGCTCTGGCAATTGCCTCGTGAGAACACGCTCGATGGAATAGGCTGAGGTTGTTCTGCTCGGCAACATCCAGAGATCGCCAAGCGTGGAAAAGCGCAGAATCAGGCTGTTGTAGAATTGAGTGGACTCTGGAAACCAGCCACTCGCCAACCGCAAGGTTTTCTGCCGACCCAACGATTTCCCAATGTAAACGTGATGCATGGGCTGTATGAATCATTCGTGTGTCGTCTTCTAGAGTACGATGCGCCTTGTCGAGTTGCTTCCAAGTCTCGTTGAAGAAATCTACTGCCATCTTCCTGTGAAATTGCATCTCCCTTAAATCCGTTGCATCGGGGTTCATAAATATTGGGATCTGTTTAATGCCTAACGTATAATAGGATCGGATTCTATCTTCTTATAATAATGGTTAGTATTCAAAAGGAGGGGAGGATCTAAGGTCAACGCCTAGGCCATGAACAAAAAATTCATGGAAGGGTAAGCGTATTCATCGACTTAGCAGGAACTTCCAGTCGGGCTGGGGAGGTGCCCGAATTCAAATCGGTAGAGACGACCTGATCAGTGTCGTTTTCAAATTGCACGACTTTGCCGCCATCTGGGTTCTGGAAGGCGACGATGTTCTTGAATGGCCCCGTGACAGCAATTCGT
>Ga0302199_1001113_pt1 | contig 13721 bp, 9 predicted proteins | sample II_Bog_N2_3_FD_194588 | JGI IMG/M metagenome (GOLD analysis project Ga0302199, IMG submission 194588) | Peat permafrost microbial communities from Stordalen Mire near Abisko, Sweden - II_Bog_N2_3 | ecosystem: Environmental > Terrestrial > Soil > Wetlands > Peat | place: Sweden: Abisko, Stordalen... | reverse complement strand
GCAGCCATCAGCACCGTGGAGATTTTCCGCTCGCCCGGCGAGACCGGATTTGTCCTGCAGATTGCCGTCTGGCTCTGGTTCACGGTGCTGTTCGCAAACTTTGCCGAGGCCGTCGCCGAAGGCCGCGGCAAGGCGCAGGCCAAATCGCTCCGCGCCACGCGCACCCGCACCAGCGCGAACAAAATTTCCGGCGACGGCAAAATTGAAACCGTGGACGCCGACTCGCTGCGCAAGGGCGATGTGATTCTGGTTCGCGCCACCGAAATCATTCCTGCCGACGGCGAAATCATTTCCGGCGCAGCGACGGTGGACGAATCCGCCATCACCGGCGAATCCGCGCCCGTCATCCGCGAGGCTGGCGGCGACCGCAGCGCCGTCACCGGCGGCACGCGCGTGCTTTCGGACGAAGTCAAAATCCGGATCACCGCCAATCCCGGCGAAGGTTTTCTGGATCGGATGATCGCGCTCGTCGAAGGTGCGAGCCGCCAGAAGACGCCGAACGAAATCGCGCTCACCATTTTGCTCGCAGCGCTGACGATTGTGTTTCTGCTCGCGGTCGTGACGCTGAAGCCGCTGGGAATTTATTCCGGCGTGACCTTTTCCAACGCCGTGCTCATCGCGCTTTTGGTCTGTTTGATTCCGACGACCATTGGCGGCCTGTTGAGCGCCATCGGCATCGCGGGCATGGATCGTTTGCTTCAGAAAAATGTCCTCGCGATGAGCGGCCGCGCCGTCGAGGCGGCGGGCGACGTGGACGTTCTGCTGCTCGACAAAACCGGCACCATCACGCTCGGCAACCGCCAGGCCACCGCGTTTTTGCCCGCGAACGGCGTAACCGAAACGGAACTCGCCGACGCCGCGCAACTCGCCTCGCTCGCCGACGAAACGCCCGAAGGCCGCAGCATCGTCGTGCTGGCGAAAAATTTCGGCATCCGCGCGCGAGCGATCCATGAGCTGCCCGGCGCGCAGTTTATTCCGTTCACGGCACAGACACGCATGAGCGGTGTGGATGTTGAAGGCAAACGAATCCGCAAAGGCTCGGCCAACGCCATCCGTCAGTTCACCGGCGGCATGCTGCCGGCGGACATTGAAAAAATCGTGGAGGCGATTTCGCTTTCCGGCGGCACGCCGCTGGTCGTTGCCACGCGTGACCGCGCGCTCGGCGTGATTCATCTAAAGGACATTGTCAAAGGCGGCCTGGCTGACCGGTTTAAGCGCTTTCGCGCGATGGGTATCCGCACCGTGATGATCACCGGCGACAATCCGCTGACCGCCGCCGCCATCGCGCAGGAGGCCGGCGTGGACAGTTTTCTCGCCGAGGCCAAACCGGAGGACAAGCTCGCGCTCATCCGCCACGAACAGACCGGCGGCCGCATGGTCGCGATGATTGGCGACGGCACGAACGACGCGCCGGCGCTTGCTCAGGCCGATGTGGGCGTGGCGATGAACACCGGCACGCAGGCCGCGAAGGAGGCCGGCAACATGGTGGATCTCGACTCCAATCCGACGAAACTTTTGGAGATCATCGAAATTGGAAAACAACTGCTCATCACGCGCGGTTCGTTGACGACCTTCAGCATCGCGAACGACGTGGCGAAATTTTTCGCGATCATCCCGGCGATGCTCATGGTGACATTCCCGGTCATCGCGCCGCTGAACATCATGCGCCTGCACAGCCCGAACAGCGCAATCCTGAGCGCCGTTATTTTCAACGCGCTGATCATCATCGCGCTGATTCCGCTGGCGCTGCGCGGAGTTAAATTTCGTCCGCTCGGCGCGGTGGAAATTCTGCGGCGCAACCTGCTCATCTATGGCGTCGGCGGCGTCATCGTGCCGTTCATCGGCATCAAGGTGATTGACGTGGTCATCGCCGGCCTGCACCTCGCGTAACTCTACACTCGAAAACTTATGAAAAATATTTTTGCTGAATTCGGCCGCTCGATTGTGGCGACACTGTTCTTCGCTCTCGTTTTGTGCGGGCTGTATCCGCTCATCGTCTTTGGCGCGGGGCAACTGCTGTTTCCGCATCAGGCTAACGGCAGTCTGCTCATGGACAAATCCGGCGCGGTGCGCGGCTCGGCCTTGCTCGCGCAGAATTTCACCGGCGCGCAATACTTCCATCCGCGCCCGTCGGCGGCGGGCGCGAACGGCTACGACCCGACCAGTTCCGGCGGCAGCAACCTCGGCCCGACCTCGTCGAATCTCGTCGCCAACATCACCGCGAATATCGCCACCTACCGTTCCGACAACAATCTGGCGACGAATGCGCCCGTTCCCGCCGATGCCGTGACGGCCTCCGCCAGCGGCCTGGACCCGCACATCAGCGTGGCCAACGCAGAAATCCAGATTGCGCGCGTCGCCAAGGCGCGCGGCTTGGCAGAGGACCGCGTGCGCGAGCTGGTGAAGCAAAACACCAGCGGACGTGACCTTGGTGTCTTCGGCGAGCCGCGTGTGAACGTGATGACGCTGAACTTCGCGCTCGACCAAAAGTAAACGCCTTCATCTTCGTTGCGAACCGGCCTGCTTTTGAACATCATGGGCCGCGATGCCAGAGCCGAGCCGACCTGCGATTGAACGATTGAAGCCGGAAGATTTTCTCCGGCTGATCGAGAAGAGCCGGCTGGGCAAATTAAAAATTTATCTCGGCCACGCCGCCGGCGTCGGCAAGACGTTCGCGATGCTCGAAGAGGCGCATCGCCTAAAAAAAGCCGACGTGGACGTGGTCATCGGCTGGATCGAAACCCATGGGCGCGCGGAAACCGAGGCGCTGGTCGCCGGTCTGGAAATTATCCCGCGTAAACAAGTTCCGCACGGCACCGGCACGGTGGAGGTGCTCGACACCGAGGCCATTTTTAAGCGCTATCCGACGGTTTGCATCGTGGACGAACTGCCGTTCACCAACGTCGCCGGCTCCCAGCATCCCAAGCGCTACCTCGACATCCATGATTTGCTGCTCGCCGGCATCAACATCATCACCGCGCTGAACATCCAGCATCTCGAGAGTTTGCACGACACCGTGCTGCGCGCGACCGGCGTGGACGTGCGCGAGCGCGTGCCCGACCGCTTTGTGCTGGACGCGGATCAAATCATCAACATTGACCTGACCGCCGAGGAATTGCGCGAGCGGCTGCGGCTGGGGAAAATTTATCCCGCCGACCGCGCCGCCGCCGCGCTGGAGAATTTCTTCACGGAAAATAATTTGAACGAGCTGCGCGAACTGGCGTTGCGCGAAACGGCCAATGCGCTCGACCAGCGTCCGCGCATCGGCGCGGTTTCGCCAACGGAGGTCAGCGAAAAAATCGCCGTCTGCATCAGCACCAATCCGGTGACGACCGCGCGGCTGCTGCGCGTGACCTCGCGGCTCGCGGGCCGCCTGAACCGCGAGTGGATGGCGGTTTATGTCCGGCGAAAAAAAGAGGATCCGATGCGGATCCCCTCGGAGTTGCAGCGGCAATTCATCCAGAACGTCCAGCTCGCGACGGAACTCGGCGGCAGCGTCACGGTTTTGGTAAACGAAGACGTCTGCGAGGCGCTGCTGAAGTATTGCCGCGAAAATGACGTGAACCTCGTCGTGCTCGGCACGAGCGAGCGGCGCTGGTGGCAGTTCACGCGGCCGAATGTCATTGAATTTTTCATGCACCACGCGCCCGGCATCGACCTGCACATTGTTGACCCCAACGGCTGATTTAAAAACTTAATGAACATCTTTGGCTTCCTGAAAAACACGTTCATCGGCCGCGCGCGCAACGTTTCCGACAAGCGCATTTTCCACAATATGTCGCTCGTGGCGCTGCTGGCGTGGGTCGGCCTCGGCGCGGACGGCTTGTCATCCTCGTGCTACGGCCCGGAAGAGGCGTTCAAAGCGTTGAATGGCCACACGCACTTGAGCCTGTTCGTCGCGCTGGCGTCGGTGCTGACCATCGTGGTCATCTGCCTGAGCTATTCACAGATCATTGAATTGTTTCCGAGCGGCGGCGGTGGTTATCTCGTCGCGAGCAAACTGCTTTCGCCCACGCTGGGGGTGGTTTCCGGGTGCGCGCTCATCGGCGATTACATTTTGACAATTGCCATCAGCGTGGCCAGCGGCGCGGATGCGCTGTTTAGTCTGCTGCCGGAAAAATTCCAGCAGCAGGCGCTGGAAATGATCCAACATCAGAAAACCGAATTCGCGTTGGGCGTCGTGGTTCTCCTCACGTTGCTCAACCTGCGCGGCGTAAAAGAATCGGTCATGCTGTGGGTGCCGGTGTTTTTCGTGTTCGTTCTGACTTACTCGTTTGCGATCGTCTGGGCGGTCGTGGCTCATTTTGGGGACTTGCCGGACATCGCCCACGGCGTCGTGGCCGATGTGAGGTCGGACACCGCCGAGGTCGGGCTGCTCGGCTTCATCGCGCTGGTGCTGCGCGCCTACAGCCTCGGCGCGGGAACCTACACCGGCATCGAAGCCGTGAGCAACGGCCTGAACGCATTGCGCGAACCACGCGTGCAGACCGGCAAACGCACGATGCTTTACATGGGCGCGTCGCTGTCGTTCGTCGTCGGCGGACTACTGCTGGCATATCTTTTGTATCACGTCGGGCACGTTGACGGCAAAACGCTGAATGCGGTGTTGTTTGAAAAAATTACAACCTTATGGCCCGGCTGGTTATCGCGCGGATTTGTCATTGCGGCAATGGTGTCGTCGGGCGCGCTGCTGATCATCGCGGCGCAGACGGGATTTCTCGGCGGCCCGCGCGTGCTGGCGAACATGGCGGTGGACAGATGGATGCCGACGCGGTTCGCCACCTTGAGCGACCGGCTCGTCACGCAAAACGGCGTGCTGCTGATGGGCCTCGCCGCGTTTCTGGTAATTTTCCTTACCAAAGCGTCGGTGGACATGCTCGTCGTTCTTTACAGCATCAACGTCTTCATCACCTTCAGCCTTTCGCAGCTTGGCATGGTGCGGCACTGGTGGCTCGAACGCGCGCTGGAACCGAAATGGAAAAATAAAATTGTCATCAATGGCATCGGCCTGCTGCTCACCAGCGGCATTCTCATTTCGTTGTGCATCGTGAAATTCGACGAAGGCGGCTGGGCCACGCTGCTGGTCACCGGCGCGCTCGTGGGCGTGGCCTTCTGGGTGAAACATCATTACCGCCAGACGCAGAAAAAACTGCACCGGCTTAACGAACTGGTCGCCGCCGCCCTGGCCGACGACGCCATCGTCGAGGAAAAAACGCCGCCGCCGTGCGACGCGAACGCGCGCACCGCCGTGTTTTTAGTCAATGGATTCAACGGCCTCGGCCTGCACACGCTGCTCGCCGTCGTGCGGATGTTCCCGAAAGTTTACCGGAACTTTGTCTTCGTGCAGGTCGGCGTGCTGGACGCCGGCAATTTCAAGGGCGCGGCCGAGGTGGAAAACCTGCGCGAACACTCGCAGCAAGAGGTGGGCCGCTACGTCGCCTACATGGGCAAGCGCGGTTTTTACACCGAGGCGCACCTGGCGCTGGGCACGGACATCGTGGACGAGGCGGCAAAGCTTTGTGATGTCATCGCCGAGAAATTTCCGCAGGCGCAGTTCTTTGCCGGCCAGCTCGTGTTCAAGGACGAGAGCATGGTCACGCGCTGGCTGCACAACCATACCGTCTTTGAACTACAGCGCCGCCTTTACCAGAACGGCCGCGCGATGCTCATCCTGCCAATCCAAGTCTGAAAACAAAACCGCCCGCGATTTTTAAGTCGCGGGCGATTCTATTGAATTCAGATTTCTTACGCCGTCACTTCCGCGCCTTCGAGGAAGCCTTGCAGGTGGCGGACGCGCGTCGGGTGGCGCAGCTTGCGCAAGGCCTTCGCCTCGATCTGGCGGATGCGTTCGCGCGTGACGTTATACATTTTGCCTATTTCTTCGAGCGTGCGCTCGTAGCCGTCCGCGAGGCCGAAACGCATTTCCAAAATTTTCCGCTCGCGTTCGGTCAGGGTCGTCAGCACGTCGCTCAATTTTTCGCGGAGCAAACTGTAGCTGGTCACGTCCGACGGATTTTCCGCCGACTTGTCCTCGATGAAATCGCCAACGCTCACGTCGCCATCATCACCGACCGGCGCGTGGAGCGACACCGGCTGTTGCGCCATCTTTAGCAGCGCGTGGATGCGCGAGACGGGCATGTGCATTTCGTCGGCCAGTTCTTCCGGCGTGGGTTCACGGCCGAGCTCCTGCGTGAGCTGTTTCTGCGCGCGCCAGAGCTTGTTCATGATTTCAATCATGTGCACCGGAATACGAATCGTGCGCGCCTGGTCCGCGATGGAGCGCGTGATGGCCTGACGAATCCACCAGATTGCGTAGGTGGAAAATTTGTAGCCACGGCGATACTCGAATTTCTCGACGCCCTTCATCAAACCGATGTTGCCTTCCTGAATCAAATCCAGGAACGACTGACCGCGGTTGGTGTATTTTTTGGCGACGGAAACGACGAGGCGCAAATTGGCCTCGGCCATGTGCGTCTTGGCCTTGAGGCCACGGTCAGCCGCCGCCTTTAATGCCTTGAATGCCGTGTAAAATTCCTCGCGCGGCAGGCGCACGAACTGTTCGAGCGTCGCGATTTTCTGATGCTCGGCCTCGACGGCGGCGCGCTTTTCCGCCGTGTTGCGGTGGGTTTCCAGTTCTGCCAGATGCCGGACGCTCGCCTGGAATTTTTCGTGGATGTTGCCGGCCACGACGATCATTTCCTCGACGACTTTCTGCTTGTAGAAAAATTTCAGGAAGGTTTCCTGCAGTTTGGCACCCAGCTTCTTGAGTTCCTTCTCCATCTTTTCCTTGCGACCCTTTTGCTGCGCCTTCTGCCACGCAAAATACTTCGCGTCCACGTTTGCGTCCATCGCGTGCACCTTCTTGATGAGCTTGCGCAAATCCTTCAGGTGGCCTTCGCGGTTGGCGATTTTTTTGTCAACAATGACGCGGTCGAAACGCTCCTTCGGCGGGTCGGACAAAATCTTTTCGGCAATGGCGATGTGTTCCTTCGCCGTGAAGCCGAGGCCGTAAACGATGCACTTCATCTCCACTTCCGCGTCCTCGATTTTTTTGCAGATCTCGACTTCCTGTTCGCGCGTGAGCAAGGGGACCTTGCCCATCTGGTTCATATACATGCGAACCGGGTCGTCCAAAATTTCCAGGCGTGAATCGTCGTCGGCCTCCTCCGGCTGCGCCTGTTCAGGCTTGGTGCGCTCGTTGCGTTCAGCCTCGGCCTGATCCATGACGATTTCCACGTCGAGGCTGCGGAGCTTCGTCAGCAGTGCGTCGAGGTCTTCCGGGCTCAGATTGTCCGGGAGAATGTCGTTAATATCGTCGTAAGTGATGTAGCCATGCTCCTGCGAGAGGTGCAGCAGCGTCTTGACCGTCTCGGTCAAATCCACCGTGGTCAGCGCGCTGCCCGTCGTGGGCGCGGGCGGCTGGCCGTTGGCCGGGGCTTTGGCCGGCGATTTGGCCACGGCTACTTTGACGGCCACAGGAGCCGGCTTGGCGGCTTCCGGTTTGATCGCCTTGCTGGAAATGACAAATCTCCGCCGGACGGGCGGAGTTTTGACTTTCGGCACTTTGGGCGAACTGGCACGTTTGCTGTGCGGCGCGGATTTGGGCGCCGTAACTTTGCGTTTCGACATAAATAATCAGACCAAAAAAACATGCGCCGGTTCAGAAAAATTGACGATTGACCGTAAAAACACGGCTTCTGACGAGACACCCGCGTTCATGGCCGTGAAGCTGGAACTGCGAACACCAGAAGACTGACGCGCGTCAATACTAGCCCTTTTGCTGGAAATTACAAGGATAATATTTGCTTCACCAATGGCTTTCTGACGCCCGAAGCATCCGTGCCAGCGGCTGGCAATGGAAATTTCCGGCGCGAAGTCAGGTCGCCGCCCGCACCGCCGCCACGTCCCGCTGAATCTGTTCCCGCAGTTCCGCCGGCGACGAAAATTTGCGTTCGTCCCGCAGTTTCGCCCCCAATTCCACCTCCAACTCCGCGCCATAAAGCTCGCCGCTGAAATCCAGCAGGTGCGCCTCCACGCGCAACTGCGGCCGCGCCGCCGCCACCGTCGGTCGCGTGCCGATGTTCAGCGCGACGCGATAAAATTGCCCTTGAACTTTTGTGCTCGCCGCATAGACGCCGTCCGGCGGCAGGATCAAGCCGGTCACATCCAGATTTGCTGTTGGGAAGCCCAGTTCATGACCGATTTGATCGCCGGTCACGACGCGCCCGCAAATCGCATAAGGCCGGCCAAGCATCTGGCTCGCCGCGTCAAAATTGCCCGCGCGAATCGCCTCGCGAATCCGCGTGCTGCTTACCACTTGCCCGTCCAGCGCCACCGCCGCGAGGCCATGGACTTGGAAATTCAGTTCCGCACCCAGTTTTTTCAACAGTTCTACATTGCCGCTGCGCTTGTGCCCAAAAACAAAATCCGCGCCGACGCAAATGCTGTGGATTTTTCCGAGGCCATGCGCCAGTTCGCGGATGAAAACCTCGCCAGATTTTTCGCTGAAAGTTTTGTCGAAGGGAATTTCCAGCAGCGCGTCCGCGCCGAGCGCTTCGATGGCGCGCAATTTTTGCGACCGCGAAAAAATCTGCGGCGGCACACGCTCCGGCGCAACGATGGCGTTCGGATGTTTGTCAAACGTGACCACCAGCGCAACCGCGTCATGCGTGCGCGCGTCGGCCACGGTCTGCCGGATGATCTGCTGGTGGCCGAGATGCACGCCGTCGAAAACGCCAATGGCCACACAGGCTTTCCGCTGGCCATTGCCCAATTCGCTCGCGGCGCGGATGATTTTCATGGGTCACGCATTGGCGGCGAGCTTCAAAAACGGCATCACCCGTTTTTCCAGTTCCGCCGTCGTCAGTTTCAAAATCGTGTCCAGTGGCAGCGCATCAGCCACGTCGAACTTCCCCGACGCGCTGCGCCGCAAAGTCGTCAGGTGTGCGCCGCAGCCGAGCTTCTGGCCAAGGTCGTGCGCGATGCTGCGAATGTAGGTGCCCTTCGTGCAGGCCACGCGAAATTGCCCGAGCGGCTCCGCGTAACTTGTGAAACGGAAATTATAAATGTGAACCAAGCGGGCCTCGCGCTCGACCTCAATGCCTTTGCGCGCGAGTTTGTAAAGCGGCACGCCGTTTTTTTTGATGGCGGACACCATCGGCGGCATCTGCATCTGGTCGCCGATGAACTTCGCCGCTTCTTCGTTGAGCTGATCCAGCGTCAGCAGCGGCACCGGCAACGCGGCCGTGATTTCACCGTCGCAATCGTAGCTGTCCGTCGCCTCGCCGAACTTGATCGTGCCTTCGTAAACCTTGTCGTCGCCCATGAGCCGCTCGGACAATTTCGTGCCGCGACCGAGCACGATGATGAGCAAACCGGTGGCGTTCGGGTCGAGCGTGCCGCAGTGGCCGACCTTCTTGATGCCGAACTTGCGGCGAATCGCATCCACGACATCGTGCGAAGTCGGGCCGGCCGGCTTGTCAACGAGGATGGCGCCGTCGAGTGCGGAAAAATCTTGCATGAAAAATCGGGAATTACTTCGCGGCTTTCAGCGCGCGTTTCACGGCGGCGATGACCTTGCGCTGCACCGAAAGTGGTTTGCCGGGAATGCGCGCGCCCGCCGCCGCCGGATGGCCGCCGCCACCGAACTGCCCGCAGATTTCGCTGACGTTCACGCGGTCGCTTTTCGAGCGCAGGCTGATGCGCGTCATTTCCGGCTCGATTTCCTCGAACACGCAGGCGACGACGACCGGCTCGATGGCGCGCAGGTGGTCAATCAAGCCTTCCGTGTCGTCGCTCTCCGCGCCGGTGCGGGTGAAATCTTTTTTCTTCAGCCAGAGCCAGGCGATGCGGTCATTGTCCGTCAGGCGGAATTTGCTGTAAACATGTTTGAGCAGCTTCGCGCGCGAGAGCGGATATGACTGGTAAACTTCGTCGCAAATCTTCGCGAGGTTCGCGCCGCGCGTGACCAGCTCCGCGCCGGCGTGAAACGTGCCCGGCCGCGTGTTCGGATACTGGAACGAGCCGGTGTCCGTCGAGATGGCCGCGAACAGCAGGTCGGCGATCGGCGGCGTGATCGGCCAGCGCGCGACTTTCAGCAGGCGGTAAATCAGTTCGCCGGTGGAAGGCTCGCGCGGCGACACCCAGTTCACGTCACCGTAGCGCGGGTTGGTCGCGTGATGGTCAATGTTGATGAGGACTTTGCGCTGTTTGACACAATCGCCGACTTTGCCCAAACGTTCGTAGCTCGCGCAATCGGTGGCGATGACACAGTCAAATTTTTGACCGGCCTTCGGTTTTTCAATCAGCCCGTCGCCGACGAGAAATTTGTATTTGAGCGGGATGGCGTCCTGGTTCCAGACGGCGACCTTTTTTCCTTCGTTGCGCAGCGCGAGCGCGAGGCCGAGCTGCGAGCCGATGCAGTCGCCGTCCGGCCGCATGTGGCCGACGATGCAAAAAGTTTTGTGTTCGCGGATGACTTCGAGAACGCGATCAATGACTTTCGGGTAACTTTTCACTTCGATTCTTTGTTGGAGCCGTCGTCGGCGGCCGGAGTTTTGTCCAGTTCATCCAAAATTTGCAGCACGCGGTTGCCGCGCACGATGGAGTCGTCCACGATGAATTTCAGCGTCGGCGTGTATTTCAGGATCACCGATTTGGCGACGAGCCCCTGGATGCGAATACGATTTTGTTCCAGCACTTGCAGGCCGTGCTTCTGCTGCGTCGGGTTGCCGAGAATAGTGATGAAGACCACGGCGGTGCGCAAATCGCCGCCCACGTCAATGTCGTTGACCGTGATGAGGCCGACGTCGGAAACGTGAAATTCGCGGCGGATAACCTCGCCAATCGCACGCTTCAGCAGTTCGCGCACGCGCTCATGTCGGAGATTGGGCATGATTTTGTTGAATCGTTAAATGGTTAAACCGTTGAATCGTGAACCAGTTCAACAATTGAACGGTTCAACAATTCAACAAATCACAATTTCGCCGCGATTTTTTCGACCGCGTAACACTCGATGGCGTCGCCCACCTGAAATTCGCCGAAGCCCTCGATACGGATACCGCATTCCATGCCCATGCGCACCTCGTTGGCCTCGTCCTGAAACCGGCGGAGCGACTGCGTGACGCCCTCGTAAATGATGTCTTTTTTGCGGCGCACGCGCACCTTGCCGCGCACGATGCGGCCGGCGGTGACCATGCAGCCGGCGACGGGAATGCCCTTGGACAATTCAAAAATCTGCCGCACTTCCGCCGAGCCGACGACGGTGTCCTTGAGGTCGGGATCGAGCAGGCCGGCCATCGAGTCCTTCACCTGGTCAATCAATTCATAGATGATTGCGTAAAGCTTGACCTGCACGCCGGCGTGTTTGGCCTTTTCGGCGGCGGTGCTGTCGAGCCGCGTGTGAAAACCGAGGATGACGGCCTTGGACGCGGACGCGAGCGCCACGTCATTTTCCGTGATCGTGCCGACATCGCTGTGCAGCACTTCCATTGAAACCTTGTCGGATTCGATTTTCTTGAGCGCCTCGACAATCGCCTCGACCGAGCCCTGCGTGTCCGCCTTGACGACCACGCGCAACACCTTGCTCGACGCCGCTTCGAGCGACGCAAACAGGTTTTCCAGCGTGACCTTCGAGCGGTTTTCCAGATCCTGGCTCTTCGCCTCCTGGGCGCGTTCTTCCGCCAAAACGCGCGCGGCTTTTTCGTCGTCCACGGAGCTGAATTCCCAGCCCGCTTCCGGCACGCCGTTCAGGCCGAGCACGCTGACGGCCACGGACGGCCCGGCTTCTTTGAGGCGCTGGCCTTCCTCGTTGATGAGCGCGCGGACCTTGCCGTAAAACTCGCCGCAGATCACCACGTCGCCGAGATGCAGCGTGCCTTTGCGCACCAGCACCGTCGCGGTCGGGCCGCCGGGCGAAACGCCGGACTCGATGACATTTCCTTTTGCATTGCGATTTGGATTCGCTTTCAACTCCAGCAAGTCCGCCTGCAGCAAAATCATTTCGAGCAGCTTGTCCACGCCGGCTTTCGTCACGGCAGAACATTCGACGAAAATCGTGTCGCCGCCCCAATCGTCAGGCACGAGACCTTTCTCCTGCAATTGTTGGCGGACGCGCAACGAGTTCGCGTTCGGATGGTCAATTTTATTTACTGCGACAAGGATGGGAACTTTCGCCGCCTTCGCGTGCGCGAGCGCTTCCAAAGTCTGCGGCATCACGCCGTCGTTCGCCGCAACGACGAGGACGACGATGTCCGTGACATTCGCGCCGCGGGCGCGCATGGAACTGAACGCCGCATGGCCGGGTGTGTCGAGAAAAGTGATCTGCGCGAGCTCGTTTTTGCGCTCGGGATGCGGCACGGCAATCGTGTAGGCGCCGATGTGCTGCGTGATGCCGCCGGATTCGCCGGCCGCGACGTTGGCCTTGCGGATGACGTCGAGTAGCGAGGTTTTGCCGTGGTCAACGTGGCCCATGATGGTCACGACCGGCGCGCGCGGCTTCAAATCCTCCGGCTTGTCGTCAATGTCCAGCTCGACCTTTTTCTCGGTCGTGTGGACGACGCCTTCGCCCTTGGCGCGTTTTTCCGCCTCGAACTTGAAGCCATAATGCGCGCACACCTGCGCGGCGATTTTCTCGTCAATGGACTGGTTGACGGTCGCCATGACCTTCAGCTTCATCAGCTCGGCAATGATGGCGAACGGCTTTTGCTTCAGCGCCTCGGCCAATGCGCGCACGACAATCGGCGGCTTGATGGTGATGACCTGCGCGTCGGTCGGCAGGGAAATTTTCGGCTGCTGCGGAGCCGCAGGTTTTGGTGCAGGCGCGCTTTGCAGCGGCCGCCCGTCGCGGCCGCGCTGTTGAAACTGGCCGCGTCCATCGCCGCGCGACGGCGGTTGGCCAGGACGACCGCCTTGCGCCGACTGACCCGGGCGGCCACCGGCGATTTGCGGACGGGGCGGCGGACCGCCACGCTCACCGCCGCGTTCGCCGGGGCGCGATGAACCAGGACGCGGAGCCAATTGGATGAAGCCGACCTTCTCGCCCATCTGCGGTTTCGGCGGCGCCGGCGGCGCAATGGGGACAACCGGTTTTGGCGCGGGCGGCGGAACCACAGGTTTGGCCGGCTGGGGAATTTCAGCAACCGGCGCGGGCGCGGCTTCGGCAACCGTTTGCGGTTCGATGACCGGTTCCGGCTGAATTTCTGCGACGGGTTCCGGCGGCGGTTCCGGCGCGTGGATGATCTGGATTTTTTCCTCGACTACGGGCTTGGGCTTTTCCTCGACCGGCTTGGGCGCGAGCCGCGCGGCGACCTCAGGATGATCTTTTATCAGCTCTTCTTCGAGATAGTCGGCACTGATGTTATCAATGGAACTAGAAGCGACCTTGGCCGTTGTGATGTTCAACGACCTGGCCTTGGCGATAATCACCTTGTTGTCCAGACCGAGCTTTTTCGAGATGTCGTATATCCGACGGGGCATAAATTTTCTTTACCATCGCCGACCGGAATGTGCGCTTCGCCGTCATGGCTTAAATCGCAAAAACAAATTTCACTCCGCTCGGCTCCATAAAATCAACGGTTGGCGGTCTCGCCACCGACGTTCAACTGGCGGCGGCCCAGCTCGGCGCGCGCGGCTTCCAAAATCGCCGCCGCGCTTTCGCCGACGCCGGGAATGTCCGCAATGTCACTAGGTTCCGCCTGCACCAAATCTTCCAGCCGCGTCAC
>Ga0302199_1001107_pt1 | contig 13780 bp, 10 predicted proteins | sample II_Bog_N2_3_FD_194588 | JGI IMG/M metagenome (GOLD analysis project Ga0302199, IMG submission 194588) | Peat permafrost microbial communities from Stordalen Mire near Abisko, Sweden - II_Bog_N2_3 | ecosystem: Environmental > Terrestrial > Soil > Wetlands > Peat | place: Sweden: Abisko, Stordalen... | reverse complement strand
CCCCGCTGAAGTCCACCCTCCCGACCCACCTCCGCCAAACTGGCCTGTACTCGCCCAGCCCCATCCCGCCGAGGTCCATTTCAATGGCACCAACCTCTCCGTCGATGCGGCCAACTCCAGCCTCAAAGAAATTCTCGAGGCCATCACCACCGCCACCGGCATGAAGGTGGACGGATTCGCAACCGACCAGCGCGTCTTCGGCAGCTTCGGCCCAGCATCCCCCCGCGACGTCCTCGCCAAGCTGCTCGAAGGTACGGGCTACGACGTCCTCATGATCGGCGACCGCGGCGCAGGAACTCCCCGTGAACTTGTCCTCACCTCCAATGCCGGCCAACCCGCAACCGCCTCCCAGCCCGCCCAGACCCAGCCGCCCGACTCGGGCGATGACGACGTCGTCGTCGAAGAACCAGAGCAGCCCGCCGATAACCCCGCCCAGCAGCAGCCACACCCCTTCCCAGGAGGCTCCGGCCGAACTCCTCAGCAAATGATGCAGGAAATGCAGATGCGCCAGCAACAGATCCAGCAGCAACAGCAACAGCCCCCACCCCAGCCTCCCTCCGAATAGAGTTCCTTTCCCGGTGCCTTTGTCTTTCCGCCTCCCTCCAACAACTCCCAAACCCCATCGAGCGCAGCTCGATTTTCTAACCCCTGACCATTAAAATTCTTTCGCCAACTTTGCCGGTAATTAAAACCGAAACGCGCGCAATGGAAATGTGAGTCAACCCTCCATCGTGCGAAGATCAATCTGACTGGAAGCCGGAAGCGAACAGTTCGCGCTCTTTAACGCACCATTCGAAAGCCGGCATCAGCCTTGAATTCAACAGTTTCCAAGCTGAAAAAAGAGGATTCACCACAAAAACATGCACTCTCATTCTCTTTTTTTCGCTTTTTCCTATCTAGCTATTCTGGAATCAATCACTGAATTGTTCACGTTCGCCTGCAAAACAGCCGCAAAGGCACTTTTAGGGTCTCCGTCGAGATTCGCAAGAGTCTAGGGCCTGTTCACGCTACCGGGGTGGTGGCGACGGGAACCAGTTTTTCTCAGTCCAAGAAGCGACGAGTGCGCTGTAACCGGTTACTGAAGCGAGGAGCGACGCAGACATGGGGAAAACTGGCTCCGTCCCTGTGGGTTGCGGCGCAAATCTGTCCATACTGCGTTCTCGCCCTCGGCGGAGGGGTCGCCACAGCTTTCGGACTCGGCCCTGTGTGCCCAGAATTGCTTGGCCCGATTCACGCTCGCAACGCCATCCACTCAGGTAGTGTGAACAGGCCCTAGTTGTCGTACCTGACCTGCAAGAGCGAAACGGACTGGCGCGGGAGCAAGGTCTGTATCGTCACTTGACGATTCGCGACCTGGAGCCACTTCCCGTCGTCGAGGGCCTCCAGCCCGTCGCGCTTTTTCAGATCCGCGTACTGCTGCGCCGTAGGATGCTGGGGCGAACCCATTGCTTGCCACACTGTGTAGGCGTTGCTGTGGGTGTCGTCAATGCGGAACTCACGGACCTGCACGCGGTTGACCCCGACCGGGATTCCGCTGAGTGCGACCGCAACTGGCGTGAGCTTGCCGGCATTCTCAGGCTGGGCTGCGTCGCTGTAGTTCCATAGCAGCACTGCCGCTTCGTGGTCGGCTGCCGTGGCCATGGCATCGACGTCCGGCGTGGAGCGAACGCCGGAAGCGAGGATGCTGTCGAGGGGCACGGCGCCGGTGCTGGCCGTGGCCACGCGGTTCCCTGCCATCTGCGCCGCCATGCGAAAGAAGTTCAGAATCGGCTTGTCGATGCCGTTGGTGGCCAGCGAACGGAAGCCCTCGAAATAGTCCTTGTCCTCAAACTCGAAGGACCAGCTGAGCATGGCCAGCAGGTTGACACCGCGGCGGGCCTCGAGGTCAAAGAGCGCCTTGTAGGCGGCGGCTGTGTAGGTGGGGTAGAGGGTTCCGTTGCGGTAGTTGTTGGCCGGATTCACCTTGCTGGAGCAGGCTGCGCAGCCCTCGGGGTCGGCCTCGCTGAGGATCATGGGCAGGTTGCGGAAGCGTGGGTAGCGGGCGACGAGTTCGAAGCCACGGTCTACGTCGATCAGCTCATTGCGCAGGCCCATGGTGACCTGGCCGTTGGCGATGGTGGGCTGTCCCTTGGCGTGAAACGAGATGAAGTCCAGCGGAACCGGCTGCCCGTCGGCCGCGCTCACTCCCTTGTCCACGTGGGCCAGGAAGTTGTCGAGGAACTCGTACGCCTTCTGGTTTCCCGGCCCCGTTGAAGCCGGCCCGCCGACGATTGCCCCAGGCAGAGCCGCCCGCACACCGGCCACGGCATAGTCGTACAGCTTCCAGTAGTCCTCGGGCGAACCGTGCCAGTAGTCGATGTTGGGCTCGTTCCAGACTTCGAAATACCAGGTAAGCACCGTCTCCCGCCCGTAGCGCGCCGCCAGGTGCGCCGTCACAGTGCGGATGAGTTCGCCCCAGCGGGCATAGTCTTTGGGCGGATTGTTGCTGGCTCCGGAGACGGTGCTCTGGGGGTAGTGGACCTGGTACGGCTCGGGGCGGCTGGGCAGGCTGGCGGCCAGGTCCTTCGGCATGAAGCCAAGCTCCACCATGGGCCGAACCCCGGCAGCCTTGTAGGCGTCAAAAATGCCGTCGAGGAGGGTGAAATCGTAGACCGGATTGCCGGCTGGGTCTTCGCGGTAGACGTTGGTCGAGCTCCATTTGAGCTCGGGCACGCCATCGCCGCTGGTAAGCAGATGGTGGGCGCGGATGTAGACCGGAACGGGCGCGAGATCGTGCAATTCCGTGAGCAACTGGCGACCGTGGGGAGCGGAGGTGTAGTTGGCCTCGTCGTAGCCGAACCAGCTGTAGATGGGCTTGACGGGCGCGAGGGGCTGGTCGAGGCGTACCTGGATGGAGACTGGCTGGGGCGGCAGGGTTTGCGATGGCAGCGCGGGCGCAGCAAGAGCCGCCATCGCGGCCAGTCCAAAGCGGAAGTTCCTCATCGGCGGCACCTTTTCCCTGCTGGCCATTGTCAGCGAACGGGCCGGGATTGTCATGGAAAGAGTTTGCGAGGTTGGGCCGATTGTGGAAGTAGCATTATGCTACCATCGGAGGACAGGTGACCCATGCCCCAGCCCGTCAAACTCTCGGATGCCCTTGTCCTTGACGCACGTCTTACTGGCGAAATTGTGCAGCGGTCGATTGCGGGCCAGATCGAGTTCTGGGCTCGGCTCGGACGCTCTGTCGAGGATCTGCTGGACGGCCAGCAGGTGCGTGCTCTGGCGCAGAGCCACACCGCCCGGCCTTTTTCCAATCTGATGGACACCATGGATACGCCCGAAGGTCAGCAGCGGCTGGCCGATTACCTCGAAACGCTTCCTTTCCCTCACTTTGAGCAGCATCCCGGCGATGAGACCCTGCTGGTGAGAACCGACGCAGACGGCCGGCGCTCAGTGGGCCGCTTCATCCAGCGGCAGTTTGTCCTCGATGACAGTGCCACGGTGCCCGAGTCCGAGTATGTAACCCCGAACCAACTGGCCGCCGAGTTTGGAGTCAGCCCCAAGGCCCTGCTCGCGTGGTTGCGGCCGCGCTCTCAGTGTGCAGGCAACGCCCGCTACCGGTTCAGGAAAGATGACCCTATTCTCAAGGAAGCTGCTGTTTTCTTCCGGAAACAAGGCGAGGGATCGGTCCCCGAAGTGGTGCCGTTGGCGATCGGGCGATGACCTCCGGGTTGAGCGAATCCCTGAACACAATTCTTGACCGGCGTCCCATCGTCATCGCTATCGCAGGGCCAAACGGAGCTGGCAAATCCACGTTTTACAACGCACACCTGCGGCCCGGCGGACTTCCCTTCGTCAATGCCGATCTCCTCGCTGCGGGGATGAGCCTTGACCCCTACGCGGCCGCCAGTGCCGCGGACGGAATCCGGCGCTCCCTAATGGATCAGGGCGCGAGCTTCGTCTTTGAAACCGTCTTCTCCGACCCGGCCGGCGACAAACTCCAGTTTCTTCAGTCGGCAGAGGCTCGCGGCTATACGGTTGTGCTCATTTTTATCGGCGTGGCGAGTGCGGAAATTTCGGATACACGGGTCGCTATGCGGGTCATGAAGGGCGGCCACGATGTGCCAGCGGAGAAGATCTTCCAGCGCTACCCCAGAGTTCTTGAGAATCTCAAGTCCGCTCTTTCCCTGCTCGACAACGTCTATGTCCTCGACAACAGCAATCTGGCTACCCCATTCCAATTGCTGGCTCACTTCGAAAGGCAGCGAGCCGTTACGCTGCAAACGCCGTTCCCTGTCTGGCTGCGGAATCTATTGACTCCGCAAGGCCCCGGCAATCTGTAATTTCTCGACCAACTCAGCCCACTTTCCCAAAAACATTCTGTAAATCCAGTTGCGAACCCCAACCCCTACGGCGTAACCTCTTTCTATGCCTCGATGTCGCTAGTACCGGTCTGGTGCTTATGCCGAGGTAGTCGTGCATTCTTACTCGCCGAATCCATCTGAATCCTCTGGAAAATCGAGTAAGTTGCACCGGAATCACTACCCCACTTCCCCTCCACACGATCTCGCAAGACGATCCCAAGCCACACAATCTGAAAAGACGAGGTGTTTTACCATGCCCATTGCAGCAAGCGTTATTGACCTGATTGGCAAGACTCCGCTGGTGCGGTTGAACAAGGTGTCCGCCGGACTGCCCGGCGAAGTGGTCGCCAAGCTGGAGAGCCAGAATCCTATGTCGAGCGTGAAAGACCGTATCGGCATGGCCATGATCGAGTCGGCCGAGCGCGAAGGCAAGATCAAGCCCGGCGAAACCGTCCTCATTGAGCCAACCAGCGGAAACACCGGCATCGGCCTGGCTTTTGTCGCCGCGGTCAAGGGCTATCGCATCATCCTCACCATGCCGGAGACCATGAGCATGGAGCGGCGCGTCGTTCTGCGCAGTTTCGGCGCCGAGCTGGTGCTGACGCCTGGCGCCAATGGGATGAAGGGCGCCATCGCCAAAGCGGAAGAGATTCTCTCCGAGACGCCCAACGGGGTCATTTTGGGCCAGTTCGACAACCCTGCCAACCCGGCGATCCATTACTGGACCACCGGACCAGAAATCTGGGCCGACACCGACGGCAAAGTGGACATTTTCGTCTCGGCCGTGGGCACCGGCGGCACGCTGACCGGCACAGGCAAGTTCCTGAAAGAGAAGAATCCCGACCTGAAGATCGTGGCCGTAGAGCCGACGGACAGTGCTGTACTCTCTGGCGGCAAGCCGGGTCCGCACAAGATTCAGGGCATCGGAGCGGGCTTTGTGCCGTCCATTCTGGACACCAAGCTGATCGACGAGATCGTCACGGTGACCAATGACGAGGCCATCGCCATGGCCAAGCGCCTGCCGCTGGAAGAGGGCTTGTTTGTCGGCATCAGCTCCGGGGCAGCGGTTCATGCAGCACTCAAGGTGGCAGCGCGGCCAGAGAACGCCAGCAAACGGATCGTGGTCATCATCCCCAGCTTCGGCGAGCGCTATCTCTCGAGCGTGCTGTTTGAGGCGACCCGCAACGAAATGCAGGCCCTTCAAGCCCAAGCAATCAAAGCCTAGCTGCTAGCTTTTAGCCGCCAGCTTCCAGCTGAATTGGCCCAGGTATCTGCATCTGTGCCTATCGCTGGCAGCTGGTAGCTGGCTTTCTGGAGTTCTCCCATGGAGTGGTTGTCGCGCATTCGCGAGGACATACAGTCGGTGCTGGATCGCGATCCCGCGGCCACCTCGAGCCTGCAGGTCTTCCTCTGCACGCCCGGCCTGTGGGCCGTCTGGTCGCACCGCGTCAACCACTGGCTTTGGCGACGCGGGTTCAGGCTGACCGCGCGCATACTTTCGCAGGTCAGCCGGTTCTGGACCGGGGTGGAGATTCACCCCGGCGCGCTGCTTGGCCGCCGACTGCTGATCGACCACGGCATGGGCGTCGTGATTGGCGAAACCGCCATTGTGGGCAGCGATGTCACGCTCTATCAGGGAGTCACGCTCGGCGGAACAGGGAGCGCCTTCAATGGTCCCGACGGCAAGCGCCACCCCACGCTCTGCGACGGCGTGTTTGTGGGCAACAACGCCAACGTGCTGGGCAACATCACGGTGGGTGAAAACTCACGGGTGGGCGCAGGGTCCGTCGTGCTCCGCGACGTGCCGCCCAACTCGACCGTGGTGGGCGTGCCGGCGCACATCATCTATCGCAACGGGAAGCGCGTGCTGATCACCGATCCGCACGAGGTCAAGGACCCGCTCTCCGACGCGCTGATTGCCCTGGCCGCGCGCGTTGAGGAACTGGAAAAAGTCACCGGCGCAGCGGCTGCGGTTCCAGACAGCTTTACGGCCGAGGAGGCAGAAAGCACGGCTTACCGGCAGGAGTTGGAGGAGTTGCGCGACTATGTTTCAGGGGGCGAGGGCATCTAAGAGTTCGGGGGGCTCTGAGGGAAGAGCGAGGTCTGGAAAGAAAGAATGCCCCATACGGGGCATTCAGATTGCTGACAAACCCAGAGGCACACCCTCAGGGCCTGAAGGCCCCAATGATTTTGAAGTGTTTATGTACGGGTTGAAGCCCGTACCCTTCAGAAATAGGGACTTTACGAGCAGCCTCAATGCCCCACACGGGGCATTTTTTGCGGCCAGAGAATTCCAGAAGATGCTGAGATGCGGTTGAGGCGGGATGTCAGGCTTTGAGCGTATAAAGCCCAAGGTTTTGATTATATGGAGCCGACGGCCAGAGTTGAACTGGCGACCTACTGATTACGAATCAGTTGCTCTACCAACTGAGCTACGTCGGCGACTGCCAGGTTTGATTTTACAGGGGTGTGGGGCGGGCGTAAAGACGCGGGGCGGAAAAAGGTGTGTACGCAGGCTGAAGTGGCTGGACGTTGGTGGGACGCGAGGTTTATTCCGGGAAAAGCGAGGCGCTGGGCACCTTGAAAGCGGTGACACGGGCCTTGCGGCGGGCTAGGGTGGGCTCGGGCAGGGCGAGCTGGCTGGCGATTTCGCGGAGTTCGGCGCGGACGCGGCCGATTGTGGCGACGGCGGTGTCCAGGCGCTGCTGGGTCTGTTCGCTGTTGAGGGAGAGATTGGATTGCTTGCTGCGAACCCTGGCGGTGGCTTCAAGGGCCTGGCGGGCGCCGGCGATGGTGTAGCCCTCTTCGTGGACAAGCTGCTTGATGCGCAGGGCTAGGTCGAGATCGCGGCGGCGGTAGAGGCGCTGGCCAGTGCCTCCCTTGTTGGGTTTGAGCTGGGGGAACTGGGTTTCCCAGAAGCGAAGGACGTAGGGCTCGACGGCACAGATTTTGGCGACATCGCCGATGCGATAGTAGAGCCGGTCGGGGATTTCGGCCGGTGGAGCCGTTCGCTTGTGTGCCGACTGGGGTGCCATGGAGTGCTCCGGGCGTGAGCGGAACCCCAGTATTGGAGGGGTAGCAGCCACACGCCGATACCAGCAGTATAGGAGGATTGCGCGCGCGGGGAGCAAGGATTTTGGGGCAATTTAGGTGCAGAGGGCTGAGTTAGGCAACAGGGACAGGTGTGGATGGGGAGAAATGGGCGCATCCTTTTGTTGCGGTGGATCATCGGATAGATAGTTGTTGCAACAGATATAGTCTTTTGGAGGCCCGGGATGAGGAACGAAACCAGCAGTGTGAGCCAGGCGAAACGCCAGCCGTCGATCTTTCTGCCGCATGGGGGCGGGCCGTGCTTTTTTATGGACTGGAGCTGGGGGCCTGCGGATACGTGGGACAGGACGCGGGATTTCCTGGCGGGGCTGGCGGCGACACTGCCGGAGCGGCCGAAGGCGATTTTGGTGGTGAGCGGGCACTGGGAAGAGGCAGCGTTTACGGTGAGCGCGGCGGTGAAGCCGGAGTTGATCTACGACTACTACGGGTTTCCGGAGCATACGTACCAGCTGAGCTGGCCTGCGCCGGGAAGTCCTGTGCTGGCGGCGCGGGTGGTGGAACTGCTGACGGGAGCTGGACTGGCGGCGGAGACGAACGGGTTCCGGGGACTTGACCATGGGGTGTTTGTGCCGCTGAAGGTGGCGTTCCCGGAGGCGGATATTCCGGTGGTGACGTTGTCGCTGAACCAGTCGCTGGACCCGGCACTGCACCTGGCGGCGGGACGGGCCCTTGAGCCGCTGCGGGACGAGGGCGTGCTGATACTTGGGAGCGGTAACAGCTGGCACAACCTGCGGGGGTATATGCGGGCGGAGACGCTTAGCCGGTCGCAGGCCTTTGACGACTGGCTGACGCCGGCGGTGGAGGGTCCGGCGGCGGAGCGGGACAAGCTGCTGTGCGCGTGGGCGGAAGCGCCGTTTGCGCGGTATGCGCATCCGCGGGAAGAGCACCTGCTGCCGCTGATGTTGTCGGCCGGCGCGGGTGGCGGCGATGCGGGGAAGCGGATATTTACCGATGCGCCGATGCAGGCGGTGATCAGCGCGTACCGGTTTGGTTGAGGAGCGGGCTGGCGCGTTGGGAGCGGGCCGGGTAGACTGGCGAGGATGATTCATAACGGACGCCAGAAACTGCCCTACGACGCCGAGGAAGCCGTGCTCCATTTGCGAGCGGCGGACGCGAAGCTGGCTGCGCTGATGGAGCGTGCCGGCGAGTTCACGCTGAAGCTTGGACATACGGGAACGCCGTTTTCGTCGCTGCTGGAGTCGATCCTGTATCAGCAGTTGCACGGGAAGGCCGCGGCTACGATTCATGGGCGCGTGCGGGACCTGTATGGGGCGGATGATCCGAGCCCGGGAGCGCTGCTGGCGACGCCGGAGGAGCAGCTGCGGGCCTGTGGAGTGTCGGGGAACAAGATACGCGCGTTACGGGATTTGGCGGAGCGAACGCTGGACGGAACGGTGCCAACCCTAGCCGCGATCAAGAAGATGACGGACGAAGAGATTGTGAAGCGGTTGACGGCGGTGCGGGGGATTGGGCCGTGGACGGTGGAGATGCTGCTGATTTTCCGGCTGGGACGTGCGAATGTGTTTCCGGTGACGGATTATGGGGTGCGCAAGGGGTTTCTGCTGACGTTTGGGAGAGCGCCGAAGACACGTGCGGTGGCGACGGCTGACCTGCCGACGGCGGAGGCGATGCACCGGCGAGCGAAGAAGTGGGCTCCGTGGCGGAGCGTGGCGAGCTGGTACCTGTGGCGTGCTTGTGACCTGGCGGCTGCGGATCTGAAAGAGGCAAAGCTCGGGGGGAAGTAAGGGGCCACGAGCCTGATATAGGCCGTTTGTATTGACAGGATTGGAAAAAAGTTCCCGGTTTGTCCTGTTTTCCCTTTTATCCATAGGGTGTTGAGAGCATTCCTGTACAGCTTTCCCCTACAATGGGCGATACGAGCCGATACGGCCGTTGAGGAAGACCGTCCGGATGGCGATCAAGCGATTCATCTGCATTCATGGGCATTTCTACCAGCCGCCGCGTGAGAATCCGTGGCTTGAGACGGTTGAGACGCAGGACTCAGCGGCGCCGTATCACGATTGGAATGAGCGGATTTGCGCGGAGTGCTACGCGACGAATGGCGCGGCGCGGATAGTGAACAGAGAGAGCCTGATTACGCGCATTATGAACAACTATGCGCGGATGAGCTTCAACTTTGGCCCGACGCTGTTGAGTTGGCTGGCGGAGAAAGCGCCGCGGACGTACCGGATGATTCTGGACGGGGAGCGGCGTAGCCGGGGGATGTTCAAGGGGCACAGTTCGGCGATGGCGCAGGTGTACAACCACATTATTCTGCCGTTGGCGAATCGCCGGGACCGGCTGACGCAGATACGCTGGGGCATCCAGGATTACAAGCACCGGTATGGAATTGCGCCGGAGGGGATGTGGCTGGCGGAGACCGCGGCGGACAACGAGTCGCTGGAGCTGATGGCCGCGGAGGGCATCAGGTTTACGGTGCTGGCGCCGGTGCAGGCGAAGCGCTTCCGGCCGATTACGGTGGAGAAGATTGCGGCCGAGGGCAAGACGCGGGCAAGCGAAGTGGTGCAGAGCGCCGGCGACTGGGTGAGCACGCCGAATGCCTCGATTGATACGACGCGGCCGTACCTGGTGCGGTTTGAGTCCGGGTTGTCGATTGTGGTGTTTTTCTACGACGGGGTGATTTCACGAGGCGTTGCGTTTGAGGGCCTGCTGAACTCTGGCGAAGGGTTTGTTTCGCGACTGAAGCGGGGCTTCAAGGACAACGATCAGCCTCAACTTGTAAACATTGCCACGGACGGCGAGAGCTATGGGCACCACCACCGGCATGGGGAGATGGCGCTGGCCTATGCGCTGCGCCTGCTGCAGCAAGACACGGAAGTGGGGCTGGCGAACTACGGCAGCTTCATGGCCGAGTTTCCGGCGAGGTACGAGGCGGAGATCAACGAGAACACGAGCTGGAGCTGCAGCCACGGCGTGGAGCGCTGGCGGTCAAACTGCGGATGCAACGGTGGACACGCGGGTTGGAACCAGAACTGGCGGGGGCCGCTGCGGGAGGCGCTGGACGATCTGCGCGACGGGCTGACGCCGCTGACGGAGAAGCTGGGCAACACACTGTTCAAGGATGTGTGGGCGGCACGCGACGGATACATTGAAGTGATTCTGGATCGGACGCCGGATAGCGTGGAGCATTTTCTGGCGGCGCACCAGGAACATGAGCTGACGGCTGAGGAACGGATACAGGCGCTGAGCCTGATGGAGATGCAGCGCCATGCGCAGCTGATGTACACCAGCTGCGGGTGGTTTTTCGACGACATTTCGGGCATTGAGACAGAGCAGATCATTGCCTATGCGGCGCGCGTGCTGCAGCTGGCGAGCGACCTGTTCGAGCATGACGCGTATGGACTGGAGCCGGCGTTTGTGGCGACAATAAGCCGGGCGAAGTCGAATGATCCGGTAGCGGGCGACGGAGCGAAGATCTACGAGACACAGGCTCGGACGTTGGGATTGACGCTGGAGCAGGTGGCGGCTCACTACGCGATCAGCTCGGTATTCAGTTCGTATGGCGACGATACAGAGCTGTTCTGCTACCAGGTGCACCGGGTTACGCACGAGATTACGACGTCGGGCCGGGGACGGCTGGCGCTGGGGCTGGCGCGGATTGAGTCGACGATTACAGGGCAGAACGATGTGTTTTCGTATGCGGTGCTGCACTTTGGCGACCAGAACATAACCGCCGCCGTGAAGGCGTATGACGCAACGGAAGCTATGACCTACGAGCAGGTGGCGCACGAGGCTAGAGCGAAGGTGATGCAGGCGAATTTTCCGGATGTGATTCGGCTGCTGGACCGCTACTACCAGATGGACTACTCGCTGACATCGCTGTTCCGGGATGAGCAGCGTCGCATTGTGAAGCTGATTCTGGACTCGACGCTGCGGGATATTGAGAGCTCGCTGAAGACGATTTACAACGACCATGCGAGCTTGATGCACTATCTGGCCCATGCGGGTCTGCCGAAGCCAGCTGCGCTGGTGCTGGCGGCCGGATTTGCAGTGAACGTGGGACTACGCCATGCGCTGGAGTCGGACCCGGTGGACCTGGCGCTGGTGCGTTCGTTTATCGCGATGGCCCAGGATGACGGAATCTCGCTGGATACGGCGACGCTGTCGTATATTGCGGACCTGCGGATGAAGCGGGCGATGGTGGAGTTGCAGATGTCCTCCGGGTCACTGGACCCGCTGGATCGGGCGCTGGGGCTGGCGCGGACGCTGACCGAGCTGCCGTTTGAGCTGAATCTTTGGCAGGCGCAGAATATCTGGTACGAGATTCTGCGGAGCTCAGCGTACTCGCTGACGGGGCACACGGATGAGGATCACGAACGGTGGGAGACGGACTTCCGGCAACTGGGCTGTTGCCTGTCGATTGCGTGCGATCTGATTACGGTGGAAGAGCCTGTGGGAGCTACGCCGGGCGATTAGGGCCTGTTCCCACTGCCTGAGTGGTGGCGACGGGAGCGGAGATTTCCTCAGTTCAAGAAGCGACGAGTGCGCTGTAACTGGTTACTGAAGCGAGCAGCGACGCAGACATGGGGAAAACTGGCCCCGTCCCTGCGGGTTGCGGCGCAAATCGGGCCATACTGCGTTCTCGCCCTCGGCGGTGGGGTCGCCATCGCTTTCGGACTCGCCCTTGCGTGCCCAGAATTGCTTGGCCCGATTTTTGCTCGCAACGCCATCCATCCAGGGAGTGTGAACAGGCCCTAGCTCGAATACACGCTAAGAGATTCCGTTGACCGGAGCGAGGCGCCGTGCGATGATGCCCAAATATATGCTGCGACGCACTTTATTGTCCCTTCTGCTGATGCTGTGCGGTAGTTTGTCCGCTCTGGCTGCGGAGCCGGTTTACCTGCAGGTGACCAGCCCACACTTCACCGTGATTACCGACGCCGGCGAGAAGCAGGCGCGCCATGTTCTGGACAACTTTGAGCGCATGCGGTGGGTCTTCCAGAAGCTGTTCCCGAAGTCGAATGTAGACCCTTCCTTGCCGATGGTGGTGCTGGCGATGAAGAACAAGAAGGGCTTTCAGGCGGTGGAGCCGGAAGAGGCTTTGGGCAAGGGGCAGCTTGACCTTGCGGGGCTGTTCCTGAAGACGCAGGACAAGAATTTCATTTTGCTGCGACTGGACGCGGAGGGGGATCATCCCTTTGCGACGGTGTACCACGAGTACACGCACCTGCAATACAGCGCCGCCGAGGAGTGGATGCCGCTGTGGCTGTTTGAGGGCGTGGCGGAGTTTTTCCAGAACACGACGATCCACGATAAGGATGTGCAGGTAGGCGAGACGGATGTGAACGAGATTCTGTATCTGCGCCAGAACCGTCTGATTCCGCTGGAGACGCTGCTGAGGGTGGATCACGATTCACCGTACTATCACCAGGAAGACAAGGGCTCGGCGTTCTACGCGGAATCCTGGGCGTTGACGCACATGCTGCTGATCAACGACCGGAGCCAGAAGACCAACCACCTGGGCGAGTACATGACGCTGATGAGCCAGGGAGCGGACCCGGTGGGGGCGGCGATGCAGGCCTTTGGCGACCTGAAGAAGCTGCAGACGGCGCTTGGGTACTATGTGCAGCAGAGCGCGTTCATGCATTTTGTGATGAACAGCGGTGCGGCGCCGATCGACGAGACGACGTTTACGGTGAAGGAGCTGGACCGAAACGCTTATGACGTGGCGCGGGCCGACTTTATGGTGGGCGAGGGGCGCACGAAAGACGCGCAGGCGCTGCTGGAAGCGGTGATGCTGGCGGACCCGAAAAATGCGGCGGCACGGGAAGCGATGGGGGCGTTGGCGTTTCGCAATGGGGACCGGGTTGGGGCGCGGAAGTGGTATAGCGATGCAATTGCGCTGGACTCCGGGAGTTACCTGGCACACTACTACTTTGCGGCGCTGTCCTTGCAGGATTATGGGGCTGGAGACGATGCGATTGAGAAGAATCTTCGCGAGGCAATCAGGCTGAATCCAGGATTTGCGCCGGCGTACGACGAGCTTGCGGCGTACTTTGGAATGCGGCGGGAGAAGCTGGACGAGGCGCAGATGTTGTCGGCACATGCGGTGCAGCTGGACGGCGGCAATGTGCGCTTTCGGGTGGATGCGGGAAATGTGCTGCGGGAGCGGGGCAAGCTGGACGATGCGGAGCGGGTGCTGAAGATTGCAGCAAAGCTGGCGAAGAACCCTGGTGAGGCAGCGATGGTGCAGAACCAGCTGAGTGAGATTCAGCGAGAGCGCAGCTACGCGAGCCAGGCGGTGACAAGCGAGAGTGCGGGAGTCACGACAGCCACTGTGGCGCTGCCGACGGTGAATGGCAAGG
>Ga0302199_1001099_pt1 | contig 13849 bp, 10 predicted proteins | sample II_Bog_N2_3_FD_194588 | JGI IMG/M metagenome (GOLD analysis project Ga0302199, IMG submission 194588) | Peat permafrost microbial communities from Stordalen Mire near Abisko, Sweden - II_Bog_N2_3 | ecosystem: Environmental > Terrestrial > Soil > Wetlands > Peat | place: Sweden: Abisko, Stordalen... | reverse complement strand
CGCTTCAAAGAACCACCGGCGGGACCGTGCCCCAGTCGGAGGGAATCGCCTCGGACCATGAAGCGGGCAGCAGAGGCAGCGCAATCGTCGAAAGCGGCGGATTCACCACGGTACGGCTGGAGTTGGCGGCGTTCACCCAGGCCGTGCAGAGCGGCGCCTCATAGTCCGTGCCTGCGGCCAGGTCGAGCAGCCGAATCCCCAGCCGCGCCAGTTCGTCACGGACGGCGGCTGCCCAAGAACCCCCGCCCACGGCGCTGATCAGCATGGATTCCCCGCCCAATAAAGCATGCGTCACAGCGGCGTTCAGGGCCGGCCCGCCCGGCGCCGCGTGAAATTGGCGGGCGTAGGCCTTGGTGTCTTCGGCGGGAAGATGGTCGAGCCAGTAGAGAACATCGAGCGTGGTTCGGCCCACAAACAGGACGCGCGGTGAACTCATGGACGGTGCGGCTTCCATGGGTTGATTGTACGAAAGCCGCCGACGAGGCGATGACTTGTGAGCAGCCCCCGCATCCCTGGCGCCAACCCCGGATAAGCACTATTTGAGTTCGTTATTGCGCAAGCGAAGCACTTCCGGCTGCGCGCTCAGCCGTTCCATTCACAGGGTTCCTGCGCACCTCCGCGTTGCCGGGCAGCGCCACCGCATAATGCCCATCCCAGCGCGCCGGTTCGCTCGCCGGATAGTCCGTGCTCAGAATCTGTGCGCCGCTGGCCATCATGGCGTCACGGTTGGCCGTCGAGTTGGCGCGCGCCTCTTTGGTATCGGAGTCGGTGCGCGCGCGGACCAGGTAGCCTTGCCGAACCAAAGCCGTAATCTCGCTGGCCGGACCGTCGTTGCGCTCGATAAATGCTGCGTCCGGCTCGCCGGGTTCGGCGTTGGTAAACAGAATCCGGCCCCGCAGCGAGGGGTGCCCGGCCAGATAGACAGGTCCTACCGGCCGCTGGTCCATCAGGAAAATCACCTTGCCGCGCGCGCTGGCCAAAGTGGGCCAGTTCCCTCGCAGCACCGCCTGGTTCAGCGTCTCGTAGCTGCCGCGCACATCGTCGGGCGTGATCATCTCCGTCGGCGCAAAGACGGACCGGATTTCGGCGTCGAGCGCATCAAAAGTGCTGGAGGTAAAAAGCTCGGGATCGGTCAGCGGAACCGCGCTCGTGTCCTTGTCCTGCTTGGTTTCGACCAGGATGAAGATGGGAATGTGGCCGGGGTGCGCCAGCGACCATTGCCGCACCTCGCTGAGGCACGCAATGAAAGGCTGGCAGACGCTGCGATAGTCGATGTCCTGAACATGCATCACCTTGAACCCGGGCTTCGCCATCACGCCGCCGGGGTCGAAGTCCGGGTCAGGCGGAAGATGCGCCTCGGCCACCATCGCCGGACCGGAAGGATGCGCGTAGCGGCCGCCCTTGCTGTCGGCAAAAATGTCCAGCTCGATCTGCCGAACGCCGCCGTCCAACTGCTTCGACAATGGCTGGTGCTGGTAGTCGAGGCTCATGTAGGCTTCGGGGTTCTTCGCCTGCCAGATCTGGCTCTCGCTGGGCGCAATGCCGGCGTGATAGCTGTTGTGGGTGCCGATCACCTGGATCTGATTCAGGCGAAGACCCGGATCCATCGGTGTTTGCGCCTGGGCAAGCGACAGAAAGCCGCACACGGCCGCGAAAGTGGCGCAAAGAAACATCGGGCGATGAAATCGAGTCATGGCACTGTCCTTCCGATGCGGAAAACCAAGCGTCCCAAGTCCATCGCCTGCCACCTTACGGCGTATCGGTAAGCGCATCCGTGGACTTGCTCATCTTGGCCGTGCGCTCCAGCTTGTCCCAGTTGAAGGGCTTGCCGTCGATGGCGCGCTTCAGCGTCTTGAACAACACGATGGAGAAGACCTGCCGATAGGCGAAGCGCTGTAGCCAGATGTGGAAGAGCAGCCAGCCGTCGCCCTTGTTGGCGGGATGCCGGCGCTCCAGGCTGAACGCCACCGAAGAGGTCACAAAGTCGATCAGCAGGAAGCCCAGGAAGTACACCAGCAGCTTTTCAAAGCTGGCCGCGGAGGCTGCCTCGGGGTGGTAGTGGCGATCGATGAAGTAGTTGACGACCCCACCCACAAACATCAGGTCGATGAAGGGCGAAACCAGCGGCAACAGCATCTGGAAGATGAGAATGTTGGGCAGCGCAAACAGTCCCATGGCCTTGTTGCGAATGAAGGCGAGGCGGTGCTTCCAGATAGCCTGCAGAATTCCAAAAGACCAGCGGAATCGCTGCCGCATCAACCCCTTCGCATCGATGGGTGCTTCGGTGAAGGCCAGCGCGCGGTCCTCGTAGACCACCTTCAACTGCTGCTCCAGAAGGTTCATGGTAAGGTCGGCGTCTTCGGCCACGGTATTGATGGGGTAACCACCGGCAGCCTTGACCGGAGCGGTGCGCCACGCGCCAATGGCTCCGGGAACCACGGTGACCACATTGAAGAGGTCCAGCGCGCGGCGCTCGAAGTTCTGGCTGGTGATGTATTCCAGGGCCTGCCAGCGCGTCCAGAGATTCACGCGGTTGCCAACCTTGGCGTTGCCGGCCACGGCGCCGATAAGCGGATCCTCAAAGTGCGGGATGAGCTTGCTGATGGCGTCGGGAGCAATCACGGTGTCGGCGTCAATGCCTACGTACACATCTTCGGCCATGCGATCGAGCGCGTAGTTGAGCGCGGCGGCCTTGCCTCCGTTGGGCTTGGTCAGCACCTGGACGCGGCCCGCGGCGATCTCCGCCCGGTACGCCACGCACGCTACTTCGGCGGTGCGGTCGCTGGAGCCGTCGTCGATGACGATGATGTGCAGGTTCTTGTAGTCGGAGTTCAGCACCGAGCGCACGGTGCGCACAATGACCTTCTCCTCGTTGTACGCGGGTATCAGCACAGCCACGCGGGGATTGAAGCCGGGAGAAGCCGGAAGATGAGGCCGGCGCAAGCGTTCGATCACGGCGAACAGGCCCACCAGCAGCAGGCGTCCGCTCATCAGAACGTCGCCAACGAAAAAGACCAGCACAATGAAGTGCCCGATAATGGCAAGGCCGGAAAAGGCCATTGAATCCGGTAGCGCGCGCAGCCGCTGCCAGAAACTGAGCCGCGGCATCACGTCGGCCGTGGTTTTGCTCATCAGCGCAGAGACCGGGACAATTGTGTAGCCGTGGGCGCGCAGGACGTCGATCAAGTAGGGCAGTGCGGCCACGGTGGCCGAGCGGTCTCCTCCGCCGTCGTGCATCAGGATGATCGAGCCGCGAAACTGCGGCTTGGTCTTCATGGTCTCCAACTGGGTCAGGATCGACTCGGCGATTTCGGCTGGCGATTTGCGCGGATGCTCGTTCCAGTCGTCGGTGTCGATCTTGTTGCCAACGATGATGAAGCCGTCCTGCTGAATGCGCACCACCGGGGCGGCCTCGTCGTCGGTGTCCGGCTCCTCGTCGATATCGTACGGAGGTCGAAAATAGAGCGGCTGTACGCCCAGCTTGCTGGCGAAGAGGCGCTCGGTCAGCTTGATTTCCAGATCTAGTTGCCGGGCTGAAATTTCGCTGATGTCCGGATGGGTCCAGGTGTGATTGCCGATCTCGTGGCCTTCGCGCTCCACGCGCTGCATCAGCCCGATATTCTCCGCCGCCTCGGAGCCGATCATCATGAACGTTCCCTTGACACCCTTCTGCTTCAGAACGTCGAGGATCTTCGGCGTCCATTTTGGATCGGGACCGTCGTCGAACGAGAACGCCACTACCTTGGGATGGTAGCCGTACTGCTGAATGGTGTAGGTGTGCGGATACACATCCATGTGCTCATCAATAATCAGTTTCCGCCGCGGGTCGGTCTCGTCCGTGTCCACCGTGACGGTGCGCTTGCCGGGCTGCGGCAGGCCGATAACGCGGAGAATATCTCCCTCGCCCTCGGTGTCCACGTCGTGGCCGGGCACCACTGTGCCCAGAGCTTGCAGGGATTCGGGGCTGCTGGGCCGGTCCCACACGCTCCACAACGAACTGTCCTCCTCGCCTAGCCGCCACAGGGCGAAGGTTTGCAGGCCCAGAGCGCGGGCGGCGCGCATTTCGTTCAACACCGTCACGCTGTCCATGAACCAGACCACGTGGCGCTGGTTCAGGTCCTCGTCAATGTATTCGAAGTGGGGATTGAGCGAGTTGTAATCCAGGTCCAGATCGGCGTCGGCGTCCGAGGCGCGCTGCCAGGCGTCGGAAACCGAAAGATCGTCGGTGTCGATCACCTTCGGCTTGCGGTGCTTGCGGTCCTTGGGATTGGGAATCGACATCGTCCAGTCGTAGCCGTAGTTGCCGATGGCGCAAACCAGCTTCTGCTTGGGCACAATCTTCAGCACCCGCACCAGGTTGGCGACAAACCAGTCCTGGCTGGCGATGGGGCCCGGTTCGCTTTCCACCGAGTGCTGGTCGTAGTTCATCAGCACCAGTCCATCGGAGTTGGCCGCGATGACCTTCAGGTCGCTGTCGGTGGCCGAGACCGCAACGTTCACATAAAGCCGCAGATTGCGCGGATGCAGGTCGCCGTAGAGTTCCTGGATAAAGCTCATGTACGCCGGGCTGGCGTTGTCGGGCAGGCTCTCGATGTCCAGCGAGAGACCGCGGTACACCGGATACGCAACCAGGAAGCGGACAATCTGCTCGCACAGCGCGGTGCGCTTGTCGCTGTCGGCAAGTACGCCGGCGAAGGCCGGATCCCAGGTCTGCGTGTGCGGGTTGAAGTTGTTCACGTGGGGAAAGATTTCCGTGTCTTCCTTGCCCGCCTGGATCACCCGCTTGACCTTGTTCATTTCGTCCGGATCGTGCACCGTCGCGCCGTCCACCACCGCATACTCGCGGTGGCTGTCGTTATGGATCCCCAACAGGGTTCCCTGCGGCGAGTTGACGTGCAGCCACTGTGGAAAAAGCAGATCGATCTGGTGGACGTGCTCCTTGAACGAGGAATAGCTGGCCGCGTCGTCGTCCACATAGTAGGCCGCGCGCAAACCTTCACCGGTGTTGAAAGGAATGTCGGAGGGGCGGCGCTCGGTCTTGCGTCGCGCCGGGCGCGCAGGCTTGGCGCCGCGCTGCACCAGCGGACGGTCCGACAATGCCTTGTAGTTGTGCTTCAGCGAGGGCAGCAACAACTCCGGCAATTGCTGACTGCGCAGAACGTTGAAGATGAAGCCCGCCAGCACCAGCGTGGAAACCACCGCCGTCACATCGAAGATGCGGCGCAGCCGCTTCCAGCGCTTGCGTTGCGGGTCGAAAAAAATCTGTTTATCCGGCATGAACGGTCTCGCTCAGAGCGCTTCTCCAACTCACTTGTCCTTGCCCACTCTGGACAAGGCGGCTCTTCTTAGCAAAAAGAACGTGGTCGTTGTGATTTTAAGGTATAGCCATCGGAGAACCGTCGTATTCCACACGTGAAAACCGCACAAACGGTCTACGCTATACAGTACAAATCGTATGAAAGCCACCCAACAGACTCGATCGACAGCCCTCAGCCGCTTTCCGGCCTACGACCTTCCCGCCCTGTCAGCCCTTCTTGCACTTACCGCGGGCCTCGCCTTGCGCCTGTGGATGCTGAAGAAATTCTTTGAGGTCAATGGAGACTCGCTGATCTATGGCGGGCTGGCTAAAAACCTGTTGCTGCATGGTCAGTATACCTTGACGGTAGCCAGCGGCGAGAGTTACCCGACCCTGATCCGGCTGCCCGGCTACCCGCTCTTTCTGGCCGCCTGCTTCCGCGTCTTCGGCATGGAAAACTACGTCGCGGTGTGTTGGGTAGAGATCGCGCTGGAGCTTGCGGGCTGCCTGCTGCTGGCCGATTTTGCGCGGCGCATCGCCCCCTCCACGCTCCGTCGAGCCGCCACGCACTCCACGCTCTGGCTGGCGGCGCTCTGCCCCTTCACGGCCTCCTATGCGGCCGCGCCTCTCACCGAGGCCCCTACGCTCTTTTCGATCGCCCTGGCGCTCTGGGCGGCGGCCCGCTTCCGCGAGCGGCCGGGATGGGGCTCTGCTCTCTGGTTCACCTTCGCCGTAACCTTCGCCGCTCTGCTCCGCCCCGACGGCGCTCTGCTCGCCGTAGCGCTGGTCCCTGCGCTGGTCTTCGGCCTGTGGCGGATGAAGGCTGCGGGCTTGATTGATCCGGCAACTCAATACTGTCAGGGTGCCCCATCCTTTTCCGCGCCTTTTGCGGAAAAGGGTGGGAAAGCGATGCCACTGTCTTCTTGCCGGATCAATAGCACGCACATCGACCAGGCAAAATCGACGGGGACTTCGGCCCCGGAAGGAGGCACCTCCCAGCCTTTCCGCCCAGGCACTCCTTCTCCCGCCGCCATCGCCCGCATGGCCCTGGTCTGCACCCTTCTGGCGCTCGCGCCCTTTGCCGCCTGGACCGCCCGCAACTGGCGGGTCTTCCACGTCTTTCAGCCGCTGGCCCCGCGCCTGGCCACCGATCCCGGCGAAGATACCCATCCCGGCTGGGAGCGCTGGGTCAAAACCTGGTGCCTGGACTTCGTCTCCACCTACAACGTCTACTGGAACGTGCCCGGCGGCCCTCTCGACCTATCCGAACTCCCCGCCCGGGCCTTCGACTCGCCGGCCCAGTACGCCGAGACCGCATCGCTGGCTGCGGAGTACAACGACAGCGGGCAACTGCTGACCCGCGAACTCGACGCGCACTTCGGCAAACTGGCGGACCAGCGCATCGCCGCCCACCCGCTGCGCTTCCATCTCTGGCTGCCCCTGGGCCGCATGGCCGACATGTGGCTCCGTCCGCGCGTCGAAAACCTGCCCATCGATCTCGACTGGTGGGTCTATGCGCATCACCACGTGGAGACGCGCTTCAGTTGGGCCTACGCCGGGCTGAATGCGCTCTTTCTGCTCCTGGGCATTGCCGGCCTCTGCCTGCGCCCGCGCTTCTGGGGCGCCATGCTGGCCTACTTCCTGCTGCGCAGCGCCCTTCTGACCACCGTGCAGGCCCCGGAGGCCCGCTACACGCTGGAATGCTTCCCCATGCTCTTTGTTCTGGGAGGAATCGCTATAGCGTGGGCCCGGCAAAGAATGATTTCACTGCGTCCCAGTAAAGCCACATTCATTCCAACCAAATAGCCAGCCCACCCACCCAAACCACTTCTCCGCGCGTCAGAGACTACACGGATCCCCAGAAGGCCGGCCATGAAGTTTGTCTTCCTTATCGCACTCTTCTCGCTCTCGACCGGGTTCGCGCAGACTCCCACGGTCACTACGCGCACCACGACGGTTCTGGTGCCCGCTCTGGTCCGGACCAGGGCCGGAGCTCCGGTCTTCACGCTCAAGGCCTCGGACTTCACCCTGACCGACGACGGCATCGCGCAGAAGATTCTGGTCGAGGAGGACACCGGGACCGAGTCGCTGGCGCTGGTCGTTGCCGTTCAAACCGGCGGCGCCGCGGCTGGCCAGCTCGACAAGTTTCGCAACCTTGGCCCCTCCATCGAGGCAGTCATCGGCAGTGTCCCGCACCGGGTCGCAGTAGTAGAGTTCGACAGCGCGCCCCGGCTGGCCCAGGACTTCACCACCGACCTCAACACAGTGGCGGACACCCTGCATAATCTTGAGCCCGGAGATCGCGGCTCCGCCATCCTCGATGGCCTGTGGTTTTCCGTCGATCTCGTGCGCCGGCAGCCTCCCGCTTACCGGCGCGCCATTCTACTTATCAGCGATACCTTGGACCACGGAAGCCGGATCAAACTGGAAGACGCGCTCCATGCCGTCAGCGGCACCAATACGGCCATCTACAGCTTGGCTTTCTCCTCCACCAAGTCCGCGGTTGGCCATGAAGCCGCCCTGATCATGCATGACCCCACGCCCGGACCGCCCGGCGGCTGCATGGCTAAGGACCCAAATGCACAGCCCGGCGATAGCCGTTGGGTGCAGGCCATCGATTGCCTTGGTCTGTTGGCGCCGCCGCTGCGGCTGGCCAAGAGCGCAGCGATAGCAGCCGTAGACGGCCTCGAGCGCAATGTTCCAGAGAGCGTGGCGCAATTGACCGGTGGCGAGTACTTCAAATTTACCGATGCCCGCAGCCTTCAGAGAGATGTCCTGACGATCTCTCATCATTTACCCAATCGCTACGTGCTCAGCTTTCATCCATTGGCCCCGCATCCCGGTTTTCACGCGGTCAATCTTCGTCTCAATGACTATTCAAAACTCGTGGTCCAGGCACGGAATGGTTACTGGGCCGACGAAGAAACGGCGGCTGCAACCAAGCCATGAGGGGATTCTGCAGCCTTGGCGGCGCACTATAAAAATAAAGACCCTACATTGTTCTATGACCGAAGGAGACAATGACAGCCCGGAATCGTCAATTGTGCCGCGCCGATCGGACCATTTCGAGGGATTGGACAACAATGGACAGTTTTAATTCGGTGTGGTCTCGCATTCGCAAGAAGCTATGAAATGGACTGCGAACGGTTGACCGCCATCCCGGCAGTTACATTTCTTCGACCTTCACTCACTCATCAATCCAGCAGCTCGCGGTCCTGACCAAACGCATTCTTCGGCCGAGTCCTGGCCTTTTGAATCGCCGACTGAACCCTGCGGCCTCGCAGGCCCCTCCATCACCGGGGCCCGCGATTCCCTGCCCTACTGCGCCACGTTGTGCGTGTGGCTGGTCGTCTTGAAAGTAAAAGCGTCGGCCGGCAGCGGCTGATTCACCTTGATGTTGAAGTACACGCAGACCTTGTATTCCGTGGCGCCAGAGTTAAAAATCTGCTTCCGGCTCACACCCCTTTCGGGGTCCACCCAGATGGTCACCTTGGAAAAGACCTTGCGCACCTCCGGGTCCTTGGCCACCAGTTCCAGCTTCTCGGTCTTCACGCCGTCCACTGTTTCCGGGCCCAGGTACTTGATATCCCACTTCTCCGCCAGGTCCTTGCCGCTGGCGCCGAAGCCCATCAGCAGATACCCCTCGTACTTGCTGGCCTTGGTGGACGTGGTGAGCTGGTCGATGAGCGGCTCATAGAGCTTGAAAACCCCGCCGGAGACGGTGTAAATCTTGGGAACCGGCTTGCCGTTGACTTCGCGGATGTGTACACCCATCTGGAAGGCCTTGCCCTTGCGCTCGTAGTAGACCACTCCCTTTTGCACCACCTTGTCCGGCACCGGGTCGGTCTCCACGGAATCGAACTCGAAATCGGCAGCGGTGGAGTGAAAGTTGGCCGCGGCCACGTCAAGCTGACGCAGCACTCTCTCTTTTTCATCGGCGGCCTGGGCCGTGAGGGTCGGCAGCAAAAACAGCGCCAGAGATACAGCTAGAAACAGATTTCTTCCCATATGCATAGGTTTCCTTATCTTCTTGTTGGACGGGCGAAGCCCGTCCGTGGATGCGTGCAAACAGGAGTTAGCGGTGCGCCCAGACCTTCCAGGCAGAATTGCCATCGGCGTTTGTCACCGTTTCCCAGCGCTCCACAAACACGGCGTCGCCGGTCACCGGCTCAATGGCCTGGCGAAGAATCTTCTTCACCGCCTTGTCGGATGCGGTGGTGTGCAGGTCCAGGTTCACGTCCGAGGCATCCACCGTGATCAGCAGCCCGCGGGCGCCAATGCCAACCACCTCGATGGGATGACGCGGCCCGGCGGTTTGGGCCGGCTTGTCACCATAGTTCCACAACTGCGGCGTGACAAAAAGAAACACCAGGATCAGCGTCACCAGCACGTCGTAGTGAAAACTGCCGCGGGGGTAAGTCCAGTAAAAATAGCTCTTCAGAATCTTTTTCATGCCGCCCTTATCGCGTAATGCGCTCGAGGCCGCCCATATAGGGCCGCAGTGCCTCGGGGATAACGACCGAACCGTCGGCCTGCTGATAGTTCTCCAGGATCGCCAGCCAGGTCCGGCCCACGGCCAGTCCGCTGCCGTTGATGGTGTGGACAAACTCCGTCTTCGCCTTGGGACCGCTGTCGGCCGGCCGGTAGCGAATGTTCGCCCGGCGCGCCTGGAAGGCATCGAAGTTGGAGCAGGAGGAGATTTCGCGGTACAAACCCTGGCCCGGAAGCCAGACTTCCAGATCGTAGGTCTTGGCCGAGGAGAATCCCGTGTCGCCAGTGCAGAGCAGTACCCGGCGGTACGGAAGCCCCAGGGTCTCCAGAACCTCCTCGGCGTCGCGGGTCAGGCTCTCGTGCTCGGCTTCTGACTCCTCGGGCCGCGTGAACTTCACCATTTCCACCTTCTGGAATTGATGCTGGCGGATGATGCCGCGCGTGTCTCTTCCGGCCGCTCCCGCCTCGGCGCGAAAACAGGGCGTGTAGGCCGTCAGTTTGATCGGCAGACGCGCGTCGTCCAGAATCTCGTCGCGGTAAAGGTTGGTGACCGGAACCTCGGCGGTGGGAATCAGCCAGTGGTCGTTGTCCCGGAATTCGCCGCGGGCAACCGCCTCGGCGTCAGCGTCCGAGCAGCGGAAAAGATCTTCGATGAACTTGGGCAGCTGGCCCGTCCCGAACAGCGACTTCGAGTTCACCATGAACGGCGGCAGCACCTCGGTGTAGCCGTGCTTCTGGGTGTGCAGGTCGAGCATGAAGCTGACCAGAGCGCGTTCCATCCGCGCCCCCGCTCCCATGTAGACCGCAAACCGTGCGCCGCTCAACTTCGCCGCGCGTTCCAGGTCCAGAATGCCAAGAGCCTCACCCAGTTCCCAGTGCGGCTTGGGCTCGAAGTCGAACGCGGGCTTCTCGCCCCAGGTCTTCACCGTGGGGTTGTCGGCCTCGGACTTGCCCGTGGGCACTTCGTCCCTGGTCAAATTGGGAATGCCGGCCAGCAACTGCCGCAGGCGGTCGTCGTAATCGGCCGCTGCCCGGTCCAGTTCGTCCAACTTGTCCTTCAGCGCGCGGTTCTCTTCCATCACGGCTGCTGCGTCCTGGCCGGACTTCTTCAGAGCGCCCACCTGCTGGCTCAACTCGTTGCGGCGCGCCTTGCATTGCTCGGCGAGCGTGATGGCTTCGCGCCGGCTCTGGTCCAGTACGCGAAAATCGCCCAGCAGCACAGCGGGGTCGGCTCCGCGGGCGCGCAGTTTCTCTTCAACATGTTCCAGGTTGCCCCGGACAAATCCTAGGTCGAGCATCGCACTACCATTTTACCCGACAGAGGCCGGGAAGACCGGGTGTTAATGGTCGCGCGAAGCCCAATACTACAGTTGTAGATCGACATTTACGGAGGGAGCAGGGCCTTATTTACGGAGGGAGCAGGGGCCTTCAGGCCCCTGAAACAGCCGCAAAATAGGGAGGCCTTTAGGCCTGGGCCCTTGTTCTTCTGCTTTTTCGCGAAGTACAACTGTAGTACTAATCCGGAGGAAGGCGCCAAAATTGTCTCAGGCGCCAGTAGGGGACACGTTCGGCGTCGATCCGCTCAAGGGCAACCGCACAATAAACCGCGTCTTCCCCGGCTTCGACTCGACCTCGATGGTGCCGCCGAACTTCTGGGTCACGATGCGTTGCACGATATCCAGACCGAGTCCGGTGCCGGTTCCCTGCGGCTTGGTGGTAAAGAACGCCTCGAAAATCCGCGGCAGCACTTCGGGTGGAATGCCCGCGCCATGGTCGGTAATCGAGACCGCCAGCCGTTCGGGCTCGGTTCCCGCTCCCGCTTCCGACCAGGTCGCAATCTCGATCACGCCGCTTTCTTTCGAAGCGTCCACGGCGTTGTCGATCAGGTTGGTCCACACCTGGCTCAGCGCCGAACCGCGCGTTTTGATCGTCGAAGGCACGGCCGCAAAGCGCTTCTCCACCGTGATCTGCCGCCCGCGCAGCTTGTGCCCCAGAATCGTCAGCGTGCTTTGCAGGCTGTCGTGCACATCCAGGTCGCGTATCTGCGAGCGGTCGTCGTAAGCGAATTTCTTCACCGCCATCACCAGTTCGGAGATGCGCGCGATGCTCTCCTCGATGGCCGAAACCTGGCTGACGCTGGAAACCAGCGCTTCCAGCCAGTTGAGCGCGTCAGAGAAACTCTCCGCCTCGAAGGTGCTTTTTGCGCAGGACAGTTCTTCCCGCTTGAGACCGATCCCCACCAGTGCCGGCGCAACGTTGTAAGCGTTCTCCACGCCCGAGGCAGCCAGCCACTCCGCCATCTCCTCCTCGGCGTCGGACTGCTCCAGGCTGCTCATCGCCGGGGCATGGCAGCCGCCCATCGTCTTCTCCAGCAGGCTCTTCATGCACTCCATTTGCGGTTGCGTTTTTGGCTTGTCGGCGGAGCGCAGGCTCAACCGCTGCAGCCGCAGCAGGTTCTCGCGTAGTTGCGAAGCGGCGCGCTTGGCCGCCGAACCGGGGTTGTGCAACTCGTGCATCAGGCCCGCCGCCAGCGTGCCCAGCGAGACCAGCTTCTCGCGGTGCAGCGCCTCCACCTGGTAAGCCTGCAGCCGCTCCGCCATGTTGGCCAGAATCACCTTGCGCGCCGTCGGGCAGCAGGACATCAGCGCCCAGAACTCTTCCTCGTTGAAGCGCACCAGTGTCGAATCCCGCGCCGCCAGAATGGCAAATGGCGAATAGTTCTTTCCGGTCAGCAGCGGCGCCTCGCCAAATCCTTCGCCGGATTTTGCAATTCCGGCCAGTGTGCAGGAGCCGTCTTCCTCCGGCCGTTCCGCGCGGATCTCGCCTTCCAGCACTACCCAGTAGGAGCGCAGCGTCTGGCGCGGCTCCGCCAGCACTGCGCCGGCGTTGGCCCTCACCCGCTCCACCCGGTCCACGCCCAAGGCGTCCAGATCCACCCCGGCAAATGGCCGGGTCCGGAGCAGTGCTTCCGCCACCTCTCGCAAGGGGATGGTCTCGATTTCCACGCGTTGTGCGCCGTCGCTCATTCTTGCTGTCCTGCCTCTTGCCTCGAACCAGAGCAGAAACCGTGCGCCTTGAAAAGTGGCTTCATCCAACCAGTCTTTCCGGGCTTCCATTTGCCTTGCTTCACACCGTCCCGCGCACCCCAAACAGCGCCGAACCAACGCGTATGCGGGTCGCCCCCTCTTCGATGGCCAGCCTGAAATCGCCGCTCATGCCCATCGAGAGCACATCGAACCGGAGTCGCGGATACATCCCCGCCCACCGTTCCCTCCACCCGCGCAAACTGCCGAAACAGGCGCGCGTTTCGTCCTCCGTCACGCCCAGCGGGGCAATCGTCATCAGCCCACACAATTCAAGATGCTTCAGGTCCGGCAGACGCTCCAGTAATTCAGCGGCTTCTGCCGAAGCGGGGTCCAGTCCGGCCTTGGTTTCCTCCGTGCTGAGCTTTACCTCCACCAGCACCGGCAGACGCTTGCCGCACTTTCCCGCCGCCTCGTTCACCTTTTCCGCCACGCGCCGCGAGTCCACGGAGTCAATCCCGTCAAACAGTTCCACCGCGCGCTGCGCCTTGTTCGACTGCAAATGGCCAATCAGATGCACGCGCACCGGATTCTCCAGCCGACGACGTAGCGCCTCAATCGCCTGAGCCTTGCCGGCAAACTCCTGCACCCGGTTTTCGCCAAACAGCCGCAGCCCCAGCGCTTCGGCTTCAGCCAGTGTGGCAGCCGGATGGGTCTTTGACACCGCCATCAGCTCCACTTCGCCGCGTCCCCGTCCCGCCGCCCTGCAGGCTGCCGCAATCGCCGCTTCCAGCCGTTCCAGACTTTCGCCGAGCACCGTCATCGCGCTCAGTGCCCGCGCTCTTCCAGAAATTTCTCCGCCTCAAGCGCCGCCATGCAGCCCGACCCCGCCGCCGTAATCGCCTGGCTGTAGCGCCGGTCCTGCACGTCGCCGCAGGCAAACACGCCCTCCACCACCGCCCCGTTTTTCGTGGTAAGCACGTTGCTCGTGGTGCGGATGTAGCCGTCCCCGTCCAGGTCGATCAGCCCGGCGAACGCC
>Ga0302199_1001092_pt1 | contig 13961 bp, 12 predicted proteins | sample II_Bog_N2_3_FD_194588 | JGI IMG/M metagenome (GOLD analysis project Ga0302199, IMG submission 194588) | Peat permafrost microbial communities from Stordalen Mire near Abisko, Sweden - II_Bog_N2_3 | ecosystem: Environmental > Terrestrial > Soil > Wetlands > Peat | place: Sweden: Abisko, Stordalen... | reverse complement strand
CGAGCTTCTGGCGAACCGTCCGAACATGAAGCCGCCGCGAACACTGCGGGCAACGGATGAGCAACTTCTGCTGGCATATACCAAACACAATAACACCGCAAGGAATCGTCCAAAACCAATGTGTGTGAAATGCGTGATTCAGGCCAAGAGCAACAAGTGGAGAAAGAAAGAAAGCGCGCATAGTCCAACGAGGATAACTCATGTCCTGAGTCGGAAATGGCTGCTCAATAGGCTGACGGCTGCCGCCAAGTGCTGCTTGGAGCTTCTCTCGTCTTGCCTGTTTGTTTTCGGACATACTCATAATGCGAAGCCGCCTATGAGCCACCGCCGACTCGTGACGTGAACCGCGATAGCGGAACGGCAAGCGCCAACGGCGGTTGGCTCCGGCGACTTCCATGAGAAGGCAGTCAAGGTGAAATTTTGGTTCACATGCGATTATGAGTTTGAACGGGACGCGTTGGCAAGGCAGGAAAGGATCGCGCTTCCATCCGAACTCGCTCGCGAGAGCGGTTCACGGTTTGATCCGATGTCCTTGGAAAGGGAGGAGTGTGACCATCTTGTTAACGGGCTCGCCTCGCGGCGGCGCTGTCGCCGGACCGTCATCACTCCCAGATTAGCGTCCATTCAAATGCTTTTATTAAAAGTTTTTTTGCTTTGGTTCAGGCCGGGGTCAGCACCAGCCTGGGGGTGGTGACGCGCGGTTCGTAGTCCGTGCCGTGCTTCCACAGGCTCAACAGCAGCACGGCGAGCTTGCGGGCCACGGCGACGACGGCACGTTTCTTTTCGCGGGCGCTGCCCGTGCCGGTGAGGCGCTGGCCGTGTTCCCGCAAGGCGCAGGCCGGGCCGAAGGGTCCCAGGACATAATGCGCCGCACTGACGAGCAATCGTCTTAACAGGCCATCGCCACATTTGCTGATGCGCAGTTGTTTGTCCGTGCCGCCGCTCTGGTCCCGGCGCGGGCACAAGCCCAGATACGCCCCGACATCGCGGCCCCGGCTGAAACGCTGCGGGTCGCCCACCTTCAACACGAAGCACAGTGCGGTGAGCGGGCCGACGCCGGCAATCTGCTGGAGCCGCTGCGTGGCGGGATAATCCTGTTTGCTCCGCCGCACCAGGTCGCGTTCCATCGCCTTGATCTGCTCGGTGACCTGGGCCAGGACGGTGAGCAGCGGTTGCACCACCGGCAAACAGTCGGCGGGAATATCCGCCAGCACGGTCTTGTGAAACGACTCGCTGGACGGATTGCGGACGGGATGGCCGAGGCTCTTGAGGGTGAACCGGATGGCGTTGATGAGGCTGACCCGGTTGCGGACGAGGGCGTCGCGCAATTTTAAGCCCAGCAGGTCGTGCTGCGCCTGGGCGGAACCGTGCTGGATGGGATGGAGCAGCGCGGCATCCACGCGGGCGAGGCGGGCGAGCATCTGGGCGTCGCGCCGGTCGCACTTGCGCTCATTGCGGGAGATGGCGTGGAGCTTGCGCGGGTTGGCCACCAGCACCGTGGCGCCCTGTTCGGTGAGGTAACGGCTAATCCACGGGCTGTGCGTGCCCGCCTCTAGGGCGACGGTGGCTTTAGGAAACTCCACGAGGAGCTGAGCCAAGGCCGGGCGGGTGTTGGGCAGCGCCGCCTCGCGGACGATATTGCCGGCGGCATCGAGCACACAAACGTGATGCTGACGATCACCGAGATCCAGGCCGAGGGTGAACCCGCTAACCGTGGCGGGCGTGGTGGGAACGTTGGACGGAGTTATGTTTTTAGTTTTCATAGGCAGACTCTAGCACCAACGCGTCATTGCGTCAGCGGTCTGCCTTCTCATCTAATCTTGTTTGTGTTCACCAATGGGCGACGGAACCGGGTCAAGGTGCTTTATTGGGACGGGTCTGGTCTATGGGTATGTGCGAAGCGATTGGAACAGGGGCGCTTCACTTGGCCAGTGAGTGAAAGTGGCCAGATAGATTTGCGTAGCGAGGAGTTCAGCGCACTGATTCATGGGCTGGAAGTGCGTTCAAAAAAGAACTGGTATCGCCGCTAAAATAATTTGAAAAATGCTTGCGCCAGCATGAACTTTTTTCTGCGGCCTATGTCTACCAATGCAAGCTGATGAACCCTGACACCACGCTGCTTCAAACGGTAGATGAGTTGAGTGCCCGTGTCGTCGCATTGGAAACTGAGAACCGGCTGCTGCGCCAAAAGCTCGACCATTATATCCGTCATTACTTCGGTGGTTCACGCAATGAAGGATTGGACAAACACCAACTCGAACTGCTGCTGCAAGGTTTGCCCAACGTCATCACGCTGCCAACGGCGGAACCCAAGGCTACGACTGCTACACGCAACGGCACTACCCATCCAGTTCGACGGATGTTGGTAGAAGATAAGCTGGAGACGCAGGAGATTGTGATTGAGCCGGTGGAAGTCCAAACACAGCCTGATGGCTGGAAAAAGATCAGCGAAGAACGCACCAGCCAACTGGACTGGGTCGCGCCCAAAATCATCAAACGAGTTTATATCCGCCCACGTTACGTAAAGCAGGAACGTTTTGCGTTAGCCCCACTGCCGCCCCAGCCGATTGAACAGGGCATGGTGGGACCGGGTTTGCTAGCGCAAATTCTGGTCAGCAAATATGAATATCACCAACCGCTTTACCGGCAGGAGAAGATGTTCCGCCAACAGTTTGGGGTGGAACTGAGCCGCAAGACGATGGGCTGTTGGGTGGAGCAGGCCGCCGAGTTGCTGAAACCGGTGTATCGGGCGATTAGGGAAGATTTGCTGGCGGGCAATTACCTGCAAGCCGATGAGACCCCGATTCGATATTTAGACCCGGATGTGAAAGGCAAAAGTCAGCAAGGTTATCTTTGGGTATACAGCCGACCAAAAAGCGATGTGCTGTTTGAATGGCGGATAAGTAGATCACGCGAAGGACCACAGGAATTTCTGAAAAAGTTTCGGGGCAAACTCCAGACCGATGGCTATGGGGCATACGAATCTTTGGCTAAATAACGGAGTGATCTGACTCTGGTTGGCTGCTGGGCGCACGTTCGACGGGGTTTCCATGAAGCCTTGGCGGAGACCAAATTGTCTGCGTGGTTTGTTGGGCAGATTGGCCAACTCTACGCGGTGGAAAAGAAACTGCGTGAGCAAAAAACTGGATCGGCATTGCGTGAGGCGATGCGGGCTTGGCAATCGCAGCCGGTATTGAATCGGCTGCACCGTGCCATGGAGTTGATACGGAGAAAGACTTTGCCACAAGGATTGCTTGGCCAGGCGATTAATTACACGCTGAAACGGTGGACAGCCTTGAACCAGTTCGTCGAAGACGGCACGCTTGAGATCGACAATAATTTAATCGAAAACGTAACCCAAAGCTTTGGGTTACGTTTTTTATGCCGAGACGCCAATAATGCTAAGTTCACTCAAGGTCGGATGGCGAGACTGAAGCAGGGCATAGAAAACCAAACTTCGGTGCTCGGCATAATCAAATCGCCTCCAGAAAGGCCAAGAGGCGCGAAGACTCTTGCGCGGCTCGGCGGCGAGGCGGCGTTGGTTCTGTGAGAAGTTTGAGGCACTCTGTCTTCATTTTCAGATCGGCTTCAATATAGCCGTGCGTCGTCATTGGTTTGGCGTGGCCGAGCCAAAGGGCGATGACCTCCAGAGCAACGCCAGCCTGAAGCAAGCTCATAGCGCACGAATGGCGAAACGTGTGGCAGGTGATCCGGCGCTTATTGAGCGTGGAACAATGCACTGCGGCCTTACGAACCGCTAACGCAAGGCGGAAGGCGACGCCATCACGACTCAGCGGCTCCCCGTTTCGGTTGGTGAAGATCAATTGGTCCGATGCGACGGAATCGGTTTTGCACCATTGCCGCAGCCGCCGCTCCGTCCAGGGCCATACCGGCACCATCCGGTCCTTGCGACCTTTGCCACGGAGATGGATGGCGCGGTCGAGCAAATCTTGGGGGCGAAGTTGCAGGGCCTCTGAAATCCGCGCACCGGTGTTGTAAAGGAAGGTGAAGAGCAATCGATCACGCCGGCCAGAATGAGTTTCGGGATCGGTGGCGGCCAGCACGGCTTCAATCTCTTCTCGGGTCATGAATCCAAGCAACGGTTTGGGAGATTTCTTCTGCGGTATTGCCAGAATCCGGTGGCCGATTCCAATGAAGTCAACGCCGACGGTCTGCCCGAGCACGAACCGCACAAATGTTCGGATGGCTGCCAGTCGCAGGTTGCGCGTGCGGGCACTGTTGTTACGGCTTGTTTCCAAGTAATCAAGAAAGGCAAGGACGGTCGCAGGGCTTATCGTATCAAGCGTCAGCTGATCAATCGGCCGGCGATGATGCTTCGAAAGAAAGGAGAGGAACAGTCGGAACGTATCGCGGTAACCGTTCCGCGTATGCGCGCTCAAGTTGCGTTGGGAAACCAGGTAATGGGCGAAGAAACGCTGAACCAACTCAGGCAGGTCGTCAGGATGCATGGCATTCCTTGTGGAAATGGCGGAAGCGCTCGCTCGCAGCCCGCAAGGCCATCGGGTCGCTGGAGACATACCACCAGGTGGAGTTGAATGTGCGGTGGCCAAGATAACGGGCGAGGAGCAACAGATGGTGGGCAACGGGCTGCGATTGGCGGCTCCATTGCGAAATCCGCGCCGAGGCGAACGTGTGGCGAAAGTCCATCAATCGCATCGTGCGACGATCGCTGTTGGGAACCAGATCCTGAGTTAAACGGCGGAAGATTTTTTCCGTGCGCCGCGCGCTGAGCGGGCGACCGGCCTTGCCAACAAACAAAGTCTCACCGCAAGGGAAAAGCGATTGGCGTCTTTGGCAATAATACCGAAGTGCGCCAACCGTCGTGGGATGCAGCGGAATCACACGCTCAGGGCTAAATTTGCACCGACTGATGCGCAGCATGCCTTGCTCTGCATCCAGATCGCGGAGGCACAGACGTAGCGCCTCGCCCGGTCGCATGCCAGTGGATGCCAGCAGCCCAATTAACGTCTCGTAAGTCAATGGGTGAAGAGGTGAGCGATGGCTTTCGAGCTGACGCGTGCGCCGCAGAATGAGTCTGACTTCGGCCGGACAGAACAGGTGTGGGCGAACACGCTGAAAACTGGGGCCGAGCAGATACGAGTCCGGGATCTGCGTCTGTAAATCAAACGACGCGCAATAGCGGGCGAATCCTCGCACCATTCCGAGCCTTCCTGCGCGCGTTTTGGCTAGGGCCTGCACAGCGGTAGCCCACTGCACTGCCAGTGCCGTGGTCAGAGGCTTTCCTGGAGCCTCACGATCTGCGAAGCGCGCAAAATCCAGGAGCAACTCGGCGGAGCGCATCTGATAACCGAGTTTGCGTCGAAACGCAAGATACTGGCGAACCAAGGTTAGTTTGGATGGTGCGACTATATTGGCCATGGTTGCGCGAGTGGTCGAAGGTCGTCGGCCTGAGTGTAGTGATCGGTGGTGGCAACGAGCCGGTGTCCGAGCAGATCGGCGATCTCCTTGGTTGTCGCACCGCGAGCAAAGAGTCTCGTGGCAAATGAATGCCGCAACCTATGCGTGCCATACCAGCCGGCAAAGCCGCAGCGGCGGTAGGCTCGGTCCATAGCCGCTGCAATCGCGCACGATGTCAGTGCCCGTCCACGCAATCGGGTTTGCCCGATAAACAATTGCGCGACGTCTGTGTGCGGGCGATGCCGCAGATAGTTGCGCAAGGCGCTCGCCACGTGGGCCGGCAAGGGCAGCTGTCGACCTGGACTTGTTTTCGCCGCCGGAACGGTGAGGGATTTGAGTCTCCAGTTTATATTATCGACGCGGAGCCTGGAGACTTCGACGGCTCGCAGACCCAAATCAATCAAGCAGACGGCGATGGCGTAGTCACGTCGACCTTGGTTTGACTTGCGGTCAAATGCGGCGAGCAACTTTCGCCGCTGGCCTTCACTGAGAATCTCAGGAAGCCTTTGGTGGCCGAAATCGGCGACCGTCGGTACGGCAAGCGCCAGCCGTGGCGAGCACTTGCCTCGCAGATGCATAAAACGAAGAAACTGCCGCAGAATCGAGAGAGTGTCATTGACGCTCTTGGGACTGAGGACGCGGCACCGCAACACAGCATAACGACGCAAATCCTCCGCTTGCACCGAGTCCCAGCGCAGCGGTCGACCGCGAAACTGCCATGACAAATATTGGTTGAGCGCGTGGTGGGCTGCCGCTCTGGTACAGTCTGCAAGCGCCCGATCCACTCGTAAAAAATGCTCGTACGCTTCAAGCCATTTTTGCCACCGCGTGCACGGAGCCGGTTCGTGAAACCGGCCAATGAAGCGGAGCCATTGAAACAGTCCTGACTGGCGTGACTTGCGTGATACTGCTTTCCACCCCGGCAGACAGCCACGCATGATCCGCGGCACATCGCGTCGCTGTAACATCACTGCACAACGCCCTCGTTTTGCGAGATAGCGAGCTACTTTCCGGAGAAACCGGCAATAGAATGCGATCGTGAACGCCGCCGTATGACGGTGCCGGAGGTAGTCCGTGAACCCTCCGTCGATGCGTTTAAGATCGGTGTTCAGCCTCGCTGAATGCGTAACATTACTCTTTCGCAACATAGTCCAGAGCCGGGATGGTTGCGGGCACAAAAGCCCATACTTCACAAACACCGCCGAAGAGAAATGGTCGCAAGGAGGCCAGTCGCACAGTCCGCGCCCACATGGCACCGTAGAATGAGTCCTCGATCTGGCGTTAGCATTATGCCGAGTTCCACAAACTTGTTCGCCATGCCCAGCTTCAGCATCTCTATCCTCCCCGGCGTGTTCTCGGCATTATTGGCGTCTCGGCATAAAGAATGCGATTCGTCCGTCAGCCCTTGGAAAGAAAAACTGGATGTTCATTGGGCATCCCGAAGCCGGGGAACGCAGTGCGGTGATTTACACATTGCTGGGCAGTTGCCGTCGGCACGGAGTCAACCCCTTTGATTATCTGAAAGATTTGTTCACTCGTTTGCCAGCAGCCAAGATCACCCAGATCAGAGAGTTCACGCCGGCGGCGTGGGCAAAGGCGCATTGAGCGAACCGGCCAATTGTTCTGCATCGCGCCCTCAGATTTCCAGATTGAGCACCCCCTGACGATTTTAGCATTGACTCAATGAATCGGAAGGTGGATTCTTCTTTATCATCAGTTAGAGGTGTTAAATCAATTCACGTTGCTTATGAAAAAAACGCTTCCATCGGCGGTATTTGTGGTCTTGGCTCTCACCTTCGGTTCCATAGTCACCGCCGTCCACGCCCAAGGCACGGCCTTCACCTATCAGGGCCGGCTGAACGCCAGCGGCGCGGTGGCGAATGGCAGCTTTGACATTGCTTTCACGCTCTACACCACGAATGTAACCGGCAGCGCCATCGCCGGGCCGGTCACCAACTCCGCCGTAGCGGTGACCAACGGCTTGTTCACCACGACGGTGGATTTTGGCAATGCCTACACCGGCACGAGCAACTGGCTGGCGATTGCCGTGAGCACCAACGCCGCGAATGCGTTCACCACGCTCGCCCCGCGCCAGCAGCTCACGCCTGTGCCGTATGCCATCACCGCCGCCAATATCAGCGGCACGGTTCTGGCGTCCAGCATCAGCGGCGCAGTGGCCAACGGCAATTTGCCGACGAGTCCCACCGTGAGCGGCACGGTCACCGCCGGTGCCTTTGCCGGCAACGGTGCAAGTGTGACGAACGTTAACGCGGCGATGTTGAATGGATTGAACGCGACGAATTTCTGGCAGCTTGGCGGAAACAACGTGGCATCAGGCCAGTTTCTCGGCAGCACAAACAATCAACCGCTCGAATTGCACGTTAATGCGCAGCGCGCCCTCCGGCTGGAATATGCGACTAATCTGAATGGTTATGCGGTCAACGTCATCGGCGGATTGAGCCAGAACTACGTGACCAACGGCGCGGGTGCGGCGACCATCGGCGGCGGCGGTGTCGTTATCAGTGGAATAGCCATTTCAAACAGTGTCATTAACTTTTATGGCACCGTCAGTGGTGGGGCGGGTAATATTGCCGGATTTGCCTCCGTGGTCGGCGGTGGCACTTATAATACCAGCCTGGGCCAGGACACCACGGTAGGCGGCGGTGTCAACAATTATGCTTCCGGCTACGGTGGTTTTATTGGTGGTGGTGGTTACGATGGCAATTTGGTTGATGTCGGCAACACTAATTTTGGCAATGCCGCCGCGATTGTCGGTGGCATGGCCAATTTGATCGTGAGTGGTGCAGATTATTCGTTTGTCGGTGGCGGCATCGGCAATACCATGAATGCCGACCATTCGATGATTGGCGGCGGCAAAAACAATACTGCGCTCAACAGCTATGCCACCATCCCTGGTGGTTCAGGCAACGAGGCTGGCAAATATAGTTTCGCCGCTGGCCAGCAGGCGCAGGCTTTGTATACGGGGGACTTTGTCTGGGCGGATTCCCAGAATGCGGCCTTTGCTTCATCCTCCGACAATCAGTTTCTCATCCGTGCCTCTGGCAATGTGGGTATCAACACGACCTATCCAGGAGCCACCCTCCACGTGGCCAACGGCTCGTCAGGCGTTTCCACCCCGAACAGTGGGTCCGTCGGTGCGTTTGAAAGTTCCGGCAGTTGCTATGTTAATCTTCTGACACCGTCCGCCAACGAGAGCGGCATCCTGTTTGGCAATGGCTATGGCACCGCCGATGGGGGCATTCTTTATAACAGCGGCAGCATCACGCGCGGTTTGCAATTTCGGACCGGCGGCAATGCCACTCGCATGGTCATCACCAGCGGCGGCAACGTGGGCATCGGCAACACTGCGCCGGGTTACCTGCTCGTGGTCGGCAATGCCGGCAGTCCCGCTTATTGCAACGGCGGCAACTGGGTCAATGCTTCGGACCGGAACATGAAACAGAATTTTGCCTCGGTGCCGGCGGCGGAAGTGCTGGCCAAGGTAGTGGCGTTGCCCGTGCAAAGCTGGGATTACAAGGCGCAGCCGGGCGAGAAGCACATCGGACCGATGGCACAGGATTTTCACGCGGCGTTCGGCTTGAACGGCGCGGATGACACGCACATCTCCACCGTGGACGAAGGCGGCGTGGCGCTCGCCGCCATTCAAGGGTTGAACCAGAAGCTGGAGGAACAGAAGGCCGAGAACGCGGAGCTGAAAGCGAGGTTGGAGAAGCTAGAGCAGTTGTTTTTTGAAAAGAAATAACTCGTTATGAAAAAACTATTCGTCGTCTTGAGTGCGCTGTTGCCATCAATCGGCTTCACCCAAAGCTACACCGTGGACTGGTATAAGTTCGCTGGCGGCGGCGGCACGAGCTCGAACGGCAGTTATTCCGTCAGCGGAACCATCGGCCAGCCCGACGCGAGCGGCGCGATGGCCGGCGGCAATTATTCTGTGACCGGCGGCTTCTGGGCACTCATCAACGTAGTGCAGACGCCCGGCGCCCCGACGCTTTACGTCAGCCATAGCGGCAACACGGTGACGGTCTATTGGCAGAACGTCACCGGCTGGAGTTTGATCCAGAGCGGCAATCTGGCCACGCCGGTAGGCAGTTGGTCCGCTAGCGCCGGCGTCACGCCGGGCGTCACGAATTCGCTCACCCTCACGAATCCGACTGGCAACGTGTTCTTCCGCCTGTCCAATCCCTGAACTGCGGAAACAAATTATTGTCAACCGAATCCTGACGTCGTTGGTCAGACGGATACGGACGGACGGCACTTTTGGCGTTGCGCGCAGTCAGTATTCCGTTTTATCGTCTTCTTGACCAGCGTGAGGATAGCTTTCGGTCGGCAGTTCTCCCGCTAAAAAAGCGTCTAGGTCAGCGGGGGAGATATGGCTATGGGCGGGCGGCACAGACACCTCGATTTTATTGCCAAACACTTTTTTGGCCTCGATCTTCTTGTTTTTAATGAGCCAGGCCACTGCTTTGCGTACCTTGGCTAGCGACAGACCGGATCCGTCAGCCAGTTTCTGATAATTGAGCAGAAGCTTGTCGCCTGTTTTCAGCAAATTTATAATTGCAGCATAAACGACGCTGGCTTCAAGATTCTTCTTGGCAACCTCCGGATTGAAATACACCTTAGCTCCGTCCATCATGTCTTTCCCAGTACAGGCTTCACGCATATCACTGGAAGGACTGAACCAGCATTTGTGGTAGTGCCTGCCTTCCCCCTTCTTCTTAATAATGTGGCCGTCCTTGACCAGCTTGTTGAGTTTCCTGTCCAGCCCAGCCCGCGAGATGTAGGGCAGCTTGGCGTGGATCCAGTCCGTTTTCAACCACACCGGCTTTTTGTCGTTTTTGAGGAACCTGTAGTTGATGAATTCCACAATCAAAGCACTCAGAAAATCACCCGTAACAGCCACCACTCTCCTGTGAATGGAGATATTTGCCTGGCCTGACCCTAATTTTTCAGCGTTTTTCATGGAATCACACCGTTGACCCAATAAATCTACAGAATTGGCGCTGCAAGGGTCAAACAATTACCAGACATTGAAGAAAATCCCCGGTGGAAATTAGGGTTTGTCCATCGTTCAGGAAAGTGGATGAGACCATGGTAAGACCCATGTAGATGTCATGGTGCAGGAAAGTGGATGTCATCGTTCGCAAAAGTGGATGTCATGGTGCGGGAAAGTGGACGTCTTAGATACTATTAGAATCACCTTTAGAATACCCTGTTAGAATCCCCTCTTAGAATAAGGTAGACGGTCGCTTCGCTCCCGTCTCCATCATTTTTTCAATTAGGAAAGGCAGTGAAACCGGCAATCATTTTCGCTCATGTCGTAGAATGGCAGCAATCACGTCAGGTTCAATTATGGAAGGTTTCATGGGCAGTTGTGAGGTTGAGTTCTCATATCGTGGTTGATGCTCGCAAATCCAAAGTGTGTTGCTCTGTGCTAAACTGAATTAATTCTCACGCATGAAATCGCCCTCGGTCTGATTGAGCAAGAAATGAGGTGAGGCAAAACTATGGATAGCAGTGGTGAAAGTGCTATGTATAAGAATGCCGCACCGTATCTATAAGAAACAGAGACGAAACACATTCACATACCGGCTCGAAGTCCCATATTCAGCCCAGACACAATATCAAGAATTGCTGGTTCGTGGAGTTTCACAGTGATAAAACAGCCAAAGCCATCGTTCAAAGAGCCAAAACCATTCTCGCCGTTGTTAAGAATTCGTCCTTTTACCGGTTTTTTGCGGATATTTTTTCTGCTAGCCATATCGGTTTTTTTAGTAGCAACGAGGTGAGGATGATTCAATTTCGGCTCATGAACACGTCTGGGGAAATGAGCTGACCCGTCCGACCCATCCGAGGCAGGTGTCAGGTAAACTGTCAGGTAAATTCCCGTTTTTGCCCTTTTGAAACCTCTTGCAACAAAAAATATCGCGGTTATATTAAATCTGAAAATCGCAGGAAAGCGTCGATTTTATTGGTGATTTTAAGTGGTTGTCCGACATGGATTCGAACCATGACTAAAGCCTCCAAAGAGCTCTGTGCTACCATTACACCATCGGACAGGCGTGGCGAAAAACTGACGGCTTAACTTACCAAGCCCAGTTGCACCGCACAAGTTTAGAAACCGCTCACACAATTTCGACCGGACATTTCGGCAGCGCGTCGAGGAATGCCTGGCCGTATTGCTTCGTCATAATCCGGTTGTCCAGCACCACAATGATGCCGGTATCCGTCTTCGTGCGGATCAACCGCCCGACGCCCTGCCGGAATTTCAAAATCGCCTCCGGCAAAGAAAATTCGCCAAACGAATTTCCGCCGCGCGCCTCAATCGCCTCCAGCCGAGCCTCGATCAGCGGATGATCCGGCACCGCGAACGGCAGCCGCGTGATGATGACGTTGCTCAAAGCCGCGCCCGGCACGTCCACACCCTGCCAGAAACTATCCGTGCCGAACAGCACCGAGTCCACGTCGTCCTTGAATTTTTCCAGCATCGTTGAACGTGGCGTGCCGGTGCCTTGCACAAATAATTCCAGCTTCAATTTGTCGAAAAACGGCCGCATCCGGTCGGCAACTTCCTGCATGAGCTTGTAGCTGGTGAACAGCACAAACGCCTTGCCATGCGTCTGCCGGATAAAATGTTCCACCCAATGTATCAGCGCATCCGCGTAACCGGCCTCGCGCGGATCGGGCATTTTTTTGACGGTGAACAATTTCATTTGCCGCTCGTAATCGAACGGCGTGCCGACTTGCAGCATCGTCGCCGATTCGCAGCCGATGCGTTTGGAAAAATAATTTAAGCCGGCTTGCGATTTTGTATTTGTCGCCAGCGTCGCGCTCGTCATCACCACGCTCGTATCGCTTTCGAACAGCCGCAGCCGCAGAAACTCCGCCACATCCACCGGCGCGGCGTTCAGCGAAAGATTCCGCTGTGTTTTGCCGCTACGCTCCACCCAGTAAACGTGTTCGTCCGCCTGCTGGCTCAAAAATTCCGCGACCTCCACCTTCAATTCGCCGAGCCGCCGGTTGCACTCGATCAGCTCCTGACCGATGTCCTTGTCGTCGCTCAATTTCAGCAGCTCGCTCACGGCTTCGCGTAATCGCTGGATCGGCAACGTCACATTATCTTTTACCAGCTCCGCGCGGCGGATACGCAATTCCGTCCACGCGCGTTTGCGGGCGCCTTCGCCACCAAACTTGGGTTTGGCCGCCGCCGAAATTTCCTCGCACGCCGATTCCACATTCTCAAAAAACTTGTCCGACTCGCTCAAGATTTCGGCGACGAGTTTCACCGCTTTGCCCTGGCGCAAGGTGGCGAGCAGACCTTTTTCCGTGCGCGGATTCCACAATCGGTTCAGCGAATAGCGCACCTGGCCGCTCGACACGCTCAAGCCGATGTGCCGCGATGCCACGCTTTCCATAGTGTGCGCCTCGTCGAAAATGACGAAATCATTCTTGAACAGAATTCCGCCTTCCATCTCCTCATCCACGCCGCCGAGCAGCGTGAAAAACAGCGTGTGATTCAAAATCACCACGTCGGCGGAAAGAATTCGGTTCCGCACGCGCTGAAAAAAACAGATATCGTGGTCACGCGCAAAATCCGACTGGTGACCGCAAGTCTTTGGTGAGCACAGCCCGCGCTCGGAGCAGACCTGCGCCCAGACTTTCTGATCCGGCTCGATGGAAAAATCCGACAGGCTGCCGTCCTTCGTTGTCTTCGACCACTCGTAGATACGCTGCAATTCCTCGGCCTCGGACGACGTGAACAAATTGCCGCTTTGCTGCATCGCCTTTTGCAGCCGGCGCGTGCAGAGATAGTTCGCGCGGCCTTTCAGCATCGCGTAACTGAACTTCACCGGTTCCGGCAGCGAGCCCAAAACCGCCGCCAACATTGGCAAATCTTTTTCCGTGAGCTGTTCCTGCAGATTGATCGTGTGCGTCGAGACGATGGCCTTTTTCTTTTGCGCAACAGCGAAAAGAATTGCGGGAATCAAATATGCCAAACTTTTTCCAACGCCGGTGCCGGCTTCGACCGCGAGGTGTTCGCGGTTCTGCAACGCCCGCGCGACCGCCACCGCCATCTCCTGCTGCTGTGGGCGGAATTCAAAATTGCTCGCCTTGGACAGAATACCACTCGGCGAAAAAATCTCTTTCACTTGGGCGACCAAGTCCACGCCCGTCGGCTGGATTTCAGAAAGCGAAATCATTTCAGCGGCGCGCTGCTCAAGACGATTCCCAGCGTCGTGGTCTCGCCCGGGGCGAGTGAGATTTTATTCTGCTTCACGTTGCCGGATTCAACGCAGACCATGATCTGGTGCTCCGCCGGGTCGAAGTCGTCCGGCATTTTTTGCGTGGTCCACGGGTTCCAGACGACGGTGGAACGGGAATTTAATTTCTCGACGGAGATGGTGCGCTTGAGCTTTTCATCGCGAATTTCCACCGTGCTGGTCGAGTCGGCGTAAACGCGGTTCGTCTCCTTCGCGATGCGCAACACGGGGTCGTTTTCCATC
>Ga0302199_1001091_pt1 | contig 13971 bp, 12 predicted proteins | sample II_Bog_N2_3_FD_194588 | JGI IMG/M metagenome (GOLD analysis project Ga0302199, IMG submission 194588) | Peat permafrost microbial communities from Stordalen Mire near Abisko, Sweden - II_Bog_N2_3 | ecosystem: Environmental > Terrestrial > Soil > Wetlands > Peat | place: Sweden: Abisko, Stordalen... | reverse complement strand
AGGTGATGGCGAAGCCCAGGGCAGCGATGGCTACGGCCGCCCAACCCATCCATGGGCGAAAGGGGAGGATTTCGTTGGGCCACCAGCCGCCCAAATGTTTGTCGAAGAACATGAGGTACATCGATGCCCAGGCGAAGACGGTGTACGACATGCGCGAGCCAATGCCCTCGTGCTGTTGCGTCTGCTTGGATTGCAGCGCCCAGACCAGCCAAACGGCGACCCAGGCCATCCACATATATCCGCAGATCGTTATTGCGTCCATGCAACTCTCTCCAGGGAAAGGGTACGTATAGCTGCTGGCGCCGGTTCAATTTAGCCGTCGCTAGCCGCCGAAGGCGAGATCGATGAGGGTTTTTTCTTCGAGTTCGTGGGCTTTGGCGGAGCCGGTGGCTGGGCTGGCGCTGGCACTGCGCTTTACGCTGAGCACGGCGCGGTTGCCGGCCATGCGGCGCAGCTGCGGCATGACGTGGAAGCGGGCGCCCATATTTGCCGGCTCCTCTTGCACCCAGACAATCTCGGTGGCTTCCGGGTGTTGATCGAGCGCGGCTTGCATTTCCTGCTCGGGCCAGGGATAGAGTTGCTCGAGGAAGATGATGGCGATCGTTGTGTCCTTGCGCTTTTCGCGCTCCACGCGGAGGTTGTGGCCGATCTTGCCCGAACAGACGAGCAGGCGGCGCGGCGCGGTGACGGAGTTGTCGGGGATGACGTTGAGGAACCGCGGGGCGGCGAGGTCGGCGAGGTGCGAGGAGGCATCCGCCGCTCGCAGCATGCTCTTGGGGGTGAAGACGATGAGTGGCTTGCGCCAAGCGCGCAGGGCCTGACGGCGCAGCAGGTGGAAGTACTGCGCGGCGGTGGAGGGCTGGCAGATCTGCATGTTGTCGTTGGCGGCGAGGTGGAGATACCGCTCGATGCGGGCACTGGAGTGCTCAGGCCCTTGGCCTTCGTAGCCGTGCGGGAGGAGCATGACGAGACCGGAGAGCAGATTCCATTTGGCTTCGCCCGCGGCAACGAATTGGTCGATGATAATCTGCGCTCCATTGGCGAAGTCGCCGAATTGGGCTTCCCAAAGGACCAGGGTTTCGGGATAGTCGCGGGAGTAGCCGTACTCGAAGCCGAGGACGGCGGATTCGGAAAGCATGGAGTTGTAAACCTCGAAGCGTCCCTGGGTGGGACTGACATTAGCGAGGGGGACATATTTCGCTTCGGTTTCGATGTCGACGACGATGGAGTGGCGCTGATTGAAGGTGCCGCGCTGTGAGTCCTGTCCGCTGAGACGCACGGGCGTGCCGACGGCGACGAGGGAGGCGAACGCGGTGAGCTCGGCCATGCCGTAGTCGAAGGCGCGAGTGCCTGCAGCCATTTCGAGACGCTGGTCGAAGAGCTTCTTCACTTTGGGGTGGATGTGGAAGCTGGACGGAACGGCAGTGGTGAAGCGCGCGAGTTCGGCGACGCGCTCCGGTGGCAGGCCGGTGTCGACCTCGTCGCCGGGGCGAAGCGCGCCGCCGTGATAGGGGCTCCAGTAGTCGGGCAGGGTGGCGAGTTTGGCTTTCTCGCGGGCGCGACTGGCAGCCTTCTGTCCTTCGAGGAATTCCTCCTGCACGCGGGCGGCCTCGGGCGAGGGATCGACGCCTATGCGCCGCGCATAGAGCTTGTAGAGGGGGGGATGGTCCTTGATGGCGGCGTAGCGGCGAGGCTGGGTGACGGTGGGGTCGTCGACCTCGCTGTGGCCATGGCGGCGATAGCCGATGAGGTCGACGACGACATCGGAGTGGAAGCGATGGCGGAATTCGGTGACGATGGTTGCGACACGGATGACAGCGTCGGGGTCCTCAGCGTTGACGTGGAAGATGGGGATGGGAAGGCGCTTGGCTATGTCCGAGGCGAAGCGGGAGGCGTTGGACTCCTCGGGCAGGGCGGTGAAGCCGAGGAGGTTGTTGACAATGACGTGGATGGTGCCGCCGACCTCAAAACCCGGCAATGCTCCGAGGACCAGGCATTCGGCGAGGATGCCCTGGCCGGCGAACGCGGCGTCGCCGTGCATGCAGATGGGGAGTACCTGGTCGCGGCCAGCCTGATCGGGGCAATCTGAATTGCGCGCAGACTCGCAGATGCGGGTCTGTTTGGCGCGTGAGCGGCCGAGGGCGACGGGGTCGACCGCTTCGAGGTGGCTGGGGTTGGAGACGAGATGGAGCGAGATGGTGCTGCCGTCGGACGCGCGGAACTCACCAGTGGCGCCCATGTGGTACTTGACATCGCCGCCGCCGAGGACGCTGCGCGGGTCGACATCCTCGAAACGAGCGAAGATTTCGGCGGGCGAGCGGCCGATGGTGTTGGTCATTACGTTCAGGCGGCCGCGATGGCTCATTCCAAGGACTGCCGTGTTGACGCCGAGGGTCGCGCTGAATGCGAGCACTGTATCGAGGAACGGGATCAGGACGGTGAGGCCCTCGAGCGAAAAGCGCTTGGTGCCGAGGTAGCGCGATTGGATGACCTGCTCGAAGAGGTCGGCGCGGATGAGGTTGGTGAGGATGTGTGTCTGGTCGGGCGCGGGCGGCGTTTGCTCCATCTGCTGTTGTAGCCACTGGCGCTGCGAGGTGTTGGCGATGTGCATGAACTCGACGCCGATGCTGCCGCAGTAGAAGGCGCGCGCCTGAGCCGAGATTTCGCCTTCGGGTACCGGTGTGGGGAAAGGCTCGGGCACGAGGTACTGGCCCAGCGGGTCGAGCGTGGCTTGCAGATAGCCCCAGCGACGAAAGATGTCAAAGACGGCGTCGGGCTGACCGGGGGTGTCGGTCGAGGCGCCCGGTTCGTTGGTTGGAATGGTGGCCATTTACGCTCCTTCGATTAATGCTAACGCGTTGGGGCGTTGAGATGCGTAAAGGTTGGCGGCAGGTGTGGGATTTGCGAGTTCGGAGCTTACTTATGCGGTGAGGCCGAGGACTTTGACGATGATGCGCTTGGCGCGCTGACCGTCGAATTCGGCGTAGAAGATGCGCTGCCAGGTGCCGAGATCGAGGCTGCCGTTGGTGACGGGAAGGGTGGTTTCGTGGTGCAGGAGCAGGGATTTTAGGTGGGCGTCGGCGTTGTCCTCGCCGGTGCGGTGATGCTTGTAGCCGGGCCAGGAGGGCGCGAGCTTCTCGAGCCAAGCGGAGATGTCCTCGATTAGGCCGTCTTCGTTGTCGTTGACGTAGATGGCGGCGGTAATGTGCATGGGCGAGACGAAGCAGAGGCCGTCGACGATGCCGCTGCGCTTGACGATGGATTCGACTTGCGGGGTAAGATGCACCATTTCATAGCGTTTCTTAGTGGTCAGCGTCATGTACTCGGTGTGAGCCTTCATTTCGGGCATGGAAAACTTCCTTTCACAAATTGGTCTGCAAGCTAGTATGCCTTCATCCCGCCGTGCGATTTGAGGGCGTTAAAGTGGCAGCGGTCGCGGTTCGTCGTTGCTGTCATGCAGCGTTGGCGCCGGTGGCAACTGCCGCTATAGTTGGGCGCACGCTTCCGAGTTAGTTGCTCAAATAAATCACCTCCAGGGAGGTCCGGGGCTATCCCCGGTTCCCTGGAGGTGCGATCCCGATCACCGCCGCCAGACCGGGGATGATCAAGGTTTGATTTACAGGTTATGGGTTAGGCGTTTTCCTTAGTGTCAATCTTCATTCCATAGAATGACTTGTGGACGAAGAATACCGACACCAGGAAGAACGCGACTGCCAGCACGTGTGTGAGCATCGGGTTATCGGAATGGAGCGTCACTGCAAGCTCGACAGCAAGTAATCCGAACAAGGTCGCGAACTTGATAATCGGATTCAATGCCACCGATGAGGTGTCTTTGAACGGATCGCCGACGATGTCCCCGATCACCATCGCATCGTGCAAGGGTGTCCCTTTCTGGTTCAGCTCGATCTCTACGATTTTCTTCGCATTGTCCCATGCGCCGCCGGCATTCGCCATGAAGATTGCCTGGTACAGGCCGAAGATTGCAAGTGAGAACAGATAGCCGATGAATAAGAACGGCTCTGTGAATGCGAATGCAAGTGTAGCGAAGAAGACGGCTAGAAAGATGTTGAACATTCCCTTCTGCGCGAACTTCGTGCAGATTTCTACCACCTTCTTACTGTCACTGACGGATGCCTTCTCCACGTTTTCGAGGTTGATGTTTGCCTTGATGAACGCGACCGCGCGGTAAGCGCCGGTGGAGACCGCTTGAATAGAAGCGCCTGTGAACCAGTAAATCATTGCCCCACCGCAGATCAATCCGAGCATGAACGGTGCGTGCAGTAGAGAGAGTTTATCTACATCATGGGTGAGACCGCCGGTCAGGGCCATGATGATCGAGAAAGTCATCGTGGTTGCGCCGACGACGGCTGTGCCGATCAGCACCGGCTTTGCCGTGGCCTTGAACGTATTGCCGGCCCCGTCATTGGCTTCCAGCAGGTATTTTGCCTGTTCGAACTTGGCGTCGATGTTGAAGTCTTTCTTCAACTCAGCTTCGATGTTGGGGACATCTTCGATCAGCGACAACTCGTATACGGATTGAGCGTTGTCAGTTACGGGGCCGTAGGAATCCACGGCGATCGTGACTGGACCCATGCCAAGGAAGCCAAACGCGACGAGGCCAAACGCGAAGACGGCTGGAGCGAGCATCTGCTCCGCCATGGACGCGCCGGTGCTGAAGTAATAGCCCAGCGACATGAGCGAGACCATGCTAAGTCCCAGCCAGTAGGCGGAAAAATTGCCGGCAACGAATCCGGACAGTATCCCCAGGGCAGCTCCGCCTTCCTGCGCGGATTTTACGATTTCTTTGACGTGGGTCGATTTGGTTGAAGTGAAAACCTTGACCAATTCGGGTATGACCGCGCCTGCCAAGGTTCCGCAGGAGATGATGGAAGCCAGCTTCCACCACAGCGTTCCGTCGCCGAGATTGGGAATCATCAAGTAGGAAACAATGTAGGTCAGGATGATGGAACTGATTGACGTCATCCATACCAGCGAGGTCAACGGGGTCTCAAAGTCCATTTCGTCGGCGTGCGCATACTTCGCGCGAGCGATTGCGGTATTGAGGAAGTACGCACCCGCGCTGGAAAGCAGCATCGCAACGCGCATGACGAAGATCCACACCAGCAGTTGCGCCTGGGTTGCGGGTTCTTTGACGGCAAGCAGGATGAATGTGATGAGGGCGACGCCGGTCACGCCGTAGGTTTCGAAGCCGTCGGCGCTGGGGCCGACTGAGTCGCCAGCGTTGTCACCTGTGCAGTCTGCAATTACACCCGGGTTGCGCGCATCGTCTTCCTTGATTTTGAAGACGATCTTCATGAGGTCGGCGCCGATGTCGGCGATCTTGGTAAAGATGCCGCCAGCAATACGCAGGGCCGCGGCGCCCAGGGATTCGCCAATCGCGAAGCCGATGAAGCATGGGCCCGCGTAATCACGCGGGATGAACAAGAGGATGAACAGCATGATGAGCAGTTCGATTGAGATCAGCATCATACCGATGCTCATGCCAGCCTTCAGCGGAATCTCAGAGATTGCATACGGTTTGCCGGGCAAACTTGCGAATGCCGTACGTGAGTTGGCGAAGGTGTTGACGCGAATTCCGAACCACGCCACGCCGTAGCTGCCCGCGATGCCAACGAGCGAAAACAGCAGAATGACCGGCAACGTAACCGCGACCGATTTTCCCGGAACCGGTGCCAGAACGCCGAAGTACAGGGAGATAATGACCGCGATGAAGACCCAGAGCAGCATGATGAACTTGCCCTGTGTCACCAAATAGGTTTTGCAGGTCTCATAGATCAGTTCGGAGATTTCGAGCATGGTGCGATGCACCGGCATGTTCTTCAACTGCACATAGATCGCCATACCAAACAACAGACCGCCGGCGCAGAAGAGCAAACCGATCGTCAGAAGGGCATGTCCGTTCAAGCCGAAGAAATTCACAAAATTGACGGCTCTCAAATCCGGCAGTACCAGGTTGCCTTCGCCCCCGCCCGCGTGTTCCGACTGCGCGTAGGCGAATGTGGGAAGCAGCAGGCAGAGGAGAGCCACTACGGCCTTGTACTGGCGCTTCAGGAAGGTTCCCATTACTTCGCGCGTGAAGAACGATGCCACAACGAGCGATGCGACGCTCACAACCAAAAAGAAGATTGCCCAATCCTGAACAACAGTCACATGTCCCTCCGGGAACACAGATTTAGTAGCTGCACAAATCGACCCCATTGGTCAGAGCACGTCAGAACACTGGGGAATAGCCACCGGAAGCGTACCATCCGAGTTGGCCACTGTCGAGTGATTGGGGTCACACGAGTGAGCGGCCTATCGAGTCAGCGAGTTAGCAAGTCAGGGGGCTATTATTTAGAGGGATTTCGAAGGGATTTGCGGCTGGCCGACCGGCCACGCAGCTAACTACAGACGAATGCGCCTTTATGTTGCGACGACCAATCCGGGCAAACTCCAAGACTTTGCGTACGCGGCGGAGGGCCATCTCTCAGGCGGTATGCCGATCCGGATCGAGCCGCTGCCGGGGCTTGCGGACCTGCTTGCACCGCCTGAGGACGAGCCGACGTTTGAGGCGAACGCCTGCGCCAAGGCGGTCTACTATTCGAGGCTCGCGCCGAGTCTGATGGTAGTGGCCGACGATTCGGGGTTGGAGGTGGACGCGCTGGATGGGCAACCAGGGGTGCGCTCTGCCCGCTTCGCCGACGATCGGGGCTTTGATCAGCACTCGGCCGCGAAGATCGACGAACGGAACAACGCGCTGCTAGTGACGTTGATGGTGCAGCGGCCGTTCGAGCCACGGACTGCGCGATATCACTGCGTGCTGGCGCTGGCTCGCGATGGGAAGGTCCTCGCAACCGCCAACGGTACGGTCGAGGGTCGAATCCTTACTGAACCACAGGGCGAGCGGGGATTTGGCTATGACCCGCTGTTCTATCTTCCCGAACTGGAACAGACCATGGCGGAACTCGATCCGGGTACGCGGCTGTCACTGAGCCACCGGGGGCGGGCGCTGCGGAGTTTGCTAATGCAGGATTTGGCTCACCACATCTAGCGCCTGTGCTCTTATGCAACGCGACCCTCTACTCCTCATGTTCGACTCTTGTGTCTCGTCTGCCGAGTGCGCAAGCAATCACCTCAGTGTTCAGGCTCCTTCTGACTTAGCGGTGGCCGCTGCTGCCTCAGGTTCCCCGTGCTCCTCGGCTGCTTTGCGGGATTCTTCGAAGGCGCGGGTGGAGTGTTCGTGGGCCTGGCGAGAAAGCTCGTGGGCGGTGAGGTTTCCCTGTCCGTGAGAGGCTGCTGCGGCGGAGTGGGCGTGCGCGGCTAGATTGTGGTATTCGGCGGCTCGGTCGTGTGGGCTCTGGGGCATTGGGATTCTCCTCTGGGGTTAGATGCCGATGGGCAACGCGCGGAATCCGCGGTTGGAAACAGATGCAAGAGAGCCCGCTGGGACTGAAATCGTCACATGGCGGGCTTTTTGCAAACGTAAATTTGGCGATGCGGTTTGTTTGAAGGTGCTTAGCGCGCCATCCAGCCACCGTCGACGACGAGTACGTGACCGGTGATGTAGTCGGCTGCGGCGGAGGCGAGGAATACGGCGGTGCCAGCGACGTCGGTGGCCTCGCCCCAGCGTCCGGCTGGGATGCGGTCGAGGATCGCCTTGCTGCGTTCTGGATCGGCGCGAAGCTGGGCGGTGTTGTTGGTGGCGATGTAGCCGGGGGCAATGGCGTTGACCTGAATGCCCTTGACGGCCCACTCATTGGCGAGCGCCTTGGTGATCTGGGCCACGGCCCCTTTGGCTGCTGCGTAGGAAGGCACGCGGATGCCACCCTGGAAGCTGAGCAGCGAGGCAATGCTGATGATCTTGCCTGGGGCGTTGCGGGACATCATGTCGCGACCGGCGAGTTGCGAGAGCTGAAAAACGGCGGTCTCGTTGATCTGGATGACCTTTTGCCAGTCGGCGAGGGGGACGTTGACGGCGTCTTCGCGGAGGATGATGCCGGCGTTGTTGACCAGGATGTCGACGCGGCCAAACTTGGCGAGGACCTGCTTGAAGAGCGCTTCGGGGGCGGCGGTGTCGGAGAGGTCAGCAGCGAAGGCGGCAGCTTTGCCACCGGCAGCTTCGATGGTGGCGACGGTTTCAGCGGGAGGACGAATATCGTGGGTGGCGATGGTCGCGCCCGCCTGGGCAAGGGCGATGGCAATGGCCGCGCCCATTCCTCCGGCGGAACCGGTGACGAGCGCTACCTTGTTGTCGATACGGAAGGAGTCGAGGATGTTGGACATAGTGAGGATAACTTTACGCTGGCATTGCCGCGCCGGGCAAACCACGGAGCACGGACAAGATCGGCGCCTCAAGTGCATCGCGGCTTTGTGCACCGGGTCACTGCCCACGCCGAAAGCTGTCCGCTACAATGGTTGGCGGCGTTCCCAGGCCGTTTTCGCGGTGTGTGTGCGGACAAGAAGGAGACCCATGAAATTGCTTCAGATGGCTGACCCCGTGCGCTACGCGCGGATGACGAGCTCAGAACTGCGCGAGACGTTTCTGCTGGAAGGCATGTTCAACCCAGGTAAGATCGAGTATGCGTATGTGGACCTCGACCGCACCGTGATCGGATCGGCTGTGCCTACCACCGGTGTGCTTACGCTGGAAACGCAACCAGAGTTGCGCGCGGAGTATTTCCTGGAACGCCGCGAGATTGGCGTTCTGAACGCTGGCGGGCCGGGTACGGTTACCGTGGATGGCGTCGCCTACCAACTGGACAAGCTGGACTGCCTCTATGCGGGACGCGGGAGCAGGTCGGTTACGTTCGCGAGCAAGTCTGCTACGGCGCCGGCGGCGTTCTATCTGCTAAGCTATCAGGCGCATGCGGTGCATCCGACGGCGATGGTGAAGTGTGCCGATCTGCAAGGCATGGCGCTGGGTTCGACTGAGACGTGTAACAAGCGGACCATCTACAAAGCCATTCACAGGGATGGCATCAAGAGCTGCCAGTTGGTAATGGGCTTCACGCTGCTGGAGTCGGGGAGCAACTGGAACACGATGCCTGCGCATACGCATATGCGTCGGTCAGAGGTTTACTTCTACTTTGACGTGGAGCCGGATCAGCGGGTGATACACCTAATGGGGCCGCCGGATGCGACCAGCCACATTGTGATGGCGGACAAGCAGGTGGTCGTGTCGCCGGGTTGGTCAATCCATGCGGGTGTGGGGACCAAGAACTACGGTTTCTGCTGGGGGATGGGCGGGGAGAATCAGGACTATGCCGATATGGATCCAGTGGCGATCAAGGACCTGAAATAGGCATAGGTCAAGAGGAGCGCAGATGAGCGGCGGCAAGAACAGTCTGGTCCTTCGCAAGAAGGAAGAGTGCAAGTGGGACCTGGTGAGCCTGGGCGAGGTGATGCTGCGGCTCGATCCGGGCGATGTGCGGGTGGCAACGACGCGGCAGTTCCAAGTGTGGGAGGGCGGCGGCGAGTACAACGTCGCCCGCGGGCTGCGGCGCTGCTTTGGCCTGAAGACTGCCGTGGTGACTGCGCTGGCCGACAATCCGGTTGGGCGGCTGGTCGAGGACATGATGCTGCAGGGCGGGGTGGACCAGTCGCATGTGAAGTGGGTAAAGTACGACGGCGTTGGGCGCACCGTGCGTAATGGGTTGAACTTCACCGAGCGCGGGTTTGGGGTGCGGGCGGCCCTGGGCTGTAGCGACCGCGGGCATACGGCTGTGAGCCAGTTGAAGCCGGGCGAGATCGACTGGGACGAGATCTTCGGCAAGGAAGGTTCGCGCTGGCTGCACACGGGCGGAATCTTCTGTGCGCTGAGTGAGACGACACCCGAAGTGTGCAAGGAAGCGATGGTCGCCGCGCGCAAGCATGGCACGATGATCAGCTATGACTTGAACTATCGCGACTCGCTGTGGAAGTCGATCGGCGGCAAGGCTCGCGCCACCGAGGTCAACCGCGAACTGGCGTCGTATGTCGATGTGATGATCGGCAACGAAGAGGACTTTACCGCCGCGCTGGGATTCCAGATTGAGGGTGTCGGCGAAGATATGGGCGAACTGGACTCGGCCAATTTCCGCAAGATGATCTTGAAAGCGACTGCGACTTTTCCCAACTTCCGTGCTGTAGCGACTACTTTGCGGCACGCGAAGACGGCAACGGTGAACGACTGGGGCGCGGTGTGCTACTACGAGGGCGAGTTCCACGAGGCGCGGCCTATGCCCGACCTTGAGATCTTCGATCGCGTGGGCGGCGGCGACTCGTTCGCTTCGGGGCTGATTTATGGGTTCCTGAATGAGAAGGGCGCGGACTGGGCCGTCAACTGCGGATGTGCGCATGGGGCGCTGGCGATGACTACGCCGGGCGATACGACGATGGCTACCTTCGATGAAGTTCAGCGGATTATGAAGGGCGGCGGGGCGCGCGTTCAGCGCTAACCGCGGCAGGAATATAGGAGAAAGAAATGCAGAAAGCAGAAGTTCTGAAGTCACTGCGCGAGATTGGCCTGGTGCCTGTTCTGCGCGCGGAGAGCGAAACCCAGGCATTGGCGTTGGCGTCGGCCATCGCGGCCGGCGGCGTCACCGTTCTGGAAGTTACGATGACGGTTCCCGGTGCGATCCGTGTGATGCGGCGTCTGGCTGAGGAGCGGCCGGATATTCTGATCGGAGCGGGCACGGTTCTGGACGCAGAGACTGCGCGGATGTGCATCCTGGAGGGTGCACAGTTTGTGGTGAGCCCGGCGCTCAACCTCAAAACCATCGAGCTTTGCCATCGCTATGGCGTGGCTGTACTTCCGGGCGCGCTGACTCCGACGGAGATCGTTACGGCGTGGGAGGCGGGCGCGGATGTGGTCAAGATCTTCCCGGCGAGTTCTCTGGGCGGGGCGAAGTATCTGAAGTCGGTGAAGGCGCCGCTGCCGCAAGTGGAGATGATTCCTACCGGCGGTGTGTCGCTGGCGACAGCCCAGGAATTCCTCGAAGCCGGGGCATTTGCGCTTGGCGTGGGGGCGGACCTGGTGAACCTGAAAGCTATCGCCGAGGGGCATCCGGAGACCATCACCGAGAATGCGCGCAAGTACCTCGCTATTGTCCGCAAGTTTCGCGAGTCGTAGGGGACGGCGGCGTCGGGCGCAGTTCTTTTCTTCGCTGGATTACCAAAGTGATGTGCGAGGAAGGCTGCGGTGTGATTTAATACGTGAACCTCCTCAGGAACAACACTTTCCGTCTGCCACCAGAGGTGTATTCGGAGCTGACTTTCGGTATTCGGCGGTAGAAACACTCGGGGGGCAAGCAGCCATGATACGGTCCGACCAAGTTGAGTGCCCCACCTGTAAGGGCAATGTTGCCATGCGCGTGAGCCGGAATGGCTTCCTGCAGCGCAACGTGCTGGGCCATTTCGGCCTCTATCCTTGGAAGTGCGGGGCGTGCGGAACCTCGTTTCTGTATCGCAGCCGGGGCCACCACGCTACGGGGTCAAGCGGGCATCCACACAGTTCCAGCAGTCCGGCAGAGAAGCACCACAAACGCGCCTAGGAGCCTCAGGCTGGTCTCGGAGGCTGCCGCACCCACAGTAGAGGCTGATGGATCGGCATCGTGCGCAAGATGTCGGGATCGGGCGGGTCGGGGGGCAACGTCTTCCACAGGGTGGCGTATTCGGGCCGCTGGTAAGCGCGCGCGGTGAAGAGGAGGCTTGCGCGCCTCCCGGGAAGTTCGTCGAAGTGCTGGCGGTCTGCGCGGAATGGCCACATGGTGCGGTCCGCGATAAACGGGAAGTGATAGGCGATAGCCGAACGCATGCCCGGGCCGTCTTCCAGCGAGTAATCCCAGACGTTTTCGAAGCGGGTTGAGAGCAGTTGGCAAATGCCCGCGAGCATGTCCAGATTGAAGAGCGAGTCGCGGTAGGGCGTCTCGGAGCCAATTTCGTGGGGAAACGTGCCGTCGGCGGACATCTGCGCGCGCAGGGTGACCGTCTTGAAACGGTGACGCAGTTCGGCCAGCGTGCTGTCTTCAGTCCGGGGAATATCGCCCTCCGGCGCGGCCAGGCTGGCATACGCGCTGGCCTGCAGGAGCCAGGAGGTCCCATGGTGGTCTTTGCGGTCGCGCGCAAGCGCGGCCAACCTGGGGCCGCTGTCCTGAGGCTCGGTGAGCCAGCGCAGGTAAGCTGCGAACCAGGCGTGCAGCGCCTTCAGGTCGCCCTCGCTCAGGGCTGACGAGGCGGCAAGAAAAGGGATGGCCTGGGCGATTTCGACCAGTGGAAGCGTCTCCAGGATGCCATAGAGGCGGCCGCCTGCCGGAAGAGCCGGAGCTGTCGTGAAGCTGGGGTTATTGTGCACGGTGAAGACTGGGGCGTCCGTTGCAGGTTGCGTCTGACTCAGCAGGGTGGCGCCAAAGTCCAGCCTCGGCGTCATTCGCGTTGCCGGATCGATGAACCATGCGCGCAGTTGGACCACGGTATGCTCAGCGTAACGCTGCTCGCCGGTGAGCAGATGCGCGGCTGCCAGCGCTGGCACGGTCAGTCCGAGTGTGAACAGGGCGTCGCGGTGCGCGGTGAACGGTAGCGGCTGTCCGGAAGGCGCGGCCTCGAATTCGGTGTCGGGAAGCGCCTCAGAGTAATAATCATGCACAGTGCCGGGGCTGCGCGGGCATTGCAGCGAGGTCAGGGGCGTGGGTGCCTGGGTGAGGCAGCGCTCGGCTGCGTCCAGGATGCGATCGCGATCGACGGCAGCAACGTCGGGACGGGACGGGGTTTCTGGGGGTTCAGGGGAGGCATGAGCGGTCCGCTCGGCAGTCTGGCCAGCCGCGCTCAGGAGGCCGACGCGACCGATGAGGGTAGCGGCTCCACAAAACGAGGCAGCCGCGGAGCAAAAGGTTCGCCGGCTGGTTGGGGTTGTGATGGTCTTTGGCGTCAAAGGCATAGATCCCCGTCACAAGCATCCTATGCGTAGAGCGTCGCAATTTGAAACTTGCACGGTTCCGGGATTCTGGATTATTAGGAGGAGAATGGTCGCCGGCCTGGGACATCTTGCATCGGCCCGCGTTGGCACAACGCTGCTGGCAGCGTTCTTTGCTTCCCTGGTGGAGTGCGTCGAGGCGCTCACCGTGGTGCTGGCGGTCGGAAGCGTGCGCGGATGGCGCAGCGCGCTGGCTGGAGCAGCGACCGCCTTGGGTGTACTCGCTGCCATTGTCGCTGTTCTGGGCAAGGCGCTCACCCGCATACCGCTTCAGGGGCTCGCGAGAATTCCGTTTCACATGGTTCAACTGGTGCTTGGTGCGATGATCCTGCTCTTCGGTATGCGCTGGTTGCGCAAGGCGATTCTGCGCTCCGCTGGGCTGGTTCCACTGCACGACGAGCAGATTGCATTCGCAAAGGAACAGGAACTAGTCCAGAAGAAGGCCGCACCCACGAACGAGGCCTCTGCCAGAGACATTTTGCAGTGGGACAAATTTGCCTTCAGCGCAACGTTTAACATCACCATGCTTGAAGGCACCGAGGTGGTTTTCATCGTCATTGCGTTCGGGGCGAGCGGAGCGGGACTGCTATTGCCAGCCAGCCTGGGCGCTGTGGCGGCCCTGCTGGTGGTTGCGGCGCTGGGATTCACGCTGCACCGGCCGCTGGCGCGCATTCCGGAAAATACCTTGAAGTTCCTCGTCGGCGTCCTGCTAACCGCCTTTGGAACGTTCTGGGTGGGAGAGGGCGTTGGCCTCGCATGGCCGATCCCCGCACCCGCCAACCCCGACTTCGCCATACTGTTCCTGACCGCGGCGTATCTGGGCGTGGCTCTTTGCCTTGTGCCGATCTGCAGGATGCAGGCGCGTGTTGTTGCGGAAGGGAACTAAGGTGCGCTGGCTCAAGTCCATTGTCCGTGAAATATTAGGTCTATTCGTCGACGACGAGAGCTTCGCAGCCGCCATTCTCGTATGGGTCGCAGTGGCCGGCCTGGGGCTGCCGCGCTTCGCTTCGGCGGCGCACTGG
>Ga0302199_1001077_pt1 | contig 14042 bp, 3 predicted proteins | sample II_Bog_N2_3_FD_194588 | JGI IMG/M metagenome (GOLD analysis project Ga0302199, IMG submission 194588) | Peat permafrost microbial communities from Stordalen Mire near Abisko, Sweden - II_Bog_N2_3 | ecosystem: Environmental > Terrestrial > Soil > Wetlands > Peat | place: Sweden: Abisko, Stordalen... | reverse complement strand
GTGCTGGCCGTCAGGCGGCGCTGGCTTCGTAGGAAGTAACGTTGTTTTTCTTTCGGAATCCCCATCCGAAAGAACCCGGTTTCGTGGAATGCTCCCCAAGGTCAAATCATTCGCCCTCCCGCGCGAAATGAATGCTGATGCAATTTCCCGGCAACCCAATGAATATCGAGGTCAGGAACCATGTCGACTTCAGTCTTCGCAATGATGCGTAGAGTGGTAGCCGCGCTTGTGTGCAAGCCGGCAGTATTGGCGTTTTGCGTCCTCTTTGGCTCTTTGCTGCTTGGTGAAGAGAGTGCGCTTGCACAAGTTACGCTATCGTCCTCCACGATCCCCACGGCGGCCGAGCCTAATGTGCAATCGGTGCGAGTGACAGGCAGTGGATTTCCTGCGGGCGCAATATCGGCAAGCAGCATCACTGTGTCTTTGGTTCCTGGGACCACCGGGTCGGCGCCTGGCGCGTCGACGACGGCGTCGGGTTTTGCGAGGATCGCGGGGACAACGGCAACAGTCACATTTACGGTCCCATCGTCCCTTGTGATGAGTTCTCCGACGCCATATCTGGTGAGCATTGCCGGGACGACGGCCGGCGGGGTTGCCTTCAGCAGTACGAACACGGCGAATCTGACCATCGATCCACCGGCAAGAGTGGCCTTGGTTCCCGCGACAGGAAAGCAGGGACAGTCACTCTCGATCGCCATTAATGGAACTTTCTCTAATTTCGCCCAAGGAGCGACAACCGCCAACTTCGGTCCTGGAATTTCGGTTGGAGGGGCGGCGGCAAACTCTCCTGGTCCGGTTACAGTCACGAGCGCAACATCTGCGTCGGCACAGATCGCAATCGCTGCCAACGCGTCTGTCCAAAGCAACCCCGTTGTGATCGCCACCGGCAACGAAATTGCAGACAGTACCTTCTCCGTGACAAGCGCTGTAGGCGCAGCCGCGTCCATCACGGCGACAGCCGGCACTCCGCAGAGCGCTGCCATCAGCACGGCTTTTGCGACTGCTCTTCAGGCCACGGTCAAGGACTCGGGCGGCAACCCGGTCAGCGGCGTAGTGGTGACCTTTGCCGCACCGGCTACTGGAGCAAGTGGAAGCTTTGCAGGCGGAGTGGTCACAGCGACCACCAACGCCAGCGGCATAGCCACGGCTGCAGTGTTTACGGCCAACAGTACGGCGGGCAGCTATAGCGTAACTGCGAGTGCGCCCGGAGTGGGCACTCCTGCCACCTTCGCGCTGACCAACACAACCGGCGCAGCCGCGTCCATCACGGCGACAGCGGGCACTCCGCAAAGCGCTGCCATCAACACTGCCTTTGCGACAGCTCTTCAGGCCACGGTGAAGGACTCGGGCGGCAACCCGGTTAGCGGCGTAGTAGTGACCTTTGCCGCACCGGCAACTGGAGCCAGCGGCACATTTGCGGGCGGAGTGGTCACAGCGACCACCAACGCCAGTGGTGTGGCTACGGCCGCGACGTTTACCGCCAACAGTACGGCGGGAAGTTATAGTGTGACCGCCAGTGTGGCCGGTGTTACTGCCCACGCCACCTACGCTCTGACCAATACGACAGGCGCAGCTGCGTCCATCACGGCGACAGCGGGAACGCCGCAAAGCGCTGCCATCAACACGGCTTTTGCGACCGCTCTCCAGGCCACGGTGAAGGATTCGGGCGGCAATCCAGTCAGCGGCGTGACAGTCACGTTCGCCGCTCCGGCAACTGGCGCCAGTGGCACATTTGCGGGCGGCGTGGTCACAGCGACCACCAACGCCAGCGGTGTGGCTACGGCCGCAGTGTTCACGGCCAACAGTACGGCGGGCAGCTATAGCGTAACTGCGAGTGCGCCCGGAGTGGGCACTCCTGCGACCTTCGCGCTGACCAACACGACAGGCGCAGCCGCGTCCATCACAGCGACAGCCGGCACTCCGCAGAGCGCTGCCATCAACACGGCTTTTGCGACTGCACTCCAGGCCACGGTGAAGGACTCGGGTGGCAACCCGGTCAGCGGCGTTGTAGTGACCTTTGCCGCACCTGCTACCGGAGCCAGCGGCACATTTGCGGGCGGAGTGGTCACGGCGACCACCAACGCCAGCGGCGTGGCCACGGCCGCAGTGTTCACGGCCAACAGCACGGCGGGCAGCTATAGCGTAACCGCGAGTGCGCCCGGAGTGGGCACTCCTGCTACCTTCGCGCTGACCAACACAACCGGCGCAGCCGCGTCCATCACGGCGACAGCGGGAACGCCGCAAAGCGCTGCCATCAACACGGCTTTTGCGACTGCTCTTCAGGCCACAGTGAAGGACTCGGGCGGCAACCCGGTCAGCGGCGTGGTGGTGACCTTTGCCGCGCCGGCTACCGGAGCCAGCGGCACATTTGCGGGCGGCGTGGTCACAGCGACCACCAACGCCAGCGGTGTGGCCACGGCCGCAGTGTTCACGGCCAACAGCACAGCGGGCAGCTATAACGTAACCGCGAGTGCGCCCGGTGTCACTGCCCATGCCACCTTCGCGCTGACCAACACGACAGGCGCAGCCGCGTCCATCACAGCGACGGCCGGCACACCGCAGAGCGCTGCCATCAACACGGCTTTTGCGACTGCTCTTCAGGCCACAGTGAAGGACTCGGGCGGCAACCCGGTCAGCGGCGTAGTGGTAACTTTCGCCGCACCGGCTACTGGAGCCAGCGGCACATTTGCGGGCGGCGTGGTCACGGCGACCACCAACGCCAGCGGTGTGGCTACGGCCGCAGTGTTCACGGCCAACAGCACGGCGGGCAGCTATAGCGTAACCGCGAGTGCGCCCGGAGTGGGCACTCCTGCTACCTTTGCGCTGACCAACACGACCGGCGCAGCCGCGTCCATCACAGCGACAGCGGGAACACCGCAGAGCGCTGCCATCAACACGGCTTTTGCGACTGCACTCCAGGCCACGGTGAAGGATTCAGGTGGCAACCCGGTCAGCGGCGTAGTGGTAACTTTCGCAGCACCGGCAACCGGAGCCAGCGGAAGCTTTGCGGGTGGAGTGGTCACGGCGACCACCAACGCCAGCGGTGTGGCTACGGCCGCAGTGTTTACGGCCAACAGCACGGCGGGCAGCTATAACGTAACCGCGAGTGCACCCGGTGTCACTGCCCATGCCACCTTCGCGCTGACCAACACGACCGGCGCAGCCGCGTCCATCACAGCGACAGCCGGCACACCGCAGAGCGCTGCCATCAACACGGCTTTTGCGACTGCCCTCCAGGCCACGGTGAAGGATTCGGGCGGCAACCCTGTCAGCGGCGTAGTAGTGACCTTTGCCGCACCTGCTACCGGAGCCAGTGGAAGCTTTGCAGGCGGCGTGGTCACGGCGACCACCAACGCCAGCGGCGTGGCTACGGCCGCAGTGTTTACGGCCAACAGCACAGCGGGCAGCTATAGCGTAACCGCGAGTGCGCCCGGAGTGGGCACTCCTGCCACTTTCGCGCTGACCAATACTCCGGGTACACCTGCGTCCATCACGGCAACGGCGGGCACACCACAATCTGCGACGATCAACACTGCCTTCGCGAGCGCGCTCCAAGCCACGGTGAAGGACTCAGGCGGCAACCCGGTCAGCGGCGTGGTGGTGACCTTTGCCGCGCCGGCTACCGGAGCCAGCGGCACCTTTGCGGGCGGAGTAGTTACAGCGACCACCAACACGGCCGGCATCGCGACATCTGCCACCTTCACCGCAAACGGAACCATCGGGACGTATCAGGTGACAGCAAGCGTGAGCGGCGTTACCAATCCTGCGGTCTTCACGCTGACCAATACGACCCCAACAATCACAACCCTGGCTCCTTCATCCGGAGCCTTGGCCCAGACCTTGAACGTGGTAGTCACGGGGTCCTCGACTCACTTCGTGCAGGGCACAACCACGGCATTTTTCGGAACCGGGATCACAGTGAATACCGTCACTGTAGCCAGTTCGACTTCGGCAACCGTAAACATCACCATCGCTCCGACGACGAGTCTGGGAGCTCGCACAGTAACCATGACCACCGGCACCGAGGTGGCCACGGACACAAACGGATTTGATGTCACGCAAGGTTCGGCTGCAATCACTTCATTGAATCCGAATTCCGGTGCACAAGGCACCCAGGCGAACGTTATCGTGACCGGAACCAATACAAACTTCGCGCAGGGTCAGACGACTGCCAACTTCGGACCGAACATCGGGATCAACTCGGTCACAGTGAGCAGCCTGACGTCAGCCACAGTGAGTATCACCATCGCTGGCAATGCAACAGTTGGCGCCCAGACCGTGTCTCTGACTACCGGTGGTGAAGTAGCTTCGCTGACCAACGGCTTCACAGTCACCGCCGGCACGGCCCAGATCACGAACGTCAATCCGCCCAGCGGTAACCAGGGCGACACGGCAGATTCGATCACCATCACCGGTCAATCAACGCACTGGGTGCAAGGGACAACCACCGCAAGCTTCGGCACAGGCATTTCGGTCACATCGTTGACCGTCAACAGCGCAACTTCGGCAACGGCTGTGATTGCCATTGCGGCCAATGCACCCATCGGCAATCGGACCGTGACACTGACTACCAATTCGGAAGTCGCGAACAGTTCCCCGACCGCATTCTCCGTGGCTGCGGGTGTTCCGTCTGCGACGGCAAATCCGAACTTCGGAGTTCAAGGGACCAACCCGACCATCGTCATCAACGGCGCATTCACCAGCTTTGTGCCCGGTACGACAACGGTAACGTTCAACGATTCCAACATCACTGTCGGTACGGTAACAGTGAATGGTCCGACCCAGCTTTCCGTGCCTATCGCAATCAGCACGGCAGCCGTTGTCGGTGGACGCACAATCGTGATCAGCACCAACGGCATCTCGGTCGACGCGGCTTTCAATGTGGTCGCCGGCATACCTTCCATCACGCTCATCAACCCCAACAACGGTGTTCCGAATTCCTCGGCGACTGTCACCATCACGGGCAACTTCACCGGATGGAAGCAAGGGACAACACTGGTCAGCTTCGGTTCCGGCATTGCAGTTGGCGGCGGTGCCTCTGGTGCGGCCGGCCCAGTCACGGTCAACAACCCAGGCAGCATCACCGCGAGCATTGCGATTGCAAACGGCGCGACTCTCGGAGGCCGGACAGTTACCGTAACCACGGGCACTGAAGTTGAATCAGTACCCTCCGGCTTTACGGTGCAAACCTGCACAACAACGGCTGCGACGTCTATCTTGTACAACCCTGCACAAAACGCGACCAACGTTCCGTTGAACCCTGAGGTTCAGATTGAGTTCAATGCACCTCTCAACCGGAGTTCGGTCACAGCGAGTGACTTCGTTTTGCACGACAACACGACCGGTGTGAATTTGCCGGCTACCATTTCAGTCGACGCCTCGGGACGAATCATTACTCTCACGCCGAGCGTTCTCCTGGCGGTTGGTCGCCAGTTCTACACAGAGTGGGGCAACTTCGGCAGTCCTAACCAGATTACCGACACCTGCGGCAACCTGGTGGCCATCGACTATTACTACTTCACAACAACATTCGCGGCCGATACCACCGGGCCAACCGTCCTGGCCAACAGCCCGGAACAGGGAGACACGGTATCTGAGAGCGCTCAGGTCGTCCTCAAGTTCAGCGCGCCCATCAATCCAATCACCCAACCCACGGGACTCGTGGTCTCGACGGGCGGCACGCCGGTAGCGGGCACTTATACGCCGTCGCCTGATTACACCCAGTACACCTTTGTCCCTGGATCCCCGCTGGCTGCCAATGCCGTGTACACGGTCACGTACACTAACGCTCTCCAGGACGGCGCCGGCAATGCTCTCGCCGATCCCGGAAGCTTCACCTTCACCACGGACTCGTCCACCGACACGGCCAACGGCACGGTGACGTATGCCGATCCGTATAACGGCCAGACAGGTGTCTCAACAAACGTTCAACCCGCCGTTTACTTCAGCAAACCCGTCGACCCCATCACGGTGAACACGAGTGTCTTCTATCTGGAAGACGCCGAGACCGGCAGGCGCATTCCGGCAACGGTGTCGGTTGCCCCAAATCGGCTCAGCGCAGCCATTGCCCCGCTGCAACTGCTGCAGGCCAACACCTACTACTACTTCATCCTCAGTTACCCCGTTTACGATTTGAGCGGAAACTACTTCGAGGAGAGCGGCCAGTACTTCTACACAGGGAGCGGTAGTGTCACTGCCGTGGCAACAGTCGCTGCCATCAGCCCGTCCAACGGTGAAACTGGCGCTCCTGTGAATACGCAGGTGGTTGCGGTCATGAGTGCTCCCGTCGATGGCGGCAGCATCAGCAACTCGTCTATCACCGTGAAGAGCGGCAGCACACCTGTTGCCGGCAAGGTAACACTGGCCAGCGACTTCGAAACTCTGACCTTTGTCCCCACGGCCAACTTGTCGGTATCCACTACCTACACCGTAACCGTGGGCGGTTTCCTCGACGGCAACGGGAACGCCGTCGCGAACTCCACCACGACCTTTGCCACTAGTTCCAGTGGCACCCCGCAGACCGGCGCATTGACCGCAGTCTCAGTGTCCCCGGCGAACGGGGCCACCGAAGTGGCCAACAATGCGCAGGTGACCATTACGTTCAGCGCACCCGTTGACCCAGCCACGATCAATAACATTCTGGTGCGGGATCAGAGCGATGGCTACTACGAGATCTCGGGCACCTGGGCCGTCAGCGGGTCCAACCCAGCGCAGGTGATCTTTACTCCAAGCTCGCCTTATCCCGCTTCGGCCATGATCCAGGTTTGGACACAGGACAAGGTGCAGGATCTGGCTGGTGATACGGATACCGCGTATGTGGTCACCACCTTCACGGCGGCCCCTACAGCCGATACCTCCGCCTTCCAGGTGGTCAGCATAAGTCCGTCTAATGGAGCCACAGGCGTGGGCCGCAACGCCACCATCGTCATCACCTTCAACAAATCGGTTGCGCAGAATTCGATCAATGGCGTTGCGAATTCCTTGCAGCTCTTTGCGGGCGACAAGAATATCGGCACCGGAGGCATCACATTCTCTGCCGACGACAAGTCCATCAGCTTCACGCCGACAACCCCGCCGGGAGTAGGGGTTACCATCAACGCAACGCCGCTGATCACGGACCTCTCCGGCAACCCCCTGGTGAACTTCACCAGCGCCTACACCACCCTCAACGACATCACGGCCACTGGGCCAGCCATTGTGCAGATGCTGCCGGCCAGCGGGTCTTCCGACGTCCTGCAAGGAGTTCCGATCACCCTGTACACCAATGGCGCTCCCTTGCAGGCGAGCACCGTCAACAACACCAGCGTCTATGTTTCGCAGAACGGGGTGCTTGTAGAGGGTGCAATTCAGGTCTCGCCGGGCGGGCAGAGCATTACGTTCACCCCAACTGGCCAATTCAATTACAGCGCCGTGGTCCAGGTGTTTGTCGAGCCGACCATCACCGACATTTACGGCAACGCGATCACTGCGTTCACGGGCCAGTTCACCATCCAGGGCAATCCGTCCTCGGTCGCGCCGCAACTGGTGCGGTCTGAGCCGATCAATGATGCAACCGGCGTCCCGCTGAATGTGGTCCCGCAGTTCCAGTTCGACCAGACGCTGTTGGCCTCGAGCGTGTCGTCAACTTCGGTACGCTTGATCGATTCCTGCAATGATGTGATCCCGGGTACGCCATCGCTCGTGAATGGCAACACGGTCCAGTTCAAGCCCACCAGCCCGCTAACTCTGTGCAACACGGCCACTGGGTACAACTACTTCTACTTCCAGATGAATGATGGCTTCGGAAGCAACGTCACGAACCTGAACGGCGTGGCGGCGCCCGGAGAGAGCTATTACTTCTACGTGGGCACAACCAGCGACACGTCCATTCCAACAGTCGTTTCTGTGGCACCGCCTCCTGGTGCAATCAACGTTGGAGTGAATGCAGTCATCTGGATCCAGTTCAGTGAGTTCATGAATCCGATCTCGCTGAACGGGACAACCGTGCAGATTAGCGGCGGCTCTCAGACCGCAGTGCCGGCAACGATCAGCTTTGACAGCACCGGGACCATTGCTGCCATCCAGCCGGAGATACCGCTGCCGGCGAACACCGCCATGACCATCACAGTGAACGGTGTAACCAATCTGGCAGGAACCCCGGTCACGCCTTACACCAGCACCTTCAATACTGGCGCCGCAGCCGTTACGGCCGCGCCGCTTGTCATTAACGAAAGTATTGCCAATGGTGCAGTTGGCGTGCCGACGAATGTGACTGCCTCGGTCCAGTTCAATCAGCCCATGGCTCCCAACTCGTTCACCGCTGCGAACTTCTACCTGTACGATACGGTTCTCGGTAAGACCGTCCCCACAACTACCACCGTCAGCACCGACGGGACCACAGCAACCTTGACGCCACTCTCGCCGCTACTGGTCAACCGCCAGTATTACTACCTGGTCGACAACGTGCGCGGAGTTACCGGAAACACCGCCGGAGAGTCGTACTGGTACTTCACAACGCAATCGACGACCAGCGCGTTGTTGCCCATCGTCACGGTGGTGAACCCGAGCAATACCCTCACCAACGTGCCGACCAACACCATCATTGAGATTCTCTTCAACGAGCCGATCGCTCCGGATACGATCAGTGGGGTTACCGTCACTCCCAACGGCGGCAGCGCGATTTCGACGACTGCGTCGTTTGACACCACTAACACCCTCTTGTCTCTGACTCCGTCCACGACCCTCTTGCCGAATACGACCTACACCATCTCGGTAACAGGTGTGGTAGACCAAGCCGGACAGGCGCAGACGTCCGCATTCTCCTCCACATTTACGACGAGTGGATCCAGCGATATTTCGAATGGCAGCGTCACGTACACCGTGCCCGTCGCCAGCGACACGAATGTCGCGCTGAATGTCCATCCCACCTTCTACTTCTCCAAGCTGGTGAATCCGCTCTCGGCTACACCGGCGTACTTCTACCTCAGGAATTACACAACGGGCGCCATCGTTCCCACCACCATCTCGGTGGCGGCCAACCAGTTGAGCGCCACCTTGACTCCAACCGCAAACCTGCAGCCGAATACTGAGTACTACCTGTACGGGTATAACTTCACGGACGTAGCCGGCAACACCTTGAACGGCACAGCGTTTTACTTCATCACCGGGGCCTCCGCAACCACGACCGGGGCCTCCGTTGTCAGCATCAGTCCCCCGAATGGCCAGACGGGCACTCCTCTGAACACACAGGTAGTGGCCGTGATGAGCGCACCGGTCAATCAGGGATCTTTCGGCAGTTCGCCGATCACCGTGAAAACCGGTTCTACGGCAGTTCCCGGGACGACGACGCTCGCCACCGATCAGGAGACCTTGACCTGGGCGCCAACGGCTCCCCTTGCTGCTGGAGTTGCCTACAATGTAACCGTAGGCGGTTTCAGCGACCAGAACGGGAACACCGTGCAGACCGGGACTAGCTCCTTCACCACCGGCTCGGCAATTGTGGGTGCGGGCGCATTGGTCGCTGTCAGCGTCACGCCCGCCAATGGAACCACACTTTCCAGCAACACCACTCCGGTCGTGATCACCTTCAGTGAACCAATTGATCCTTCCACGGTCGGAAATATCCTCGTGCGCGACGAGAGTTTGGGTTATTACGAGATCGCGGGTAGTTGGAGTGTGAGCGGCGCAGTGGCAACCTTCACCCCGCTGTCGCCGTACCCGGCAAACCATGTCATTCAGGTCTGGACGCAGGACCTGGTGCGTGACTTTGCAGGGAATACGGATACTGCGTATATTGTGACCACCTTCACGGCCGCAAATTCTGCCGACACGACTTCGCCCACGGTCACGTCCGTGACGCCGGCGAACAACGCCACTGGTGTCGGGGATGTTCCGCCAATCGTGCTCACATTCTCCAAGTCCATGAACCAGACCACGCTGAATACGAATTCCATTGCGGTATTCGCCGCCGACAGCCAGTTCACCTACAGCCTGTCGTTCCCAACAAACGGCAGATCCGTGGTAGTCAATCTGAATACGACGTTGCCGCCGAGCACCCTTATCACGGTGTCTGCGTCGGCTGCCGCTCAGGATCTCTCTGGCAATGCATTGGTACCGTTCCAGAGCACGTTCACCACTGGCGCCGCTATTCCGCCGCAAACTCAAGGCCCCAGGATAGTAACTTTGATCCCGGCAAACGGCGCAACCGACGTACCGCAGGGAACTGCAATTACGCTTTACGCCAGCGGCTTCCCGCTTAGCGCATCCACGCTGAATGGGAACTCCTTCCAGGTCTCGGCAAATGGACAGCTTGTAAGCGGGAACTTGACTCTGGTGGGAACGAATGCGATTCAGTTCACGCCCACCTCTGCCCTGCCATACAGCGCACTGGTCCAGATCTACGTGACCAATTCGCTGACCGACACCTACGGCAACCCGCTACTCGCCAACTACACGGGAACGTTCACCGTCCAGGGCAACCCAACGACCGTCGCACCGCAACTGGTTCGATATGAGCCGGCAAATGGTGCAACGAACGTGCTACTGAATGTGGTCCCGCAGTTCCAGTTCGACCAGACGTTGCTGGCCTCGAGCGTGACGTCGACCTCGGTACGCTTGATCGATTCCTGCAACGATGTCATCGCGGGCACGCCATCGCTCGTCAATGGCAACACGGTTCAGTTCAAACCTTCCAGCCCGCTGACTCTGTGCAACACGGCATCTGGGTACAACTACTTCTACTTCCAGATGAATGATGGCTTCGGAACCAACGTCACGAACCTGGACGGCATCGCGGCGCCCGGTGAGAGCTATTACTTCTACACGGGCACAACGACCAACACCACGCGTCCGACGGTCACCGCCATCGGGCCGCTTTCTGGAACGCAGAATGTAGGCGTCAATGCGACCGTCTACGTGCAGTTCAGCGCACCCATCAACCCGCTGTCTGTGAGTGGGACCTCAATTGCCATCACCAGTTCGTCTGAGACGGAGGTCCCAGCTACCTACTCATTCAACAGCACCAATACGATCGTCGGCATACAACCTCTGATGCCACTTACTCCAAACGCCACGATCACCGTCGCCGTAAGCGGAGTAACTGACGACGAAGGGAACGTCGTTGTGCCAACCAGTTCAACCTTTACCACTGCCGCTGGTCCCGACCTCACCACGCCTACTGTAATTGCGGTGAGTTACACGAACGGCGATACCATTCCGCTGAACACAACCGCGTTCAGCATCACCTTCAACGAACCGATGGATCCGCTCTCGGTCAATCCCGCGACGTTCTATCTGTATGACGAGACACAAACGCTGACGGTCACGCCGGTATCCATCACCGCCGCCTCGGACATGGAGACCTTTATTCTGACCATTCCATCGGGAACATTGCACAGCGGTGACGCGTTCTATGTGCTCACGGAGAGTGCAACCGACATCAGCGGGAATGTCGCCAGCGAACAGTATTGGACGGCGACTGTTGGCTCAACCTCCGATACCACGGCCCCGGTCGTTACCGAGCTGAACCCGCAGTCCGGTCTGACAGGGAGCGTGCCAACCAATACGCAACCTCAGCTTGAATTCAGCAAGGAGATTTCGGATGTTTCCGCGCAAACCGGGATACAGCTGCTGCAGGGCGGAACCCCAGTTCCGGCAACAGTCACCCTCTCACGCGGCAACAAGGTGGCAACCATCACGCCGAATGACCCGCTGAGCGAGAGCACGACGTACACCATCTCCGCCACCGGCGTGCAGGACATCCAGGGAACGCCGATGGCCAGCGCCTACACGTCCAACTTCACCACCTCGGCAAGCGGAATCAACCTCTTGAAACCGACGCTTGTCTCTGTGACACCGGCCAACGGCACCATCAGCGTGCCCACGTCGGTGAATCCGGTGGTGGTCTTCAACACTGCGATGAATCCGCTTACGTTCGATCAAAGTATCGAGTACGCATTCATCTGGCAGACTTCGAACGATGTCATTGTTCCGGCAACTGTAAGCTTCTCGGCAGACGGAAAGACGGTAACCTTTATTCCGACTGCTGCGCTGACCTCCAACACCGAATACACGATTGAAATCGGCTATGAAGGTTACGTCACCGATGTCGCGGGAAATCAGTTCTCGCCCGGCTCGTACACCATGTTCACAACCCAATAATGCATCGGGGTGAAGCGCGCAAGATCACCTGCGCGCTTCACCCCTTTGCAGTTCCCATGTTCACCAGTTTGGAGCCGATGAATATATATTCGAGATCGTCTCAGGCTGGCCGGTAGCCGTGCCAGGCGGCGGTTCGGCGTATTGCCTCTTGAACAGATACTTCGCACTTCAAGCCAAGGTCCTGCTGCGCCCTCTTTGTACTCGGGACGTAGCGCCTTGGCTCTACGCCTTCACCTGCTTCCTGTGCAACCCGGACGGCCGCCGAAGATCGCAGAACCTCGCGAACAGTCTTCGCCAGGTCAAGGATGCTGATGGCATCTTCCGAACCAACATTGAATACCTGCTGGTTCGAGGACCGAAACAGGACCGTCCACAGCCAGATCGCAAGGTCTGCCCCATACATGTAGGAACGCATCGGCGTGCCGTCCCCATTCACCTGAATTGACTTACCGCGCAAAGCGTCCCGAATGAAGTTTCCCACGGCAAAGTGGGCATCCAATGGTAAGTGCGGTCCGACAAACGCAAAGCATCGCGCAATTCTGGATTCGAAACCGTACCTGGCGCTGCTTTCAGTGCACATCCGCTCGGCCGCTCGCTTACCCTCTGCGTATTCAGACGCATCTTCAAGTGGCTCCCATGCACCGGCATAATCTTCCGGAAGACAGCTGATTGAAGCAGGCTGCCGTCCGTAGACCGCGCCCGAACTTGTGAACAGAAACCTACCTGCGCCGTGGCCAGCCGCGAACTCCAGCACCCTTTCAGTCCCTTGAACAATGGTTCGCAGCGTCTCATCAGGCTTCTGGTCCACCGGTCCGGCACAGGAATCCGTCGCCGCATAAATGTAAGCGTACGGTCTTCCCCTATTGACTCGTTGTAGGCGGGTCTGCTGAACGGTTGACAACTAACTTATGGAGTGCCCACCCGCCGTGAAAGCTGGGGAAATATGAGTGAGACGGCTCTACGTAATGGTGTGTCCATAGATGTGTCGTAAGGCGTCAGTGCTTGCAGTCGCGTCAGTTCAGCCGCCGGTATTCGATCCCGAGAAAAGATAGTTTTTATGAACTATATCTCGTCAGAAGAGCCTCCGTTGCCGCTGGTATCTGTCCTTGGGTGTTGTCCAATCTCGAACAATTTCGATCATGGTTTTTCCTGTGCGGACACTGTTCGGCCGTTCTTCCAGGACGCACTTGTCGGCGCGGTTTTCGGCAAACGAATCGGCTTGCTTCGAAAGAGTCCAAATAGGCCGTGAGGCATTTCCGGCGCTGTCGATCCTGGTGAGCGTCCAGCCACCTTTCAGTTTTTCTCCATGTAACGCAAATCGCAGGACGCCCCTGCGCAGAGCGCTCTGGATGTCGTCGGATTCCAGCTGTGGCTCCCACGTCCCGCGATCCCAGAGCATGATGGGGCCCGTCTCATGCACGCCCTCGAACAGCAGATTCGCCTTGCGATGATCCTCCATCTCGATGGCTCTACGAATCTCTCCGGCGCAGCAACTTGGTCCTTCCGGAAGAGCCCAGCTTAGCAGCACTCCGTTCCACTCCAGTCTGAGGTCGTAATGGAGGCGCGTGGCATCATGTTTTTTCATGGCATAGGCGCGCTCGCGAAGAGCACGACGGGTGGCTTGTGCTTCCATCATGCGGCGTCTTCCTCCTTCCTATCGCCTCTGCTGGCAGATACTCCAGGATAGCGAAGCGTGCTGATGCCACCTCTTGACCTTGGAACGGAGTTCTCGAAGTGCCCACTACCTTTTTGGTGGACACCTGATGAGTGTGTCTAACCTGAATAATGCACGAAGCAGTATGGAGCGAAAGCCTGATGTGCTAAAAACATGTTGACTAGACAGTGTTTACGGCACAAAAGGACTTTCGCTTGACTGATTTTACCCCGGCACAGTGTGTGTTGTT
>Ga0302199_1001039_pt1 | contig 14356 bp, 5 predicted proteins | sample II_Bog_N2_3_FD_194588 | JGI IMG/M metagenome (GOLD analysis project Ga0302199, IMG submission 194588) | Peat permafrost microbial communities from Stordalen Mire near Abisko, Sweden - II_Bog_N2_3 | ecosystem: Environmental > Terrestrial > Soil > Wetlands > Peat | place: Sweden: Abisko, Stordalen... | reverse complement strand
CATCGGTTGGCGCATGGATGCCAACTGGTTTCCACTGAGTCCGCGTCAATGGCAAAGCTGCTTGCAGCACGAGCACGAGCTGACTATGGTTCATGCCCAGTCTGGCGCCATCCTTGAACTCCACTGGCAGAACATCTGGGAAGCGCCCGGTCAATCTGCAGCCCAATGGGCCAGGAGCATCCCCTCGCTTTGGCAAGGATGCGGCTACCGGGCCATGGATCCCATCGATCGGGTGCTCTACCTTTGCAGTCATGGCGGCGAACACGCCTGGTCGCGCGCCAAGTGGCTGGGTGATTTGGCCCGTATCTACACTCAGGGACTTATGGACTGGAACGCAGTCCTCGACAGGGCCCGCAACACCGGCCAGAGATGGCCGCTACTCGCCGGTCTGCGCCTCTTGAAGGTTGCCTATGGGCTTCCTTTGCCCGAGCTTTCCGGAGAGCCATGGAGAAACATGCCATCCTCACTGATCCAAATCCCTCTGCGCAACCTGGTGGCGGCCCAGGCCCCTGGCACGCGCGGGTTGGCATTGCTCTCCGAGCAGCTCCGCGTCTCTCGCTACCATCGGCTGGTTCTGCCCCATTTATCATGGCGCCGCTCTCTTTCTGACCTCGCTTACCGCCGTGAGGATTTCGGGACGCTTCGTCTTTCGGACCGTCTCTTCTGGGCCTATGTGCCTCTTAGTCCCATCCTGCGGGTGTGGCGCTGGGCGCGTCGCTTCAGTTAAAGCCGTCGGCTTCTGGCGATTGTTAGGTCGGCCTTCGCAACCCGCCGGTAGAATTCCTGTTTTTTTTGCGGGAAACATCTTTGGTAACAATTGAAGTTTCCACCTTGCTTTCGGGGGGGACATGTGTAAGCATCGGTTTCAAGTTCCAATACCAGCAGGGGAGACTTCACATGCAAATGATGGACAACGCTGTCGAGGCAAGAATCGAGAACAGCATCGAGACCAGAAAAGACTGGTCTGCACCCGAACTGCAGAAGATCGACATCGAGCAGATCACAGCCTTCAATGTGGGTATTACTTCTGATGGCCCGACTGGTAGCTAGATAGCGTGCGAATCCCAGCGTAGGATTCCATGGCGGGAGAGCATGACGACGCCTCCCAGCCTCTGATGTAGACAAACCGTTATACCTTGAAGCCGAGTAGAAATGAGAGCCTTCCTTGTGTTGCGCTCTCCTCAAGGTCACAGTCAAAGGGTCACAGAAAACAAGTTAAGAACGTAGACCCCGCTGTCCAGCACCAAGGAAAGCCTGTTTCAACAGCTTTCTTAAGGCCTTCCATTTCAATTGAAAATGGCTGAAGTCTTTCTCACTTCAAAAAACCGCCACCAGCGCGGTTGATTGTTGTGCCGCGTTGTTATAGCGTGGCACGGCAAATCAAATGCTGTCTGTTATAGAACTGGGTTTCCCCCCAGAGTCTGTCGATCGAGGACCGTTGTCATGATGCGTAATTTCAAGGTTGGTCGTAGCGTTCGCGTTGTTCTTGCCCTTTCCCTGCTGATGATCACCGGATCGCTGTGGGCCTCCGTGCCCGGGCACACCGTAGCTACATGCAGCCCCTCGATTACGACTCAGCCCGCCAGCGTGACGGTGCTTAAGGGGAAGACCGCGACCTTTACGCTGACCGGCACAGACACAGACACGACGGACTGCCCGACCGTCAGTATTCAGTGGCAGTACCGCGCCTCCTCGAGCGTGGCCTGGACGTACTTCACGGACACGACCTACACGAGCCCGTCGCCGTTCAGCGGTTCGACGGTCACGGGTTCGTATGCCGCGAGCCAGACGGACGCGTCGCCCGCGACCTTCACGATCTCCAACCTCCCGACTGGCGTCAGCGGCTACCAGATCAGCGCCATCGTGACGGACGGGCAGAACCACAGCCTCTCGTCCAATACGGTGATTCTGTCGGCGGTCTCCTCGTGGTGGCTCCCTGCCGGAACGCTCACCACCGGCGGCAACTCGCCCGCGTCCGCTCCTGCAGGCTATGCGACCGGCGCGCTGCTTTCCAGCGGCAATGTGATGGTCATCGGCGACGTATCGACCACCATTGATGTGGGCAATGCGACTTTGGATACCTGGGGCGCGGCGACACCGGCGCTGGCCAATGTGCTGGCGCGGCCCACCACCACGCTGCTGCCCACCGGCGATGTTCTGATCGCAGGCGGTCTCAACGTATCGTCCAATACAGATTCCTCTGCCTCCTACCTCTTTACGGAGGGCAGTGCAGCCACGACCCCGCCGGCCACCACGGGCGGCACCATGGTTACCCCCAGGGAGAGCCATACGGCCTCTCTGCTGGGCGTAGGGCAGGTCCTGGTTGCGGGCGGCATCAACGGCGGTTTGGTCCTGAACAAGTCCGAACTCTATGACCCGGCCAGCCAGACCTGGACGGCGATCACAGCGCTCATGAAGCAGGCGCGCTATCGCCATGCGGCCACCGTGCTGGAAGACGGCACCGTCCTGGTAACGGGAGGTCAGGCCTCCAGCCAGGCAACCAGCGCCCTGACATCGGCTGAGATCTATGACCCGGTGGCCAAGACCTGGACGGCCACAACAGGGCAGATGAACACGGCGCGCGCCTTCCACACATCCACGCTGCTGCCCAACGGCGACGTGCTGATCGCCGGTGGTGTCAACAACCTCGGGAACACCGTCAACTCGGCCGAGATCTATGACCCGTCCACAAAGTCCTTCACGACGGTGACAGCGACGATGTTCGCTGCGCGCAATCAGCACGCAGCCACCCTGACGGACAACGACCTCGTACTGCTCGCAGGCGGAGCGAACAGCGTGTACCTGAATTCCTCGGAGTACTTTGATCCGACCGGCGGGAGCACGACCATTAACCCCGTCACGGAGACCACGGCGCAGATCGTCAGCGGCGGCACATTCACTCACACCTCGGACATGACCTTCCAGCCGGCCTCGAATGCCGTGGTAGCAGCGCCCGTGGACCGTCAGTTTGAGTGGCTGGCCCTTAATGGCAACGTTGTAGCCGCTGGCGGCAACACTACGAGCGATGCGCCTGTGTCCGCTGCGGAGAAGTTTGTGGACTCCGCCGAAGGCACTCCCACCCTTCCCGTCGCGACGGTCGCCACTGTAACCTCTACGCTGAACGCGGCGACTGTTACGGCCACCTGCGGACCGGTCGATCCGACCTCCCTTCTGTCTACCCAGCCGGGCGTAACCTTTGCCTGGACGCTGTTCAACGGCGGCAGCATCACGTATCCGCATTATCCGGATACGTCCACCATCAGCTTCACAGTCACGGGGACGGCTCCGTCCAGTGTGACCCTGGACTGCCTGGCCACCAGCGATCTGGGAATCCCGGTCCAGGGCACGGCGACCGTGCCGATTTACCTGGCTGCTACGTCGGTGAGCATCAGCAACAATACCTCTGCTACCGCGAGCACCACCCCAACCATCACACAGGGAAGTTCCATCCTCTTCACTGCCAATCCGACGGGAGGTACGCCGTCCAGCTACACCTATCAATGGCAGTATGAGGTCAACGGAGCGTGGAGAAACTGGGGAACGTCTTCGACCCAGGCCCTGGCCACCGCGCAGCCCTACTCCAATGACCTGCCGATCCGTGTCACGGTGACCAACGGAGGCGGGTCGATCACGAGCGATCCGGTAACTCTGTATGTAGTCTCAACGCCCGTCTTCTCCAGCGATGCCGCAGCGAGCCCGACCACCATCACGTCCAGCCTGAACGGCGGTACCGGAACAAACTCCAGCACCCTGTCAGCCACCGCGACCGGTAACGGCACGATCACCTACCAGTGGTGCACCGGACAGACTCCATCGACTGTGTCCTGCACCTCCGCGGGCAGCTCCTTATCTACTTTGGCCGAAGCACCCGCCACCGGCGGACTCTACTACTACTACGTCATCGCCACCAACACGATCGGTAGCGTGAGCGTCAGCACGGCCAGCAGTGACGTCACGCTGACCGTCAATGAGCTACCCACTCTGGCCGTCTCGAACAATTCAGACAACGGCGGCAGCACCACGGTTCCCACCATCAAGGTGGGGGAAAGCATCCTCTTCACCGGCACACCGTCGGGAGGCTATCCGTCGACGTACACCTATCAATGGCAGTATTCTCCAAGCGATGGCGTGTGGAGAAACTGGGGGACGGCTTCTACCCAGGCCCTCACCAGCGCGCAGGCCTACTCCAACAACCTCGGGGTTCGCTTGCAGGTGACCAACTCCGCGGGTACGGTGACGAGCACGCCACAGGTTCTGTATGTGGTCGCGGCGCCGGTCTTCAGCAGCGCCTCGGCGACTCCGTCCACCATCACCTATCCCTACAACTCTTCGACGACCTCGAATGTCCCGAGTGACCTGGCGGCAGCGGCCAGCGTTCCCACCGGAGACGGCACGATCAGTTACCAGTGGTGCCTTGGATCAGTTGCCTCGACCACCTGCAGCAGCCCCACGACCAATCCGGGAAGTAGTACTCTCGTCGGCCCCTCCGTCCCTGGCGCCTACTCTTACTATGCTGTTGCCACCAACACGGAAAATACCATCAGCAACGCCACCGCCAGCAGCGTGGTGGGCCTCACCGTGGACGAACTGCCAGGAGCGGTCACCATCACCAACGACATTCCCAGCCACTCCGCTGATCCGAACCCAACTATCGCTCAGGGCGGCGAGGTTACCCTGACCGCGAATGTTGCATCGGGAGGCTACCCGGCGACGTACACGTATCAGTGGCAGTATGAGGTCAATGGCGTGTGGAGAAACTGGGGAACGAGCTCTACCCAGCAGCTCAGCTCCGCGCAGCCCTACTCCAACAACCTGCCGATACGCGTGCAGGTGACCAACACTGCCGGCACGGCGACGAACAGCACTCCTGAGACCCTCTATGTAGTGGCTACGCCGACCGCAACGGTCTCGTCCACGACCCTAAATGTGATGTCGACGGACAGCCCAACCCTTTCCTACACGGGAACCGCACCCGTACAGCAGGGTACTGGCCCCAACACTGTCAGTTATGCGTGGTGCACCACCGGTCCAGTGAATACTGCACCATCCACGGCTTCATGCCCGAACGAGTTCTCTACTTCGAGCACCGCTTCCCCAATATTTCCTATCGCTGGTCCGTTCTACTACTACCTGATCGTGACCAACACGCTCAATGGAGTCGCGAACAAGGTTGCCAGCAGCCAGATCACGATCACGTGGAACACGCTTCCGACGTCGGTGGGCATCACCAACTCTACCTCCGCCAGCAGCAGCAGTGCGCCCACCATCCTGAAGGGCGGCGGCATTACCTTTACCCCGAGTGTGGTGGGAGGCTATCCGTCGACCGGCTACACCTATCAGTGGCAGTATGAGGTCAACGGCGTATGGAGAAACTGGGGCACAGCTTCCAGCCAAGCGTTGACCAATGCGCAGTCTTACTCTGACGACCTGCCGATCCGTGTGGTTGTAGGCAACACCAACTGGCCGGCGGATAACCCGACGCCTGCGGCGACGTCCAGTTCGGTCACCCTTTACGTGGTGCCGGACCCGACCAGCGTGGCGGTTACGCAGTCCGCGCCGGTTACGTCGCCGACACCGCCTGCGCTGCCTGCGGCCTTGCCCATCGGGCAGGGAACCACGGTCAGCCTGACCGCCACCCTGTCCGCCGCCCAGCCGGCTGACGATTCCACCACTTATGCGTGGTACAAGGGAACGCCGTCGACCGGTACGCTGCTGGCCAACGGTGCCACCGGCACCACCTCGGCTGGAACCTGCACTTCGGCCTACAGCGGAGCCACGACCAACACGCTCTCGATCACAGGCACCTGCCTGGGCGATGCCGGGTCGTACTACGCCGTGGCGACGAACTCGGACAATGGCGTCAGCGGCAACCCCGTGGCGAGCAATGCCCTGAGCATCGGCGTAAATGTGGGTACATGGACGGTGACCAACAACGCCTTAGTCGCAGAGACCAACACGCCGCCGATACCCGCGCGGTATGAGGCGATGAGCGTCATGCTCCCCGGCTCCCAATCGCCCGGCGGATACTTCTATATGGCCGGCGGACAGAACGACACCACGGGGCTGCTGAACTCGGATTCCGTGTTCTTCGAATACTCTGCATCCTCGACTCCCGGCTCTTGGATCTCCAGTGATCTCCACTTCGTTGCCGGCCCCCACCTGGATGGAACAGCCACCCTGCTGCCCAGTGGCAGCGTACTGATTGTCGGCGGATCGGACGGCTCCGAGGGCCAGGAGGGGATCGAGTACTTCAGCAACACCAACGACAACTATGTAGCGGCCAGTGAGACACTGCTCGTCGGCACGACGCAGCATGTAGCCGCGTTGCTGCCGAACCAGCAGGTCCTGATCGCAGGCGGTCAGAATGGCTTCGGTGACCAGTTCTACAACACGGCCTACCTGTTCACTCCGGGCGCAACTCCGGGCACGTTGGACGAATTGATTAATTCGGGAGGCACACTGAGCGTGGGCCGTGCCGGCAGCAAGGCGGTCACGCTTAAGGACGGTCGCATCCTCATCCTCGGTGGACAAGATGCCGGCGGCATCGATAACGCGGTGGATATCTACGACTCCGTTACGAACACGACGGCTTATGGCACGCCCGGACCGACCGGCCCCTATACGGCGGTAACCGGCGCCATCGGCGACGCCATGGCCAATGCCAACTGCGCCTATACTTTGTATCAACCCACATGCATGATCTCGCCACGCCTGTACCACACGGCCACCCTGCTGAACGACGGCAGAGTGCTGATCGCCGGCGGGTTGGATAATCAGGGCAATGTACTCAGCTCCGTGGAGATATGGGATCCTGCGGCCAACTCGGGCGCAGGCGGCTTCTATGGCCTGGGCACAGTCACAGCTCCCTTCGGGTCTGGAGGCAGCCTCTCCGGGCACGCCGCCGGTACTCTGGCGCACGGACGCCTGCTGCATTCGGCGGTCCTGCTGGCCAACGGCAAGGTGCTGATCTTCGGCGGAACCGATGCCACCGGCGCTGCGCTGACGTCGGCGGAGGTCATCGATCCCAACTGGTACGGAACCACTCCGTCTCCGAGCATCCCGGCCAGCAGTACGAACTATCCTCGCTTGCTGTCCTCCTCTGCCCTCCTGCCTGATGGAACCGTGTTTACGGCGGGTGGTTATAATCCCACGGGTGCAGCGCCCCTGACAGAGAACACCGGTGAGATCTTCACCGCACAGGAAGGCTACACGACGGCTCCGGCGGTACCGTCATTCACGCCCCCAAGCGTCGTTGCGGGATCGACCAGCAATACAGCCTCAGTCACTGTGCCGTCCTCCGAGGAGATCACCAACTACAGTTGGAGCGCTCCGGATGAGACCAACATCGTTGGCCAAGGCACGGGTAGCATTACCTTCACCGCGAGTCCAACAGCCAACCCGTCGCCGGGTTACCCCATCTCTGTCCAGGTGACAGACCAGTACGGTCTAAGCACGCTGCTGAGTGGGCATCTGGTGACGACAGCGGCGCCGGGTCATATCTGAAATACGTATCGGCAGGGCAGTATTGGAAGGGGTGGAGCTTCGGCTCCGCCCCTTTGTTTCTGGAGTGGCTGTAGAGTCGCGCCGTCCCGGAAACCGAAGGCAAGTCGGCCAGCGAATGTGCAATCGCACTGTCTATGAATTAGCCTCAAAATGTACCGATCTTCAGCTGCTCGGCTCTAGCGATTGTCGCTACTGTACTGGACGCGACACCCCGGCTGGAAAGGGGCTGATTGAGGCGTGCTATTCTTCGAGGGGCATGCAAATGTTGTACCCTATATCTAGTCCTCTACGCCTGCTCTATAACTGATGAAATCAGGAAGCGTTGACAGGTTTTCCGTGCCGGCGAGATAGCACGAATATTGAACAGCATCATCAAGTCTTCAAAGGGTTTTGAATGAGTAGCCGAACAGTAGCAAGTAATGAGATTTCTGACTCATTCTCAAAGTGGAATCGAGCTTCTTTGCTGCTGATGATCGCAGTCGCATCTGCTGTGCTTTGCAGCCCCCTACCCGCCCAGACTGATAGTAGTGTTCTGTCCTCCTCAGGAACTGGGGGACAAACTCCGTCTTCGGGTACAGGTAGCCAGAAAGCTTGTTTAGACGTTAACAGCCAAACGTACTCTTTGTGTACCGGTAACCAGGGATCTACTTCTTCAAGCACTGGTAGCCAAATGGACTCTTCGGGCGCGAGTAGCCAGACATCTTCTTCGGGCATGGGCGATCAAATGCCTTCCTCGGACATCTGTGGACAAATGTCCTCATCGGGTACAGGGACCCAGACATCTTCTTCAGGTACAGATAGCCAGACATCTTCTTCGGGCATGGGCGATCAGATGCCTTCCTCGGACAACTGTGGGCAAATGTCTGGCGCGGGTGTCACGGCGCCAGCTGCGCACGTTAAAGCTCCTGCACGAAATGTAGTCGAGCCACCGGTGGATGTACCGCAGCAAGTACAGAGGCCCAATCCATATCACCTGCTCTCCCTGCAGGATCTTTATACTCAGGTTCCATCCGCTGGAGGCAAGCTGCGGCGCTTCGGTAGCGATGCCTTCCTTCTAGGCACCGGGAACGCCAATGAGCTGCCGATGGATCTTCCCGTCGGTCCCGAGTACGTTCTTGGACCAGGAGACAATATTGTCGTAAACATGTGGGGAGGGCGTTCGGATCGCCTGAGTCTGACGATCGACCGCCAGGGCCAGATTGCGCTTCCTGAGGCAGGCACAATCACGCTGGATGGACTCACCATCGGCCAGGCACAAAGTGCCATTCAAAAGGCCCTCAGTACTCAATATGAGCAGGAGCATGTCGAAATTTCGCTGGGCCGGTTGCGCTCGGTGCGGGTGTATGTCGTGGGCGATGTGCAGCGGCCCGGTGCCTATGATGTCAGTTCTTTGTCCACGCCACTGAGTGCTTTATATGCTGCCGGTGGCCCCACCAGCCGCGGGTCTTTGCGTGTACTACAGCAGTACCGTGGAACGCGGCTGGTCCGCCAGATTGACCTTTATGATTTCCTGCTACACGGTGTTCGCTCCGATGCGGACCGGTTGCTTCCTGGCGACACGATCATGGTGCCACCGGTAGGTCCGCAGGTGACTGTGGAAGGTATGGTGCATCGTCCCGCGATCTATGAACTGAATGGGGAGCAAACTCTGGACCAGGTTCTCAATTTAGCTGGAGGAGTGCTGATCTCAGCCAGCCTCAATCAGATCAATGTGGAACGAATTGAAGCGAACCAACGCCGCACCATGTTCAGCTTGCAACTTCCAGACAATGCGGAAGGGATAAAAAAGGACATTGCCGCGTTCCACGTACGAGGTGGTGATGATGTTGTCATCTCACAGATTCTTCCGTACAACCAGCAGGCGGTCTTTCTTCAAGGGCATGTCTATCGCCCCGGAAAATATCCGTATCACGATGGAATGACCATTAACGATCTCCTGCACTCCTATCAGGATGTGATGCCCGAGCCGGCGAGTCATGGGGAAATCACTCGTCTGCTTCCGCCTGACTATCGGCCGGAGACCATAAGTTTCGACGTGCCCGATGTGCTTCTCGGCAATGATCCTATCCCCCTGCAGCCTTTTGATCTAGTCCACATTTTCAGCCGCTACGAGATTGATTCACCTACGGTTACGATTGAGGGCCAGGTTCTTCGTCCAGGCAAGTATCCGTTGTCTCAGGGGATGACGGTGACTCAACTCATAAATATGGCTGGGAACTTTGATCGCAGCGCTTACCGGGACGAAGCCGGACTTTCAAGCTATGTTGTGGAGAATGGCCAGAAGGTCCTGACCAACCATTCTGTCGTCGATTTGCAAAAGGCACTGAACGGAGACAAGAGTGCAGATCCGCTGCTTAAACCTGGCGACCTCGTCAGCATAGAGCAATTGGCTGGTTGGCGGGATATTGGTTCTTCCGTTAAGCTAACTGGTGAAATCGAGCATCCTGGCAACTACGGCATTGAATCCGGGGAGCGCCTCAGTTCGGTGCTCAAGCGTGCTGGAGGCTTTCGGTCAGACGCATATCCAGCGGCTGCTGTTCTCGATCGCGTACAAGTCCGCGAACTGGGCGAGCAATCCCGCCAGGAGATGATTCTACGAATCGAAACTACGCCGATTGAATCTCAGTCGAGCGTAACCGGTACGCAAGATCAGACAAGCTTGGCCGCGCTCCAACTGCAGCGGCAACAGGTTCTTACCAGTCTCCGCAATCACCCGGCAAGTGGCAGGATGGTGATCAATATCTCAGAGGACGTCAGCAAATGGGAAAATACATCTGCGGACATTGAACTTCGCGCAGATGACACAATCGTCATTCCCAAGCGTCCCTCTTTTGTTTTGATAAGTGGTCAAGTCTATAACGCGGTATCGATAAGCTATGTTCCTGGAAGAAATGTTGGCTGGTATCTAGCGAAAGCTGGCGGATCCACCCCATCGGGCGACAAAAAGCACATCTTCGTTCTGCGTGCGGATGGATCGGTAGTTGCGCACGGGGGGGGCTGGGGCAACGGTAGTGTTATGAATATCCGGATGAGGCCCGGCGATACAATCTACGTTCCAGAGAAATCAATTGGTGGCTCACAGGTATGGCGGAACATCATAGCAACTGCCCAGGTCTTCACGGCTGCCGCGCTGCCTCTAGCCGCTGCTGGGACGTTATAACGGCAAATGCAGCTTCTGGAGCTTTTCGTAAAGCTTTCTGCGCAAGTTTCCCTGTGATGTCACTAAATCTATCAATCTTTATGGAAACTCTCTACTCTCGTGCAATCCTTCACAGTATTCACATGGGCCATACTGGATCTATCTATCTTTGCAATGCAGGTATGTGTGCCCAAGCGTCTATCACTGATCTCATAGGCGCAACCTATCAGTCAGTGAGATCAGTGATGGACGTCATCTGAAGATTGCTCGTCTTTCTGCCGAAAATGGAGACCGAACAATGAGTGCCCCAGAAGAACAGAATCGCGATGAAGTCGGCGATGATTGGGATTTATCGCAAATTCCAATCACCGAGTGCGTGGCGGCAGTATGGAAGCAGCGTCGATGGCTAGGTAAATTGATTGCATGCGGCACAGTTGTGGCCATTGGTATCGCACTCTTGACCCCGAATGAATATACGTCCACCGCCCAACTGATGCCTCTCGATGCGCAGACTTTCTCAAGTGCATCGCTGCTTAGCCCCCTCAACGGGGCGGCCGGCCTGCTCGGCGGTAGCGTTGGCGGCGGCTTGCTGAATCAAAGGACGCCGGGGGGGACCGCCATCGGCATACTCAGCAGTCCCACGGTCGAGGACGATATTATCAACCGCTTTGATCTTCTACATGCCTATCACACGAAGCTGTACCAGGACGCCCGCAGTGTGCTGGCCGCGAATAGTGTTTTCGATGAGGACAAGAAATCTGGGATTATCTCCATTTCTGTAACGGACCATGATCGGTATCGGGCACGTGACATTGCTCAGGCTTACGTCGAGGAGTTGAATAAACTAGTGAATAGTTTGAGTACCTCATCTGCGCGCCGCGAGCGGATATTTCTAGAGGAAAGACTAAGCTCCATCAAAGATTCGCTTGATGTGAGTTCTCATACACTCAGTCAATTTTCCAGCCGAAACGCCACTGTCGATCCTCAAAAGGAAGGCGAAGCTACCGTCGAGGCCGCAGAGAGGCTGCAAGGTGAACTAATCGTAGCTCAGGGGCAACTTTCTGGGCTAAAGGCTGTGTATGCCGATGACAACGTTCGCGTACGCCAGGTTCGGGCGCAAATCGAAGAACTGCAAAGTCAATTGCGGAAGATGAGTGGTATGGGGGAAGACGCAAACGCCACCGATCTCAAGGCTGACCAAGTTCTTCCTTCTGTCCGCCAATTGCCCTTGCTGGGCTACACCTACTACGACCTCGCCCGGCAAGTGACGGTGCAGGAGGGTCTCTATGAGACGCTGACCAAACAATACGAACTCGCCAAGGTACAGGAAGCCAAAGAAATTCCCCCTATCAAGGTCTTGGATCAACCTGGTGTGCCAGAGAGAAAATCCAGACCTCATCGGCTAACGATTACTCTACTCGGAGCAATCCTGTCGGCCTTTGCAGGCATTGTATGGATCTTGACGAGGACGCTCTGGGAACTAATGGATGATTCTCATCCTGCCAAACTATTCCTAGACAAGCTTAGCGACTCGGTTCGAGATCAGGGCACAACTACGGAACACTAACTTGCGGACAAGATAACCGATGGCGGCCTGCCCGAGCCTTTGAAGCAGATTGCTCATCAGCTTAGCGCAGCGCCGAGCGGTCTATCCAAGTTATACTGGGTCTTCGTCTTCAGTTGTGCCGCACACAATCTGTTGCAGCTGCCAAAACTGTTCGCGCAGCAACGAACGGAAGACCTCAGGCCTCCGTGCGCTCGAGTGGTCCCAAGGGAGCCGACGAGCCCTTTCCATATAAGGTATGCGTCCTCGTCGAGCTGACTCGTCGTAGCGATTCGAGCGGAAATCCAGTATGCGCACCACCCGGATATCAGTGAGAGACGGTTGTTCAACAGGCTCTTGGGGCGTTTCAGGCAGATATGACTACGATGGATGCTTGCTGCTCCTGCAGCGGGCATCCATGTTTTCCCAGTTTCAATGTCGAAGCAAGTAGGAGGCGCGTCCTCCACAGTAGCATTATGCGGATGAACACGCGCAAATCGTCGGCCTTTGGGCCAGTGTGCCAAGAGCAATCAAGAGGCCTTGATAGCAGGCTTGTTCTTGAGGACCATGCCGCATATGCTGTTGCCCGAAGATGACAGCAAGACGTCCAGGGTCCCCTTGAGGACGCGGAGACAGGTGATGGCGAAGGTGCCGCTGCCGAGTCGTCGGCCGATCTTGTAAAAGACAGGGTTGTGGTGCCAGAAGCTGAAACTGAGGTTCTGAAAAGAGTCTCGGCCGAGATAGCTTGACGCTACGTCCTGGACGAGGCGCTTTGACCAGCGAAACACGTAGTTGACGGCGTCGCCATGAATTTCCCACTCAGTGCCAATGCGACGGCCGACGATGGATTGGTGCGGTTCCATGAAGATGACGGCGCGGGACGCGATGCGAAGCATCTCAGTGAAGCCCTGAACGGGGCGCTGGAGATGGTGGAGACCGTCCTGGATGAGGACAATATCATAGGCATCACGAGGGAGACCACTGTCCTCTGCATTGATGACCATGGCCTTGAGTCTTGGATCGCGGAGGACAGCTGTATTGGCCGCGGTCAGTGAAAGATCGGAGACGGTAATATTGCTCCAACCGAGGTCGGCTAGAGCGGTTCCTTCCAGACCGTCGGAGGCGCAGAGGATCAGAATCTTGCTGTCGCGGGGGATGGTTGGGTCAGCGTGATCGAGACGGCGCATGGCCTCGTGCAGCCGCCAGTGCAGGACGTAAGAACTCATGGGATTTGCATCCTGGAATCGCGGGCCGTCGGCGACCATGGCCTCGCTGACATGCATCTGCAGATTGATGTATTCCTGTTCAGGGGTGAGGTGCGGCGTTTCCATAGACTCGATGTGTGCCAGGGACTTATTACAGGGATTATATACGGCGGCCTATTGCAGTCACGGAGTGGTACCCCTTGTTCTTACCCTAGAGACCGAGCGGCCTTCTCGTGGTGATTCATCAGGTCCCAGGGAGGCATGTCTTAATCCAGCAAGCTCCAGACTTCTCCTGATGACTGCAACTGCCAACTGCCTGTGTGCATCGGAGCATCGAGTTTCGCCAGATCTTCCAGTGTACAGAGAACATGCACTTGACAGCGATATTGAACCCGCTTCTGAATGCAATCCTTTTGATCAGGGTCTCCGCGATGTTCCGTCTGATACGCCGGCGACGTCAAGGCAATCGGCGGTTCCCTCGGTGTGTGTATCGGCGTAGGTTTCTGGGACTTCTGTGATTGCCCTGCTAGTGGGCACTGGACTTCCAAGCCTCCAGCCGCATCTATACAGGGTACATGTATGGGACGGGATGGCTTTTCGTTCGCGGTATCGTCCAACTTTGTTTACGGCGATCTCGTTAGGACGATGCTGAGCCATCGCGGAATGTATTCAGCAACAGTATCTAGTATCTATCGACTGGAATACCGCGTGATTGACCTTGCCACGATACTGTTGATGTCGATCGGGGATGCGGCCATACCAAGGTTTTCCACCTGGGCAGCGGCAGATTAATCCGACGCCTTAGACCTCGCACAGAGGCCGCTGAAATGGACGCTGGTCCCGGATGTGGTCACATTGGTGACCCGTCCCTTGCAGGGGCGCCGATGCCGCGCGTTGCCACCAGCAGGTCCAGCGAGAGTATACATAACTGGATCCCGATTCCAGCTTTCCGCAATCCTGGAATGC
>Ga0302199_1001006_pt1 | contig 14576 bp, 13 predicted proteins | sample II_Bog_N2_3_FD_194588 | JGI IMG/M metagenome (GOLD analysis project Ga0302199, IMG submission 194588) | Peat permafrost microbial communities from Stordalen Mire near Abisko, Sweden - II_Bog_N2_3 | ecosystem: Environmental > Terrestrial > Soil > Wetlands > Peat | place: Sweden: Abisko, Stordalen... | reverse complement strand
AGCGAGAGCGAAGTGCCCAGCAGTCCAAGAATGGCGACACGAGAAACAGTGCGAAGAGACACTATCATCGGAACTATCCTCCAATGGAAATACAAGGGCCCATGGTCGGAAGCTTCCCTGGAAGTCTGGCGTTCGGCTTTTTTAGGGAGGACTATTCAGTTCTGTTGGGACAGAGTGTTCAGGTGGTTCGTGAAAGCTGGAAGCAATCCGGATTCCAAATGGGAAATCATAGGAATCGCCGTTTTTTGTTTATAAACCTTTGCCGATGTGATCGGCATTGCAAACTCTTGCAGGTAGAGTGGTAAAAAACTCACGTTTTTTGTCGAGTGCGAGATGCAATCACAGCCGGCAGATCAGTAGTTCTCGCTCGTAGATCATCTCCGCCGGCAGGTGGTCGTGGAGGTCGATGAAGAGCTCCTCGTGATGCATTACCTCGCGCTTCCAGGCGGCGGGATCGACCCGCTGCAGCTCTTCAAACGTGGCCCGTAACTGAGCCTCGGGAATGTCCAGCCCGGCCCAGTGGATGTCTTCAAAATAGGGAGTCCAGCCGATGGGGGTCTCCTTGCCGTGGGCGCGGCCGCGGACGCGGTCGACGATCCACTTCAGCACTCGCATGTTTTCCGAGTAGCCCGGCCACAGGAAGTGACCCTCCGCGTCCTTGCGGAACCAGTTGACGTGGAAGATGCGCGGAGTGGTGGAGAGTGAGCGCTGCATCGTGATCCAATGCCGAAAGTAGTCGCCCATGTGATAGCCGCAGAAAGGTAGCATGGCCATGGGGTCGCGGCGGACTCTGCCGACCGCTTCGACCGCGGCCGACGTGGTTTCCGAGCCAACCGTCGCTCCGGTGTACACGCCGGAGGACCAGTTGAACGCCTGGTAGACCAGCGGAATGGTGGTTGGACGCCGGCCACCGAAAAGGAAGGCCGCGATGGGGACGCCATTTGGGTTCTCCCAGTCGGGGTCGATGCAGGGACACTGCGATGCGGGCGCAGTGAATCGGCCGTTCGGGTGCGCAGCGGGGGTCTTGCTTGCCGGGGTCCACGGATTGCCGCACCAATCGATCAGGTGCGCGGGCGGACTGTCCGTCATCCCCTCCCACCAGATGCCGCCGTCGGGTTTGCCGCTGCCGCCCACCGTGAGGGCCACATTGGTGAAGATGGTGTTACGGCTCAGCGCAGCCATGGCGTTCGGATTGGTGCGCTTGCTGGTGCCGGGGGCGACGCCGAAGAAACCCGACTCCGGATTGATGGCATGGAGTACGCCGTTGGCGTCAGGCTTTATCCAGGCAATGTCGTCACCGACGGTCCACACCTTCCATCCCTCAAAGCCTGGGGGCGGGATCAGCATGGCGAAATTAGTCTTGCCGCAGGCGGAAGGGAACGCGGCCGCGACGTAGGTCTTCTCCGTCTGGCCGGAGGCGTCAGCAGGCGATTCAACGCCCAAGATGAGCATGTGCTCAGCCATCCAGCCCTCGTCGCGCGCGATGTTGGAGGCAATGCGCAGGGCGAAGCACTTCTTGCCCAGCAGGGCATTGCCACCGTAGCCGCTGCCATACGACCAGATTTCGCGCGTCTCCGGAAAGTGAACGATGTACTTTTCGTCGTTGCATGGCCACGCAACGTCTTTCTCGCCCGGCGCAAGCGGCGCGCCAACGGAATGCAGGCACGGGACGACGCGCATCTCGTCCTTGTCGATCTCGGCGAAGACGGGCGCCCCAATGCGGGCCATGATCCGCATGTTCACGACAACGTAGGCAGAGTCTGTAAGCTGCACGCCAATCCGTGACATAGGCGAGCCGATGGGGCCCATTGAGAACGGCAGCACATACATCGTTCTTCCACGCATAGACCCGCGGAAGATCTGCTTCAGTTTCTTGCGCATCTCGTACGGATCGACCCAGTTATTTGTGGGGCCCGCGTTGTCCTTGGAGAGCGAGCAGATGAACGTGCGTTTTTCGACGCGTGCCACATCATTGGCGGTGGAGCGGGCATAGAAGCAGCCAGGCCATTTTTTTTCGTCTAGCCGGAAGAACGTGCCAGCTTCCACCAGTTGGCCGCACAGGCGCTCATACTCGGCCTGCGAACCGTCGACCCAGTGAATGGCCGCGGGCTGGGTCAGGTCGGCCATCTTCTCCACCCAGCGGATGAGGTGCTTGTTCGTGGTGGGGGGGGAGACGGCTCGCTTTTTCGTCATCGGGTACGATACTTTCCTTGTTTTTCGCTCTTCTGATTACGGTTTCAAGTCTTCGCTTCGATGCATAAGCTGTCAACCAGATTCGGCCGGCGAGGTCCAAAAACGAACGACGCGAACGATTACCGGACGAGAACCGCTGATGAGCCGAGAGCGTACCATTCATTTGATTGTGAGGTGTTGAATGGTCGGAAAGCTGTTAGTGATGGGCCTGCTGAGTTGCGGACTGGCGATGGGACAGACACCTACTGCGAAAGAAGCGGCACCGGCGAAACAGCTAGCCTTCGATGTGATCTCTGTTCGGCAGAACCTGGCCGCTCCTACGCAGCGGCGAAACGGCCCCCCTCAGTTTGGGCCTACCGCTGACGGGTATCGCATGGTAGGCGGCCCGCTGCTGCTGCCGATCATCACCGCGTACGTCCCGCAGACAGGCGCTGCGGCATTCATGGGCGACCAGATAAAAGGCCTTCCGGATTGGGTGATGCGGGACGCCTATGACATCGACGCGAGGGTGTCCGACGGGGACATGGCGGAATGGCAGAGGCCCGAGTTGCAGAAGACGATGCTGCAGGCGATGCTGCAGTCGCTGCTGGAGGACCGATTCAAGCTGAAGGTACACCGCGAGATCAAGGACGAACCGGTGTATCTGCTGACGGTGGCCAAGGGTGGCCCGAAGTTCAAGGAGAGCGACCCCACCGTCGAGCACCCGGACGGAGCCAAGCTACCGTGGGGCGGGGTTTTGGTTCAATCGAAGGGCACCCCCATGCTGTACGACACGTCGATGGCCTCACTGGCAACGCTGTTGTCGTCGTTGGGCGGACAAGGTGCTGGACGCCAGATCGAGGACAAGACCGGACTGGCTGGACGGTACGACATCACGATCAAACCGCCCGATATGGGCCAAGCGCCGCCGTCTCCGGGAGATGCGGGCGGCGCAGCAGCGGCGCCCGATCCTGCCTCGATGCTCTTCACGTTAGTGGAAGCCCTCGGGCTAAAGCTGGAGTCCGGCAAGCAGCCGGTCGAGACGCTGGTAATCGATCACATCGAGAAGCCTTCAGAGAATTAGCCGCCAAGGTTAGCCCATCCCGCACGTGCCGAATCTTGTGCGATTAGCGTAAACTTTCCGCCGAGGGTACGGCGATGACAATTGGTTGGACCAAAATTTCCTTTGCAACCTACCTGCTGACAGGTGTGCTTACCGCTGGCGCGCGGGCACAGGGCGATCCAACCAGGGCGTTCGATCCGGCAACCGCAGCCGTGCGCAAGCCCGGGACCACAGTACGCATCGACCTGATAGGCGATTCGACGCAGACCGACCATGCCGGCTATGGCCGCGGATTCTGCGCCAACCTTTCGGACAAGGTGGACTGCGTGAACATGGCCCGCGGCGGCGCGAGCACGCGATCCTTCCGCGCGCAGGGCCTGTGGGAGCGGTCGCTCCAGACCAAACCCGACTACATGCTGATCCAGTTTGGCCACAACGATGTAGTCTTCAACCGGCCTCCTGGAGCAGCGCCCGCTGGAGCCCCGCCCAACGTAGCGGCTTTTGGCGGCGACCGCACGCTCACCAACCCCGGCGATTATGAGGCGAATCTGCGTCAGTACGTCACCGAGGCGCGCGCTGCGGGCATCAGGCCCATCCTGGTCACGCCCATCACGCGGCAATACTTCGAGGCCGACGGCAAGATCCACTCCGATCAGACTGAGCACTGCATCACCATGCGAAAGATCGCAGCGGAGATGAATGTGCCTCTGATCGAATTGCAGAACGACAGCATCGCGTACCTCGAAAGCATCGGCGAAGTAGCCGGCCACAAGTTCGAAATCACCAAGAAGGACGCAACCGGCGCCACTATCTTCGACAAGACGCATTTCAATTGGGCGGGGAGCTACGTCTTCGGGCGCATGGTGGCCGTCGATCTCGGCAAAACCGCGCCGGAGCTTGCGAAATATGTCCGGCCGGAGCCGGCGAAGATGCCGCCCGAGGGCGAGAAGGCGATGCGCATCATGGAAGGCGGCCCGGCAAAGATCGTGCTGGTCGGCGACTCGACCGTCGCTACCGGCGGCGGCTGGGGGCCGGGGTTCTGCGCCGACTTTACCGCCAAGATCACCTGCGTCGACGTTGCATTGAATGGCCGCAGCTCGAAGAGCTTCATCGACGAGGGCGCATGGAAAAAGGCGCTCGATGAACACGGCGACTACTACCTGATTCAGTTCGGCCACAACGATCAGAAGACGATTCCCGCACTGCATACCGACGCTGACACAACGTTCGCCGCCAACCTCCATCGCTACATTGCGGACGTGCGAGCCATCGGAGCGGTCCCCGTGCTGGTGACATCGCTATCGCGGCGCAACTATAAGGACGGCGTGCTGGTGGAGGACCTTACGGCTTATGCGGACGCAGCCAGGAAAGTCGCCGCCGACGAGTACATCACGCTGGTTGACCTGAACCAGATGTCGGTGGCAATGCTAAAGCGCATGACGCAGGAGCAGGCGGACAAGTTCGACAAGGGCAACGATCCCGACACGGGCAAGCCGGTCGTGGTGGCAGCGGACGCGACCGCAACCGGAGTAGACGCAACGGCGCCTGCTGCATTGGATCGCACCCATCTGAATCCTTACGGGCAGAAAGTCTTCGGCCGCCTAGTCGCGGACGCAATCGTGAAAACGCAGGTAGAGCTTGGCCCGGACCTGATCGGCGTCCCCGGCGGGCCAACCACGGTGCAGCCGGGAGGCCCACCCGGATCGCGCCCGGTTGCGGTTCCCGTGCAGCCGGCCCCGAGGCCAAGCGCGAATTAGTCCGCCACCATCGATTCGCCGGCAACGATCGGGCGAGTGCGCGGCAGAGCTCCGCGATACGCCGCTCGCGCCACCACCAGTAATGTCCCGACGAAGACCACAAGCTTGATGCCCGCCGCGGTGCGTGTCGCAGGCAGCGTCTTCCACACTGCCAGTAACACCGTCTGCGCAATGGCGACCGCCCAGACAGAGCCGTAGAAGTATCGGCGCTCGGTGCCTTCGCCTTTGGTGGAGATTCCGACACGAGGCAACAATCCGGCCGCCCCGAGGATCAGAATCGTGATGCACAGCGGCGCGTAGGCATACAAGTAAATCTGCTTCATGTACCAGGTCCCAGTCGCGGCAGCGATGGTGATGCCCGCCAGATTCAGCAGCGCGAAGCTCAGCACCGCGTTCCACGCAAACGTGTAGCACACGCGCCGGTACAGCGGATTAGGCTTGTCCTCGTCGAAGCGCAGGATGTATGGTGCGGGCTCCGCACCGGGCAGACTTCCGCGCAGCGCCGCGATGCCAGTGCCCAGCAGAACCAGCCCCAGCCACGTCAGGTTGCCGCGTCCGAAGCCATGCGCGAAGAGTGAAAAAGTAAGCGGGCCCGGAGCGAGGAAGAATACCCAGATCCACAGCGGCCAGTGGGCCAACCGGTAAAGACGGGTGTTACGTTCGCGCATCTTGCGCGCCTGTGCATACTCCAACTTGCCGGGATACTGCATACTCGAAGTGTAATGCACCGCTTTTTTGGAGTAGCAGTGGGCTTCAGCCCGCGGTAACGGGTTACCTATACAAATGGCATTAGCCCCGGGCCCTCGTCCCACGACTCCAATCGCCCGGTCCTCCTTACCGAACCGCATTTCCGAAGCACTACACCAGATGGGAGCCATCGCTTGAACAACCCCGTCGAAGAACTTGCAGCCGAGTCCGGAGCAGATCCGGCCCCATCTTCGAGCCACGCGCTCAAGCGCGAACTCGGCTTGTGGGACCTCGTGCCGATGCAGATTCTGCTCGTGGTCGGAGTCACCTGGGCAGGGATCGCAGCCAAACAGGGCGGGACGCACGTCTGGTTCTGGCTCGCGGCGATCCTGTTCCTATTCGTGCCGCTCGCTGCGGTTACGGGGTGGTGCGCGCAGGTTTGGCCGCTCGAGGGCGGCGTCTATCAATGGGCGAAATACGCGCTGGGGCCGTTCGCAGGATTTGTCTGTGCGTGGAACTTCGGTCTGTGGGCACTCCTCGCGGTGGCGAACATCGGAATCCTGACTGCGACCAGCCTCAGCTATGGGCTTGGCCCGCGCGCGGCGTGGGTTGAGAACAACCACACCCTGATCGCCGGATTCACGATCGTCCTGTTTATCGCAATTCTTTTTGTGAACCTGCCCGGGTTCGGAATTGGTCGCTGGGTCTCGCATTTTGGCACCGCGGTGACGGTCCTGGTGACCGTGTTGCTGATGGGCCTGCTGTTATTCCATCCGCATGCGAGCGCGGCGCACCCGCATGTGAATCCGCAGGCGCCGTTCAGCCTGGCGATGCCGGCCCTGACGCTGTTCAGTGTGAACCTGTTTACGAAGATCGCGTTCAATGCGCTAAGCGGCCTGGAGCAGGTGGCCGTTTTTGCCGGCGAAACGCGGAACGCAGGGCGCGCCATTATGCGGTCGGCGTGGATTGCGGCGCCGATCATTGCGGTGATCTATATCCTGATGACCGGTTCTATGCTCGCCTACATCCCTGCGGCGAAGGTGGATCTTACCGGGCCTATTCCGCAGATTCTCGCCGCGGCATTTGGGGGCGGTGCTTCCACTGGAGTGGATTGGGGGCTGATGCTGGGGCGGGTGACCATCCTGGTACTGGCCGTTGCCTTGGTGGCGCAGTATGCAGTGATTGTGGCGGAGACGAGTCGACTGCCGATGGTGGCGGGCTGGGACGGAATGATTCCCGCGTGGTTTACGCGGCTCGATCCGCGCTGGAAGACGCCAACCCGTTCGATTGGCGTGATCGTGTTGCTGGCGATTGGGCTGGGTCTGCTGGCGACCTACGGGACGGGCGCACAGGAGGCATTTCAAGTGATCAACTCCGTGGCCAACGTCGGCTACGGAATCTATTACCTGATGATGTTCTCGATTCCGCTGATCGTGGGCGATCGGTTTGGGGTGCGCGCGGGGTTCTGGCTTAAGCTGGCGTCCGTCAGTGGACTGCTGGTGACGGCGTTGGCGATGGGCTTCCTGGTGCTACCAATTGTGGACGTAGCCAGCAAATGGCTGTTCGCCGCGAAGGTCGTTGGGGCCTCGCTGGTACTGAACCTGGTTGGCATCGCGATTTACTGGAACGGCACGCGCCTTGCCCGGAATCGGACCATTTAGGGCTTGGCCGCCGCGCCCTGGATGTCCTTCATGTACTGGTCCAGGTTGTGGGTGGGGCCGATGACGTGGAACATCAGGAACCGGTAAAGCGGCGGCTTGATGAAGCCGGTTTCAGTGATGTGTAGCGTGGTCGTGAAGGCCTCTGGACCGGGCGAGAGTTCGTAGGTCCAACTGCCGCCATAGGAAGCCTTCGGCTCATCCAGCAGCACATCGCGCCGCACGGGCGGCTCCGTGCGCGTGGCCAGGAAGGTCATGTACTGGCCGTAATCAAGATGCTCGACCCAATGATCGCGCCCCTGTTCGGGCTGTAGGATAGTGACCGACTTGACCGTGGGACGCCAGTCCGAACCTTTGGCGACCTCGGTGATGATGGCAAAGACTTTATCCTGAGGCGCCGGGACAACTCCCGTGACCGAGACCGTGTGGTAATACGGGAGGCGCGCGCCATCCACGTAAACACCGGTGCCGGCGAGCACGAGGATAAGCAGCAGCATGCCGAAGACCTTCATGGGAAACTCCAGTTTAAGTGTCGCAGCCGGAATTGGCTTGGGGAGGTCTTAAGCCTAACTCAGAGCGCGGTGGTAAGGAAGTGAAATTCGCCGGGACTGCGATGGGTCGTCTAGAATACCGATCTATGACGAGACGAACTGTGTTAACGGGAATGGGTGCGGGAGCTGTCGTATCTGCGTTGGGCGGAGTTCTAGGGCTGGCCCAGACTGGCGCCGGAGGCGATGCCGTGGTCTTTGAACTCCGCGAATATCACGCCAATGAGGGTAAGCTCGACGACCTGCTCGCGCGTTTTCGCGACCACACCATCACAATCTTCAAGCGACACGGGATCGAGAGTATCGCCTATTGGACGCCAACCGATGACCCACTGAAGGGAAAGACGCTCTTCTACATCCTGAAGCATCCCAGCCGCGAGGCGGCGACTGCCAACTGGGCCGCGTTCCACGACGACCCGGAGTGGAAGAGTGTGAGCGCCGCCAGCGAGGTGAACGGCAAGCTCGTCGAAAAAGTCGAATCGACGTTCCTGAAGCTGACCGACTTCTCTCCCAAACTGTAGCAGGCGCGTTGTCTTCAATCTTCGCTACAATCATGTTGAATCGGAACCGCAGCCTACCCCAGACGGAGACTTGCCATGACTGACTCTTCCACCGCCTTCTTTCCCGCCCTCGAGATTCGCCTCAAGAACTACGACCTGCTGCAGCATCCCTTCTACCAGGCATGGTCGAAGGGCGAGCTGACCCGCGAGGATCTGCGCGAATACGCGTCCGAGTACTGGCACCACGTATCGGCGTTCCCGGCGTACCTCAGCGCGCTCCACTCTCACCTGCCCGATGGCAAGCTGCGACGCGTGGTGCTGGAGAACCTCGCCGACGAAGAGGGCTTGAGCGACGGCACTCCGCACAGCGACTTGTGGATGGACTTCGCCCGCGGCATGGGTGCGGAGGAGACAGCGGTCCGCGACCGCAAGATCGGTCCGCAGACGCGTGCGCTGCTCGAGTACTTCCGCGCCACCATGGAGCTCTCGCCCGCGCCGGCGCTGGCAGCTCTCTACGCGTACGAATCGCGCGTGCCCGCAATCGCCCGCACCAAGGAAGATGGCCTGACCCACCATTACGGCGCGGACGCAGCCACTCGCCGCTATTTCACCGTGCATACCACCGCGGACGTGCATCACGCGCGCGTGTGGCGCAACGCGCTGACCGCCGAGCTGGCAGCCCACCCGGAAGAAACCGAGGCAGCTCTCGCTGCAGGGGAAGAGGCCGCCCGCGTTCTGTGGGCCACGCTCGACGGCATCGAGAAAGCACGGCAGGCGCGGCTGGCGGCCGCGGCATGAACCTGCGAACGTCCTCTGCGGGCAGGCTGTGGACCGTCGTCACAGCCTGCCTGGCTCTTGCCGTGCTGCTTGCTTTGCCGGCGCGAGCGCAGGAGGTTTGGCGCTTCGATCAGACTGCGTCGCTGGGTGGTCATTCGACCAAAGTGCTCGGCGCACCCAAGGTCATTGACACGGAGATCGGCAAAGCGGTTACGTTCAACGGCGTGGACGACGCGCTGTTCGTCGGTGTGCATCCGCTGGCGGGTGCCGCAACGTGGACGTGGGAGATGATCTTCAAGCCCGACCCCGACGGCAAACCAGAGCAGCGCATCTTTCATCTGCAATCCGTCGATCCAGCCACCGGGGCCGACTTCCCGAACGAACGCATGCTCTTCGAGATCCGCATCGTCAAGGGCCAATGGTGCCTGGACAGCTTCGCTACCGCCGGCGGCCAGTCGCGCACGCTGCTGGATTGCGGGAAGTTGCACCCCTTCGGCCAGTGGTATCGCGTCACCGCAGTCTACGATGGCAAGAGGCTGCACAACTACGTCGGCGACGAACTGCAGGGCGAAGGCGAACTGAATCTCCCGCTGGAACGCCCCGGCCGCGCCTCGGTCGGCACGCGCATCGATCTCCGCGACTACTACAAAGGAGCGATGTACGAGGCCCGCTTCACGCGCAAGGCGCTGGACGTGGCGGATTTCCTGAAGCTCCCATCTGCTCGATAGCCTGCCATACGGCGGCCGCTCATCGGTCTGGCTGCGGACTGGAGTTCGTGCCTGCATCGGTGTACCCCCCTGGGTATCAATTCCTGCATAATCTTCCAAACAAAACACTTATCGACTGTTAGGTTTTCAAGATCTTGAAAGCAAAGGAGATAATTTGTAAGATCTTCAAAACACTTGAGTTATTGGTTTTTTTTGGAGCTTCGGGAGACACAAGCCTAGGGCCGGTGGATTCTGTCTCGACCTAAGTTAAATTATATGCGGGGTGTCAAGCAAAAGACCCAATTCGGCTCACTTGAAGGACAATCCAAATCGCTAACATATTGAAATAAAAGGATATAAATTTTGTTGTGGAGATGGTCACGTGGATTCACGATGTCGGACCCCGTCCATGACGGTACGACTGTCATGGACGGGCACCCGGCGCATCGACCACTCAGGCCTGAACGTGTTTCTGCAGAATTCCACTGAACGCCGGACGCACTCCCACGGCAACCAGCACCCACAGAACAGCCACCACCAGCGCTAACGGCAGACCGCTCGGCGCCATGAAGCAGTGGAACAGGAAGATGTTCACAATCACCGGCCCAAGCAGCACCAGAGCCAGCGGTACATAGCGGTTGATCAGCAGCAGGATCGCCGGTATCAGTTCCAGCAGGAAGACCACGACCAGAAAGTGCGACAGGAACAGAGCACCCATAAACTGACCGGCAATTCCGCTCGGCGGCGGCATCGGTATGAAGTGCAGAAAGCCGTTGAGTCCGAAGACGAGGAAGATAACTCCGAGTAGATAGCGAGCGACGAGCGAAGCGGTTTTCATTGGATAAAGTCCTTTTCGAGAAAGATGGCGATTAGGCTGCCTGGAACTGGGCCCGGATGGAATCGACGTGCGGTTGCAGGAAGGTCTTGCGATCGATCTTGCCGTAGTTCAGAGCGGCCGCTCCGCCAGCCGAGAGGAATGTAGTGTCGGTAACCCCAAGGAAGCCGAAGACGGTGCGCAGATAAGGCTCGACGAAGTTGAACGAGGCCATGGCCGTGCCCGCGTCGTACTTGCCGCCAGAGGCGACTAGGATGGTGGCCTTCTTGCCAGTCAGTAGCCCCACTGGCGACCCGGTCGCATAGGAAAACGTCTTGTTGACGCGCGCGATCTGGTCGATCCAGAGCTTCAGCGTCGAGGGGATGGAGAAGTTGTGCATTGGCACGCCGAAGACGTACTCGTCGGCCTCCTGGAGTTCGGCGATCAACGTGTCCGACAGGGTCAGCAAGCTGCGCTGGTCGGCGGTCCGGGCATCCTCAGGCGCGTATACGGCACCTATCCAGGCGCCACTGACGGGCGGAATCGAGGTCGCGGCGAGGTCGCGCGTAATGACCTTTCCGGCGGGGTTGGCGAGCTTCCAACTGCGAACGAACTCGGCGGTAAGTTGGCGGGAAATCGAGGTTTCTGCGAGCGGGCTGGAATCAATATCGAGAAGAGTGGGCATGGTTTGAATCTCCTGTACAACAATTGATGTCTAAACGACAGATGTCGATTCAAGAAAGGCAACAAATGTTGTTTGCGGTGTTTGGTAATTCTAGTAAGCTTCGCGTAGGTAAGGACTTGAGGGCGTTATGGAAGGGCAGATGGGCGAGACTTGTAGCGAGAATCTGGATCCGCGCATCCGGCGGACGCGCCTGCTATTGCAGCAGGCCCTGGGAAAGCTGCTGGAAACGAAGGAGTTCGACAAAATCTCCGTGCAGGACATCACTGAGGCCGCAACCGTAAATCGGGCCACCTTCTACGACCACTACACCGATAAGTTCGCTCTGCTGGAGTGCATGGTCGGGACGCGTTTTGGCGAGTTGCTGGCCGCGCGCGGCGTCCGCTTCGACGGCGGCTGCTCGTCCGCCCTACGCGCCATGATCCAGGGAGTCTGCGACTACCTCGCCACCGCTCCCGGAGCCGAGTGCACCCGCCAGCTTCCGCACATGGAGGCCGCTGTCATCGCCGTCGTCCGGGGCATGCTGCTCAAGGGCCTCACGCTGCACCCGCCCGCAGCCGGCGTCTCCCCCGAGATGCTCGCCGCAACGCTAAGCTGGGCCATCTACGGGGCCGCCAAAGAATGGGTGCGCACCCCCGGCCATGGCTCATCCGACGCAGTGGTGGATCAGGTGATGGCGCTTGTCCAGCCAGTATTTGCAGCAGCGTATGCGGGCGCGTAGATGCAGCAGGTTAGACGGGATTCTCGTCGCCGGGGCGGAGAGGCGAAATAGTCCATTCCTCGCTGGTTAGGATGCGCTGCTCATTCGAGTCGAAATCGGCGTAGTAGTGGTGGCATGTGGCGACGGAAAGCGAACCTCACTCGATTCAGTCAGACCTACTGATTCCAATACCGCGACAAACCTTTCGAGGGGACCATAGGCATAGATGACATTATGTCTGTCATAGACGAGCATGCCTTCATCGGATGCAGATCGTACCCATAGATTGTGCCTAGCGTCTTTCTCAAGGAACTCTGAATACTCGGAGAGGAATTGTACTAACTGAGGCTGAGAGAAGGAGTAGTTGCTTTGATAGCGGCCTGGCTCTCCTCCACCGCGAGGAATCGCGAGAACGTATAGTAATAGGAACGGTGGTTCCAAGCACCCAGCGAGCTTGCCGATAAGCTCGGCGTAACCAGACCGTGGAGCAATTACAAAACGATCCGGACCTGACGTCGTTTCTCTCGCCCAGATATTTGGGTATTCAAAACGCTCGTCACTCAGTTCGTCGGTGAGGTCATCAGGTACTCGTCCGAGTTTATAGAGGTCGCTCACTATGCAATCGCCGCGGTGACCAACGCCTTGGCTTCGGTTTGGATTTGTTTCAGGTGAGCCTCACCATTGAAGCTCTCGGCATAAATCTTGTATACATCCTCCGTGCCCGATGGCCGCGCGGCGAACCAGCCATTCTCGGTCGTCACCTTCAGTCCGCCGATGGCCGCATGGTTCCCAGGAGCCTCGGTCAGGATCGCGGTGATCGGCTCGCCTGCCAGCGTCGTCGCCATCACCTGCGCAGCCGATAGCTTCGCCAGTTTGGCCTTCTGTTCTTTCGTAGCCGCCGCGTCGATGCGCTGGTAAACCGGAGACCCATACTTCGCCGTCAGCTCGCCGTAGAGCTGTCCCGGATCTTTACCCGTCACCGCAGTCATCTCCGCCGCAAGCAGCCCCATGATCAGGCCATCCTTGTCGGTAGTCCACACCGTGCCATTGCGCCGCAGGAAGCTCGCGCCCGCCGACTCTTCACCGACGAACCCGAGCGAGCCATCGATCAGCCCATCGACAAACCACTTGAAGCCCACCGGAACTTCGAGCATGGGCCGGCCCAGCCCTTTCGCCACACGATCGATGATCGATGACGACACCAACGTCTTCCCAATCCCCACCTTCGCCGACCACTCCGGCCGGTGCGTAAATAGATACTGGATCGCCACCGCAAGATAGTGGTTTGGATTCAGCAGCCCCGACGTGCTTGTCACGATGCCGTGCCGGTCATGGTCTGTATCACACGCCCACGCGACATCAAACTTCTCTTTATTCGCGATCATGCTCGCCATGGCGTACGGACTGGAACAATCCATGCGAATGCGCGAGTCCCAATCAAGCGTCATAAAACGAAACGTCGGGTCGACGTAGGGGTTCAGAAGTTGTAACTGCGGCAGATACTTTTCCGCAATGCGCGGCCAGTAGTAGACGCCTGCCCCGCCCAACGGATCGACCGCAAGCGTCAGCTTGGTCCCAGCTAGCGGCGCAAAGTCGATGACATTCCCCAGGTCATTCACATAGGCCGTGATGTAGTCATGGCGATGCGTCGTCTCTGCCTTCAACGCCAGCGAGTAGTTAAAGCGGTTCACCTCTGTCAGTCTGCCGGCGATGAGTGCATTTGCGCGGTTTTCGATCCACTTCGTCGCGGTCGTGTCGGCCGGGCCGCCATTGGGAGGGTTGTACTTAAAGCCGCCATCCTCGGGCGGATTGTGCGACGGCGTAATCACGATGCCGTCACTCTGCGGCTTGCCTTTGTTTGCGGCATTGTAGGTCAGGATCGCGTGCGACAGCGCCGGCGTTGGCGTATACGCAAGCTGGTCATCCACCATCACGTCGATCCCATTCGCGGCAAGCACCTCAAGAGCCGTTGCAAACGCCGGTTCCGACAGTGCGTGGGTATCCTGCGCCAGAAACAGTGGTCCGCCAATGCCCTCGCCGCGCCGATAGTCAACAATCGCCTGCGTGATGGCGGCGATGTGGTCGTCGTTGAATGAGGCATGAAACGCGCTGCCGCGATGGCCCGACGTCCCAAACGCGACCCGCTGGGCCGCATTTTCCGGGTCGGGATGCAGCGCATAGTACGCGGTGATCAGGCGCGGGACATTGACCAGTTTGTCGGGGGAGGGAAGTGTTCCGGGTTGGTTCGTAGCTGCGGCGGGCGTCGCTTGACTCATGCTGGGAAACCTCGATGCAGGTTGCCTTTGCAGTCTATGGGATGTAACGACTGCGCGTGAAATTAATCGCAATCTCCGGCGAGTCGCTGACGGTCGCAACGGCGCTGCGCGGAGATTGGCCTTGCAATTCGCAGCGCATAAGCCTAAAACGGGGTTGCTCCCAAGTCTGTGTTTTGCCACGCGTTTGTGTGGTGTCGCATATGGCCAGGGTCAGTGTGCATCGTCGAGCAGGAAT
>Ga0302199_1000981_pt1 | contig 14757 bp, 10 predicted proteins | sample II_Bog_N2_3_FD_194588 | JGI IMG/M metagenome (GOLD analysis project Ga0302199, IMG submission 194588) | Peat permafrost microbial communities from Stordalen Mire near Abisko, Sweden - II_Bog_N2_3 | ecosystem: Environmental > Terrestrial > Soil > Wetlands > Peat | place: Sweden: Abisko, Stordalen... | reverse complement strand
CGGGTCGCTCTCCGAATTCACGTCCTTGCCACCTTCAAATTCAAACGAGGGCACATCTGCCGCCGGCGGCGCGACCACCGGCGGCGCCACCGTTGGCGGCGCTTTCACCGTTTCCACTTTGGGTGTTTCAATCTTCGGCGGCTCCACTTTGGGCGGTTCGACCTTCGGCGGCTCGGGCTTGGGCTTCTCTGGCTCCGGCTTCTTTTCCTTCACCATTTCCACCGCAATCTTCTGCACCTTCTTGCCGAGCAATCCTTCCTTGGCCGCGAAGTAAAACAACACACCCACCAGAATGCCGTGGAACACCGCCGAGATGATCAGGTTCACCTTCGACGAGTTCTTTTTCTGCTTTGGCTGGGATTGCGGAATCATTTGTTGATTTCCGTGGCCAGATCCACTTTCACAATGTTCGCCTGCTGGCAGATGTCCAGCACCGTGCGGATCTGCCGATACTTCGTCTTGCCGTCGCCGCGCACAATCACGTTCAAGTCCGGGTCGTCCGTGCGCATGCTAATCAGCTTGCCCAGCAGGTCGGGCACTTTCACTTCTTCGCGGTCAATAAACAGGTTGCCGTCCGCCGGCACCGAGATATAACGCGCCTTGTGCGGCGGATCCTTCTGGTGCTTGGACGCGACGGGCAGCTTCAAGGCCATGTCCTTCACCGGCGGAATGGTCGAGATGATGAAAATCACCAGCAACACAAACGCCAGATCCAGCATCGGCGTGATGTTCAGCTCCGTCAGCGACTCGTGCGCGCTGTGCGAACACTTCTTCATGGTCAAATGGCCGGCGTGTTCTCACCCATTTCGACGCGGGTCAGCGCCCACGCGATCTTGTCCTCGATGTCGCGGTTATCCACATAGGTGTGCTCAATCTGGTTGGCATAGCGCGTGGCAAAGCCGTCCAGTTCCTGCGTGATGTGCCGGATGGTCGTCACCATGAAGTTGTAGCCAAACATCGCCGGAATGGCGACCAGCAGGCCGGTCACGGTCGCCACCAGCGCGGCGGCCACGCCCGGCGCCATCGCCGTCAGGCTCGCCGAGTTCGACGCGGCGATGCCGGCGAATGTGGACATCACGCCCCACACCGTGCCGAGCAAACCGATGAACGGCCCGCCCGCCACCGCCGTCGAAAGCACAATCATCCCCTTTTCCAACGACATCGCCTGCGCCGCCGCCGCCTCTTCCAACACCACTTTCACGGCTTCAAACGAACTGGGACTGATGCGGTTCTCGCCCTTCACGATGACGGGGTTGTTCTTCAACTGGTAGGCCACCTCCTCCGCGCCGCGTTCGTAAAGCGCGTAGGCCGGCGCGCCGTCAAACTCCTCGCCGCGCTTCTTGATGTCCAGCGGGTCGCGCGTGCTGGCATAGGCGGCCAGGAATTTTTTTGTCGCCCGCCGCGCGATCATCAACTGCCGGAACTTTGTTATGATGACCGTCCAACTGAACAGCGACAGCAGCAGCAGGACGATGACAGTGACCTTGCCCTCGGTCGTCGCATTCTCGATGGCATAGACGGCCGCGTTGGCCAGGATGGGTTGGATCATAAGTTTTTAATTTTAAGTTTTTTGTTCGGCACAGTTTCACAGCGGATTGTTGCCCGTGGTTTTTTCGGAAAGCTTCTTCGGCGGCAATATCACCGTCACCCGGCTTACCTTCTGCGCCAGCGAAATGCCCTTCTTCTTCTTGTTCAATTCGTCGTCGTCGCCCGATGAGCTTTGCGTGGCGGCATTGGCGTCGGTCGTTTCGGCAACGTCCTTGGAGGCATTTGACTGCGGAATACCGACGCTCGCGCCGGCGGTGTCGCCGCTGGTGGAAACGGAACCGCCCATCACCGCCGCGATGATGGAGTCGCCGCTGACGCTCACGTCGCCGCCGCCAACGATGGTGCCGGCGACGGTGCCGACGGCGTTGATGTTCACGTTGCCACCGCTGACGGCGGTGACATTGACGTTTTGCCCGGCGTTGATATTGATGCCCTGGCTGCCGATGATGACGCCATTGATGTTGCCGCCGGCCTGCAATTTAATGTTGCTGCCGATGATGCCGGAACCGGAGGCGTTGATGTCCTTGCCGGCATTGATGTCAATGAAGGCCGTCTTGCTGCCCAGGCCGTTGAAGGCGATTTGCAGCACGCCGCCGAGGCTGGCGTTCACGCTGCCTTGCGGGGCGTTGATGGTGATGTTGCCCAGCAAGGCGGCAGAACCGGGAAGCGTCGTCGCCAGGATGCCGCTGCCGGGAATGTTCTCGAGCGGAAGGTTGACAAGCTGGCCGGTGGTCGCATTCAGTTGCTCGGAAGCCACGGTGACAAAGCCGGCGGCACCGGTGCCGGCGTTGACGTCGCCGGTCTGCGAAAGCACGGTGACATTCCCGCCGTTGTAGGCGGCGATGCGGGAGCTGTTGACGTTCACGTCGCCATTGGCGGTGACCGAGATGTTTCCGCCGCTGGTCGTGAAAATCCCCTTGGCCACACTCGGGTTGCCCACCAAGGTCAATTGGCCACCAACGTCGAGTGCGCCACCGACATCGAGGCTGATGCCACCGAGCAGGCTTTCATTCGCAATCTTGGTGGAGGTCATTTCCAGATTGCCGACGGTCGTGACATTGATGTTCGCGCCGTAGGGAGAAATGGCCGCTAACGTCGCATCGGGTGCCAGGACGCTGATGCCGCCAGAGATGCCGAGGTCAATGGTGTTGGCGCTGATGTTGAATTTGCCCGGGCCGGCGAGCGCCAAGCCATTGTCGCCGAGCGACGCGCTCTGGCTGGCCGCATACAGCTGCGTGATGTTGTTCTGCCAGACCGTCAATTGTGCGCCGGTGAAAATGGCGTTGCCATTGGCGTCGGTCGGGTTAAGCAGGGCTTGTTCGGTTGCCGGAGCCATGATCCCGACAAATGAAAGAACGCCGGTGGCGACATCATAGCTCAACAACCCGGCCAGCGCGGAGTCGCCGGCAACGATGGAGCTATAGGCGCTGGCGGAAATTGGGTCAAGATTTCCCGACCCATCCACCAATGGCTGCGAAGTGAGGTTGCCACGATAGCTGATGTTGCCGGCCACATTGATAGAGGTGGTTTGCGCCGGCGAAAGATTTTGCCCGACGAACCCGAAGTTGTAGGTATTGCCGCCGACGGCGATGTTGGCGAAGGTCGGCACGGTCAGGCTGAAACTTTCGATGCTGCCGGCGATGTCCAGCGTCACCGGGTTCGGGTCGTTCAGATGAATGCCGTCCTGCTCGGAAGTAAAAGTGGAGTAAACCGGCGAGGCGCTGTCCGACATCGTGATGCCAACCAGCGTCGTCGGCGACGCCGTGGAGGCGGTGAGATTGCCACCATCGCGCGTGACGATCTGCAACGAACCTTCGCTGGAAGGATCCATGATGATGGAATTGTCAATCTGGATGCCGCCCGCGCCGGCGTTGAGGCTGAGGTTGGGCGCATAGATGATGTTTTGGTTTCCGCCCCGCACCCGGGTCAGCAGCCCGCCGACCGCCCCGCCGGCCAGTTCGATGCCGTTGCCCGCCCAGAAATTGGCCGCCGCATTGGGCGCATAATTATACAAATAATTTAGCGACGAACTGAAGGTGCCGTCCGGATTGTTGACCTCCTTGAGCAAAATGTTGTTCGCCGCCCAGGCGTTCCAGGAACCGGCAATCAGGCTCAACGTCACCGCCAGATCCTGGCCGCCGGCATATTCCGTGCCGCCGATGTTGCCGCTGGGATTCTGCGTCTGCGTCACTGCCGTCTCCAGCGCGTTCAGCGTGGCGGCGTAGGCGGACGGGCTGGCACCGGGATTCTGCAGCACACCCGCCTGCGCGGCGGACACCTGCACGCCCGCCAGCATGATGCCCGTGCCGTTGGCCACCAGATAATTTCCATTGATCTGGTTGCCAGCAATGATGGTCACGTCGCCCGAACCGTAGGCGCCGGACGCGCCCGGCCACTGCCCCGAAGGAACCTTCGGCGTGCTGTCAATGTTGTTGCCGGCGATCAACGTGACGTTGCCGCCCGCCTTGGTGGAAATGCCGCCGAGCACCGTGTTGGGATGCGCGCCGGTGCTGTTGAAATAATAGTCGCTCGTCTGGCTGGTGCCACTAGTGCCGCCATTCGACGTGCCCGCATCAATGTTGCCGGCCAGCGCATCCGCAAAAATACTGCCGCCGCCCGTCGTGTAAACCGAGCCGGAAACAATTCCCTGGGCGTGGTTGTTTTGGGAGGCGAGCAGGATGCTCTCGCCCGCAATCAGGCTGATGGAGCCGGCGGCCAGTTGGATGGAACCGGCGGTGGTCTGGCCGCTGCCGCCGTCCAAATATATGTTGCCCGTGCCAGACTGGACCGCGCCGCCGTTGTATCCGGCCTCAAGGGTCACCGACCAGTTGTTGGCATCCACAATCGAAGACTTGCCGCCGAAGACGATGTCGCCGCCGGCCTCCATGGTAAGCTGCCCCGTCGTCTGGCCGGTGGTGGCGCTCAAATTCCAAGTCGTGCTGGCGTTGATGGTGATGTTGCCGGTAGCCTGCAACAGGATCGTCGAAAAGCCGGCGAACGCCGTGTTCACGTTGATCGCGCCGCCAGCCGTGGACGTGCCGAGTATAATATTCACGGGGTCGAGCAAAAATTCGCCGCCGGTGAACCCGGCCTGCGCGGTTGCGTTCATCGTCGAATCCAGCGACTGGATGGTCGGCGCGCTGATCTCCACGTTGCCGCCGTTGCCGCCGTTTGCGCCGCCGGCGGTGACAATCGAACTGCCGGCCGTGTCGCTAAAAGTATTTCCTGCCTGGATAGTCACGTTTCCGCCCGCGCTGCCGCCGGCGGAACTGTCGCCCTGCGCGAGAATTTGCGAATTCGCGCCGAGGTTGACCGAGTCGGACGCGACCAACTCGATGATGCCGTTCTGGTTTTGCACCGAGTTCGCCTGCAAGATTCCGTCCTGGTTCACGACTTGGGCTTCGAGTGCAATCGTCCCGGCATCGGCGGTGATGCGGCCGAAATTGTCCACCGAACCGTTCGGCAGGGTGACAGCGGCGCTCAGGCCGCGGCCATCGGGGCTTTCGCTAACGAGCACGGTGTCGCCGGCATAAAGCCCGACATCGCCGGCGGGCGCGGTGAGACTGCCGTGGTTTTCAATTTTTTCCGCGATGAGAAACAGCGAGCGCCCCTGGCCAACTTCAATCTGGCCGTAATTCACAATGCTCGCCAGCGGCGGCATGCCCGTGAACTGCCACGCCGCACCCGAACCGAAATCCGGTGCCAACGGCGCGGTGGTGGCGATGAAACTGCCGCCGACCTTGATCATCGAGTTCGGCCCAAAATAAAATCCGCTGGCGTTCGCCAGAATCACCGTGCCGTTGGCGTTGAGATTCCCAAAAATCTGCGACGGGTTGCTGGTGCCATTGCCGATGATGTTGAAGACGATGGAACCGGCCGACGGCTGCAAAAACGTGGTCGTTTCGCCGGCGGCGATGTTGAAGCTTTGCCAGTTCAAAATCGCCAGCTGGCTGACGGTGACATTGAGCTGGGCGCCAAGCTGCTGTGCGGTGGCGTGACCCGAGCTGACGGTGAGGCCGGTGGGATTGGCGAAAGCCTGGGATGCGCGCCCGGTGAGAAACATCAGCACGGCGAACCAGATGGATTGGCGGAATTTGGTGAATAATTTCATAGTTGTTAGAATTGGTAGCCGACGGAGAAATAAGCCTGACAGGTGTCCGCCGGGGTTTTCACGGCGACATAGGTTGCCGCCGTGCTGGCCACCGGCGCCGCACCGAGCAGCGCCCAGGCGATGGTGAGCCGCGCGTCAAAATGTTCGCCTGCCGTCAGGAAAAATCCGAGGCCGGTGCCCCATTCGCTGATGGCCGCCTGGCCGGGCCGGTCAATAAAATAGACCCGGCCATAATCCATGAAACAGGAGCAGCGGAGCGTGGCCGGCACGTCGCCGGTGGGAGTCGGAAAATAGCCGACATTCATGGGCGGCGCGCGCAGGTCGAGCAGCCCGCGCCAGCCGGTGTCGCCATAAACTTCGCCCTCCTGGTAGCCACGCACGCCGGCGGTGCCGCCGAGGCCGAACTGTTCGTTGCTGATCAGCGGCCGGCTGGCATACTGCCCGTTGGCGTTGGCGACGATAGACCATTGGCCGGGCAGGTTTTGCTGGCGGATGAGGCCGGCGTTCATGGTGGTAAAGTCGCCGCCCGCATGCAGGTTGCCGGCGACCTGCTGGAAATTTGTCCGGCCGGACTCCAGCGCCGAAAGGAACACGGACTCACTGAAGGTGAACTGGAAAATGCCGGACTGGTCCGGGCGTAGGGCGGCCCAGCCGTAGGACAGCGGAAAATAATAGAGCTCGTGGCTGCTGTTGGCGGCGAGCGGGACAGTCTGGTTGGTCACCAGCACGCGGTTGCCATTGGCATCCAGCGCGTAAAGGTCGAAGTAGGTCAGGTTGGTGAAATAGGTGTTCGCGCTGTAGTGTTTCCAATCCACGCCCAAGCTCAGCGCCGAAGTTATGCCGCCAAACTGCGGCAGAGGGATGGTGAGCTTGGTGCCGACGTTGTCATTGATGGTCGGCGAATGCGTCACGTCCTGCTGGCTGATGTCAGCGATCGGCGTGTTGGTAATGGTTTTCAGCGGGCCATATTGCAGGCTCGTGTCCGAGGAGGAATGCGAGCCATAAATCGTCAGGTCCGGATGACCGGACGGCGGCGGCAGGTTGAACTTGTGGCTGATTTCATCGTAGCCAAACGTGACGGGCTTCTGGTCGTAATCCTCGCGCAGCCCGGTGCTACCGCCGAGCGGAATCCGGTAGAATCCGCTGAGGCTGGCCACCTGCGGCCGGTCCAGCGGAAAACCGTTTGCTTCGGCGGCGGACTTGTATTCCTGCGGCGAAAAATTGTAGTCGATGCCAATCTGGTGTTCGAGCTGCCAGAGGTTGCCGTATTGAATGGCGGTGTCGGAACGGAGCAGCGGCGTTCCCGGCGCGGACTTGTCATTGATTTCAAAACGTCCGTGCAGCGGGAAACGGTCTTTGACCTTGAGCGTGAGGTCGCTGGTGCCGGGTTCCAAGCCAGGCTCAATGACGGGATAAATCTGGCGGTCGCGATTTTGGTTGGCCTGGTCCAGCTCCGGCTGAAACCATTTGGTGTTGAGCAAAATGTTGGTCGTCAAACTCGGCAGCGCGCGCCGGACATTGTTCGAGCTGAAATACTCGTTGCCGGTGACGCGGATTTGACTCAGCCGACCCTCGATCACCCTCACGCGGATGAGGCCGTTGGTGATGCGCTGTTGCGGCAGCGTGACGCTGATGGTGGGAAAGCCGAGTTCGCGGTAGCGCAACTGCACTTTGCCCAGGCCTTCGCGCAAGCGCGGAACTGTGACGTTGGTTCCGGTATAATTGGACAGCACGCCAAAATCCTGCGGCAGCAAAACCGTGTTGCCCTCGATGCGATAGGTTTTTACCGCCAGCGTCGGCGGCGGTTTGGCGACCGTGTTGGTGAAGGCCATCGTCGCGTTGGTGGGCGCACGGGAAATTATTTTTACAAGGATAATACCGTCAGCAAGCTTCTGCGGCGGCAGCGTGACGCTGACGTTGGTGAAACCGGACTGATAGTAAGCCTGTTGCAGCCGGATCAGCCCTGCGTGGACGCGCGCGAGGTTCACCGTGCCCGTGTAATTGGACAGCGTGCCTGACAATTTTTCCGGCGGCAGAAAAGTTTCGCCCTCGCAACGATAGGCCTTCACTTCAAAAGTTGGCGCAGCTTGGGCTGGCACGGTGGCGGCCACGCCAGACGTCGGCGCATTGATTTGCGCCGGCAGCGCGCCGGGCAAAAACGCCAGCGCAGCCAGAATCAGAATGTGCCGCTCGAATCTCATTCGCTGTGGTTGTCCTCTCTACGAATATACTTTTAACGGCCGGCCCGGTTTTGCCGGGCCGGCCGCGTTGTGCCGTGCCAACGTGGCCGGAATTTATTGTGTCTGGATGCGATAGAACTCCGCGGTTCCACTGGAATTGGTATGGGTGATAGTGTCGGTATAGCCATTGCCCACCAAGGTAGTGCTGGTATCCACGGGCCAGTTGGTAACCGCACCGACCAACTGGTTGGTATAGACCACGGAATAGTGGTTACCCACCACTGTGGGGAAGCTGAGTGTGCTAACATTGCCAGCCCGGCTGACACTGTTAATGGTGGTTGCGCGCGGTCCGGCCGTAAAGACCAGATTCCCGCTGGTGTCGAGATTGAAGGTGCCAATCAGCTTGTCTGGCGGCGGATTGTTGGTCGGGCTGGTAGTCGCCTGAACCTGCCAGAAGTCCAACTGACCGGGAACGGCCTGCTCGACGATGAACGGCGCATTGCCGCCCAGACTCGGCAGGATATTGCCCAGACTGATGCCACCCGAGCCACCGCTTACTCCCTGACCAGGATAGGCAATGTAGTCATACGACGAGTATTGGTTCAGCCCGCCAGGATCAATCGCGTAGGCGTTGGCATTGGCGGTAGTAATCGCGATGGGATGCAGCGGCCGGTTGCCGACGGCGTTAATCACTGAATACAGCCGAGTGAAAAAGCCCGATTGGCTTTCATTGTAGGCCGTCGTGTCGGGCTCCGCGCCGGTGATCCAAGCAGTTGGGGTAGCACTAGTCCGTTTCGTCACCGCCAGCAACAGATAATCGACACCACTAAAGGATGCGTATCCGTTCGTGGTGACGACATTGGTATTCCAACCAGTGCCTAGGTTGGTGACGGTAGTGCCACTGGCCAAATTGAGATAATTGGAGACGGTTCCCAGGTCATACTCGATGTCCAGCCCGCTTCCGGTCGGCGAGCGAAAGATCAGGAGCAAATCCCCGTCGTTATAGGTCCAAGCCCAAGCTGGCGGCGCGGCCTGCAACACCAGCAGGGCGAGGGTCAGGAGAATTATTTTTTTCATAGAATAATGATTAGTTTTAGGTTCAAAACCGCGGATGAGTTATTGCGGTGAAATCTGCCCGCCGTCCACCGTCCGGGTGACCTGTAGCGAAGCGTTCGGGACGAAATTGGTGCCAAAAACCGGGTTGCTCTGGCTTTGGAACGTCGCGTTAGTTACGAGCCCGTAAAACGCGGTGATGACCGCCAGTTGGCCTGCTGAAGGCGCGCCGCCGTTGCCTACACCGCCGGTCTTGGTGGAATCAAGGAAATAATAATTCTCATAACCCCAGAGCGGATAGCTGCCGTTGATCACATTCGAAACGGAGTAAGACACACCTTCGTAGGACAACGGCGTTGTGTTTGCAATGATATTCTGCACTGCCACCGTGCCAATGGCGTTGGTGATTGCCGCCACGTTTTTGGCCAGCGTGCTGCCCGAGGTCAAGCCGGGATCGGCGCTGGTGTCCAACACAGGCACACTCGACGACCCATTGGTATAGTAAGTCTGGATGCTTCCGGCATTGTAGATGACAAAGTCGGTGATTGTGCGGACGGCGGCCTGGCTGTTTCGGCCGACAAAATAGACCGGGCCGGCGTTCGTGCCGCCATAGTAGGTAGCCGGCAAATTCGTGGAGGTTTCCAATGTAACCGCCTGCCGCTGGGTCAGGTTGGTAATCCCAGAATCAATGCCAGATTTCGAGTTCTTGATGAACACCAATGGAACGACATAAGTTGGCCAGGCGATAAGTTTCGAGCCATCTACGCCGACCGACTTGGGCTGAGTGGCCGAATCCACCAGGACAGGGGCAAGCCCGTTGTTCGATAGGTTGGTGTCTCCCGCTCCGACGACCTGGGTGGTCAGCGCACTAAGACCGGCGATGGCACCGTTGTTGACGTTGATGTCAAGCGTGATGGGCTCATATAGACTTGATAATGCCGTGTTCGTGCCAACAAATTTCGCAATGGACGATCCAGAGTAAGTTGCGGTGAAGCTGCCGCCGTTGAAAAAATTGGTCGCACGGTCAAACAGCACGCTTGAACTCGCGCTACCACCCTCGATAAAGACCTCCACCGGCACTGCGGTCGCGTGCAGGTTGGGAGTGTATGCCGCACTGGCCAGAGTCAGGCCAAGGGCGAGGTATTTTTTGATGTTGGATGTTTTCATATCTTTTTATTTTTTACTTTTTTTGTTTTGGTTTCGGTTGAAGCGCCTCCGGTCAGCCGGTCAGCCCTCATATATTTTATCTTTAAGGTTGTCCTCGCATGTTTGCGTCGGGAAATTATTAGTTCGCGGCCAGCAACTGGCTGATGTCGTCCGACTCCGTGCCGATGTCGGCAAACAGCCACGTCGAGAGATAGCGCTCGCTCGACGACGGCACGACGGCGACAATCGTTTTGCCCTTATTTTCCGGGCGTTTGGCGACTTGCAGCGCCGCCCACACAATCGCGCCGCTGGAAATCCCGATGGGAATTCCTTCCTGCGCGTTGACCTGTTTCGAGATGGGCGCGGAGTCGTCTTCGCTCACCTGGACCACCTCGTCCACGATCTTCGTGTTCAAATTCACCGGGATGAATCCCGCGCCGATGCCCTGCAACTTGTGCGGCCCGGGTGCGCCGCCGGAAATCACCGGCGACTTGACTGGCTCGACCGCAATCGCCTTGAACGACGGCTTCAGTTTTTTGATGACCTCCGCCACGCCGGTGATCGTGCCGCCGGTGCCCACGCCCGCGACGACGAAATCCACCTTGCCATCCGTGTCGCGCCAGATTTCTTCCGCCGTGGTTTTGCGATGAATCGCGGGATTCGACGGATTGGAAAATTGCTGCAACACCACACTGTTCGGAATCTGCTTGTGCAATTCCTCCGCCTTGGTGATCGCGCCCTTCATGCCTTTCGCGCCCTCGGTCAGGACCAGCTTCGCGCCGAGGATTTTCAGCAGCTTCCGCCGTTCGGTGCTCATCGTTTCCGGCATCGTCAAAATCAGTTTCAAGCCCTTCGCCGCCGCCACAAATGCCAGCGCGATGCCCGTGTTGCCGCTCGTCGGCTCGATGAGAATCGTGTCTTGTTTGATCGCGCCGGACTTCAGCGCGTCGTCAATCATCGCCACGCCGATGCGGTCCTTGACGCTGGACAGCGGGTTGAAAAATTCCAGCTTGAGCAGCACGTCGGCGACCGCGCCGTGCGCTTTCGCCGTGCGGTTCAGCCGCACGAGCGGGGTGTTGCCGATGGTTTCCGTGATGTCATTGAATATGCGTGCCATAACTTTATTTATTGGGTTGATAGATTTGGTCAAAAATTCCGCCGTCCGCGAAGTGCTTCTGCTGCGCCTGCTGCCAGCCGCCGGCGACTTCATTCACCGTGAATAATTCCAGCGGCTTGAAGCGGTCTGGAAATTTGTCCAATGCGGCCTGGCTCTTGGGGCGGAAATAATATTTCGCCGCCAATTCCTGGCCGGCGTCGCTGTAAAGAAATTCCAGATACGCGCGGGCGACCGCCTCCGTGTGATGCCGCTCCACATTGCGATCCACCCACGCGACTGGATTTTCGGCGAGAATGCTCGCCGGCGGAACCACCACCTCCAAGGCGTCGTCCGCATAATTCTTCTGCACCTGCGCGGCTTCGTTTTCAAACGTCAACAGCACGTCGCCGATTCCGCTATTGGCAAAAGTGATCGTGGCGCCGCGCCCGCCGGTGTCCAGCACCGGCACGTTCGCAAACAGTTTTCCGACAAAATCGCGCGCGGCCTTCTCATCGCCGCCGGATTTTTTCAGCGCATAGCCCCACGCCGCCAGATATCTGTAACGCCCGTTGCCGGAAGTCTTCGGATTGGGAATGACCACGGAAACATTGGACTGAATCAGGTCGTCCCAATTTTGAATGTGCTTTGGGTTGCCCTTGCGAACGAGAAACACGATGGTTGAGGTGTAAGGCACGCTGTGGTTCGGCAGCCGCGCCGCCCAGTTCTGCGGGATCAACCGCGCGCTCGAAAAAAGAATGTCCACGTCGAGCGGCTGGTTCATCGTCACCACATCCGCTTCGAGACCGTTGACGACCGCCTGCGCCTGCTTGCTGGAACCGCCGTGCGACTGGTTGATGGTCACCGTGTTGCTGGTCGTGTCCTTCCAGTAGGCCGCGAACGCGGCGTTGAAGTCCTTGTAAAATTCCCGCGTGACGTCGTAAGAGACGTTCAGAATGGTCTCATCCGCCGCCATCGCGACCGCGCCCGACAGCCAGACGGCTGCGAGCGACAAGGTCACCAGTTTTTGAATCCAGTTCCGCATGGATGAATTTATATTTTGTTTTCATGGGAACTTCCGGTGGACCGGTCAGCCGCCTGTAAAATTGTTGGTTGTTTCGTCAGGTGTGTTCTGGACGGCCTTCCGACCTGTCCAGTCGCACCCGCTCGGTTTTCTCGATTTGAATCACGCGGGAATCATGCACCACGATTTCCACGACGCCGTAGCGGAGTGATTTGACGTTCTGGAAGACCAGCTCCAGCCACTTCGCATCGCCGCCGCTCACTGGCACTTTTTGTTGAATTTGACTCATAAAAAACGACAAAACAAGTCGTTATTAACGACAAATAAAAATTTAACTTCTGAAAATTCACTTATCTCAATGTTTTAAACACAAACAAAAGACGCCGTTTTGCGTTAATAGCGATTAACATGATCGTATATTCGTGCAGAGCCCATTTTTTGTCAACAGTTTTTTTGAAAAATTAACACTGTTTTGATTTTTGTTAAATTGCAGTGGTCTAAATTTCGTTCGCTGACGCCACCTAATCGTAGCCGCCATCATTGAGGCCGACGGCCTTGAAATGCACCTTGCCACCCAGGATTTGTTTCGCTGGATTTATGTCTTTACGCGCCCAGTGCCGGAAAATCGGACGATTCCCGGATTTGGTCGGCCGATTATCGGATGATTCCAAGGACACTTCGGCGGATGCAACCGGCCATTGCCGGACAGAACCATTGCAGCGCCGGATGATAATCGGACGATTCGAGGAAAAAATCGGACGATTATCGGATGATTCAACCACGCGCCTCCTTTAGCCGGTAAGCAACGTTTCGTCCGCGTCCGGTGCGAACCAGTATTTGCAAATCTACAAGCGCGACCAGGTCACGATGGGCGGTGTCCTTGACTACATCCAGATGGCGGACACACCAACCGCTCGTAACGTGTCCGGCTTTTGCTATCTGGGCGATGATTTTTTTCTGTCGTCCGTTCAACTGCGCTTCGATGGCCGGTGTCACCATGAGTCGGGTTTCCGAGACACGGATGCGATCCAGATTTTCGCCGGGGCCGGGGAACACGACCTGAAAATAGCCGGTGTCCGTGCCGAGAAGCGGTTGATCCAAACCGTGATTGAGCATTTGGTCGCGCATCCGCCGGAAGCCGCTGCCGCGTTCCTCAATGCGATGGAAATAGGAGAGGCATTGTGCCAGCACCGGATTACGGGAACAGGGGCGATACTTGCCTTTGCGGAGATTCGCCAAAGTGATGGGCGACGGCGGTAGGCCGGGACTAGAAATGGCCACACGGTCGGCGAAAACCTCCAGCATGACTTTGCGCCCGGCGTCCTCGTATTGGCGGTGAGCGACGGCGTTGACCAAGGCTTCCCGCAACGCCTCGACGGGATATTCATCCAAGCGGATGCGATTGAGGCCAACGACGCGCATCGGATGGCGGGTGTTCCGGTCAATGAAGGCGATAGCGCGATCAATTGCTGTCGGCATCGGCCTGCGGATGTCTTCATGGTCGTGGGGATTGCCATCCGGTTCCGCACCGCGATACGCATCGGCCAGGATACGGCACTGCGGGAAAACCGCCGAGGGGTCTTTTGCCAGCAGCACGATACCAGCGGCGGTGGCGTAATGTTCCCCGGCTTGCGGGTCATGCCAGATCAAACCGCGCACTGATGCGCCCGCGAGCAAATCGGCGGCGGAGATTTTCCCGGCTTCCCGACGTTCCGCTGCGGCAATCAATTGACGGATCACCTCGTGGTCGAGTTCAGACCAACGTAATCTCGTCAGCGGCTGCGACTCGAATATGGAAGTAGCCTCGATGGTTTGTTGCGCAACTTCGTTTTCGTCGCTGGAAGGCGCGATCCCAAACTGTTCTTTTAGCAGCTTGACGAGAGCGGCTCGCACTTCTTTTTGCAGTTCGATGACATTGCCAAAGCGCTTGTATTTCGGGCCGTCGTCATCAAGTTCCTGGAGCAACGCTTCGGTGTCGTCCTCGCGCTTCACTTTGCGGTCGCCCTTGATGAACGCGAGGACCGGCAATTTCTTTTCCTTGGATCGCCGGTATTCAGCGTGGGTTATGGACAACTTGCCAACCAAAGTGCCATATTGAGCGGCCACGATGAGCAGATAAACGTGACAGCCATCAAGCGATTTTAAGCAGCCCTCCAGTGCCTTGTCCGGCGAGGCTGGCTCGAACTCATATAGAATCGGTGAACAATGCGCCGACAGAAACGAGTCCGTGTTCAAAAGGTTTTGGACGATGACCCGTTCGTCTTCGAGTTCCTTCTGCACCGAGCTGACGAATATGTTCAGTTTCTCATTCATGTGCGTCCTTCCAAAATCATATACAATGTTTGCCTCATATCGCCAGAACTCTCCATCCGAGTGGTGAGCATTCCCACGAATTTTGTTTTGCCCGCGACCGGCGTCTTTCTGTCCGATGCCCGGCACGAATTTATTTTTATCCCCTGCTTCGGTCTTGAGTTGGCGGCGGTAAGCGGCAGGCGGCGCGGTGGAACGGCATGAGTGAAACCGCGTGCCGGAGCGGCGACGCCAAGCTCAAGACGGAAGCAGACGCGACTGCGTTTTCCATGATCCGTCCGCGACGAGCGCA
>Ga0302199_1000973_pt1 | contig 14808 bp, 16 predicted proteins | sample II_Bog_N2_3_FD_194588 | JGI IMG/M metagenome (GOLD analysis project Ga0302199, IMG submission 194588) | Peat permafrost microbial communities from Stordalen Mire near Abisko, Sweden - II_Bog_N2_3 | ecosystem: Environmental > Terrestrial > Soil > Wetlands > Peat | place: Sweden: Abisko, Stordalen... | reverse complement strand
GCGATCAATTGGAGCGTGAATTCCGTGTCTTGAATGTGGGGTGACTCGAGCAGGTTTCGGTAGCGGTACCCCGCAGCGATAAGCCAAAACGCGACAAGCGGGCCATAAAGGTGAGTCATTGCACCACGGCGCGCGGGAATGGTGATGAAAACGCCACTCGCGGTGTGTTTCCATTTAATCCTGCCATGAAGGGTCTGGAACATCCTGGATCCTCCTCTTTCTTAGGAACCAAGGCAAGCGACGCAGGCCTAGCGGCTGAATTAGGACAGGGATTTGCTGATGAAAACTGTTATGGAGGGAATTGTAAACCCAACTGCTATGGAGCAGCCACCTGTTTTTGAGTAAAATTCTCGGCGCTTGTGGTGGCGCAGCCGCTCGGCATCTGCGGTGGGGCAGCCGCTCGCGGGAGGCTCGCACGGGCGTATGTCGGTTCGCCCGGAGGCCGCGCTATGGCTTGGTCTTCTACCAGGAGGTTAAACAGGCTGCGGAAAAAGGCGACTTTTTCGGTGGTATGGGCGGATAAAGACCCGGAGAAGCTGAAACAAAACCTTTTTTTTGTGATACTTACGGAAAGACTGAAGTCGTACCCTGACGCTTAGTGGCTCTTCCGATGAGTTTTTCCGCAGCCTGTAAAACCCCCTGCTCCCTCGTGGCGCCAGAGGGGGCTGGGTTACTTTCTGGGCTTCTCGAAGTCGGGGAATTTGTAGATTTCCTGCATGCGTTCCATGAGGACGGATGCTTCCAACTCCGTAACTCCGTTGGCGAAGGTCTGGACCTTGGATCCGACCTTGAATTGGATCTTGCTGGTTCGCGGATCCGCTATGTTCTTGCTGCGGGAATAGCCGCCAGGGGGGATGAAGCGGAAAGCGTGCGATTCCGCAGTAGGAAAACTGTTGGTCACGATTTCAATTCCGAGAACCCGCTTTTGGACTTTGATGGTGGTCTCGTCGAGCGTGAGCATGGATTCACTGGTGAAGGCCCACGCTGCCCAGGCAAGGAGGATGCAGAAGCTGACGCCAAAGCCGGAAATGATAAGCCAGATGAGTGCGGATTCAGCATCCTCCGGTGTCGTGTTCGGTCCAACCGCAACGGAGTAGCGTGCAGCCGCGAACATGAGACATACGCCGACAACGGGTCCAAAGAGCATGAACAACGAGCCACGCCGCGATGGGATATGAACCACCATACCGCCGGGCTTCTGTTCCCAGCTCAGCCGGCCCTCCAACTCTTCAAGCATCGTGCTTTCCTCTCTGATTCAGCATGTTAAGGGCGACAGCCCGAAACGATCGCCGAACTGCCGTTGTATTCCTTATGATTGCGGGGACGAAGCCCTGCAAGTAAGTTGAACTTCTCATACGGTTTATCGGCAATAGCTCTTTCGTTCGGTTTTTCTGCCCAAGGTGGTGTATTTGCATGGTCATTTTGCCGGGGCCGGCGGGATGCCTGGCAACGAGCTTCATGCCACTCCCGCTCAACGCGAAAAAACGCAATGGACGAGGCACGGGGCTTCGGTGGCTGGTCCGTCACTTTGTTCCAGTAGCCAATCTTGCTATGCTTGCGGCAAATGGTAACCGCAGCAATTCAAACCTACGGTCTGACAAGACGCTTCGGCGCGCTGACGGCCGTGGAAGATGTGACGCTCAGCGTGGCATCCGGGCAGTTCTTTGGTTTTCTGGGTCCGAACGGAGCCGGCAAGTCGACAACCATCAAAATGCTGACCGGGCTGCTGGAGCCGAGCGCGGGGAGCATTGAGATTCTGGGACAGCCTTTCGGTGCGGGGGCGCTGGAGTTGAAGCGGCAGATTGGCGTGGTGCCGGAAGGCATGGCTCTGCTGGGCCGGCTGACTGCGCCGGAGTATCTGCGCTTTGTGGGGCGGATGTATGGACTCGACCGGGCGACTACCGCGCGTCGAACCGATGAGCTGTTGGAATTTATGCAGCTGGCAGATGAGAGCAAAAAGCTGATCACCGACTTTTCACATGGCATGCAGAAGAAGCTGGCGTTGGCCGCGGCTGTGATTCATGGGCCGAAGGTGCTGTTTCTGGATGAGCCTTTCGAGGGCGTTGATGCGATTGCGGCAGGGATGCTGAAGTCGATGCTGCAGGGGATGATCAACCGCGGGGCGACGATCTTTCTGACCACACATGTGCTGGAGATTGTGGAACGGCTATGCAGCCACGTGGCCATTATTTCGAAGGGCCGGCTGGTGGCGAATGGGTCGATTCAGGAACTGCGTGCGGGAGTGGCTTCCACGCTGCCGGGCGCGGAACACGAACAGAGGCTGACACTCGAGGAGATTTTTCTGTCGATTGTGGGAGCGGGAGAACAGCCGGAGCCGCAGCAGGAGCTGTCATGGTTGGCATAGGCGGGGCTGGCTTAGGGTCTGGCCCTGGCTCAGTTGGAGCTGGCCAGATGCCGCTTGGAGGCGGCGCGTTTGGGCCGGTTGCACGGGCGCAGTATGGCGCGCTGGCCAAGCTGCGCTGGCAGATGCTGAGCAATGGGCTTCGATTCCGCAAAGGGAAGCTGGAGCTGGGCGTGCGCACGCTTGGATTCCTGATTTACGGCGCGACCGGAATTGCTCTTGGCGGCGGTCTGGGGTTCGCCGCATACTTGCTGGCTGCAAGTCACGAAATGCGGTTTCTGCCGCTCGTGTTTTGGGCAACGTTCTTACTGTGGCAGATGATTCCGGTGATGATGGCCTCATTCCAGGAGCAGTTCGACCTGGGCAGCGTGCTGCGCTTCCCAGTGAGCTTTCATTCGTTCTTTCTGCTCTACGCGGTGTTCGGGCTGGCGGATATTTCGACGATTCTTGGGGGGCTTTGCTGCGTGGGTATCTGCGTTGGCCTCACGGTGGCTCTGCCTGGATTGTTTCTCTGGACAACGCTGACGGTGGGCTTGTTTGCGGTATTCAACATTTTGCTGGTGCGGGCCATTTTTGCGTGGATCGACCGCTGGCTCGCACAGCGCAAGACGCGAGAGATACTGGGCGCGGTGTTCATGTTGCTGGTGCTGAGCGCGCAATTGCTGAATCCGGCGCTGCACCACGGCTTCCCGGATTTTCATCAACCTAACCACAAGGATGCAGTGCGTAATGTGCAGCATTATCGGGACATGCAGGCCCAGTATGAGCCGTGGCTGATGAGGGTGAATGCGGTGCAGGAGTGGCTTCCACCGGGATTGGCCGCGAAAGGGCTACGGCAGGTTGGCGGAAAGACCGGCGAGCAGGCAGCAGGTGCGGCGCTGGGGTCATATGGGCTGATTGGACTCTATACGTTGGTTGCCGGGGTGGTGCTGGCGGCACGGTTGAAAGCTGAGTATCGGGGCGAGAGTCTTGGGCAGGCTCCGAAGCGGACGAAGACTGCTCCGATTCGGGCGAAGCTCGCCGGGGGGCTTGCGGCTGGGGCAGTGGCGAAGGCTGAGCGAGCAAGCGGATGGCTTCCCGCATCAACGGGCCCGGTGGGTGCGGTGATGGAAAAGGAGGCGCGTTCACTGATGCGATCTGTTTCGCAGCTTTATGTGCTGGGAGCGCCGCTGATGATGGTGTTTATCTTTGGCAGCATGTTCCGCTCAAACGCCGGCATTGGACACTCGTTCACGCTGGCGCTTCCGGTGTGCATGGCTTACTCGATGCTGGGATTCACGCAGTTGTTCGCAAACAACCTTGGTACGGAGGGCGCGGGGATACAGTTGCTGTTTCTGTCGCCCACGCCGTTCAGGACGGTGCTGCTGGCGAAGAACCTTTTTCACGCGACGCTTTTCGGCGTGGACGCGCTGATTGCCGGCATCCTGGTGAGCCTGCGGCTGGGGCCTCCGGATTATTCGGTGCTGGCGGGCACCATTGGCTGGCTGCTGTTTGCGCTGCCGGCAAACCTTGCTGTGGGCAACATTTTTTCAATCACGATGCCGTTCCGCGTGAATCCGGGCAGATTGACGCGGCAGCGCGGATCGCAGGCCAATGCGCTATTGAGCCTGCTGACGCAACTGGCGGTGATGGCGGTGGGGGCGACGGTGTTTGGGCTGTGCTGGTATTGGGATCATCTGTGGTTTGCTGGACCGGTCTTCCTGGTGCTCGCGTGTTGCTCAGTGTTTGGATGGATGCGGGTGCTGCGCAATGCGGAGGGCATGGCGAACCGGCGGAAGGATTCGCTGCTGCTGACGCTGGTCAAGACGGAATAGGAGACCGCGGAGGGTTGATCCAGGTGGGCCGACTGCGGAGCTTGGTGAAAAGCCAAACATCCCGCCCGGAATTGCAGATGCACCCCTCGGGCTAAAGCCCGGGATCGATTTTATTGGCTTTATGGCACAACTGAAGTTGTGCCCCTTCACACATCCAGGTCCAGGTAGTGTTCTTAAGTGGCCTGAGCACATCCAGGTCCAGGCAGCGTTCTTCAGTAGCCTGAGCGACATCCCTAAAACGGAATGTCGTCGTCGGAGATTTCGGCTTGCTGGGCGTAGTCGTCGGGACCGGCAGGCGGACGCTGGTCAAAGCTGCTGGCGGAGCTTGAACTGGCTGCGCGGCTGTAGCCTCCGCCACTTCCGGAAGCGTCGTCTCGGCCGGAGAGAAGCGAGAGGTCGAACACGACGACTTCAGTTTTGTAGCGCTTCTGGCCGGATTCTTTGTCGTCCCAACTGCGTGTTTGGAGCTTGCCTTCGATGTACAGTTTGGTGCCCTTCTTCACGTAGTCACGCACGATTTCGGCAGTGCGCTTGAAAGCGACGAGGGTGTGCCACTCGGTCCGGTCCTGCCAGTTGCCCTGGGCGTCCTGAAATCGGTCGCTTGTGGCCAGGGTGAAGTTGGCGACGATGGCGCCGCCGGGGGTGGAACGAATTTCGGGGTCCTTGCCGACGTTGCCCAGAAGGATGACTTTGTTGACGCTCTTTGCCATGTTGATGCGCTCCGTTAAGGGGAAAGAATAGCAGACGGCGGCAGTGGCAGGCGGTTGATAATTCGGCGGTAATTCATGCACTGAAGGGGCGAATCCAGTTGCGTAGTGCTTGGAATGGCGTCAAAATAGCATCGATCGGTATTTGGGAGGGGATATGCGCGTTGGCCAGTTTCTTTCCGGATATGTGAGTTTGGCTCTGTTGCTTGGGGCGGGGCAGGCACCGCTGGCGCAGAGCAGCGCGGCGGTTGTGAACGGGAGAGCGGGAACGGGATTTTCCGTTGGTGTAGCCAGTCCATTGGGCAGAACCCCAGGGCCGTATAGGCCATATTCCTTTACGCGGACGACGACTCGGGTGAAGAAGCTGGCTGATGGAACAACCATTACTCACGAAAGCACGGAGAAGGTGGCGTTCGATTCAAACGGGAGAGGGTATCGGGAGTCGCGGCGGGAACCCCCCATGGGATCTAAAGGGGACGCTGAAAATTCGATCGTAGTGAATGTGAGCGACCCAGTGAACCGCACAAGCATTTTCTGGGATTCGAAAACCGGGGAAGCGATTGTGACGCACTTTCCGGATCCCCGCGAGGTCAAACGCCCTGATCCCAATCCGGAGCAGGCGGTAGCGGGGTCGGCACCAATGCCGAAGATCGGGTTGATCCCGCCGCATCTTGAATATCTGGGGATAAAGACTATCAATGGCATCAGAGCGGGTGGCAACCGAATCACGAGAGTGATTCCTGCAGGCACGGAGGGTAATGAGCAGCCGGTTACCGTCACGTCGGAACAGTGGATTTCTGTCGATTTCGGGCTGGAGATGGTGAGCATGACCGACGATCCGCGTAGCGGGACATCCACGACGGAATTGACGGAACTTGAGTGGGGCGAGCCGGACCCGGCACTGTTTCAAGTGCCGGAGGGGTACACGGTGAAGGATCGAACTCTGGAACCGCAAAACTGAGCTCAAGAGCGTCCTTGATTCAGTCTCCGCGAATCAACTGATGCGCACGGCGACTACGGTCATGTCGTCGTATTGCTCAGCCCCGGAAGCGAAGTTGTCGGCGGCGGCACAGAGCAGATCGGGAAGCTCGAGGACCGACGCGCCGCGGTTCGCCAGCAGGACGCGATCGATTTCATCTTCTTCCCAGAAATCGCCTTCGTGGTTGCGGGCTTCCACAATGCCATCGGAGATGATGATCAGCGTATCTCCCGGCTCGAGGGCGGCGGTGGATTGGCTATAGGTCATTGAGGGAAGAAGGGCGACCGGGCAATTCCCGTCCGGCAAGCGCTCCAGGCGGCCATCGGCATGGATGAGCAGGGGCGGAATGTGGCCGGCGTTGACGTAGGAAAAGCTTCTGCGATCGGCGGAAATGACGCCGCAGAGGAGAGTCGAGTAGCGCTCTGGCGTGGAGGTTTCAAACAGTGTGGAATTCAGTGAGGACAGCACCGCGGCGAGATCACCTACGCCCTGCTTGAGGAGGCTGCGCAGGAGGGTCTGAATGCTGGCCATCATGACCGCAGCGGGAATTCCTTTGCCCGCGACGTCGCCGAGGGTGAGCGCAAACTGCCCATCCGCGAAGGGGATCAGGTCGTAGTAGTCTCCGCCGATGGAGCGGGCGGGGCGGCAGAAACCGATACACTCGAGGCGGTCGAGACCGGTTGGCCGGTCGGGGAGCATGCGGGCCTGGACGTCTCGGGCGAGATCAAGTTCACGCCTCATGAGCCGCGCGCTTTCGGCTTCCTGGCGTAGCCACTCGCTGTCGATGGCGCTGGCGGCGAAGTGGGCCAGAAGGCCGAGGAGGCCGGCGTCGTCCTCAGTAAAGCCGGACGGTTTGTTGAGCAGTTGAAGGGCACCAATCACCCTGCCTTCTGCATGCAGAGGCACACAAAGCACCTGCTGAGTTCGGTAGCCGGTTGAATCGTCGACGCTGCGGAGCAGGCGCTGATCCTCGTCAGCATTGTTAATCAACAGAACCTGGTTCTCGAGGATGCAGGTGCCAATCAACCCCTGGCCGAGGGGAATGCGAAGCGTACGCACGCCATGCGCAACGATGGTCCAGAGTTCTTTTTTGGGAGGGTCAATGAGCCAGAGACTGCAACGGTCCGCGCCGATGAGATCGCGGGCAAAGTCGGCGTTCAGGCGAACCAGTTCGTCGATCTCCTGCTCGCGGCTGATGCGGGCCGCGTGCTCAAAGATGGCACGGATAGTTCGCTCGGCCTGACTGTGCATTACCCCTGAGTCGGAGATCATGGACCTGCCCTTCTGGACTGAATTGTAACGACTGTGCCCATCATCCGGACTGAATGGCAGGCTACCTTGGCGGCTGATGTCTAGTCAATGAAAGGATTGGCGGCATCGGGTCAGGGTCGGTGTGCGAGGCTGCGGTTGCGCAACCATTTGGCTATACCGAGCGCGAGCAGCAGGCCGCCGAAGGGGAGGCAGGCCAGGGCGACGATGAGCGCGAGCCAGCCAGCGTTTGTGCTGGCGCCGGTGGGAGAAAAGCCGCCGAACAGCGTTTGAAGCAGCAATGCAGCGAAGAGGCCTGCGCCGACGATGGAGGCTCCCCATTGGAGGAGTTGGCGGGTTCCGTCGTTGGGCTGGGTAGTGGGCATGATTACCTGTGGTGCGAGGAGTGTAGCGCTGGCCGTGGAATCCCCGGTCTCAGAATCGAGACCGGGGACACCCGAAGACTATGTTTGGGCGAGGCGGAGCATCACGTAGGTTATGACGCCGGTGACGGAGACGTAGAGCCAGAGTGGGAAGGTCCAGTGAGCGATTTTGCGGTGCTGGGGGATGCGGCCAGAGAGTGAAAAGAAGAACGTGATGAGCACCATCGGGAGAGCAACCACAGCGAGAATGATGTGGCTGGCGAGGAGCGGCAGGTAGATGGAACGCAGTGAGCCGTGGAGCGGGTAACGGACGTCGCCGTGGAGTGCGTGGTGCGCGATGTAGCTAAGCAGAAACAACGTGGAGAAGGCGAAGGCCGTGATCATGGATGCGCGATGTGCCTTGATTTTCCGCGCGCGGATGAAGGTGTAGCCGATGAGCAGCGCGGTGGCGCTTAGGCCATTGAGCACGGCGTTGAGTGCGGGAAGAAAGGCGTAGTCGCTGGTGGCCGCGGCGGCGGGATGAATATAGATAAGCCAGAAAAGGAACAGGCTGGCCGCCACGCTGATGGCCAGAATGGCGGCTATGGCCGGGCCGGTGCCGGATGCCGGCTTGTGAACTGTGGGTGTTCGTGTGGGCATAATTCCTTAGGCTTGGGCCTTGATTCCTTAGGGCTGGACTTTGGCGCAGAGCATGAGCGTGGTGAAGAGCAGGGGCAGATAGAGCACGCTGACTTTGAGCAGGTCGCGCGCCAGGCTACGGCTCTCGGTGTCGTCTTTGGTGCGCAGGATGCCGGCGAAGCGGACTGTGTAGGCGAGATAGAGCAGGCCCAGCAAGACGGCCAGAACCGCGTAGACGATGTTGGTCACGCCGAGCAGCCAAGGAGTCAGGCTGACGGGAATCATGACAACGGCAAAGAAAAGCGATACGGCGATTGTGGACCAGCCGTCCGGCTGCACTACGGGCAACATACGGATGCCGGCGCGAGCGTAGTCCTGGCGGTACATCCAGGAGATCGCGTTGAGGTGGGGGAACTGCCAGATGAAGAGGATGGCGAAGAGGGCGACGCCGGGCCACTCAATGCGGCCGCGTGCGGCGGTCCAGCCAAGCAGCGGGCCGGCCGCGCCAGGAAATGCGCCGATGAAGGTGGCGAGGGCGGTGATGCGCTTGAGCGGGGTGTAGATGGCCACGTAGGTGAAGGCCGTGAGCAGCGCCAAGGCCACGGTGAGCAGGTTGGTGTGGAGCAAAAGCCAGAAAGCGCCGAGGAACAGCGCGCCGAGGCCGGCCACAATTCCCTGGGCAAGCGAGAAGCGGCCTGAGGCCAGCGGACGGTTGGCGGTGCGGAGCATGCGGGCGTCGGTCTTGCGCTCGAGAGCCTCATTCAGCGCGCCTGCGCCAGCGGAGACGAGGCCGATGCCGAGCAGCGCATCGAGAAGGCCACGCTGCATGCTGGAGATTCCCGACTGCATGGATCCGAGGTAAAAGCCGCCCCAGCCGGTGACGAGCACCATGGTGACGACTTTGACCTTGAAGAGTTCGCGCAGGTCGTGGATGAGAGTGGCAGTGGCGCCTGGGCTGGGGGCGTGGATGTGTCCCGGAGCGTGCGGGAGGCTTTGCGCGGGTGGCGCGGCGAGAGCATCGAGTTTTGTCGGAACAGCGGCCTGGGAAACGGGGTTCATGGGAGCGTTTGCAATCCTCAAGGAGAACCCGGGTGGCGTGAGCCGGGAGCCTGTGTTGATGATAGCAAGCGAGGGATGCGTGGCGATAAGGCGCTCTGGCGCATGGAGGCACGGGACGGGATGGGATGGGACGTGGCTGCGCCAGGTCGGCCCGCGTCGTCAAGGCAAGGTCTTAATCGTACGGGCTTTCAGGGGTGCGGCAAGTGCTACCAACCCCACGGCCCGCGCAACAGGGAATGTGGAATGGCACCGTTTTTTGCGCCATCCACGGCCAATTCCTCATAGGTCAGCGTAATGGATTGGGCACGCTTGCCCAGGACAGGCGGTGCGTAGTCGATTTTGGAAACAGTGCCATTGGTCAGTTCGACGGTTTTGAACACGACTTCTTTCCCGCTGGAGTCAGGTTTTACAAATGAAAGCTTGGCTGACTCGAAACCCTCGTTTGTTGCAAGCGCATGGAAGAGATTGGGCGAGGTCGAGTCGACCTCTTTTGTAATTACGACCGCGTTGTGCTGGCGTTTCCCAGTGGGTAACCCGCTTGCCGCATCCAACGGGGTTTGAAGGGCGTACTGGAACCCGTGGCACACGACGCCTTTTGCGGCACCGTTGCTCTTGCCATTCTTCGTGGACTCACCTTTGAAGCTTCCTTGAGTTTTGCCTTTGATCTCCATGTAAAACTGGAATGCCATCGCGGTCCTCCTGGGGGGAATTATTGGGCGCGCCCGACGAGCATTGTCGCCATACGCACCGGATTATAGGGCAAGCGTGGTATCGGGTTGCGCAAATTTTTTGAGACGGCGCCGATCACCGCACGCTGTCAATAACGTACGAAGGATGTTTTTTCCGTTCAGCGCGGGCACGCAACTTGGAGGATCGCATCGACTACCTCGTGCGGCGTGAGTGTGTCGACGGAGATGGAGACGTGGGCGGTGCGATAGAGAGGGAGGCGACGCTGATAGCGAGCGGCGAGGTTGGCCTGGTCGGCGAAGACGGGGCGGATGTGCTCTGTGCCGCTGCAGCGGGCGAGGGTGGTGGCGAGTTGGACCTCGAGATGGACGAGGAGGGTGCCGGGGCCGGCGAGGAGGAGCGAACGGGTGGTTGGGTGTTCGATTGCGCCGCCGCCGAGCGCTAGAACGAGGGAGTCTGTGGCAGCGAGGCGGGCGATGGTTTCATGCTCGCGGGCGCGGAATGCGGGTTCGCCGTGACGGGCGAAGAGTTCGGCGATGGTTGCGCCAGCTTCGGTTTCGATCACATCGTCGAGGTCGATGAAGGGCCAGCCGAGACGCTGGGCGAGCAGCGGGCCCACGGTGCTTTTGCCGGAGCCCATGAAGCCGGTGAGGACGATGCGGCGGGGCTGTAAATGGGGCGCGAGTTCGGGCTGGGTTTCGTTGGACATCATGGTGATTTCGCTGTGCTCTTTTTCCAGTATAGGAGTTGGTTAAGCCAACACCATGACGACTGCGCCGGCGGTTATGAGGAGGCCGCCGATCAGCGCGGGGACGGTGAGTTTTTCACCGAGCATGAGCCAGGCGAAAATCATGACGAGGGGGACGCTGAGCTTGTCGAGTGGAGCGACGCGCGAGGCCGGACCAAGCTGGAGTGCGCGGAAGTAGCACAGCCACGAGAGACCGGTGGCGAGACCCGAGAGCGTGAGGAAGAGCAGTGTGCGGCGGTCGAGGGTACGCAGTTCGTTTTGCTTGCCGAGAGCGAGAGCGATGCCCCAGGCGAAGACGACGACGACGGTGGTGCGGACCGCCGTGGCCAGGTTTGAATCGACGTGCGCAACGCCGACCTTGGCCAGCAGAGCGGTGGCGGCGGCGAAGACGGCGGAGAGAAGAGCCCAACCTACCCAGGTCATGATTCATGGTACGCGGGATCGATTGCCGGAGGGACCCGATGGTTTAGACTCGACCGAATGGAGACGGGGCGCGCGAGCAAAACTGCATTGGGAGTGGCGATTCGGCGGGCCGCGCACCAGTTGATGGAAAATCCTCCGGTGCTTGTGGATCCGATTGCTTTACCGCTGGTAGGCAGGGGGCATCAGCGGCTGATGGAGCGGGCGATGCATCCGGTGGGGCGCGACTTCCGCGCGTTCATGGCGGTGCGGAGCCGGTATACGGAAGACCAACTGGCGGCGGCCGTGGCGCGCGGCGTAACGCAGTACGTGGTGCTGGGAGCAGGGCTCGATACATTCGCCTATCGCAATCCCTTCCCTTCCCTGCGGGTGTTTGAGGTGGACTTTCCCGCTACACAGAAGTGGAAGCGGGTGATGCTGGCCGAGGCGGAGATTGCCCTGCCGCCGAGCCTGACGTTTGTGCCGCTGGACTTTGAGCACCGTACGCTGGCAGAAGGGCTGGCGGACGCGGGGTTCGATGATGCGAAGCTGGCATTTTTTGGATGGCTGGGTGTGGTGCCCTATCTTACTCTGCAGGCATTTCGGTCCACACTTTTCGCGATTGCAAGGCTGCCGGAAGGAACGGCTGTGAGTTTTGACTATGCGATTTCGCCGGAGACGCTGGGGCCGGAAGGACGCCTGGCGTTCGACAGGCTGGCGGAGCGGGTTGCGAAAGCGGGCGAGCCGTTTCAGCTTTTCTTTACGGCGGAGAAGCTGGAGGCGGAGTTGCGGCTGGCGGGATTTCATCGCATTGAACAGTTGGATTATGAGCAGGTCAATGAGCTTTATTTCAAGGATCGGGCGGATGGGCTGAAGTTGTCCGCCGTGAAGCTGGCCATGCTGGCTACGGCTTGGGTGTGAGGACTCGGCATTGCTACTTGTGCCGATGTTTGAGGAACTAAATACCCTCGCAATCTGCCTCAAAACGGCCCATTTTTGAGGCTCTTTGCGCCCCAAAAGCGGGTATTTGTGCTCAAAACGCGGGTATTCCGAAGGGTAAAGTCTGCTGTTAATACCTAGTCCAGACTGTTAACTTGTTTGTTTGTAACTCGTTGCAAGCCGGATGAGATGGGGAATCGAGGCTTTTTTCGAGGGGGAGGGGTGGGGTATTTAATTTTTCGGATGGTATAAACCGGGCGCATACCCGACATATCCTGCTTGCGGATTTGAAAGTCGCGATCACAATTCCTATTGTGCTTGTTTCGAGTGAATTAATAGGCAAGGAACTGCGGTGTGCCAGTTGTGCGTGTCATGCACGCACTGGCAAGGGTACTGGAGTCTGGGTTCGTTCGCTGTTGGCTTGATTGATCAGGATGTGGCAATGGAGAAAAGTGCCACATGACTTCGAAGAAACGCGCAGATTCCGGCGTAGAATTCCCGCATGTTAAGAAAAAAACTGCTGACGTTAGCCTGTGCGCTGGTGCTGGTGATGTGCGGGGGGTGTTTTCTGCCGCCCGTGATGGTGCCGGGGCCGAAGCGTCCCACGCCCCCGCCGTTAAGACAGGTTTGGCAGGGTATACACAGCGTGAGGGTGGTTGCGACGAATGTATCGGACGCGCACCATCTGGATGGCGAAGCCCTGGCCATCACAGTAGCGAACCGAATTAACTGGATGGCGCAGGGCACCGGAATCAAGGCGTTTGCTTCCGGTCAACCTGCGCGCGAACAAGCAGTGCTGGTGCTGAAGGTGGAGAAGGAAAGCGCGACGGCTTCGCCGGCCACTTCAACGCAGACACCGAATGCATGGTCGTTTTCGATTGGGACTTCCGCGTCGTTGACGGATAGGAATGGGCAAGTGCTTTGGCAGGAGGTGGAGCCCGCGGTCTTGTTTCAGAATAGCTTTCCCCAGGATTCTTCGATCGATATTTGGACGCGGAGAGGATTCAATGGGAGCCTGCCGTGGTTTCTTGGGGAACGGTTGGCGCATCAGGCGCTCTATCAGCGTTGAGAATGCGAGATCGCTGCTTACCGGAAAGTTGTGGCAACATCGATGCGTACTGGGGACAATTAGATATGGGAACTATCAAAGAAGACGTCGCCGTCAGCGCAGACTGGATCTCACGTGCACTTAACAGTTCCGGCTACCGAGCTGACTTTACCCCTCAGAGCTTATGGGAGATTGACCGCTTCTTCGACGAGCACAGTCAGAACGGTGCGGGTAGACCAGGCGGCTTGCTCTCAAGCGGTTTAGGTCCGCGCGTTTTCGCAATCGGCTCTTACATCGGAGAAGTTGTTAGACGAGGAGTTGGGGGGGAGTGGTCAGGAGACGACAGTGATCCGGAAGCTGAGATCAATGTGGAGCTGCAGCTACCTGACGGCACTCGCTGCTGGCCCGTCCAGCGCGTTATGAAGCGGTTTAAGAATGGGGTAGAAGATGGGATCGCGGCGTGGGGCGCCGGCGCCGGTTTGGAGGTCGGCCCTGCTCCAGAACCGCCGCAAAAGTCTCCGCGCAAGGGTTTTTTCGAGAGATTTTTCGGATGACACAGTGCTGGAAATGGGTTCTAAGTTGTCCCAAGCCTTCAAAGTCCGACAGATTCGAAACCACCGCACTGTCAATCTGACCTCGCTTGTTATTGCGCGCTAAGATGAGGTATGCGCCTGCCTGCCCTGCTGATGATTGCACTCTCTCTGCTTGGTCTGTCCGGGTGCGGGTATCACACGCTGGGTGCGGCTACGCATCTGCCGCCGGATGTGCACACGCTGTCTGTGCCGCTGTTTGCTTCGAAGACCGATGCTTACCATACCGAGACGGTGATGACGGAGGCGGTGATTCGCGAGTTTATGGCGCGGACGCGATTCCGGGTAACGCCGGATACGAGCGGGGATGCGGACGCGGTGCTGCACGGAACGATTCTGAAAGAGGCTGTGACGCCGCTGACTTACAACGCGGCTACGCAGGAGTCGTCGAGCTTTTTGATTACGATCGTGGCTTCTGTAACGCTTACCGGACGCGACGGCAACGTGCTTTACGAGAACAAGAACTACGTGTACCGGCAACAGTTCGAATCGACTACCGACCTGCCGACGTTCATCCAGGAGAATCCGGCGGCTGTGCAGCGGCTTTCGCGGGACTTTGCGCGGCAGTTGGTGGCGGATGTGCTGGAAGGGTTCTGACCACCTGCCGTGGGGCAGACGCTCGCGGGAGGCTCGCACGGGTGTACTGCTTCCCGCCTTCGCGCCAGGAAAAAGGCGCGAAAACGGGGCACGGAGCTTTGCTAGGCGAGTCTAGCGCGCGTTCATTCAAGGTGTGACTGGTTGCGATCCCACTCATCGCATGAGGCCGCGATGAATGGGGCACAGGGCTCTGTGGCTGGAGTTCCTGACTAGTTTTGCACCTCAATCGATTTCCTTGGGCTGGCGCCTCCGCCGATAGGAAGTTATTCTTAAGCCTCATGATGCACGAAGCTATTTGCCGGAGCCGCGACCTGTGAGCACCGCTCGGTGGGGGGCGGGATTTGCCGCGGCCGGCCGCTTTGTGGCGGAGATTGAGGCTGCGGCGGCCGGCAAAGGGCCGTTGAGGCCTGGCTATGTTCTGGTGGGCGAAGAGGCGTTTTTGCTCGACCGGTGCCGCGCCGCGGTAATGAAGGGGTTTGTGCCCGCGGAGTTTCGGGACTTTTGCCTTTCTGAATTTGACCTGGGCGGCACACCGATTTTCGAGGTGCTGGACCGGGCACAGACACCTTCGCTGATGGCGCCGTTCCAGGTGATCTTTATCCGCAACGTGAAGCAGCTTTACACACGCGG
>Ga0302199_1000956_pt1 | contig 14932 bp, 14 predicted proteins | sample II_Bog_N2_3_FD_194588 | JGI IMG/M metagenome (GOLD analysis project Ga0302199, IMG submission 194588) | Peat permafrost microbial communities from Stordalen Mire near Abisko, Sweden - II_Bog_N2_3 | ecosystem: Environmental > Terrestrial > Soil > Wetlands > Peat | place: Sweden: Abisko, Stordalen... | reverse complement strand
CTGCTCCATAGCGAGCCGAATTTCGCCGAACAATTCCTGACGTACCTGCTCTCCCGCAACAACCGCATGCAAGCTGACTTGGTTGATCATTTGTTCAATTCCAGCGAAAAGCGCCTTGCCCGGTTGCTCATGCTGATGGCTAACTTCGGTGAGGATTCCAAGCCTATTCCAGTCATCGCCAAGATCAGCCAGGAGACCCTGGCGGAGATGATTGGCACCACCAGATCCCGTGTCAGTTTCTTCCTCAATCGGTTTCGCGATCTCGGCTACATCGACTACAACGGCGGCGGGATGCTTATCAAGGGCTCCCTTGCCAACGTTGTAATGCACGACTGATTGGAATTGAACGGCAGCCAATCGAGAGGTGGAGCCTCGTCCGCCGCTGCCGGATGCCCGAATTGGCGATGAGTGCGTGGAACAGGCTTCGAGGCTGCGCACCCGGCGTGAGTATCTATGCTCCGATTCACGCCTTCTGTGAGGAATCGTCCTCCGGGCCGGATCGGTCCGAGCGCACGGGGATTCCGCTGATGAGGGCCTGATAGTTGGTCAGGCGCTTGCCCAGGATAACCACGCCCTTGGACGTGATTTCATACTCGCGTATGTCCTTGGCATGGTTTCCGCCGCGCATTTTGATCACTACCATGATCTTGCGCAGTTGCCCGTCGATGGAAACATAGCGCAGCCGGATGATGTCGTCGGTGAGGAAAGAGATTGAGTAGGTGCTGAACGGAAACTCGGTGAAAGACTCATCCACCTCGACGGTGCTTAGAATCGTTACCCCGATTCCGGTCAATGCGAAGATCATGCGGTAGAGCGATTCGCGAAAGTCGGCGCGGAAGCCGGGTGACAGAGCCATCTCAAAGCCCGCCAGCGAATCGATTACCAGGCGCTTGGCGCCAATCTTCTTCACTGCGTCGAGAATCGAGTGCATGGTTTCATCCACAGAAAGATCGAGGGGACGGAGATAGAGGATAGCAAGCTCCCCGTCTTTCTGCGGCGTGACCAGATCCAAACCCAAACTGGCGGCCCGCTCCGCATAGGCTTGCGGGCGCTCTTCAAACACCGCAACGATTCCCGGCTCTCCCTGGCGTATGCCTTCGGCAATGAATTGGGTTGCGAGCACCGATTTCCCCGTTCCCGAAGACCCGGCCACCAGGACGCTATCCCCTTCGCGAATTCCTCCGTCCAGCATCTCGTCCAACTCTGGAACACCGAAGGAAAGGCGCTTCTCGTTGGGCAGATGCTTCCTCTGTCCTGTCAACCCAAAGGTGCGCGAGAAGGCCTGCAGGCCGGCATCGGTGATGCGGAAGGTATGCAATCCCGGCACGGAAGCCTGACCGCGCAGTTTGATGACCTGCAACTTCCGCACAATTGAATTTCGCTCCGTCGTCTGGCGCAGCCAGAGCAACCCATCGGCGACGGTAAAAATAGGATTGTCGCGCAGCTCGTCCTCGGCATATTCCCCGATCAGGAACGTTGTCGCTTGCCAACTGGCCAGAAAAAGAGCCAGGCGCTGAATGAAAGATTGCAGGTCCATGTCGCTTTGCGGCCTCCGCACCATGGTGCGGAAGGAGTCCACAACCACGACGGCGGGGTTGGCCCTTTCAACTTCCCTGGTAATCTCCTCCAGGACCGCGCCCAGGTCCTTCTCCAGGACAACCTGGCTCAAGTTGATAAAGCGGATGGAGCCGGGCAGTTTGGCCGGATCGAAGAATGTGTATTGTTGCTGGTATCGGAGCATCTTGATGGCGGATTCGCCGAGGACCGTGAAATAAAGAGCAGGACGCTCGGGTGTGGCGTTGGCAAACACGAACTGGTGAGCCAAGGTTGTCTTCCCGCTTCCAGGGGCGCCCGCGATGATGTTGAATGAGAACTCGGGAAGACCACCGCCAACAATCTCGTCGAGCCCCGGAACTCCGGTGGATAGTTTGTTTATCTGCACTTTGTCTTGGGTGCTCACGCTTTTCTCCCATTCCCCGAATTGCGGTCGTCAAAGTCTGCACCTGGCCACTCATTGCGCAGCAGGCTTAGTGTTAAAGCTTCGCCAAGGAGGGTAAGAAGCAGACCAAGCAAGCGGGCGATGAGAATGGTTCTTCCATCGTCTGCCGGATTCGTGCCAGGCCGATCCTTGTCAATTGCGATTGGAGCCTCAAGCTTGCCCAGGCCCTGTAAAGATCCATTCGAGGTGACCTGCGCCGAGCTAAGACCGGGAACTTCGGACTTGGCCAGCACCAAAGCGCGAGAGGCGAGAGACTGAAAGGCGGCAGCCCCGGCAAATGCGTTCAGACTCAAGCGCAGCATCTCATAGACGCGAAGGGTGGCGGCCTCACCTGACTCGAAGGTGTCGCCTTTTGCAGCTTCGCAAGCGAGAAGACGATGAGCTAAATCCAGCATTTCAAGGGGAGTCGTCATGTTCGCCCCGGTATCGCTCAAAGTGGATCACTCCGGTATTCAGTACACGCTTCGTGGGAGGATCGACGCGATCATCGCGTCCTTTCCCAAGCGCCTCACGGCTGGGGTGCTCTGCATCCAGAGCCATCACGCTCCACATTGGTTGGAGTGCAGTGGAAACTCAATTCAAGTAGCCATTCGTTTGTGGATAAGCTGCGTCTTCCTGCGAGCCGCCAGCCTTGCTTCGGATGAGCGTGAAAACGTCAAGAACCGTGGCAATGTTGCGAATGTTCGCCGCAACGCTCGCAAGTCCAGCTTCCATGCTGGGGTGATTGTCCGCCAGGGCCTCGATATGCGTGCTCACATCCCTCAGCCTGTCAATTTCTACAAGAAGGTCCTCGAAAGCCGCAGCCATCGCCGGACCATCGGCCGCCGGGCCTGTTGTGCCCGCCACTGTGGCGGCCGGCTCTGTTCTGTCGTCAACCTGAAGGCGCAGGTCTTCAAGCAGCCGCAGCGTTGTTGCCTCGCCCAGGAAGGTAAGAAACAGCCCCAGTAGCTGCGCAATCAGAAGCATTCCAGCTTCGCCATCCTCATTTGCGTCTGTTCCGGATTCGACTTCGCCCAGACCGCTCAAGCCTCCATTCGCCGTAACCTGCACGGCGCAGAGCCGGGGAGACTCCGACCTGGCCAGAGCCAAGGCACGAGAGGCGAGCGCTTGAAAACCGTCGACACCCACGGGGGAGCCGAGTTGCCGGCGCAGCTTCTCATAGACGCGAACGGCTGCCGGTCCGGTTTGCAGGGAGGCCTTACTCGCATCGGCCTCGCAAGCAACGAGGCTGCGGGCCAAATCACGCGACTTTTGTGGAGGAAGCATAGGTCCCGTTCTTTCCTTGCGCGCGACGCCTCGCTCTAAACGTGAAGCGTCTGTGGCAATAATACTCCTGCGCCGGTTGGTCTGATGGCATGATCCACGGAGCGTTTCATCAGCCTTCCTCTGGGCGTCATGCCTTTCAGAAAACACCGATTATTTCCGGGAAGTTGAGCAAAACTGGACAGTGCGGCACCGCACCGGCGGCTGTTCCGGCGCCCAGGATGAATACCATAAAGGCCCGCGAACGATCTTCCGATACGAGCAATTGCGACCAGACCGCAGCAACCTGGCGGCTCGATACTGGTTGACAGAAGGCTCTACAGGCTCTACGGCAACTGTGGACCCTTCCGAGAGAGGGCATTCTCTGCCCGGCACTCGAGACGCAAGCGGCGCTCGATGGATCTCAACCAATTCAACCTTCGACTCAACTCAGGAGGAAGCCATGATGAAACTGAGCACAAACGATAAGGCAATGGGCAAGCTTCACGAAGTCAGAGGCGCAATCAAGCAGAAGACCGGCGAACTTGCCAAAGACCCCGATCTCGAGGCTGAGGGCAGATCTGAGAAGAATGCAGGCAAGGCTCAGAGCTTTGTCGGCAAGGTCGAGAAGGTTATCGGAAAATAGGCGAATCAGCATCGAACTTGGAAACAAGAGAGGCGACAAGACCATGACGCAATCAGTGTTTGAACAAACCGGCGAGCAAGTTGCCGACACGGCTCACAAGGCTTCTCGGGCAGCATCTGCCGTTGCGGATGCATTCGAGGATGGCGTACGAACGGTGCGGCGCACCGCAAGACAAGGCAAATTCGCCGCTGAAGAACTTCTCGATGACACCAGACAGCATCTGCGGCGCCGTCCGATTGAAACCGTGATGGCGATATTCGCGGCAGGCATTGCGGCGGGAGCAGCATTCGGCTGGATGATCAAGCGAAAGCAGGTTTGCGACAAGGAAAGCGCGCAGAAAAAGTGCTGCAATCAAGCCCCTCCTCTCTAGGCTGTTTCTCCTGAAGGAGTAGAGCTTTGGGTGCCCCACCCTCGCTGCGTCTTTGTTTTTGCGGCCAGGGTGGGATACGAGAGCACCACTCTACAGAAACAGGAGAAGTGCTCTATCGCGCCGATGTGTCGCGTTCGATGCGCATCATCGGCGAGTGGCCGGCCGCTTGGGTTCCGCGAATCACGTGGGGCGTGATTACGATCAGTAGCGTCGAATAGTTCTTCTGGGTGTCTTTGCCGGTGAGATTGTTCAGGCCGGGAATCTCGCTGATCCCCGGGGTTCCGCTCACGGCGCGGCTTTCCTGCTTGTCCAGTTCGCTCACCAGCACTACACCCTGGTCCTGCTTGACCGTGACCACGCCCGAATAAGACCGATTATTCAGTATCGGAACGTCGTTGATCGATTTGCCGGAGAGGGCATCGATCTTCATGTCGATGGTCAGGGCGACCTCGCCGTTGCGGATCACATTGGGCGTTGCCTTCAGGGTCAGGCCCAGGTCCTGATACTCCACCATGGGAACATTGGGCACGCTGCTGCCATAGGAAGCCAGCAGCGAGCTGAGCGCGCTGCTGGCGCCAGCGCTGGTCAACCCGGGGATGTTTGGCGTGCTGGAACCCAGGCTGGAGAAGGAAGAGGTTGTGATCGGATAGCGCATTCCCGTGCGCATCGTGCCGGTTTCGCCGTCGCCCAGGCGCAACTCGATCTGGTCCAGTTCGCGCGAGTCGGAGGAGTTCAGATTGATGTTGGCCGAGACCGGGCCGGGCGAGAGCCCGGAGAGCGTGATCCCGCCGCCAAAGAGGGCAATCCCGCTGGAGAAAAGGGAACTGGAGACCTGGCCGGAGGCCAGCAGAATGCCCAGAATGGCCAGGGTGTCGCCGGGAGCGGCCAGCCCCGAGGAGATGATCTGCTGCACCAGGCTCTGGTTGGCGTTGAGGATGGCCTGCTCTTCGGCGTAGGCGTTGAAAGCCGTGATCTGCTGTGGCAACTGGACACCGGTATTGCGGTCGTTGGTGTGCGCCAGTTGGATCATGCGCACCTCCAGCATCACCTGGTTGCGGCCGTCCAGCAACTGGCGCATGGTGGCGTTGAAGGCGTTCAGCGTGATCTCTGGCGCGCGAATGGTCAGGGTGCCCGCCGACGGCTCCGTCACCGCATGGGGCGCCTGGAAGACGTTCTTGGCCAGGTTGCCTACATCGGTCAGTTCGGTCGCGGACAGTCCGGGCAGGTAAACGGTCTCCAACTCCAGGCGCGCGAATTTCTGCCGGTTATCCGGTGTGTCGCGCGCCACCAGTATGCGGTGCGCGTCCAGCGGAACGTAGAAGGAGTCGGTCAACATGTTCAGCGTCCGCATGGCTTCTTCAAAGCTGGCGCCATCCTCATCCAGCCGGACCTGGATGGGGCGGATGCTGTCGTCCAAAGTAGCCAGCAGTCCGTAGTCTTTGAAGACCTGCTGGATGATCTGCCGCTGATCGGCGTGCAGGTGGAAGTTGCGCACGCCCGCCGTGAATTCAAGCTCTGGCGCGGCCCCCAGCGTGCTTGCCGCCTGTTGGTAGATGGGCGCTGACTGGCCCAGCAGAGCGTCGTCGCCCAGTTCGTTCAAATGTTCGCTGGCCTGGGCATTCCTGGGATCGAGTTCGAGAGCGTGGGCCAGGGCCACCCGCGCCGCCGCCGCATGGCCCATCAGGCGGTCTTTGGCTGCGCTCTGGATCAACGCCGTCACCGCGTGGCTGCGGGCTACCTCAACCGCCAAACCATAATCCGCATTGGTTGGGTCCAGCAGGGCCGCCTGCTGGTAGCCTTTCATGGCCTCTTCAAATCGCTCCGCGACAAACAACTTCGTGGACGCAAGGTAGAGCTTAGCGGCGCGCCGCCGGTCGCTGGTATGCGGTTGCCTGGCCGGTTTGGCTTTTGGGGCAGAAGCGTCTGCGGCGCCAGCGCCGGGGCTGGCAGAGGGAGCCGCTGCGGACTGCGTTTGCGGCAGGGAACCGGAGGCTTGCGCCAGAACGGCGCCGGGGAAAACGGCCAGCAACAGTCCAGCCGTCCAGAAGCGCGCCCAATGCCTCAGCGCGGGACCGGCTGCGGTAGCCTCTTGAACGAGGTGCGGCTTCACTGCGCCGTCCCTGGGTGCGTCAGCAGATCGGCCAGCGAGGAGGCGCAAACCTCCGGCCGGTATGCGAGCAGCGCGTCAAAGCTGTAGTGGCCGGTGGCGACAGCGATCACCGGCAGGGAATTGGCGCGTGCGGCCTCGATGTCGCGCGGTGTATCCCCCACCACGCAGACCGTGGCCGCGGGGCCGGCCAACTCCCTGGCCTTGCGCGCCGCCTGGCCGACCAGCTCGGAGCGAATGGGAAAGCGGTCGCTGAAGCCGCCGAAGCGGAACCATTCGCGCAGCCCGGCTTCCTCGATCTTGATCCAGCCGATCATCTCCAGGTTGCCGGTGGCCACGCCCAGCAGGGCGCCTTGCCGCGCCAGGTGGTCCAGGGCGGCTTCCACCCCCGGCATCAGCACTAGGTCCAGCTCATGACGCCGCTGGGCCACTGTCTGGCACATGGACGCCAGGACGGCTTTCAGTTGCGGCTCCAGAACTTCGGCGGGAATGCCGGCTTGCTGGAAGGCTTCGCGCAGAATCGCCGTATCCGTGCTGCCGTGCAGCACCAGGCCAGACAGGGTGACTTCAAAACCGGTAACCCGCTGCACACTGGTGGCGAAAGATTCAAAGTGGATGCGGTCGCGGCTGCGCAAGAGCGTGCCGTCGATGTCGAAGAGATAGGCGTCCTGCCCATCCCAGGCGAAGCCCGGTTCAATTTGAACGCGGTCCTGGTTGGTCTGTGGGGGTGTCGGCATGATTTTTAAGGAGATTCGTCAGCCTCGGCGGAAGCTCTGGCGAATCACGCTATACATAGGACGTTCGCTGCGCGGCGGACGCTTGAGCTCGGCGCGAACCTCGGCCAGCTCCAGCCCCAGTTCGGCCATGGTGCGGCTCAGCGTGTTGCGGTGCATGCCCAACTCTTCGGCCGCCTTGCACTGGTTGCCCCGGTGTGCCACCAACACTTCCCGTAGATATTGTTTCTTGAATTCGCGCACCGCGGCCTCGTACGGCATGCCGCTGGAGTGCATTTGCGTCACCAGGCTGTCCAGTTCTCGTTTCACGTGCACCTCTTGTTCTTTTTAGATTGCCTTAATTCTTGCCTCTGCGCCGTGCCGGAGGTCACGATCTGCTGCTTCCGGGATGCAGCCACCAGGGCGACTCCTGCTCCAGCATCCTCAAACCGTCCCGCACGCGCTCGGCCAGCTCCGCCGGGCCCATGTGGGTACTCAAATGACAGGCCCCAAAAAAATATCTCGGCAGCCGCGCCTCCGCCAGCCACTGGGCGTGCGGGAAAAAGGCGACGGTCACCAGGATGCACAGGGTCACCAGCAGCGCACCCTGAAGAAAGCCGAAAGCCGCGCCCGCCAGCTTGTCCAGACAGCCCAGCCCCATGGCGTGCAGGGTCTTGGCCAGTGTGTTGCCGACGATGCCGGCTACGCCCATGACGAGAAGCGCAACGATCAGGAATCCGAGCGCATCGGCAAGCGCGACGAGATGCACCCAGGGCGCCAGAATCGCTGCCACCCGGTCATAGTTCCAGGCCGCCAGCACCAGGCCCAGGAACAGCCCTCCCAGCGAGCAGACGGAACGGAAGAACCCCTGCGACAGCCCGCCCAGGACCGACATCGCCAAAAGGATTACGATGGCCCAATCCACCCATGCCATGGTGCGCTCCGTTCACGCTCTACAAACTGAGATCCCGTCCAGTCAAGCGGCGGAAGGCTTCAAGATACTTGGCCTGAGTGCGCTCCACCACCTCGTCCGGCAAAGTTGGCGCGGGCGCCTGTTTGTTCCAGTGGATGGTTTCAAGATAGTCGCGCACGAACTGCTTGTCGAAGGAGGGCTGCGCGCCACCCGGCTTCCACGCCTCCGCTTCCCAGAAGCGGGAAGAGTCCGGCGTGAGTACCTCGTCGGCAAGGATAATGCCTTCCGAGGTTCTTCCAAACTCGAATTTTGTGTCGGCCAGGATCAATCCGCACGATTCGGCATGCCGGGCGGCCTTCTGGTAGATGGCCAGCGTCAGGCGCTTCAGTTCCGCCGCATCGGCCTCGCCGATGGCCGCTACTGTCGCGGCATAGGAGATGTTCTCGTCATGGGTTCCGGTCTCGCCCTTGGTGGAGGGGGTGTACAAGGTCTCCGGCAGCCGCGATCCGTCCAGCAGGCCGGAGGGCAGGGGAATGCCACACACGGTTCCGCTCTTCTGGTACTCTTTCCAGCCCGAACCGGTAAGGTAGCCGCGCACCACGCACTCCACGGGAAACATCTCCGCCCGTTTCACCAGCATGGAGCGGCCTTCCAGTTGGTCGGCATAGGGCTGCAACGCGGCAGGGAACTGAGAGACGTCGGCCGTAATCAGGTGATTCGGGACCAGATCCTTGAGCAGGTCAAACCAGAACAGCGAAATCTGCGTGAGGATCTTGCCCTTGCCGGGAATGCCCGTGCCGAGCACATGGTCAAAGGCGGAAATGCGATCGCTGGCAACCAGCAGCAAGGCGCCGTCTACTGCATACAAATCGCGTACCTTGCCCCGCCCAAGCAGGGGCGTTGCGCCAAGATTCGTGGATAAAAGAGCTGTCACGGAAGGCCTTCCATTGGTGGGAACTGAAGTTCCGATTGTCCAGCCAGAGACGCGCTTTGTCAATCGTTTGGTAACCGAAAATATGTGCCCATTGGTGCGTTGCCTGGGTGAGCGCCGGGTGGAGTGACGAAGGTAATGAAGAATAAATCAATACCTCTCACCCCTGTGACGGCCATCACGGAACGCTCTTTCTTCATGGGAGACACTCCAGTTGTCAACATGGTTCGGAGAACTGGCAAGATTGTTCTCTTAGAGCCGGGCGACACGAGGCAGCAGTGGAAAGGGGAAGCCGCGGCTAGCTTCGTTTGTGCAGGGATCACCAGTAGCCGCGCGCTACCGACCTCCAGTGTCGGCTACTGGTCCCCGTTTCCAGCTTGCGCAAAGCAAGCGCCTCCGGAGTGAAGACCTCCTTCGGGGGTATTTTTTTGCTCTGGCCGCAAACTGCGCACATCCCGCGGTTGACTTCTGAATCGACAAAAGATTTCTCTTCTTTGCGGCATCCCCCGGTGGTATCTTTCCGCAATCGGCGTTGGCCGTTCTGGAGGTTCCGCAGCGATGACCTGGCGCAAAAACAGCTTTCCCGTTCCCATCCTGTACTCCGTGGCAACCAGGCCGCTGGCCAAGGTCTTTATGGCCGCGATACCTGCGCAACCGGCGCCCTCCGCGGTGCTGGTCTTTCACGGCATGGGCCAGCAGGTGCGGTTTGAAACTCTCAGCGACCTGGCTTCGACCATTCTGGACGAAGCCGAGGCCCGGGGCGGAACCGTCACCGGGGTGCATATCCGCCTGGCTCCCAAGGGGGACACGCCCGGCGAGTTCCTGGCCCGCGCGGAGATCGCCTGGGCCGACGAGAACGGCGAGAGACACGAGGCCCATGTCTACGAGGCCTATTGGGCGCCGCTGACCGAGGGCAAGGTCGGCTATTGGGACACCATCCGGTTCCTGCTTGAGGCGGGGTGGAACGGGCTCAGATGCAGCCTTCTCAGCGGCAAATGGAGCTTCGACCGCTGGGTCTTCGGCGGATTCAAATCCATGGCGGTCACCAGGGGAACGCCGCTGGCGCTGGTTCTGGTGTTGCTGATGCTGGGCTTCACCGTGGCTGTGATCGCCATGGGCGCCGCCGCCCTGGCGGCCATTGCCAAGAGTGTTGCCTCTCCCTTTTCGTGCGGGCTATGGAGAACGATTCTGAACACGATGTATGCCCAGATCACGGGCCCCTGGGTATGCGCCGGCAATTGGCTGCAGAGCCTGCTGCATGGCGGCGCCGGGCAGCCGCTATGGAAGATGGCCGATGCGAGCCAGCAGCAGCCCTGGTGGGTCTATCTGCTCACCACCGCGGCGTGGCTTGCCCTGGTCGGCCTGGCCTTTTTCCTGCGCTATTTCCTGGTGGAGTATGTGGGCGATGTGGCGGGCTATCTGGCCGCGTACAAAGCCAGCAAGTTCGACGATCTGCGCGGCGCCATCCAGAAGGTCGGATTGGATGCGGCCCGGCTCGTCTACTACGGCAACAAGCCCGAGCCCGATGCGGCCAAGCCGCCCGCGGAGGCCGCTGTGCCCTCCTGGGTTCCCGCTTACGAAAACATCGTCTTCGTGAGCCATTCGCTGGGTACGGTGCTGGCCTACGACACGCTCAATGCCATCTTCAACATGGAGAACACCGGCAACCCGCCCGGCGCTCCCAACCGGGCCGTGGAGCGCACGCGCGCTCTGATCACCTTCGGCTCTCCGCTGGACAAATCGGCGTTCATCTTCCGCGCGCAGTTCAATCGCGATACCCAGGTGGGCAGGCTGCGCGAGATGATGGCCTGCGCCATCCAGCCGCTGATCACCGATTACGCCTTCCGCCACGACCCGGCACGCCCGCACCCAGGCCCGCGCTGGATCAATCTCTGGTCCCCACTGGATGTGGTCAGCGGCAGCCTGGGCTACTACGACGATCCTGCCCAGGTGCCCTCGCCCGCGTCGCTGGTTGAAAACATCACCGATCCGGCCTGCACCATTCCGTTCTATGCGCACGTGCAGTACTGGAACGGCAAGCTGCTGCGCCGCACGGTCTACGACCAGCTGATTTGATTCTTCCTGCCCGGCCGCCTACGCTGTGGCCCTCTGCTGTTCGTGGTGGCCCAGCTTCACGCTGACCACCTTGGAGACGCCCGGCTCCTGCATGGTGACGCCGTAGATCATGTCGGCGGCGTGCATCATGCGCTTGGAGTGGGTGACGATCAGGAACTGGGTGTCCTTGCTGAGCGAGTGCAGCAGGTCGCCCAGGCGGCCGACGTTGGTGTCGTCCAGCGGGGCGTCCACTTCGTCGAGCACGCAGAAGGGGCTGGGCTGGAACTGGAAGATGCCCACCAGCAGCGCCAGCGCGGTCAGCGCCTTTTCTCCGCCAGAGAGCAGCAGCACGTTCTGCAGCTTCTTGCCCGGAGGCGAGGCCACAATCTCCAGGCCGCTCTCGGCCTGGTTCTCCGCGTCCGTAAGCCTCAGGAAGGCCTGCCCACCCTGGAACAGCCGCGAGAAGACCTGGGCGAAGTTGTCGTTGATCTTGGCAAAAGCCTCATCGAACTTGGTGCGCGAGATGCGGTCGATTTCCTTGATGGTGTCCTGGGTGTTCTCGATGGATTCGGTCAGGTCCTTGCGCTGTGTGTCGAGGAATCCGTGGCGCTCGGCGGTTTCCTTGTACTCGTCGAGGGCCATCATGTTCACCGGGCCCATCTGCTCCATGCGCTGGCGCAGGGTGTGGCAGGTCTCCTCTTCGCCGCTCAGGGCCTCGCCCGTCAAATGCACAATCTCCGCGTCGGCGCGCAGCACGGCGGCTTCGACGTTGACATCGCTCAGGCAACTGGCCTCCAGGTGTTCCAGGTCGGCGCGCAGTTTGGCCACTTCGCTGGAACGGTTGGCGCGGTCCTCGCGCACCTGATCCAGCCCCGCCCGCCCGGTCTTCAACTGCGTCTCCAGGGCCGCCAACTGTAGGCGCAGGGCTTGCGCCTGGCCGGCCAGGGTCTGCGCCAGGGCCAGCGACTCGGCTCGCTGGGCGGTCAGCTCCTGCTCGCGCTGGGCCAGCGATGCGCTCTCGGCGATGCGCTGTTCGCGCTCCTTCTCGGCGGTGGTCCGCTGCGTTTCAATGGCCAGAACGCGGCGCTCCAGGTCGGCATGGAGCCGCTCGATGCGCTGGAAGGCAGACTCGGCGCCGCGCCGCCGCTCCTCCAGGCCAGCCAGCTCGGCGGTTGCCTGGGCGGCTTCCTGCTGCAGGCCTTCGCGGTTCTGGCGCAGAATGGCCAGTTGCGCCTGCATCTCATCCAGGGCGGCCTCGGCCGCGGCATGCTCGGCCTCCAGGCGCTGGGTCTCTTCGCGCTTCTGGTCGATGCCCGCTCTCTTGGTTTCGCGCGCGTCCTTGTTGCGGGCGGCTTGCGCCGTCCATTCCTGCAGCCGCCGCTCGATGCGCTGCGCTTCGGCTTCCATCTGCTTCAGCGCCGCGCCCTGGTTGGCGGTGTCGGTCTCGGCCTGACGCCGCTCCGCACTGCGCTCTTCCAGTTGCGCGGTCACCTCTTCGATCGTCCGGGTCAGCGCTGCGGCCTCGGCTTCCGCCTGGGCCACTCCGGTCTCCAGCTTGGCCAGTTTGCTTTCGGCCTCGCGCAGCTCGCGCTTCAGCGCCAGCGGCCCTTCGCTGGCCGGCTTGCCGCCGGTCACCGTGGCGTTGTGGAAGCACTCACCCTCAGGGGTGAGAAAGAAGGCATAGGCGTGCTTGGCGGCCAATCGCAGCGCTTCGCCGGGGTCATCCACCAGATAGCCGTGGCGCAGCTTGGGCAGAATCTGCTCCAGCGACCGGCCAAAGCCGTTCAACACCCGGATCGAGTCTTTGAGCGGGGTCAGGCCGGGGCCGCTGATGGTGTCGCCACCCTCGCCGGCGTCGCCCTCCGCGGAGGCCGCATGGATAAGGAAAGTGGCCCGGCCATCCACGCCGGACTTGAGCAGCTTGACGCCCTGTTCGGCGGCCACCCAGCTCTCCACCACCACATAATTCAGTTCCTCGCGCAGGAACTCGTCCACCACGCCCTCATAGGCGCCGCTGACCTCGAGGAAGTCGGCCAGGGTGCCCACCGGGGCCATGCCCTCGCCCAGTGCGCCGGGCTTGAGCAGCCGCCGCACCGTGTCAGTGGAGTAGCTGTGATTGCGAATCAGGGCTTCCAGCGAGTTGCGCCGCCCGCTTACGCTGGCCTGCTCGCTGCGCAGTTGGTTGGCGCGGGCGCGCAGGCTGTTCTCCTCGGCCCGGTGGGCCTGCAGGGCGGCGCGCAAAGCGGCAATTTCACCTTCCAGCCGTTTGAGGGCCTCGGCCGCGGACTCAAAGCGCTGCCGGGCCAGCCCGTTTTGCACGCCCAGGTTCTCAAATTCGTTGTTGGCCTGGACCATCTCCGCTTCCAGGCGCTCGGCCTCGCGCTCCAGGGCCGCCAGGCTCTCTTCGCCCTGCGCCGTATGGTTGCGCGCGTTGCCGGCCAGGGTCAGCAGATGCATGGCGTGGCGGCGACTGGTTTCCAACTGCCGCTCCACGGAGAAGACCTCCTCGGCCGCAGTGCGCGCCTCCTGCTGGCGGGCTTCCACCTTCTGGCGAAAGGCCTTGGCCTCGCCGGCCGCGGTCTCAAGAAACAGGCGCTGCTGGGCCTTCTCTTCGCCGATGCCGCCCAACTGGGTCTGCGTCGCTTCCAGCTCGGCCCCGGCGGCCGCAATCCGCGCTTCCAGTTCGCCCACCCGCTCGGCGTTGCCGCGCTCCCGCGCCGTGGCCCGCTCCAGCTCGACGGCCGCCGTATTGGCGCGGTTCTGCGCCTCCTGGCCTTCGCTCTCCAGCTCATAACCGCGCTCGGTGAGGGAGTGCTGGCTGGCTTCCATCGCGCCAATCTCCTTGGCCGAGGCGTTGATCCGTTCGGTCAGGGCGGCAATCTCCTGGTTCAGCCGGGACTGGTCCGCGTCCATGCTCGCCATGCGGCTGGCCAGCACCACGCGCAGACGTCCGCGCAGCTCGTCGCGCACCGCGGCAAAGCGCTCTGCCTTGGAGGCTTGCCTTTTGAGGCTGTTCATCTGCCGCGTGACTTCTTCAAAAATGTCGTCCACGCGGGCCAGGTTCTGCTTGGCGCTCTCCAGGCGCAGCTCGGCCAGCCGCTTCTTGTTTTTGAAGCGGGTAATGCCCGCGGCCTCTTCGATAATGGCGCGGCGATCGTGCGGCTTGGAGCTGAGCAGTTGCCCGATGCGCTCCTGCCCGATGATGGCGTAGCTCTCCGGCCCCAGGCCGGTGCCCATGAAGATGTCCTGAATGTCGCGTAGGCGGCACAGCTTGCCGTTGAGCAGGTACTCGCTCTCCCCGGTGCGGAACAGCCGCCGGGTAATCACGATTTCGCCCTTCTGCGGGGTGCGGTGGAACTTGCGGCGGCGAATCTTGAGCACCACCGCCTGCGGTCCGGCGGCCGTGGCCGTCTGCGGCGGGGCTGACCCTTCGGCCGCTTGCGGCGGGGCGGTCCCTTCCTCGCCATCCTCTTCGAGGACCTGGCCCGGCTGTTCGTTGGCGATGATCTCTTCGGCTTCGTTGGCGCGCTGGCGGCGCACTTCTTCCTCGTCCCAGTCGGTGGGACCGTCGTGGTCGACCTGGACCTCGGGCTCCACGGGCACCGGCCCCTCGTAGGTCTCGGGATCGACCATGGTGAGCGTCACTTCGGCCATGCCCAGCGCCTTGCGGTCCCTGGTTCCGGCAAAGATCACGTCCTGCATGTGCGTGCCGCGCAAGGTTTTAGCGCTCTGCTCGCCCAGCACCCAGCTCACCCCGTCCAGGATGTTCGACTTGCCGCACCCATTCGGGCCCACCACCACGGCAATACCTGTACCCGGCACGGTCAACTCCGTTCGGTCGCAGAAGCTTTTAAAGCCGAGGATGTGGATCTTCTTTAGTTTCAGCATTTTCACTCCGAGTCGATAGGGTGGCCCACGTGCGATTCAGCCAGCGACGGCAACCTGCCGACGCCCAA
>Ga0302199_1000949_pt1 | contig 14980 bp, 9 predicted proteins | sample II_Bog_N2_3_FD_194588 | JGI IMG/M metagenome (GOLD analysis project Ga0302199, IMG submission 194588) | Peat permafrost microbial communities from Stordalen Mire near Abisko, Sweden - II_Bog_N2_3 | ecosystem: Environmental > Terrestrial > Soil > Wetlands > Peat | place: Sweden: Abisko, Stordalen... | reverse complement strand
AGTGATTACGGTAATGCTGGGCATGAATGATGGCAGTTACCGCGACAATGCGGATGAGATTCAGACGACTTACACAAAGGGCTATGAGCATCTGCTGGAGAGCATGGAGGAGCATGCTCCGGGTGCGCGCATCACATTGCTTGGTCCTTCGCCGTATGACGATGTGACGCGGGCGGCGTGGTTTCCGGGTGGATATAACGGCGTGATGCAACATTATGCGGAGATCGATGGACGCCTTGCAGAGAAGTATCACGGCTCATTCATCAATTTGAATCCGGCTGTTGTAGCTCTGCTCGAACGCGCGCAGGCACTGGATCCGCAGATTGCACGATTGATACTGCCGGATCGAGTGCATCCCGAGGTGATTGCGCATTGGGTGATGGCAGAAAGTTTACTGAAGGGATGGAACGCGCCGGCGCTTGTTTCTTCCGTGACTATTGATGCGGATCGCTTGAAGTCGACCGATGCGCAGAACGCCTCGGTAGAGGCTATTGCGCGCGAGAATGGCGGAGTGCACTGGAGCGAGACGGAGGCGTCTCTTCCGCTTCCATTCGATAAGGGAAACGCGATGCAGGCGCTGTTGCTTGGTCTTACGGACATTGAACAACAGCTCAACCAGGAGACTCTGCGGGTTACGAATTTAGAAGCCGGGCAGTACACGCTGAAGATCGATGAGCAGATAGTTGGAACCTTCTCCGGCGAGGAACTTTCAACGGGGATTAATCTTGCGGACTTCGGAACGCCGATGCGGAGCCAGGCACAGCGGGTGAGCTGGATGGTTCGCGACCGCGACCAGGCGCACACCTTGCATTTACGGATGCTGATAAGAAAAGAGAATGTTGGTGGCGCGCAGGGATCTATCGATGTGATGGACGCGTTCGAGAACTCGCTGGAAAGGTCGATTTATGAAGAGGCCGCTCCAAAGGAGCATGCTTATGCACTGGTTCGTGTGGTGGCGGCCAATCCATAGTGACGGCCGATTCGAAGTAGCGTCAGATTGCTACGACGATGGGGAGGGGCAATAATGGATGATTGCAGTGTTCGCGTTGAATCCGAGGGTGTGGAATGACGAGCAATTACGATTACGAATCTATCGCGAAGATGATTGACCACTCGCTGCTGAACCCGGCTCTGAGCACTCGCGAACTTGAAGAAGGATGTGCGCTGGCAGTGCGCTACAACGCGGCAAGCGTTTGCATTCTGCCTTACTACCTGGCGCGGTGCGCGGACATACTTGCGGGGACAACGGTGCAGGCAAGCACTACGATTGGTTTTCCTCATGGCGGCCATCGCACGGAGATCAAAGTTGCCGAAGCGCGGCAGGCATTGAAGGATGGCGGGCAGGAACTGGACGTCGTGATCAATATCAGCAAGGCGCGCAGCGAAGATTGGCGTTATATCCACGATGAGTTGCTTGCGCTGACCCAAATAATTCACGCCGATGCGGCGAAGATCAAGGTGATTTTTGAGAATGCGTATCTTGACGATGCGGCGAAGATTCGGCTTTGCGAGATCTGCGGAACGATTGGTGTGGATTGGGTGAAGACGTCGACCGGCTATGCTGCTAGCGGTGCGACGCTCGCGGACCTGACGTTGATGCGAAAGCACTCACCGGAGCGCGTGCAGGTGAAGGCGGCAGGTGGGATCCGCGATCTGGATGCGCTATTGGAGGTGCGTGCACTTGGGGTGAGCAGGGTGGGCGCCACGCGGACGGAGTCAATGCTTGAGGAGTGCCGGAAACGGCTCGGGCTTGAGCCGATTTTTCCCAGAGCCCCTGTTGTTGCGCAAGCGCCGGCGGGGTATTAACGGCATCGATGCGGAAGTGCAGATCCGGGGATTTCAAAGATTCCCAGGACAAGACTCTGAGGAAACCTGCGAGTCATATACAATGGGGAAAGCCGTGGACCCGTGGTGTTCTATATGGACATGCAGGCGGATCTACTTGACGGAGAGATGGCCGAGTGGCTGAAGGCGGCGGTTTGCTAAACCGTTGTACGGTCAAAAGCTGTACCGGGGGTTCGAATCCCCCTCTCTCCGCCAGATTGTATGGTATGTCCTTTTCGATTCTACAAATACCTTACAAATCAGCACTTTGCAGGAATTAAGAATAAATTCTCTTTTCTCGTTTATATCCCGCTTTACCCCCGTTCACCCTGCTTGCAGAGCAAATCAAGGCTAAACCTAAAAGCAAGGACCACCTTCACTTTCGGGCTCGGGGACGCGTTCGCGAGAGAAAACCGGAAGAGTTGACTTGGCCGTAAACGGCCGCCCGCGTCAGTTGTCAGCTCAGCGGGGGTTCAAAGTTGGAGCGGAGCCCGCAGACGAAATCTCTGGCACTAGATTCAGGCGGCGAGGGCCCGATCAGCTGTTCTCAGGCATGCCGTGGACGGTTGGATATTGTGCTGGTCTACGCTTGGGATCGAATCGCCCGTTGCCCACGTCACTCTCTCGGAGAGCTGCATGAGCCAAACAGGCTAGACGTCGAGTTGGTGTGGTTCAAGGAGGCTCTCAACACCACCGGACCACTTTGCCGTGCGATCGTGGTCCTCATCGGTGTGGTTGCCGAACTTGAGAGGACTCCGATCGTCGAGCGAGGCCGCGCCGGCATGCGGCTAGTCCGATCTGAAAGCCGGCTTATTGGTCGCCTGGCACTCAAACTCAATCGTCAGGCTATCGCTCAGCATTCTGGCGAGCGTTGTTGTTACCGAATGTGGTGCGACACGTAGTAGACGCCGTAAAGACCGAGAGCCAGTGTCACTTCCAGACAAAGTCCAAGCAGGAAGCCATGGAAACATGTCCCATATTCCTGCAGCGACAGAGAATTTGATTCAGATTCTAGAGCAGGACCCTCACACACAGAACTCCGCAATACGCTCCCGGTGTGACGATCTTTTAGTAAGGCCGAACCCTGCATGATGATGATCTCCTGATGGAATTAGATGTGTAATACATGAACCGCGGGGAGGGTCCGCACATGAATTAATTAGAAACTCACAATATGAATTGTAGCGGCATTAGCGAGTTATGACTTACCACGAAAGTAGCAATGCAAGAACCCATTGTAGTAACACCAAAAGCTATGACCTATTTTGACGCGCAGAAGGTTGCCTGAAAGTAACATAATTGTCCTTTCTTTGGTACCCGGAATAGAACGATGCACCGATTTCGCTTTTTGACGGGACCGTGGCAGATAGGGGATAAACGTTGAGGATATGAAAATCCGACAACTATTCATTGATGATCATGAGAGGCCTTCACAATTGCCAGACTCGGTGCAAGTGCGCCACGCATCCATGCTGAGCTGGCGCTAACGATCTTCCTGAAGTTTGGATATTCGTTTTAACCAAAGGTAACAACTCGAAACATTACTCTCTCATTACTCCGCATGAGCTACAACTTTCCGTCCAGTTTGGTGCGCTTCCAAAGTTGCACCGATTGCGAGGCGGGAAAGGCCATTTCTTGAGTAACTTCGCATTGGTTCATAGTATTCTTTAACTCGAGCTTAATATCCTCGGCATCATCCATTTGGAAAGCGGTCTGTTTGCGTGGTCTATCTAATCCTATCTCGGTAATCCACCAGAGTCGCATTGGACTAAGAATAGGCCTTCTGCTAGTTGCAGGCCTCATTAGCAGCGTCATCATTGCGAGCGCGTCAGATTCCGTGCGTTCACAGCGCGAAGCCGCTGTCGCGGAGGCGCGCGCAGGCAATCCCAAGGCCGCCCTGGCGGAGTTGCAATCACTCCTGCAACAGTTTCCGGATGATCCCCGGTTGCTTGCAGATACGACAATCGTGGCGAACTGGGCCGGTAACGATGAGCTCACATTGGATCTGTATAACCATACTACAACGCCGAAAGACGACGCGGGGGTAGCGGAAGCCGCAGCCCGTTCGGCGCGTAATCTACACCGCTATGACCTTGCCCTGGAACTCTACCGTAGCGCACAAGCGTTGGAGCCCATGCGCTGGCAGCCTCAACTTGGAGAGGCGATGACGTTGACTGACACCGGGGAATACGTGACTGCGGCCAAGCTTATGCAGCCGTTGCTGCTAGAGCACATGGATGAGAAGGATGTAATTCTGGGGGAAGCATACCTGTGCAGCCGCCAGGCCAACTTTGCATGTTCCATCGCAATGGACGAGCGCTATCTCGAGATCGTCCAGAAGAACGCGCAGGTGAGCAGCGATTTGGCGCTTTCTCTGGCGCATGTTGGCAGCCAGACACTTGGCGAGTCGCATTACGGGGCAGAGGTTGCGCCGGCGGATGCTGCCACAGAGATCTACCTCAATGGAAATGCTGGAGGCGAGGAGGTGCGCTGGGGCGAGACTTACGCTCCGACCCGCGCCCAACAGCGGGCAGACAGCTTGAGCGCTCTGGCGCGCCTGGATAGTGTAATTGCGGCAACGGCACCGACGGATCAGATGTGGCGCTCCGCGCAATTCGATCGTATTGTTGCGCTGCATGATTTGCAGGAGATGCGGAAGATTCTGGATTCATACGAATTCCTCACGCGGCAGAAACTTGAGGTGCCTGTGTACGCGCTGAGCGATGTGGCAGACGCGTTTCTGACCCTTCATCAACCGGCGCGCGCCGAGGAACTCTATCACAAACTGTTGCAGCAAAGCCCCACCAACGGAACATTCTGGAGCGGCCTCTCCTATGCGCAGATGGAGAGTGAGCACCCGTATGAAGCGCTGGCAACAATCGATAGAGCGTACAAGCAAGCTCCCGTATGGATAAGGTCCGGGGGAGGGAGCACAGTCAGTCCCAACCGGATGCGTCTGGATCTTGAGTTGCAGGCGGCACAAATGCGGCGCGATGTGGGCCTGTTGGCGGAGGAGCAAAAGCGGATTGAATTTCTGGTGGCGGAAGCACCCAGCAACGCACGCCTGCATAGGCAACTGGCCGCTTGTTACCTTGCTCGCGGCTGGCCAGCGCGAGCCCTGAATGAATCGCGGGTTGCAGAGGGAGATGCGTCGGCCGATGAGCTTCCTTCACTGGATGATGCTGCGATCGACGAGGAAGCGGGGCTTCGTGATGCTGTGGACGCGATGATTCCGGTACTGCGAACTCGTGAGTACGACAGCCCAGCCCTCAAGCGATTTCTGCGGGACGAGGGTATTGAGCGGGGTTGGCAGTTTGATGCGGAGACGGTTTTCGGATGGGGCAGCGGCCTGGTGGTCGGTAGTGGCGACCAACACTCGGAGGCCCACCTGTTCAGCTCTCTGTTAGACAATCGCTGGCGGATTTATGGGCATGAGCTAAGTGACAGCGGCACTTTCGAAGTGGGTTCGGCGGAACGCACACGTGAAGGCGCCGGGGTCCGCTATGACTACAACCGTCAGGAGGCATGGGCGGAATTTGCCCATGACACCGGCACCGACCGCAACGCCGGCAACATTGGCGCCAAATTGAGTCTCAATGACTTCTGGACGGTGAGGGTGGAAGGGGACAGCGATAGCTTCGATGTGCCAGTCCGTGCGGTGACGGGAAATGTGCACGGACGCAGTGTCGATGTGAATGTGGCTTGGCATGCGAACGAACTGCGCGATGCGAATGCCGGCTTGCAGCGGATCCTTTTCAGCGACGGGAACCAGCGCAGTACGCTGTCAGGCGCATGGGATCAGAGAGCATGGACGACTTCCCGGATTGAGGCAAACATCGGCGCGGAAGTGTGGACATCGACCAATTCGCTGAATGAGAACAGGCCGTACTTCAATCCCAGTGCGGACTTTTCACTTGGACCGCGAGGCACGCTCGACTGGCTTACATGGAGGCATTACGACCGGTCGTTCCATCAGGAAGTGGAGGTTCACACCGCGCCCTACTGGCAGCAGAACTATGGAACTTCCGGATCTTTCGCTGTGCACTACGGCCAGCTCTGGAAGATGCGCGAGGGACTGCATTGGAAATGGGGCATTACCTGGAACACCCAGCCTTACGATGGGGTGAATGAACACAGGACCGCGCTTGAGTCCAGCATTACATGGGGGCAACCATGAACAAGCTACTGACATTGTTCATTTTGTTGCTCGCATCGATGCCCGTCTCATCTCAAGGTCTTCCGGGAAAAGTAATAGTCCTGTGCTACCACGACGTGCGCGATGAAGTGGGAGGCACGTTTGTCTGGAACGTCGCCCGGACGGGCCCTTCCGGACTGGTGACTCCGGGCACGGGCGAGTCATTGGACGCGGAGCAATATACAACAAGCACGCACAACCTGGCGTCCCATTTCGATTGGCTTCGCGCGCACGGGTATCACGTCATCAGCCTGCAGCAACTGGTAGATGCACGAACAGGCAAAGGCACATTGCCGGACAAGGCTGTGCTTCTGACCTTTGACGATGGTCTCAGCAGCGTCTATACCAAGGCGTTTCCACTTTTGAAGGCCTTCAAATATCCGGCTGTCGTAGCTGTGGTGGGTTCCTGGGCCGACCTGCCTGCAGACGGGAAGGTTGAAAACGGCGCGCACCCCTTCTATCGCGAAGACTTTGCCACATGGAATGAGTTACGCGAGATGCAGGATAGCGGGTTGGTGGAGATCGCTTCGCACACATTCGATCAACACCATGGGATACCCGCGAATCCTCAAGGGAATCTTATTCCTGCCGTTGTCACGCACGCGTATAACCAGTCGACGCGCACTTACGAGAGCGACGATGAATACGCGGAAAGGTTGCGGGCTGATCTCGCCCATAGCTCCGACGAGATTCGCCTGAAGCTGGGACACGCGCCGCGCGCCCTGATGTGGCCCTACGGAGCGTACACGCAGCTCAGCGACTCGATTGCACAGTCTGTGGGCATGCAGTTGACCTTCACTCTGGGTGAAGAATCGCCTTTGAATGCGGCGGGACTTCAAGCCATCCCGCGCATCGTGATGCTGTCGAACCCATCCGCGGGCGATCTTGCCTGGGAATTGCAGCATCGGGAGAGAGCAGCCGCTGTTCGCGCCGTGCAGGTTGATCTTGACTACGTCTATGACCCTGACCCCGCGCAGCAGGAACGCAACCTCGGAGCATTGCTGGACCGCATCAAGTTGCTGCAGCCCACAGAGGTGTGGCTCCAGGCATTTTCAGATCCTGGTGGAGACGATTCCGCAAGCGCCGTCTATTTTCCGAATCACACTCTGCCAATGAGAGCCGATCTGTTTTCGCGCGCGGCGTGGCAACTGCAAACGCGCTGCGGCGTGAAGGTCTATGCCTGGATGCCGGTGTTGGGCTGGCGTTTGACCGACGCCGAACAACAAGCTCGACTCGAGATCCATCCGCGGCAAGGCGTCAAGCCGGAAAAGCCTATTCGTCTAAATCCTTTTCTCCCGGAGACCCGCACGCTTGTAGGCGCGCTTTACGAGGACCTGGCGCGGTCCGCGCCCATCAGCGGTATCCTGTTTCACGACGATGCAATTCTGCGCGACACGGATGAACTGGGGTTGGAGGTTCCGCCTCCTGGGCCGGAACGCACCAAGGCACTGATTGAATTCACCAATGAATTGAAGGCTCGGGTGCAGCGCTGGAGCCCCGAGGTCAGGACCGCGCGGAATCTCTTTGCCGAGCCGGTGCTTAATCCTGGAAGCGAGCAATGGTACGCGCAATCGCTGCCTGCCTTCCTGGCCGCCTACGATGAAGTCGCTGTGATGGCAATGCCGCGCATGGAGAAGGCCGCGAATCCCAATAAGTGGCTGCTGAAACTGGCCGGTACTGTGGCGGCTCGCGGTGGACTGGAACGCACTGTTTTTGAGTTGCAAACAGTGGACTGGGGCGTGGGCAGCAAACCGATTTCAACCGCTGAGATCGCCGGACAGTTGCGGCTATTGCAGGGTGTGGGTGCCCGCAATCTGGCTTACTATCCCGACGATTTTCTCAAGGACCAACCTGTATTGAAAGTGCTTCGCCCGCAGTTTTCCTCTTCCGATTACTTTCCCCTTTGGGATGAAGGGGCGAGGTAGTTTATGGTTGGTCGCTTTCTGCTCGCTTATGCCTTTTACTATCCACTCTCCATGGCCTGGGTGTGGATATTCGGCGCGCTTACCTATTACCTGCGCCGGGAGCGGAATGCGCGTACCCGGGATCTTCCTCCGGACTTGCCCTCGTGGCCGAAGGCGACCCTGGTGGTGCCTTGCCACAACGAGGGAGACAACGTACGTGAAACGCTGGAGTATCTTGCAGGGCAGATTTACCCCAATTTCGAAATCATCGCCGTCAACGATGGAAGCAAAGATAACACCGGCGACATACTGAACGAGTTGACCGCGGTCTATCCTCAATTGCGGGTCATTCATTTTCCGAAAAATCAGGGCAAAGCCATGGGGCTGAGCATGGCTGCCTTGGCATCGAACAGCGAGTACCTGATCTGCATTGATGGCGATGCTCTTCTCGATCCCTACGCCACACACTGGCTCATGTGGCATCTTCTCTCCGGGGAGCGCGTGGGTGCGGTTACCGGCAATCCGCGGATTCGCAATCGTTCAAGTTTGCTGGGCCGTCTACAGGTGGGAGAATTCTCATCCATCATCGGCCTTATCAAGCGCGCACAGCGTACATCGGGCCGCATTTTTACCGTGTCCGGAGTGATCGCAGGCTTCCGCCGTACAGCCTTGCACCAGGTGGGTTTCTGGAGCAAGGACATGATGACGGAAGACATCGATGTTAGTTGGCGCTTGCAGATGAACCATTGGGACGTTCGGTACGAACCCAATGCTCTGTGCTGGATCCTGATGCCGGAGACGATTCGAGGATTGTGGAAGCAGCGTCTTCGCTGGGCGCAAGGCGGGGCGGAGGTTTCGAAGAGATATTTCAAGAGTCTCCTGACTTGGCGGCGCCGACGGATGTGGCCCGTGATCTTTGAGTATCTGTTAAGTGTTTTCTGGTCCTACGACATGCTTGGCATCCTGGTGCTCAGTTTCTTAGGCACTGTTGTTCCCTTGCCTCCGTGGCTTTATGTCGCTGGACCAATTCCGACTTGGTTTGGCGCCATTCTCGGCACCACATGCATTGTTCAATTCCTTTTCAGCATCCTCATCGATCGCCGCTACGAAGATCGAATTGGGCGGCAGTTTATTTGGATTATCTGGTACCCCCTCGTGTACTGGATTCTTGGGATGCTGACAACTGTGGTGGGTGTGCCCAAAGCGCTTTTCAAGCGCAAGGGGACGCGTGCCGTGTGGGATAGTCCAGACCGGGGGATACGCTGATGCGCGCAGAAGCGCCCATCATTGCACGTCCGGAGAGGCAGTCGCGGGTACAGAAGGTTGCCTCGTTCGTGATGACGGTTTTTGCCTGGTTGCTGTGGGCGTATTTATGGTTGCCGACTCTTTCGGTCATTGCCGCAGTCTTCGGCATGCCGATCAATCAGATCCTGGTTGTTCGCAGGCCGGACGAAATAAGCCTGCTGATCATCTTTCTCATTATGCTGACATGCAACATCGTCGTGTCCGCCTGGTCCAGCTATAACTATGTGCGTTTCGCTAAACGATCAAGGCGTCGACGCCCTAACTCCGCATCTCATGAAGAGGTCGGGAAAGTATTCGGCATCAGCGATGCCGCTACGCTGTCGTTGCTATTAGAGGGACGGCAGCTAAGTCTGTACTTCGATGATGCCGGCCGCCTGGTTAATGTTGAGGGGCCGCCTGCCAAGGTAGCCCGCAAGCGAAGTGGACGGAAGCGTCGCTGAGCCGTTACTGAAGCCACCCATTTTTGAACCGCCAGATCGTGAAACTGGTTGTTAGTGCTAATTGGCGCCAGTTAATCCACATCTGCCCAGTTGTCCTCGGGGTTGCGGTCGACTAGCTTGCTATAGGGGTCAATGGCGGCGCGGGTGGGTGGCTGGTCCACTACGAAAGTGAACGTGGTGCGGGGCTGCGTGATCCATACCTTCTCGGTGTGCAGAGGTTCTTCGCTGTCCTTCTTGCCTTTGAAGACGCCGACTTCGATCAGGTCGTGAACGGGGATCTGGGTCTCTGCGCCATCGCCGTTGGCGCGCATCTTTTTCGCATCCACTACCAGCGTGACTTTGTATTTGTGATCTGCGGTGGGCTCGACCTTGGCTGAGACGGCTTTGTTGTCGTAGAGCGTGATGGTCTCAAACATGTCGGTGATCATGTACTGGAGATCGGGCGGTGTCTGTTTGCGCAATTCGGCGACGAGGTCACGGGTGTCTGGATAAGGCGGGCCATTCATCTTCCACTTGTCGAGAAGGCTCTTGAGTGCGAGGTTGAGCTTGTCTTCGCCGATGGCGTCTGAAAGGGCGTAGAAGGACATCGATCCCTTCTGGTACCAGACGTAAGGCTCGTTCTGCACAAGCACCAGCGGAGGCTCGTGGCGCGTTTCACCGGTGCGCCCGCGAAGATAGCCGTCGAGTTCGTATTTGAGGAAGCGGTGCATGTGGGCATCGCCGTATTTGTGTTCCATGACGCGCAACGCGGAGTACTCGGCCAGGCTTTCGGACATCATGTTGGAGCCCTTCTCCATGCCGCCGACGAGTTGATGACCCCACCATTGGTGGGCTAACTCATGCGCGGTGACGAACCAGGAAAAGTCGATGTCTTCAGGGCGCTCGAGGCGGCCAATGAAGCCGATGCCCTCAGAGAATGGAACGGTGTTGGGGAATGACTGCGCGAAGCCGCGGTAGCGCGGGAACTCGATGATGCGGAACTGGTCGAATTGATAAGGGCCATAGTTCTTTGTGTAGTAATCGAGGCCCATTTTGGAAGCGCCGATCATTTTGTCGAGGTCGTAAGTATGTGAGGGGAGATAGTAGATCTCAAGTTTCACACCATTCCAGTTATCGCGCTTGACGGCCCAGTTGCCGGAGATGTAACTGAAGAAGTCCTGAATCTTGGTGGACCCCATACTGTATTCGAAGTAGTTGCGGCCGTCCTGCTTCCACTCGCGCTGGAGGTCGCCGGGAGAGAGCGCGATCTGATCGTCCGAGGTGCTGACGATGGAGTGATAGGTGACGAAGTTCGAGTCAGGTCCGAAGAGGTCAGTAACTTTGCCGTAGGCATCGCCACGGTCGGGAAGCTCTTCCTGAAGGCCCAGCTTCTCTTCGCGGCGACGCACCGGGCTGCTGATTTCGCGACCCGCATCGTAGCCGAGCGAGGGGAAGTAGTCGCGATCGAAGAAGGTGCCGTTGTAGGCGAATTCGGCCTGCTCATTGGCGTTGCGGAAGCCGGGATTCTCATAGCCGCACTGGAAGTTGATCTTGATGGAATCGTTGGGCGCTAGCGGCGTGGCGAGATGGTAGATCCAGAAGCCGCGCTTGGCATCTGTGAGGGTGGCGGTTGCCGGACGGTCGAAGCTTACGGACTTGATGGAGCGGCGGCCGTTGGTGATGTAGATGTCCTGAATTGGCGCGTCCGTTTCGTTGACCGCGATGTAGCTGCCAACTGCGCTGAAGCTGCGGTTGTGAGGATAGATGTTGACTGCCGTGTCGACGGCGGTGATTTTAGGAATGGGGGCGCGCTCGTATTTCTTGTATAGCTTTTCGTAGTCTGCCTGCACATCGCGGTTGTCGCGATCGGTGAGGAAGGGGTTGAGCACGTGGGTGTTGTAGTAGTACCACGCGCCGCTGCCGGCGGCAGCTAGGAAGGGAATGATCAACAACAGTGCATACGCGGGCAGCGACTGCTTTGCCGCGCGGAGGCGTGCGCGGAGGCCTGTTTCAGAACCACGGCGGGCGAGGAGGCTGGCGAGTACTGCAAGCAGAGTGGCCCAGCAGCCCCAATAGAACGTTGACCAGAAAATCGGCTGAACGAAGTGGCCGTAACCGTTCATGTCGGAGTAGGTATAGGGCACCACGTCGCCGTAGAGGTAGAGGCGGTCGCTGATGCCCATTGTGTCGAGTACCTGCTCGAGTAGGAACGCGCCAATCATGATGCCATGGCCGATGAATTTATTGGGAACGAGGGTTTGAACGAAGTAGGCGAAGAGCGCAAAGATCATGACGGCCGGGAACGTGATTACGTAGAGTTCCTTGAAGTACTGAAGGAATTCGAAGTTGTAATAACCGGAGACCGCCTGAGAGAGAACGCCGCAGAACATGACTACGGTGAGGAGCGTGAACTCTGCGAACGAAAGCGCGGTGAGTTTGCCGAGGGTGTCGATCCATTCGCGCATTGGCAGGGCGTCATGAATGAGTTCGAAGTGGGTATCGCGCTCGCGCCAGACGAGTTCTCCGGCATACATGGTGGCAACGATGAGCAGGAACAGCATGCCGTTGCCTTCAACGTCCTGGACCATGTAGTAGGTCACTGGCCAGACGTTGGCGCCATCGCGGTGACCGGCGCCATGGCCTGCAATGAGACAGAATGCGACCATGGCCAGGGAAATTCCCCAGAAGGGGATTTCGCGGAAGATGTTGCGCGAGTAAATGCGCGTGAGAGACAGGAACTGCCGGAGTGGCGTGAAGAAGTCGAAGCGCACGGCTGCGATTGGAAGCAGGTTGTGGAAGCGAGGCAGAGCGGGTGCAGTGGACTCCTGGCCGGTGTTTTTCTGTTTTTTTCCGCGGCGCGCGGTGAGGGCTTCGGCGGACATGGGGAAGAAGATCCAGACGGACAGAAGGGCGATCACGCCGACGGAAAGCCAGACGACGCGATTCCAAAAGAACATGCCTTCGAACGGAATCCACAAGGTGTTCTGGTCGGAGACGGTCCAGTAGCGGGTGATGCTGTTGTCCAAGAGGAGTCCGACGGGGTCGAAGACAGCGGGCCAGAAGCGGTTGAGGCTATGGGCCTGGGTAACGGTGACGAGATCAATGAAATAAAGCGCAAAGAGCGCAACGCCCTGGAGATAGACAACGACGACTTGCCGGGTGAGCGCTGCGATGAGAAAGAAGACCGCGCCGAGGAAAAAGATCTGCGGAACGACGATGACGAGGTAGTGGTAACCGAGCATGCCCAGGTCGATGGGCGCGATGCGGGTGTGGTCGGCCCAGGGAGCGAGGGTGCCGAGCATCTCTCCAAGCGGAAGGCCGAGGAAGATGAAGAGCGTGATGAGGAATGAGCCAAGCCATCTTCCGCCGAGGTAGGCGAATTTCCCAATGGGCTTGGTGAAGATCATCTGGTAGGTATCGCGCTGGAAATCGCGCAAGATGGCGGTGCCAAAGATCGCGGCCATGACGATGACGCCGAAGAAGCAAAAGACGGTGTCGATCTGCGCGGTGGCGTAGGGGCCGTTGAGCAGCACCTTGCCGGTACCGGCGGGGCCGAATCCCGTTGCGGCGATGGCCGTGAAGGCAAGGGCAATCCAGAGCCCCATGAAGCAGTAGGTGGAGACGCTCTTGAGGCGGAGCTTGATTTCGAAGAGAAGAAAACTAAGGAACATTCGGATGCCCTCCTTCGGCCGGTTAGTTGACGCTCTGCGAATTGAGGGTGAGGAAGTAGACATCCTCGAGCGCGGGATCGACCGGGCGGAAGCCATCGCCGGGGGCAGTGTCGGAGTAGATGCGGATTTCGTGCGCGCCGCCGAGCAGTTTGGTGGAGACGACCTTGAACATTGAGGAGACGATGGCGAACTCTTCTTCTGTGTCGACGACCGTGCTCCAGATGCCGCCCTGGAGGCGCTCGAGGGTTTCTTCAGGCGCGCCTTCAAGGACGAGCTTGCCATTGCTGATGATGGCCATGCGCGGGCAGAGTTCGCGGACGTCTTCAACGATGTGCGTGGAGAGAATCACGATGACATCGCGCGCCAGCGAGCTGAGCAGGTTGAGGAAGCGGTTGCGTTCGGCGGGATCAAGGCCTGCGGTTGGCTCGTCGACGATGATGAGCTTAGGATTGGCGAGCAGGGCCTGGGCGATGCCGAAGCGCTGCTTCATGCCGCCGGAGTAGGTGCTGAGGGCCTTTTTGCGCACATCCCATAGATTTGTCTGGTGAAGCAGTGCGTCGACGATGGTCTTGCGCTCGCCGGAGCCGGAAATGCCCTTCATGACGGCGAGATGGTGGAGCATGTCCGAGGCGGAGATGCGCGGATAGACGCCGAACTCCTGCGGCAGGTAGCCGAGCTGGCGGCGGACCGCATCCTTATTGGCGACAACGTCGAGGCCGTTGAGCAGGATGGTGCCTGTGTCGGGATCCTGCAGCGTGGCGATGGTGCGCATGAGAGTGGACTTGCCCGCGCCGTTGGGTCCAAGTAGGCCAAACATGTTGTTGCCAATGGTCAGGGTCAGGTTGTCGAGCGCTTGCACGCCGTTGGAATAACGCTTGGAGAGACCGCGGATTTCAAGTGGCAAGAGATGCTCCTTCGGATGGATTGTCTGGAGGCAGGGGAATGCGTCTGTTCTTGGGATAGTAACGCAGAATCGACGCTGAAAGTTCAAGTAGGTGAGCTAATTGATGCCGCAGCACTTCTTTCTTGCGGGAGAGGAAGCGTGCGTGTTGCGTGCTGGCTCAGGCTTTGGGGATGACTTCAAAGGGGCGCATCATCTCGTTGGCGGCGTGTTCGAGGAGGTGGCAGTGCCAGACGTATCGGCCAACATATCCTTCAAAACGAACGATGATGCGGGTCACAGTTTCGGGATAGGTCTGCACGGTGTCCTTCCAGCCACGCTCTCCGAGCGGGGGCAGGGAGGGAGCTCCGCGGTAGTTGAGCTTGCCAGACAGGAGGTATTCATCTGCATCGAAGCTCTGGCGGTCGAGGACCTGGAAGCGGACGAGATGGAGATGGATGGGATGGATGTCGGCGGTGGTGTTGGCAAAGCTCCATATCTCTACGGAGTCGAGCTCGGGGCGCTCGGTGATGGGCTCGTGCCAGCGGGTGGCGTTGAGCAGCATGAGCATGCGTTTGGGGGCGATGTCCATGAATTCGCGCAGGATCATGAGACGGGTTTTGACGGAGGCGGATTCGGGGATGGGGTGGATGGGGCGGAGAAACGAGGGAACAGGGAACAGGGAATAGGGAACAGGGACCGGTGAAGCAGGGACTGAGGGACCAGGGACCAGGGACTGGGGGGTGCTGCCCGCTACGCGGAATTGCATGAGTTCCCAGGAT
>Ga0302199_1000942_pt1 | contig 15023 bp, 13 predicted proteins | sample II_Bog_N2_3_FD_194588 | JGI IMG/M metagenome (GOLD analysis project Ga0302199, IMG submission 194588) | Peat permafrost microbial communities from Stordalen Mire near Abisko, Sweden - II_Bog_N2_3 | ecosystem: Environmental > Terrestrial > Soil > Wetlands > Peat | place: Sweden: Abisko, Stordalen... | reverse complement strand
GAAATTCGTCCGTCGGTGACAAGGCTTCCTGCAACCATCCCCTTGGTCAGATCGAAAATCTGTTTCACTTCGGCATGACCGATGATCGCTTCGCGAAGCTCCGGATCAAGAAGACCGGTCATGGCCTCCTTCATCTGATCCACAAGTTCGTAGATGATGCTGTAGAGCTTGATCTGAACGCCCTCCTTGCGGGCGGCGGTGATCGAGCTGTTCTCTACCTTGACACCAAAACCGATGATGATGGCATCGGAAGCGCTGGCAAGCAGCACATCACTCTCGGTGATCGGACCGACGGCGGCGTGAATGATCTTGAGATCGATCTTCGCTTGGGGAATGTCGGTGAGGGTTCCGATGATCGCTTCAAGGGAGCCCTGCATGTCGGCCTTGAGAATGATCTGAAGGGTCTTCTTCTGATCTGCTTCAAGGTTGGCAAAAAGATTCTCCAAGGTAGCGCGTTTCGGCGCGGCAAGCTTCTCTTTACGAAGTGAATCGAGTCGCTCTTCGCTGAGCTGGCGGGCCAGCTTCTCGCTCTCCATCACGACAAGCTCGTCGCCTGCATTCGGAAGGCCGCTCAGTCCGAGTACTTTGGCAGGCATTGCCGGGCCGGCGGATTTGAAGGGTTGCCCCTCCTCATTGATAAGCTGTTTCACTTTACCCCAATAGCATCCGCAGATGAAGCAATCCCCGACATGAAGCGTGCCGGAATTCACGATGATAGTGGCTGTCGGGCCTCGACCCGCCTCGACTTGGGCCTCGATGACGCTGGCGCGTGCAGGTTGATCGGGATTCGCCTTGAGTTCAAGAATCTCGGCCTGGAGGGACATCATTTCGAGCAGAGTATCAATCCCCTTGCCTGTTGCGGCGGAGACTTCGCAAACAACGGTCTCACCGCCCCAATCTTCGGAAACGAGTCCCTTGTCCTGAAGCTGCTGCTTCACGCGGTCGGGATTTGCCGTCTTGAGATCGCATTTGTTGATCGCCACCATGATGGTGACCTTTGCAGCTTGGGCATGACTGAGAGCCTCCAGTGTCTGGGGCATCAGTCCATCATCGGCAGCGACGACGAGCACAACAATATCGGTGACATTTGCACCGCGGGCGCGCATGGCGGAGAAGGCGGCGTGGCCAGGGGTGTCGATAAACGTGATCGGGTTGCCTTTCCAGTCGATGGAGTAGGCCCCAATGCGCTGGGTGATGCCTCCGGCTTCTCCGGAAGCCACCTTCGTGCGACGAATGGCATCCAGCAGGGAGGTCTTGCCGTGATCAACGTGACCCATGAATGTGATGATTGGACCGCGAAGCTTTTCCTGCTCGGGTTTGGCCTCAACGGGCTTGGGAGGTTCGACAGCAACCTTCTCCTCTTTATGGACTCCGGCACCGGAGACGCGCTTTTCACGCTCAAACACAAAGCCATACATGTCACAGAGCTTGGAGGCGATTTCCGGCTCCACGGACTGGTTGATGTTGGCGAAGATCTGCATCCCCATCAGATCCTTGATGATCTTGAAGGGCGCAACTTCCAACTGTGTCGCCAGTTCCTTGATCTGGATTGGCGGCTTGATATGAATGACCTTGCGGTTATCGATTGGCTCTGGCTCGGGAGCCGCTTCCGAAGTGACTTCTTCCTGATCGACAGGAATGCCGAGCGTGGCGGGAGCGTCAGCTGCCTGCTCGCCGATGCGAGGAAGGGCCTTACCCGTGGAGGTGACGCGTTTTTTAGGCGCGGGTTCGTCGATCAGCGAGAGTGTAGGAAGTTCAGTCGTCTTGAGCACCTGCTTCTGATCCTCCTCCTTTTCCTTGACGGCAGGTGCCTGAGCCCTTGCCTCTCTGGATGCGGAAGAACCCTTCGCTCCGCCCCTGGAAGCCGAGGTGCCGGACGATCGCGCGGATGTCGATCGGGCCCCCGGTTTGGACGCGGAGTTCCTGGACCCGCCTCCATTGGAGGACGAGGACTTGGTGTGAGAGACTTTACTGGTGGCCATTATAATTTTTTTCTTTGTTGCGGTTTCTTCCCTGGACAGGGAATGGACCGTTACAAGGCCCCAGAAACTCCTTTCTCTGCGACCTGATTTCTTGCTGCGTTAAGAATTGCCTCGGCCTTCTCCAGACCACAGCCGATGACTCCATCAATATCGGATGCCTCGGCGGTGAGGATGGCGGGAATATCGTTCATACCGCCGGCGGCGAGGGTCTTGGCTTCTTCCTCGCTGATGCCTAGTTGCTCGGCAAGTTGGTGGGCGGCGCCTCCCATCTGCTGTTCAAAGGCCTGGGCAGCAGTGCGGTCTTCTTGGATGTCGATTTCCCATCCGGTAAGCCGGGAAGTCAGGCGGGCATTCTGACCGCGTTTGCCGATGGCCAGCGCAAGATCTTCCTTCTCCACGGCGATACGGAGCGTGTGGCTGGATTCAATCACCTCGATGCTGCGGATACGGGCGGGCTTCAGAGCCTCACGGGCAAACTCCTTCGGATCCTCATACCAGCGGATGATGTCAACCTTCTCGTTGTTGAGTTCGCGAACGATGTTTTTGACCCGGGCACCGCGCATCCCGACGCAGGCACCGACCGGATCGACTTTTTCATTGGCGCTGTGCACAGCCACCTTGGTGCGAAATCCCGCCTCACGGGCAATGGAGCGAAGCTCAACGGTGTGGTCGGCAATCTCGCTGACTTCGATTTCGAAGAGTCGGCGGATGAAATTCGGATGACTGCGGGAAAGGATGATCTCCGGACCGCGCTGACCGTTTTCAACAGCAACGACATAGGCACGGATGCGGTCTCCAATGGAATACTCCTCGGTACTGACACGCTCGCGGGAAGGCATGATCCCCTCAAATTTTCCAAGATCGAGAACCACATCGCTGCGGTCGAAACGGCGGACGGTTCCACTGACGATCTCTCCTGCACGATCCTTAAACTCCTCGTAGATCATCTCCTTCTCAATCTGGCGGATGCGCTGCGCGATAGCCTGACGGGCCGTCTGGGCTGCGATACGACCGAAGTCGCGGGGAGTGACCTCAATCTCGATTTCCTGGCCAATCTGGATCGCAGGATTGATACCTACCGCCTTCGCGAGGGAAATTTCCTCCTGGGGATTGACAACCGTCTCCACAACAAGGGGTTTTGCGAATGCGCGGATTTGGCCGTTCTTGGGATTGATATCAATGCGAACTTCACGGGAGCAGGAAAAGCTCTTCTTTGAAGCAGCAACCAGGGAAGAGGAAATCGCCTCGATGAGGATTTCGCGTTTGATGCCTTTTTCACGCTCGAGGTAGTCGAGCATTGCGATAAATTCGGAGTTCATGGAAATAGGAATTCCCGACGCACAGGTCAGGAGTGTTCCATGACAGTGTGTCGGGGGTTTGTGAGTATGCCCTCTTCAGGTAGGGCGGTCAATCGAAAGTAATGAGGAACCGACGATTCAAAAGTTTTGACCTATCGTCAGGGGAGATTCATGGTGCCGCACCAGCTTTATCGAACGATGTCGGCCACTTTCACCTACCTCTCCACTGTTCGGGAGGATGATCACGCCTCCTCGTGGATCAGTAAAACGGGATGGTTCTGGGGAGTGCTGACGCTAGTCACACTCTGGAAACTCCTGGCTGCCTCGAAGCTCGGGCTCATCTTTGACGAATGCTACTACTGGGAGTGGTCGCTCCATCCTCAGGCCGGTTATTTCGACCACCCTCCCATGACGGCCTGGTTGATTGCGTCGGGCCACGCGCTCTTCGGTCAAACATCCCTGGCCGTCCGGTTCTGGGCCATTGTTTCCGGTCTCCTCCTGGCGCTTGCCGGACGCGCTCTCGGCACAGAGCTCTTCGGACAGGCGGCGGGCAACCGGGCCGGAATTTTCCTTCTGCTCGCCCCGATTTTTGCCGGAAACGGCCTCTTGATGACACCGGATACTTTCCTGATGCCAGCATGGGCGTTTGCCGTCCTTTTTGCCTGGCGAGGAAGTCGAGGGAGCATGCTCTGGTGGCTTGCCGCAGGGCTTGCTGCAGGGCTTGGTATGCTGAGCAAGTACACCATGGTGCTTTACTTTGGAGGACTGGCACTTTTCTGGATCACGAGTCCTGGCCGACGCGGGAACATCTTTCTCGGCAGCACTCTGGCAGCCCTGGTCTCGCTCCTCATCTTCTCCCCCGTCATCTGGTGGAACAGCCGTCATGAATGGATCTCCTTTGCCAATCAGATGCGCCATGGCTTTCACAACGAGCATGCGACACTGATCAACTTTCAGAACCTGAGCGACTATACCGTTTTCCTGATCGTGCTCGTCTCCCCGGTGCTCGGACTCTTCTGCTTTCGCTCGGCGACCACACAACTGCGTGATGAACGCTATCGCTTCCTGGCCATCTTCTTCTGGGTGGTTGTGCTCTTCTTCGGATTCTCCGCCGCCAAGGCGCATATCGAGGCCAACTGGCCGATGGCGGCCTTCGTCACCGGCCTGATCCTTGTGGCCGCCGATTGGGAGCGCTATGGCAAAGTCTGGCGACGTACCGCGATCATCATCCTGCTCCTTGCTGATTTCGGGGCCGTGCTCGGAGTCGGATACCTCTCGCTGCCAAAAGACTCCTCTCTAGCCATTCAGAATCTCTCGTTCAACACCGGGTTCCTGAAACAATGCCTTGCTCCCCTCCCCCACTCGGAGCAGTTCGCCGACAAACTCGCCAACTCCGCCCAGCAGGGCTTTGGTGACTTTCAGGGACGGCTTGAAGAATTCCTCGGTCCTCAGGATGTGGCACGCGCTGTTTCAACCGAGTTCAAGAAATCGGGCGCAGATTTCCTCTGCGTCTCCAGTTACCAGTTCGCGGGGGTCATCTCTTTTTACGCCCCCGAGTTGGAACCCGTGATGTGGCTCCCTTACCTCGGCCGCTACCGCCTCTCCTGGATCAATGATCAGGTCTGGGCTGGAAAGACGGCCCTCACCGCCGAATGGCCTCATAACGGCCCCGATTATAGTGTCCTCTTCACCGAGTTCTCTGCACCACGAGCTTTGGAAGTTCCGGGAATCAAACGCCCTGTCTTTCTCTGCATCGGCAAGAATTACCTTCCGGAAAAAGTAAACTTCCGTCCCGGACACTGAATCCATGACACGCATTGAAAGGGCAAAAGCCCTCGCGACAGAACTTCCCAGAATCTATCCGTTGGCCCATTGCGAGCTCGATTTTTCGACTCCTCTGGAGCTTCTTGTTGCCACCATCCTCTCAGCCCAGTGCACCGATGTCCGCGTGAACATGGTCACTCCGGCCCTCTTCGCACGCTGCCGCACTGCTGCCGACTATGCCGCTATCCCGCAGGAGGAACTGGAGACGATCATCCACTCCACCGGCTTTTACAGAAACAAAGCCAAGTCGATCCGGGCAATGGGAGCCGTTTTGGTGGAGAAACACTGCGGCGAAGTTCCCCGCACTATGGAGGAACTCTCCGCACTGCCCGGAGTGGGTCGCAAGACGGCCAATGTCGTGCTTGGCAATGCCTTCCAGATCAATGAGGGAGTTGTGGTTGATACCCATGTCGGCAGGCTCTCCCTCCGGCTTGGTCTGACCACACAGACAAATCCGGTCAACGTCGAACACGACCTCATCAAACTTTTCCCCCGAGAGCAGTGGTGTGAGCTGAGTCATTGGCTCATCTGGCACGGACGCCGCCGCTGCAAGGCACGCAACCCGGATTGCCAAGGATGCGAACTCCGCTCACTTTGTCCCAGAAAAGGGCTAACGAGCTAAGGAACCGCAGCCTCAACCACTACTTTTCATGAGTTTCACGACAGCCAATCTCCTCGGTCAGATCCTCTTCGGTGCCATCGGCTTCGGAGCCTTTCTTTACGGGAAAAAACAGGGAGCATTCCGGGCGATGATTCTGGGTGCTGCCCTGATGGCCTATCCCTACTTTGTGCCAGACACCTTGATCCTCTATAGCATCGGCATCCTGCTGACACTTGGCCTGTTTATTTTTCGCGATTGAACAGCATTAGAAAAACCACCTTAACGATCGTTCACAAACCGTTCCATGAAACAGCTCCTCAAACCCTGGATGGCCCTCCTACTAGCCGCCACCATTGCGGCCTACTTCTTTGCCGACCGTCCGCTCTGCGAATTCATCTACAACCATGCGGTGCCGCAGCACCTCATGGATTTTCTGAAGAAGATGCTGAGCCTGCCTTTCTTTGTCAGCGAACACTCGCTGATCCAGCGATCCAACCTGCTCAGCCAGCTCCTGGATTGGCCGCCGCTCATGTCGGGTCTTTCCCCTTTTCTCCTTCTGCTCGGAGTTCTGCTCAAACCGGGAAAAGCTAAGGATCTCCTGATTTTCATGGGCATCAGCATTCTCCTGACCTTTGTCCTAAAAAATGACCTCAAATGGATCTTTAGCAGGAATTGGCCAGTGACCTGGACCAACAACAACCTCTCCTGGATCAGCAATCATGCCTATGGATTCCACTGGTTTTCCGGGAAAATTTTCCAGGGAGATGACACCACCGGCTCCTTCCCCTCCGGCCATACAGCAATCGCCTTTGCCACCCTTCTTCCGATCGGCCTCCTTCACCGTCGCCTCCTCCCCTACTGCATCCTCCTTGCTTCCCTCGAAGGTCTTGCGATGATTCTCTGCGACTACCATTTCCTGAGTGATGTGCTGGCCGGAGCACTTGTCGGCATCCTCTGTGCCTTCGCCGCAAAATCTGCCCTACAACGTGAAATAGCCTAATCTGTAACTTATGCAAAAAATCCTCCTCACCTGTATCATCATCCTGATCGCGGCCTTTGTCGTGGCCTTCTTCTCTCTGAACCTCCTGGTCAAAAAAGCCGTCAATACCCTCGGCCCGGAGATCATGAAGGTCGATGTCAACCTCAGTGTGGCAGATATCTCCCCCTTCTCCGGCAGTGGCAGTCTCGTGCACCTTCTGATCGGCAATCCCGAGGGCTACAGTGCTCCCTTCGCCCTCCTCCTTGGTGGAGTCCAGATCAAAACCCAACGCACCTCCCTCTTCTCCGATCCCGTCATCATCAAGGAAATCGCCATCCGGAACCCTGAGATCAATATCGAGGGCACCCCGTTCGGAAACAACCTCACCAAACTTCTCTCCAACCTCAAATCCTCCTCCAACAATAGCAGCGGTGAGGAGACCGCTACAGACTCTAAAAAATCAAAGAAACTCATCGTCAGGGAAATCATCATCACAGGAGCCAAACTCCATGTGCACTTCACCGCCGCCAATCAAAGCCTCGATCAGACACTTGTTCTGCCTGACATTGCGCTTCACAACATCGGCTCTGATGGCTCTGGCGTCTCGACTTCCGAACTCTCACGACAAATCCTGACTCCGCTGCTCAACAGTGCCATCAGAGAAGGCGGAATAGCCTTGGCCAAACAAGGCATTAAACAGCTTGAAAACCAAGGTGCCGGACAACTCAACAAGGTGCTCGGAAACTTTTTGAAGTAGGCTGTGGACTGAGTCGAAAGGCGAAAGGCGAGAGGCGAAAAAGCTGAAGGATGAAATCAGCGACTGGCGGGAGCTGATAGTCATGCAGGCCTCAGGGCGTGCAGTCCCAAGATCAGCAGATCGAGGGATGGCTGGCATGGGAATGCCGCCAGACAAAAGGCATCAAATCGAAGGTCGGAATTTTAGACAGGATGAACAGGATGAACATAAATGAGTTGCAGAAACGTTATCGTTCAATCCATTGAACTCAGGCTCTCCCGAGCCATTCCCCCCTTTGGGGCTGCCTTCGGCAATACGAGGCACATGGGCAGTGTCCGGAAAGCCTTTAGCCCGGTAGGGCGCTACTCACGGGAGTGAGAGCGGCAATCCTATCCGCTTTGATTCGCTCGCTCCCGCTCGGCTCACCCTCTTCGGGCTGTGTTCCTACACAGTCTATCCTAGCCGTTCCCACGGCTATGTATTCCCTAGTCGCTGATTTGAGCGAGCTGCCTTTTTTGCCAGTCGCTGATTTCCTATAATCTTGTAAATCCTGTCCAATTGCCTTTTTGGGGTAGTAATCAGGAACTCAGGAACTCAGGAACTCAGGAACTCAGGAACTCAGGAAATGAAGAGTTACGAGCTGAATGCTAGGAAGCTTGGGTCAGGATTTTGCGGTGAGATCTTCGGTGATGGTTGCGAATTGTTCCAGGGCTGCTTCCAGATCGGCGGTGATATCGGCAGCGATGATCTCGGGTGCTGGGAGATTGGCGGAGTCTTCGAGGGCTTCGTCCTTGAGCCAGAAAATATCGAGGTTCGCCTTATCGCGTTTGGTCAGCTCATCATAGGTGAAGGACTTGAAGCGCTCGCTCTCCTTGCGGTTGTGGCGGTTCTTCGGATTGTAGCAGGTAACGAAATCGTCGAGATCACTCCGCTTGAGGGTATTTTCCTTCAGGGTGAAATGCTGGTTCGTCCGCAGATCATAGATCCAGAGCTTCTCGGTCCACGGTTTTTCCTGCGCGGGCTTGCGGTCGAAGAAGAGGACGTTCGCCTTCACTCCCTGGGCGTAGAAGATCCCGGTGGGGAGTCGCAGCAGCGTATGGACATCGGCCTGCTTGAGAAGCTCCCGGCGGATTGTCTCCCCTGCCCCTCCCTCGAAGAGGACATTATCCGGAAGCACCACGGCGGCGCGGCCATGCTGCTTGAGGATCGTGAAGATGTGCTGGAGGAAGTTGAGCTGCTTGTTGCTTGTGCTGGCCCAGAAGTCATCGCGGTTGATCGTGAGGGAGTCCTTCGACTGCTCTCCATCGGCTCCGATGATCGTAATACTGCTTTTTTTCCCAAAGGGAGGATTGGCAAGAACCATGTCGTATTCCCCATGCTTCCCGGCAAGCGCATCTTTCGTCGTGATCGGGAGATCGGTCGCATCGGCATCGCCTCCGATACCGTGGAGGAGGAGATTCATGGCGCAAAGCCGGGTGACACTATCGACCAGTTCAAACCCGAAGAGCGTGCTATCACGCAGGCTCTTCTTCTGTGCCCGGTCGAGTGAATGGTGATTGGAGAGAAAGTCATGGGCGGCCAGCAGGAAGCCCCCTGTGCCGCAGGCCGGGTCGCAGATCGTCTGGCCGGGCTTGGGTGCCATGGCATCGACGATGGCGGTGATCAGGGCGCGGGGGGTAAAGTATTGACCAGCGCCTCCCTTCACATCGGCGGCATTCTTTTCCAGCAGTCCCTCGTAGGCATCCCCCTTGATATCGACACCGAGGCTCGTCCACTGTTCCTTGTCGATGAGGTCCACAATCAGGCGGCGGAGCTTGGCCGGGTCCTGAATCTTATTCTGAGCCTTGCGAAAGATCAGCCCGAGCATTCCCGGACGCTTCCCCAGCTCCTCCAGGGTGTGCCGGTAGTGAGTCTCCAGATCATCACCATCGAGCTTAATCAGAACATCCCAGCCGAAGCCCTTGGGGATCGGCGAGGGCTTGTTGAAAGGTGCACGGGATTGCTCATCCGCCATCTTGAGGAAGAGCAGAAAGGTCAACTGCTCCAGATAATCCCCATACGAGAGACCATCATCCCGGAGGATATTGCAGTAATTCCAGAGTTTTTGGACGAGTGCGGGTGCGGTCATTGAATTCTCTCTCTATCCTCCTCTTCAATTACCGGACTCGCGAGAACGGCTGCACGAATACGATTCATTAATTCCATCGGCAGATCAGGGTGATAATTGAGGGATTTTTGATGCACAAGATCAGCCATTTCACCAAGGCTGCGCCTGAATATCACATTTCCGTCAATGGCCGTCTGACGAGTAAGCGGTGAATAATCAGATGGGCCAAATTCGACGATAGTGTCAGGCCGCTCTCGATTGCGAATCCTCATCTTATCAATTTGCGAAGTGAATACTGTGAGAAGCAGCAATTCCTCTCCAAGTGGATCTCGGTTGAGAACAACAAAGAAATGAGGCTCCGTGGAAGTGAGTTCGCGAGCTTCAAAATAAAATACACTCCCAGATCGAAGTCCTAGCTTAAGCTCAAGCGGCAGCTTCTCAGGGGACATGAGAGCGCCTTAACCTAGAATGCGTTCTGCGGCAAATCGCTCTTTAATACCCTGTGCGAGGGCTTCGCGTTCTTCTGGAGAAAGCGGATGACATGGGTCTGTTCCAGGCTCGGGATCATCTAAAAAATCCCGGTAGCTCATGGGAATTCGTGTTTCCCTCTTACCCTCCAGCGCTGGCTCGTGTCTCTTCCAATCAGGATAGCGATGAGTATGTTCGGCAAGAGCAAAGTGATCCATTTGACCAAACTCTCCCCATGCCCATTGCAGAGCAATCCGGTCGGATTCAGAAAGTGATTTTTCTTCCACTTCGGCTATGGAGCGGAAGCTGTAGCGATCCACGGGGGCTAGAAATTGGGCACCATAGGCTCTTTCATCATCACTCAGAAAATCTCCCATCTCGGCCAGATCTTTTGCACTGGAAGCGACGGGGCCAAATTGCATGGCAAGATATTCATCACCAGTAATCGGGCGTCCGAAACGGCGCAAGTGATAGCGATCGGCAAAATAGACCAGCTTCAGAGCCTTGAGCTTGTTGATCTCACCTCCACCCTGTCGGGCAAAGAAGTTCAAGACTTGGGTCGTCTTACGATGGGAAAAGGGGAAAGACATTAATTTATTCCAGCAACTCACAATACCACACAGGTCAAGAGGAAGAAGGCTTTATCAGGGGATAAAGCCCCATACGAGAGACCATCATCGCGGAGAATATTACAGTAATTCCAGAGCTTCTGGACAAGAGCGGGCGCGGTCATTTTGATATTTTTTTACCCTTAGCACCGCTTCTAGAGGAAGCATTCACGGTCACTCTGGACAAAAAATTTTTCTCGTAGGAATTCGTGCGCCGGAATTTAAGAAGACGCTCGGCATTGTGTCCGACCATATGTGAAAAGTTAAAGCGTCCCGAGATAAACTCTCTCCATTCCGGATCGCTCATCGCACGGACAAAGGGATTCGCCAAAGCATTTCTGATTATAGGCTCTAATTGATCCTCTTCCGCCCCTCCACCGGTATATTCATCATGGAAAAAATGGGATTCACTACGGTGTTGAAGATGTTCAGTCAGCCAATCGAAAGAACGAATTGAAATACCTAGCGTTTCTGAAAGTTGATTTCGTTTATCCAACCACGAATGACTGTTTTTACGGGTTCCAATAATGATGCAGTATTGAAAGAGGGGCTTGCATTCAACGAGGTGCAAAAATGATGGGAATAGCTTCCGTGCCTCTATTCGATGTTCCTCAATCCATCGCTTCCAGTCGAGAATTTGATGAATTGCCCGCGTGAGCCGCGCAGAAGCTATCCCATCTTTCGTAAATGGAATGTCCCAAGGCCTCTCGATCTCAATGAGTTGATAAGCAAGCCCATAGCTTCCCTCATCACGGACAATCACAAAATCAGTCACCAATTCCGCACCAAGTCGAATTTTGGAAAGCACTTGAATTGAACTCCATTTCATCGGGAAAAAGACATGGGCATTCCTGGCAATAAAATCGTGATAATAGCGCTCTTGCAGCTTATCTGAACGCAACAGCTCATTCCATTTTGAGCGGATGCTCTTCATCTGCGGACAACCCGGTCCGCCAAATTGATCCCAAGGAACCCCAACTCGGTTTTTTTCTCGCCGGATTAGCATTTGAGTCGTGATGTCTTGAAGATCTATGCGGTATTCAGGCGGACACCGATAAAAATGGAGAGACCATCAGCCGGAAGGATATTGCAGTAATTCCAGTGCTTCGGGACGAGGGCGGCGGGGTTGCTCATATCAAGAATGTCTTTTGAATCAATGAGCTGTAAGCCCAACGAATTGCAGTACTGCCGATTCACAGACTGGCAACAATAGCTCTAAACAGGCTGGACCGTCCGGATACGCATCAAAAATCTGCGAAGACATCCCCGCATGCACTATGGCGCATCGAATTTTGTAGCAAATCAAAACTCCCTTTTGTTCTTTTCCTTTGATCAACTTGATTTGTCCCGATTGGTGGATCGAGTGTTCCAGCGCCGCTGCGAATCGATTTCCGTTTACCTTAGCTTTATCGAATTCATCGACGAGCATTGCGAAGTGATTATCGAGCCCAGCATTCTTAACCAAAGCGAGGAATTGGTTCAGCTCGCTGTCGAGCGAAGTAGTCGCGACTGCAAGGGATTCCTTTGGTGACGCGAAGAATGTCGATTTCAATGTCTCAAAGACTTCTGACAAGTAGCCATGCTCGAAAATCCGGTAAAGGGACAAATAACGCCATTTCGTTTTCACCTCGGAAGCAGCTTCTACAAACAATTCTTGGAAGCGGAAACCAGGCAATTGGTCTAACTGGATCCGTGAGGTTGATTTGATCTGAATCTGGGTCTTTGTGACCCATACTGGTGGAGACACACATCCATCCAATAAAGGACACACTTCAGCCCACTCATTGAAAAGCCGAACAGGAAAAGCAGTTGCTGAAAAGCCAGCTTTAACAGAACGCACAACCTTCTGAGGTGCAATGTTGCTGCCATTAAGAAGAGTCTGGTCGTAGAACCATGCACAAACCAAGATCTGCGAAGCTGCAGTTGGGGGAGGGCCACCACCATTAGCCGGAGTACATACGCCAGCGCATTCCACCGTGCCATCCAACGTAATCTCCAGGTATTTCCAAGAGAGCGGAACACGCTTCGCTGGGACAATTGAAAACAGAGTGGTGCCAGACGTGGCATTGGTTGCAGCTGATGCAAATTCAACCCCGGATAAGCCGAAGGTCTCTTGTGCAAAATGGCCTGCTCCCTCATGCACTGCCAAGTCCCCCTCGGTAATTGGGGAGACTACGCCGAGAGCCATCTGAACATGAGGAGGAAGTTCCATAGCAAGTGCAGTTTAGGATTGAGCCCCAAACGCCCAGCACTCCTCCATTGTCTTGGAACCATCAGCCAAGAAATACTCCTGAAAAGCACGGTAGACCATATCACGGGTGAACTGCCCGACATTGACCTTTCGGACATCTTCCCCCTGCCTCAAATCGTTGAATCGTTGGACAGCCAAAACCTCGGTGTTGCCACCGGTAACTGCTGCCTTAAGTGTGTTGAGACTCCGCTTCATTCGGTCGCGCAATTTGTCGTTCCTTTGGGCGGCCCCAACTGCAGCGGAAAGTCCGAGAAGGACAGTTTCATTTCCGAAGAACTGTGATTCTGTTGCCCATATCGCATTATCCATTTCAACCATCCATCCAATAAGAGACTTGAAGTCGTCATCAGCATTCGCCCCGGACAGCGAAGTTCCGAGTGTTTCGATGGCTGATTCCGCAAGCAATTGTTCCATGACTGTATTTCTCACATCAATGCTTGGTGTCCCTTGAAGCCAGGCTTGGAACGACTGAGAAAGTTTAGCTAAAGTAAATTGGCCTGCACGGACGCGGCGTTGGGCACTAAGGGACATGAGAATTTCCAGCCCGGGGATTGGCCGGAGGTCTTCAGCAAGTTTCATGCTGAGAATTTCGACCTGATGCTTTATCGACATTGGCTTTTGCCCAGCGTTTAGGAGAAGCATGCGGTAGGCAACTGCGCTGAACGGAATGTTTAGCCAAATTTCAATCCGAAGGGGTCTATCCAAAAATTTGGTCTTTTCTTCGACGAGATTTGCCAAATCATCTCGCGTTTGGCGTAGGGCGTTCGTTCGCTGGAGACCGTCGATAATGTAGGTATCAGGTGGTCTCGGAAGATTCATCTTGGCCTCTAACTCCGTAATAATTTCTTCGCGAAGCACGGGGTCGTTTAACGCTGTTTTGCTTAAGGCTGCGGGGAACGGAATTCCTGAAACGGCCAGAACGAGCGGCGGCAAGATACAGCCTCTGCGCAAATCAGCGCGAAGCGTTTGATAAGCCTTTGAATCTTTGATTATACCGCGTTGGATGTTGAGGTTCGCCTCAGCGCCAGCAGTCGCAGCCAAATACCACTCATAGCTGCAGGTTATTGTGACGCAGTATCCGTTGATGCGCTCGTCAAGTGTGAGATCGATAATTTTCATTTTATGTTTTTAGTCAGTTTTCCGGTGTAGGCATTTTGAAGGATGGACTGGCGGAGGCGGGTGGCGCGTTGGAGGTTGGATTTGAGGACGGATTCGAGTTCGTCGATCACGCTGAGACGGCGTTCGACTTCTTCGACGATTCGCTTTTGTTCGGCAATGGGAGGAAGAGGGATTGGCGTCGGCCTGACATCCCCAATATTTACACCTTTTACCGCAACGCCTCGCGCCACGTGTTTGAAATGATTCTGGCAGTCGGGATTGCGTAGGTAGGTAGCGACATAGCGGTGACTAACCAAATCTGTAACATCCAAGCGAGCCGTATCTTGAGTGATGTTTCCGCCATCAAGCTCCATCGGAACTTCCGCGACCCTGCCATATGTGCCGCGAATGGAGAGCAACAAATCGCCAGTACTCAAAGACGACCTGGCATACTTTGCGGCGATCTCCGGCGTGGTCCGATGAAGGCCTGCTAAGTCGACCTTATCGCCTTTCATATCTTTGACTTTCACGAACAACACGCCAGTCTCGACGTTTTCTTTTGGCATCAGGATGCCGTAGCAGATTGGGCGAGTTGCACTGGTCAATTGCTCTAAGCTGGCGATAGTCCAACCTTGCAGGAATGGCTGAAGATTAGCGGTGCCAGGAGCAACAGGCTCTTTGTATTTTCCACGGCCAGACCAGTTCTTCCGGCGTTCGGTGAGGATGCGCTGGAGGAGTTGTTCCCCGGTTTCGTAACTGCGGCCTTCGGCCTTCGCCAACTCGGCCTCCGTTGGAACCAGCTTTCCCTCGCAGGCGGCTTTGAGGACGGCGGCGCGGTAGCGTTTGAGATTTGCCTGAACGCGCTTCAGCGCGGTCACTCCGGCTTCGAGTCGGGTAAACTGTTTCTCTATCTCTGCAACGATTTGACGCTGTTCGTCGAGGGGAGGGAGGAGAATCTCTGTATCCTTGATTTTCTTCAGAATGATTCGTCGGATTGCCGTGCCAGTCATCTCACCAAGCAACCGCTTTGATCCAATTGGCGACTCGATGTAATAACGAAGGAAGCGTGTT
>Ga0302199_1000924_pt1 | contig 15163 bp, 7 predicted proteins | sample II_Bog_N2_3_FD_194588 | JGI IMG/M metagenome (GOLD analysis project Ga0302199, IMG submission 194588) | Peat permafrost microbial communities from Stordalen Mire near Abisko, Sweden - II_Bog_N2_3 | ecosystem: Environmental > Terrestrial > Soil > Wetlands > Peat | place: Sweden: Abisko, Stordalen... | reverse complement strand
CACGCGGAACTCGCTGATCGCGTCCGGCGAGGGTTGAATGGCCTGGTTGGAAAAGCTCTGGTTCGATGTGCCGTAAGCGTTGTTGTCCAGGCCGTCGAGCAGGAAGTTGTTCTGCTCGCTGCGGTTGCCGTTCACGTTGTAGGACGCGTCGCGGCTGGTCACGGTCTGATTTTCCAGAGTGTTGGCGCGGACACCGGGTGTCAGCATAGCCAGATCGGCGTACGCGCGCCCGTTCAGCGGAAGATTTGCGACCTCCCGCTGGGAGATGAGCTGTCCGCGTTCGCTGTCTTCTGTGTTGAGCAGTGCGGCTGCGCCGGTCACAGTAATCGATTCGCTTACTGCGCCGACTTTCAGGGTCACGTCCACCCGTTGGCGCGCGTTCACTTCGACGGAGAATGTCTCAGTAACAGTCTCGCTGAACCCCGCAGCGGTGCTACTCACTTTGTATTGGCCGATGCGAACGCTGGTAAACTCGTACTGCCCTTGTGCGTCCGCCGTTACTGTAGTCGACACGCCTGTTGCAATGTTGGTGAGGGTGACTTTGGCGTTTTGGACCGCTCCCCCCACGCCGTCATGAACATATCCGAGGACCGATGCCGTCTCGTATTGCGCAAAGGCAGGAATACAGAGGAGCAGAAATAAGCCAAGAACGAGCGAGAAGCGTTTTACCGGGAGCCACCATGGGTCTTGCAGAATTTTGGGGCACTGGCCGAAGTGTCGTGGTTGGTTCGACGTGATCATCAGTTCTCCTTGAGATAGGAGTTTGACCTATCTGGGAAGAACCTACAGACGGTCCTCTCTGCGGTCAAGGTGTTTCCCCGGTGGAGGGGAACGATCATGTCGAACTCCAACAGTGGAATCGGCGGTTTTGAGCTCTTCTTAACGATCAGCAAGCCGGGTGCGATACGATTATTTGCGAGCCAACTGGGGCTCGATGGATCATCAACCGACGGGCTTGAAGGAATCTGGCGAGCTGAACACGCGATTCGAAACGGCTTAGGCCGAGGACTGAAAGGATGCTTCGGGAAGTAGGGCATGGCCGTGAGGAGTCGCGTCTCCAGGCGCCCTTTTCGAACAAGATTCTCCCTGGCCCGATCATTTAGCACAAAGATCCAGACATTGGCAGCCCTTTACCCCTACGATTTACACAGTTGAAAGTTCCTGATTCTTGCTGTTTTCTGGCGTGTCGCATCGCTTTGCGATGGCGCTGTGACTTTCAAGACGGAGAAGAGGCTCCATGAAAGCTTAGAGGGCGCCACGCCAATTCTGAGTAAGGGAGCCGCGAAAGCAATGCTCGATCTTGTTCCACCCGCTGGTTCCCGGCGGACGATGGCATTCCCGAACAAGAGTGTCCTTAAACAGGGCGAAGCTCTGGAGAGCAGCGATCAAAGTTAGTCTCTCGCTTTCTTTTCCACAGATTGCAGGGCCGGAGACCCACAAATCTCTCCGGCCCCGGTTAAGATCAAGGGTTCGTCAGGGTATCAGGGTCAAAATCCACTGTTGATCGACGGAACCGGAGCTTGAATTAAGTTGTGGATTTGATGATTGCGTGTTGGTTCCGCCGTCCAGCACCAGTCCGCTCTGGACGCTGGTGATGCTATCTCCAGATCCAGAAGTCTGAAATGTCCATTGTTGATCGGCAGTGCCATTACTCGTCCACATTTGCGGATTCGTTCCCGCCTTATTGGTTCCGCCGTCGAGAGCGAGCCCGCTCTGCACGCTGGTGATGCTGGTTCCACTCCCCGACGGTTGCAGAAGCCACTGCTGGTCGGGGGAGCCGTTGAGAGGCCACATTTGCACTAGCTTGCCCGAAGTGTTGACTCCGCCGTCCAAGGCGAGTCCACTTTGCACGCTGGTGATTTCAAATATGCCGGCAATGCCTTCGTTGGATACATTCCAGTTCTGGGCTAGTGGTCCGTATGGGCCGCCCGATTGCGTGTATTTGCTGCTCAGGAGCCCTACTAGATTTCCCGCCGAAGCTAGAGTATGGAGCTCAGAGGGAGCGCCGCTTGGAAGCGCCGACGGCGGATCCTCGATAGCATTGGTGTACGTCGGTCCCCATGGGCCCATGAAACTCAGCCATTGGGCCGCAGACGAGTTGTTATCCAGCAGGACCAATTGGCTTGTGCTCTGCCAAGGCTTCCACTGCACGCCGTTGGAATAGAAAGGGCTGGGATTGCTATACGGCGCAAAAGTTGTTCCATCGCCGTTGGTCGTCACGTCGCTTACCTTCAACCAGCTCACCGGAAGAACACCGGGGGAGTTGAGAATCACGGTATTGATATTGTTGCCGGAGGTAGGGTAGTTCGCATGGCTGTCCCAGGCGGAATAGACGACCGGATGCGTGCCATCCAGTGCAGGATTGGTCACAAACTGCTCGTCTCCGTGCTGACTGTAGAAGACACCGATCAGCTTTGATGTATCTTCAGTGATGCGAACGGTGACATGCTCCCAGTCGCCGTAGTGCAAGGCGAATTGGCTCCAGTCAAAGTAATAGGGCTTCGTCTTCAGGCCGACGAGTATCCCTGCCTGAAATCCCTGGAATCCGTTCCAGGTGTAGAATATGTAATACTTCAGGTCGATGTAGGTCCCATAGTCGATGGTCTTGACGTAAACCGGGGAGTTGGATTCGGCGGTGTTGTTTCCGATAGAAACGATCGCGTCTCCACTCTGGAAGTCGTTGGAGGCGGTGGGAAATACGCCGTTCGACGGGGTAAGGTAATTGCTGGCCGACGTGTTAGCTGCCAGTGCGGCGTACGTGACCGGGTTGTCGAGGACGATTCCGCCCGAACTCATCAGCTTGGATTGAGCAAAGAAACTGTCCACCGAGGACGGCATATTCTTCTCGTATGCGTTCAGGTAGATGGTGGGAGCATATTCCTGAACCACACTGAGGCTAACGGCTTGAGCTTGGCCATGGAGCGCGGCCATAAGGAACCCGGCAGCGGCAACGGCCCGAGTGAGTAAACGCGACATTTTTTGCATAAGCTCTCCTCGTACTGCAAAGTTCGAGTGCTCCGGCAGCGTTGCAGCTGGATGGTGCCGACGCACTGGTTTACGGATTTGTTATTGCGGATTCATTTGCGGTTTGATGAAGACGAGACGGCTCATTAGTGTGCCGGGGACGCTGTTGCGCGTCCCTGCCACGGTTGAGTTTGGGTTAGTACAGCAGTTTAAGGGCGAATTGGAGTTGCCTTGGCGGGAAATAGCTACTACCAGAAATTGTTCCGAAGCCGCCGTCGGTTCTGGTCTGATCGGGAGCTTGGTAGTTTACCTGATTGAGGACGTTGAATGCCTCGCCACGGAAGTCGATCTTGGTCTCTTTCCAGCCCAGACCGAATGCCTTATGCAGGCCGATGTCCAGTTGGGAAAACGCAGGCGCGCGCGCCGCATTGCGGGGGGCATTTCCGATTGGTTTACTCGGATCTGTCGGCAAAGTTACAGTGGTCGTGCTCAGATACCCGGTCAAATTAGTTGGGTTCTTTACCCACTGCGATCTCGGGGCAACCGGATTGCCGCTCAAATTGGGGCGCTGCGAAAACAGCGTTCCGGATGAGGCCGCGCCTGCCGTCAAAGCAAAGGCGTACGAGGGGTAGTTAGTTCCAGCAGCACATGTCGGGCAACTTGGCGCATAACCTCCCGCAGAGTAGGTCAGGTTGATGGGGAGACCGCTGGTTGCCGTATGAATGGCGGTGAACTGCCAGTTTCCCAAAGCGCCATTGACGAGTGTGTTTGAGGCGCCCCCAAAGCGGCGTCCTTTCCCGAAAGGCAGATCGTACAAAACGGTTGTGGTGTCGGCCAGCGGTTGGTCATAACCGGACCGGCCGCGATCCATATTGGGATTCTTGAAGTTCACGAAGTTTGTGTCGCCGTTGTTGTTTTCCAGCGTGCCCGACGCATTGTCGATGCCATGTGAATATGTGAAGGAGTTGAGCAGGTAGAGGCCGGAGGCATAGCGGTGCTCCAGCTTGGTTTGCAAAGCATGATAAATGCCGTCGCCCCCGCCGAAGGTGGCTTCAATGCCCGCGAAGTTCTGGATCGGACGCCGCGCCTGTACCGTCGTGCACTGAGTTGGGTCGGCTGTGCAGGCTGTGGTATTCGATGCGGCTTCGTTGTAATCCGCCAGCACCGGTATATGCTTTGACGAAACGCCCACATAGGCGATATCGAGAACGGTGTTTTGGCTAAACTTCTGCTGCACGGTCAGGTGCCATGCTTCGGCATAGCCGGTGGGGTCGTTCTTTGGCTCGTAGTGCGGCTGCGCCATCAAGGGATTGTAGTTCTCGGCGGTGGTAAAGCCGCTCACGTAACCATTCATAGTGGTGTTGAAGCAGGTCGCCGGATTAAAGATGGTGCTGCCGGTGTTGGTTGGACATAAGGGCTGACCATTAACTGCCGTGGGCGCGACCTGATTTACTTGCGCGTCGAAGGTGAAGGGAGGATTGTAGACCAGGAGATTCTCGCCGCCCTCGCGGACGAAGTGGAAGTAGCTCATGCCGTAGCCGCCCCGGACCACCGTGTTTGGGAACGCCTGATAGGCAAAGCCGATGCGCGGCGCCCAGTTATTTTTCTGCATGTTCACGAGGGCGCGATTGGAGATGGAGCCCGACGAGGCGGTAACCAACTGTTTTGTCGTGGGAGAGGTTGCGGGATCGAAGTTGGCCAACTCGTTATTCGATTCCCATTCCGGCGTGCCCAATTCGTAGCGCACACCGATGTTCGCCGTGAGCTTACGGCTTACGCGCCAGTCGTCTTGTGCATACGCCTGGTGCAGCCGCTGGTTGATGTTGGCGATGTGCGTGTTGTTGAGCTCATAGTGGCTGCGCGCGCCGAAGAAGAAATCGGTAAGGCCGTACGCTTGGTTGGCCAAGGTAGTGTTGGCGCCGCCTGCCGGCTTGCTGAAGGTGCCCGAATAGACGTCGTTTCCGTATTTTGGATGGAAGTCGTCGTCAGCCACGATGATGTACTGATACTCATAGCCGAACTTAAGGCTGTGCGTGCCACGCAGCCAGGTGTAGTTCACCTTCGGATTGACAACATACGGGTTCTGCATATTCGGACTTGTCGTCTGGCGTCCGAAGTTGGTGAAGTTGTTGACGGCCTGGGTGTTGAGCGGACCCACCACGCGAGGATCGGTGGGAATATTGGGAATGCCGACCTGCGCGAGCATGCTGGGTTGGCCGATGAATGGAGGAGTCTTCTCGCCGTACATCCATGTGAAGGCGATGCGCGCATCAATCAGGGTGTTATTGGTGCGAGCGTAGGTCAAGCCGGAGGCGACTTGCTGGTCGTAAATGGTTACGACGGAATTGGAATTGCCGCCGTCGACGCCGGGGATGACCGGCGGATCGAAGATATCCACGTTGCGGACGCTGAGGCGGGCGAATGTATTGAGCTTTGGAGTGAGATATGCGTCGTAGCGCACGTCGCCTTTGTCATCCTTCAAGGAGCCGCGCGGCAGAGCAACGTAGTTGTTTGTAGCCGAGGTCGTCACGTTGGGAAGTACCAGATTTGACAGCACCAGCGGCGCCAGAGTATTCGCCGGGATTGGCACCTGGGTATACCCAGTAGAAGTCACGGGGTAGATTACGCCGGTGAGGGGGTTCATCACAGGAACAGTAAAGAATCCCTGCCTCTGGTTGGCGTCCGGAATGGTCGCCGACGCCAGCGCTCGCGTGACTCTCCGCTCTCCCTCGTAGTCGATGAAGAAGAACTGCTTGGCATGCACGAACGGCAGTTTAATCGGGCCGCCGAACGTGGCGCCAAACTGATTCTGCTGATACGTCGGCTTCTGAGATTTTCCGGTCAGAGCATTCGGTGGCGCAACAAACGGCCCAATCGCGTTCAGTGACGTGTTGCGGACGAACTCCCACGCGCTGCCATGGAAATTGTCAGTTCCGCTCCGTGTCGCTGTGTTTACCACGGCTCCAATGACGCGGCCATATTCGGCGCTGTAGTTGTTCGTAACCACCTTGAATTCGCTCAGCGCATCGGGGGAGGGCTGAATCGTCTGGTTTGAAAAGCCCTGATTATCCGTTCCATACAGATTGTTGTCCAGACCATCAAGGATGAAGTTGTTCATTTCGCTGCGCTGTCCGTTCGCATTGAAGGACGAGTCGCGATTGGACAGAGTCTGATTTTCCAGGTAGGACTTCCTGACGCCTGGAACCAGCAGAGCAAGGTCCGCGTAGGACCGGCCATTCAATGGAAGACCTGAAATCTCTTGCTGTTCGATGACCTCGCCGCGATCGCTTGAGTCGGTCTCAAGCACAGCCGCGGCGTCCGTGACGGTGACGCTTTCCGACGCGGCGCCGATTTCAAGCACGAGGTCCACGCGCTGACGGGCGCCGACCGTGACGGTAAAGCTTTCGGTGTGAGCGGTCTTGAAGCCAGCGAGTGAGGCACTCAGTGTGTAGTCGCCCGGTCTTACCGATCCGAACTCGAAGCTTCCCTGCTCATTTGACAGGAGAGTTTGTTGAACTCCGGTTGCCTTACTTGTGAGGACAACCGAGCCCTTGGGCAGTGCTGCCCCGTTGTGATCTCGCAATGTGCCAAGCACACTGGCAGAGTCGTATTGCGCAATGGCATGGATAGAAAAGAGGAGAAATAAGCCAAAAACGAGCGAGAAGTATTTTACCAGGAGCCACCGTGGGCCTGGCGGAGTTTGAAGGCACTGGCCGAAGTCTTGTGGTTGGTTGGACGTGATCATCAGTTCTCCTTGCGATAGGAGTTTGACCTATCTGGGGACGAACCTACAAGTTGCTCTCTTTGCGGTCAAGGTGTTTCCCCGGTGGAGGGGAGCGATCATGTCGAACTCCAACCGTGTAAATCGCCGGTTTTAATCTCTTCTTAACGATTGGCAAGCCGGGCGAGATACGACGATTTGCGAGCCGGTTCGGACTCGATGGATCATCGGCTGAGGGCATTGACGGGATCCGACGAGCAGATCACCCGATTTTCAAACGGCTTAGGCCTGGGGCTGAAAGGATGGCTTGGGCAGAGGACAGCATGGCCGTGAGGAGTCGCGCCTCCCAGCGCCCTTTTCGAGCAAGAATTCCCCTGGCCCGATCATTTCGCACAAAGATCTAGACATTGGCGGCCCTTTACACCTAGAATTTACACCGTTGAAAGTTCCAGACTCTTGTCGTTTTCTGGCGTGCCACATCGCCTTGTGTTGGCCCTGTTCACACGCTGTTTACCTGATTTGTTTATATTCACTCCAGGCATACTCTGCATTCGATTCGAGTACAATTGGAGCTCATTTCAGGATTCTCACAAGGAAGCCATGGGGGCTCGATTGCGGAGTGATTTTCAGGGCAAAGAAGAGGCTCCATAATGGCTTCAAGGCTCGTATCGGTTCAAAGCGAGGATATTCGAGAGCACACGGCTTCTGCCTTCTCAAGCGATCCGCGCTGGCAGCTTGTGCAGAGGATTATAGCCAGCAAGAGCTTTGCGAGATCGCAATTCTTGATCAGCTTCTTGCTTTATGTCTGTGATCGAGAACTGCGCGGTCGCGCCGACGAGATCACTGAGCACCAGATCGGCATCCAGGCATTTGGACGTCCCGTGTCCTACAGTCCGGGCGAGGACAATATTGTCCGTAACTACGCGCGCCTGCTGCGCAAGCGTCTTGAAGAATACTTTGAGACTGAGGGCACCAACGAAACTCTCCGTATCGATATTCCGCGCGGGGGCTATATCCCCGCTTTTTTACAGTCCGGATCCGAGCAGGAGCTTGCTGCGCCTCGCTTGCTAACTCATGATATATCTGCTACTTCCATCTTGGAACGGAGCGATGGTTCGCCGACGACGCCAGCGGCCCTCCCCGGAGGGGTATCGCGAACCTCGCTTCTCGTTTCCGCGTCGCTCATCGTCATGCTGGCACTCTCGGCTGCCTGGTTTGGAGTCCAATACCTCCACAAGCAGCGCCCCCCTCTTACGCACCAGCTATGGACGCAGATCTTCAGTCCTGATCGCGAAACCCTGATCATACCCGCCGACAGCGGTTTTGGAATTCTGCAGAACCTTACCCGGCATACAGTTCGCCTCAATGATTATGTCAACGGGAACTACCTTTCCAAGACCGACGCCATTGCTGGTATAGACAGCCGGAACTTGAACGATCTGAGTACCCAACGATACACCAGCGTTGTCGATCTTGACATCGCCACGAGGCTGGCCCGTGTGCCGGAACTTGTTTCTGAGCGCTTCAGAATTCGTTATGCGCGTGATCTGCGCATGGAGGATCTCAAGCATTCCAACGCAGTTCTTCTTGGTTCGCTGCACACCAACCCCTGGGTCGAAATCTTCCAGAAGAACATGAACTTCATATTGGAGTATCAACCTGATGTCGATGACTCAGTTGTGTTGAACCGGAATCCAATCACGGGCGAAAGCGCCGTATACAAGAACGAGTGGGCAGACGAGTCTCACCGGACTTACGCGGTGCTGGCTTTCATCCCAAGCCTGGACGGAACGGGGAACGTCATCGTTGTGGAAGGGCTCAATATGGCAGGTACTCAGGCTGCAGGGGACTTCCTCCTCAATGACCGGACGATCATCCCGATTTTGCAAAAAGCAAAGCGGGCTGACGGGACAATCAAACCATTTGAACTCCTGCTCGAGACCAGCAGCGTTGGCGCCAATGCACCGGAAGCCAAAGTTATTGCAGAACGATATGGTACGCCCGCACTGAAATAACCAGATTTGTCACCTTTCCGGTCGAGGCTTTTGCGACGATCCTCGACCGGAGCTTCAACTTTTGTCGCAGCAAAGCGGCGCCCCAATCGGATACTCAAATCCCTCGGTAGGGCTTGCTGTAGTGCGTGGACCATTCGACAAGACTCGCGTTCAGGAACCGCCATGTCACTGCCCGCGCATCTACCTCCACCAGCATGTAGGCGTTGGCGTCATAGCGCGTGGAGGCGATGGTGTAATGTTGCGGGCCAAAGGTGTGTGCGAAGTCGAGCCACTCGTGTGTATGGCCCGATATCACTGCCTGGATCGTGTCCTTATGCTTGACAAGGAGTGGATGAAGGCCATAGTCGGCGAACTCCGTCGCGGCACATTCAATGAGCGGAAAGTGAATGAAGACGAAGGTGGGCTTGTGTTGTTCAAGCTGGGCTTCGAACCAGTGCAGTTGCTCTTCTCCCAACGACCCTAGTCCCGGATTGAAGCCGGTCGAAGTGTGATCCTGCGAACTGCCGAGAAAATTATTCAAGTGAATAAATTTAAAATCTTTATAGTCCAGCGCCGAGTAAGGCTTGGCATTGAATTTCGCGGCAAACAGACGGTGGCTCATCTCACGCGGAATATTCCGCACGTCGTAATCGTGATTCCCAAAGCCGAGATGCACGGGCATTCTGAATCCGTCGGTGATGGTCTTCGCGCGATCAAGGCGCGTGAGGTTCTTGAAATAGAAATCGTAGTCAGGAGATGGGTAATTGTGAAAGTAGTCGCCAACAAGAAAAACATGCTCAATTGAAGGATTGAGGCTGTTGATGAGATCGCGGGCAGAAGTTAGTCTCGGCGTTGTTTGGTACAGAGTACTGGTGTCAATATCATTGCTTTCGTGGCCGTGGTAGAAATCATCAATAATGTGAGTGTCGGCAACCACGGCAAAATAGAATTTGCCGGGGGACGCCGATGCGCCGACCTGCTCGGACCACAGTTTGCGGGTCATCAGCCCGCCAAGCGAGGCGGTGCCGAGCGCCATGAATTTTCTACGATCGAGTTTGCAAGCATTGAACACGTTATTACCTCCAGAAGGCGGCCAAGCAGTAAGACTTTGGCTCAAACAATAAGGATTCGCAGCTCTGCTTTGACTGCGTATCCCTGACGGGACTTGGTTGAGGAAATCCTGGAATCTCACCATCCGCAATAACACAAGTATGAGATGCGCCTGTCGATATCGTCGAGCTATGACGAGGCTCTAAGTCCTCGAAAGCCGCTCCAGAAAGTATATCGCTCCAGATTCCTCGTCGCAGCCCAGAGGAGGTAAGATATCTCTTAATTTATTCTTTCTCTTCTTGTGGTCCGAAGGCTTGCCTTGGTCAATGGCGTGGTCCGCTCAACGAGCACGAGAGAGGAAAACAATACACAAACCGAACCTGCAGCATCGCGTCTTAGTGCAAAGATGTGACACGGCAGGTTGAGATGGCGGAGATAGAGATGGAGTACTTTTGTAATAGGCGGAAGTTTCTGGGCCAAGCGGCGGCGTCAGCCGCCTCGCTTGCGCTGGCACGACCGGGATTTGGTGCGCTGGTTGGCCGCCCGAAGGCATCCGCTCTGCGGGGGCGATTCATTACTCATGTATCCGTGGTGCGAGTGAACCAGATCGAGGTGACTCCTACTCGGTCAATCGGCGAGGATGAATCTCCCGACAACAGTCCCGCTCATATCCGCTCACGACGAGAAGCCTTTGCGCGCGGATGTCCGAACGGAAGAATGACCTGGGCCATCAGTTGGCTGGCGCTGATCGACAGCCGCCAGGAATACAAGGACGCGCGGCGACTGCTCGCTTCCTACCACGATAAATATGGTGACGAGATCACCTTCATTCCGGGTGGATATTTCGCGCCGATGTTCGACTCCCGCGTGCATATACAGGAAACGATCCACAAGGCACTGCAACTGATATCAGATATGGTGGGCGGAGGGTACCGTCCCGAGTGCCTGGTTGCAGGATTCATGGACGCGGAGAGCCAGAACTATCTGGCAACGGAAGAGGGTATTCATGTGTGCCAAGGGCAGATATGGAGCCAGCACGGAATCGACAACGGCGATGGCGACGGAGGCATTTGCTATCCCTATTACCCCAGCCGCGAACATTACCTGAAGCCGGCGCAGAGCACGGCGGATTTCATTGACTGCGTTTGCCTCGATGGCTGGACATGCGATTTTCTGGCGGCGCGGCGCGACGGTTTTCAGGGGGGATTCAACAGCCGCCTGGGAGTTGGTCCCATCGAGACGGTGGGAAACCTCGGGGTCGAAGCGGGCCGCAAAGAAATGATGGATACGACCGCAATGCACTTCGGCCGGGGCCACGCCCTGAATGGGTTTGGTTGGGTGACGGGAATCTGGGAGGTCTCGATCGGGCACGACAAAGACCTGACCTGGTGGCTGCAGTCCGTTCAGGAGCGCTGGCCAGATGTGCAGATACTTACAGAGGGAGCATTTGGCATGAAGTGGAGAAAGCAGACGCCTTCCAATGCGGCGCTTGACTACCGATTCGACGAAACAGGAACTGGTGCTCCCGGCTCAGAGAAGGATCTACGAATCCGGTGGTTCATGAACAAGGACTTCAGGCTGGCGCTGCTGAATGACTTGAAAACAGGCAGTCCGGCCCTGGTCACGGACTTCACACGGTACGATCTGCATGCGCAGGAGCCCCAGCAGTTGCAGCGCGAATGGAGCCTGATGAACGTGCTGAATCAGAAGGGCATACGACCTCAGGACGGACCCATTCGGCTCGGACAGTTGGCTCCCGAAGAGCAGCGGCGCATTTTTTCGCGCTATCCAGAGTTGAAAGAACTTATTTGAATGGAAGAGTGAGATGCTATACACAACGGAAATTGGAAGCACCGTCCGAATTCGGATTCACTTCGCGGAATTGCTGAAATTGGGAATTCTGGCCGCAGTCACCTCGCTTGCTGGCCAGGCTGCCGGACAGGTGGAGTTTGTCGATCCCACCATTGGCAATGTTGGTATTCTCCTCGAACCCACGCGCCCTGCCGTGTTTCTGCCCAACAGCATGGTGCGGATGTACCCAATTCGCGCGGATGCCCTGGATGATCGGATTACGTCCTTTCCGCTTACCATAAGTTCCCATCGCCAGGAGGAACTGTTCAGCATCATGCCCGGTTCGGGCGGCAGTTCTGCCTATGACCAGGAAAAGACTACGCCGTATTACTTTTCTACGCGGTTCGACGAGACGCTAATTCAAACAGAGTTTTCTGCAACCGAGCGCTGCGGCTACTTCCGCTTCACCTTCCCGGACGGCAAGGCCGCGGTTGTGATTGCCAATCGTATGCCCGGCGAACTCGAGACGCAAGGCGGCACTGCGATCAGCGGCGAAGAGCACTTCAAGAACATGAAGGCGTTTGTCTACGGCGAATTTAGTGCGCCTGTTGCGGTCAAAAGTGAAAAACTTGGCGAGAGGATTCGCGTTAACGTCTCACGAGAAAGCGAGCGGACCCTGGAGTTCCGCTACGGAATATCCTTCATCAGCGTGGAACAGGCCAAGCGCAATCTGCGCCATGAGATTCCAGCCTGGGGATTTGACAAGGTCAAAGAGGACGGAAAAGCACGTTGGAATCAGGTGCTCGGCCGCATCGCCGTAGAAGGCGGGTCCGAAGCGCAGCGCAAAGTTTTTTACACCGCTCTTTATCGTTGCTACGAAAGGATGATTAACATCACGGAAGATGGCCGCTACTACAGCGCCTTCGATCATCAAATCCATGAGGACCAGCGGCCTTTCTATGTTGATAACTGGCTTTGGGATACCTACCGCGCACTTGAGCCTCTACAGACCTTGCTCAATCCCGATATGGAAGCGGACAAGATTCAGTCTTATGTGCGCATGTATCAGCAGTCGGGCATTATGCCAACCTTAGCTCTGCTTTCGGGCCCTTATGCCTGCATGAACGGCAATCACGCAGCGCCCTGGTTTGCAGATGCCTGGTTCAAGGGCGTGCGGAACTTCGACTTGCAGACTGCTTATGAAGGTGTGCGCAAGCGCTCTCTTGAGGTCACACTTCTCCCCTGGCGCCTCAGCTCAAAAGGGCCCCTGGATGATTTCTACGCGGCTCACGGGTATATGCCAGCTTTGCGCCCCGGCGAGAGAGAGACAGAAGCGCTTGTTGATCCATTTGAGAAGCGGCAACCCGTACCGGTTACGCTGGAGAATAGCTTCGATGATTGGTCGATTGCCCAACTCGCCCGTGCCCTCAACAGGCCTCAGGATGAAAGACTCTTTCTTCAACGTGCGGCAAACTACAACAACCTCTTCCGCGCGGATAAGGGGATGATGTGGCCAAAGGACTCCGAAGTTCGATGGATTGAGCCGCTCGATCCGAAGTTCGATGGAGGAATGGGCGGACGCGACTATTACGACGAGAACAATGGGTACACCTATACCTGGGATGTAATGCATGACATTGGCGGGCTGATCGCGCTGATGGGCGGAACGGAAAAGGCGGCTGCGAATCTTGACCGGCTATTTCGGGAGCCTCTGGGTCGATCGAAGTATGAGTTCCAGGCCAGGTTTCCCGATTCCACTTCGATGGTTGGACAATTCTCGATGGGAAATGAACCGAGCCTTGCCATACCGTACATCTACAATCGGCTTGGAACTCCTTGGAAGACGCAAAAGCGTATCCGCATGCTTCTTGATTCCTTTTTCACCGATACGCTGCAAGGCATGCCGGGCGATGAGGACGGCGGCGGCATGAGCGCATTCGTCGTCTTTTCAATGATGGGGTTCTACCCTGTCACTCCGGGAATTCCGACCTACGACATCGGCAGTCCGGTCTTTGACAAAGTCACCATCCATCTCAGAAGCGGCAAGGACTTCGTCATGGTTGCTCATCACGCCTCCCATGACAACAAGTATGTGCAGAGCGTCCGCCTGAATGGAATGACTGCCGATCGGGTTTGGTTTCGACATGCGGACATTGTCAATGGAGGCACGCTCGAATTAACCATGGGCGACACACCGAACACCTCTCTTGGCACCACAAACGCCAGTCTTCCCCCCGCGTCTATCGATGTTCGACCAGAAGCCTACAGCAAATAGGGCGTGGCGCTGGGGCATGACGTCTCGCACAGCACGCATCGGGCGGCTACAGCACAAACCAACTGCCGCCAAAACAGTCACTAGACAGAAGAGGCCACTCCAGATAGGAGCGGCCTCTTGTTGTGCATAGCTGATTCAATTGGTTTCGGAGGGGAATTGAACCCCCACGGAGCCAAGGGCGGAGCAAAACCAGGCCAGTGTGGCGGAGTAAATGTATGGTCCGCCGCATTTCTGCAGGCGAAATTTGAGGTCGGCAGGTTGGCCTGCGCAAATGTATTCGGCTTCTGTTGGAGCGCTGTTAGCTCCGGGCCATGATGAAAAGCGCCGCACCCTGTTCCTCTCTGAGTACCCAGCCTCAGACGGCTGTTTTACTCCACAGGCTTCGAGAGTGCCGGAATCGACCGTTGTGCAACTCATTTCTGGCCAGCAGGCCTGGCAGATTTTAAGGAACCGGCAAAACTTAAGCTGGTCAACACCGGACGAAGAAATCGCATTTCCCCGGTCGAAAACTCCCCGATTTTTCAGCGGTGCAGCTTTACAGTTCCAGTCTGTTGATCGAAGATAAATCCGGTTGGTGAAGCGGAGGCGGGCAATGCAGGAGTGCAACCCGACCGAGGAATAGCCATCTGCGAACTCATCGAGGTGAGATACTCTGGTCTCGCGCGAGTGCTCTGCCGATAGATGGGCATCGCGATCGACGTTTTCCACCACGAAGCTTTCGTCATGTCAATACAAATTGAAAAAGACCCTATTCTGAGGCCGTTCCTGTGCATAGCGGATGCGGGTATTCTTGTCTAGATTGAACGATTGTTACCTGGGGAATCCGGTGGAGCGTGGCCGGCCTTCACGTATTCTTGCCGAGAACTGTGGATGCGCATCTGCCAGTTTCAATTCACTCAGCTCACTGACTACATTGGCCTGGAACTAGACCGACAGCAGATGCAGAAGGGAATATCTGTCTGACAGAATGTACTTAATCAGAGCTTCCGTAAAGTAAAAACTAGATTGGGGCCTATTCCGTTCAGGTTTGGCCTCCAAAGAGTCCACGCGGCTCAATGATTAGTCGCGAAGGTGTTGCCTATCTTGCCTTTGACCTGAGCTAGAGATCTTACTTGGCAATTGTGTTTGCCAGACACAACCCAGTCTGATGCCGTCAATTGAAATAAATAGCATTCGTGGCTGCGGATACGTTCTGGTGCTTTCGCACAAGTGTTCTTGAATCGGCACTTAAACGTCCTTTGCCTACTGAACCTCGCATAATATAGTGTCAATATTAGACATATAGCAGTAAGCTATAAGGCATGACACGCTCCAGTGCTCCGCGCCGAGACTTCGCCGCCATGCAAGCCCGCCGCCGCCGCGCCGCGC
>Ga0302199_1000902_pt1 | contig 15356 bp, 7 predicted proteins | sample II_Bog_N2_3_FD_194588 | JGI IMG/M metagenome (GOLD analysis project Ga0302199, IMG submission 194588) | Peat permafrost microbial communities from Stordalen Mire near Abisko, Sweden - II_Bog_N2_3 | ecosystem: Environmental > Terrestrial > Soil > Wetlands > Peat | place: Sweden: Abisko, Stordalen... | reverse complement strand
GAGTTTCCTGCTCGGCGCCGTGGATCCGATCAGCCTTCCCTTACAAAACGTAGCCACTATCTATAGCCGGATCAAGACAATTGCGCCTTTTGTTGAGGACAGCTTCAAGGTCACCCAGAAGCTGGTGGTCGACTTTGGGCTTCGCTGGGACTACCTTCCGCCGCTGCACGAGAAGTTCAACCACTTCACCTTCCTGAATCCGGCTGCTACGAATTCGGCTACAGGGACAGCTGGGGCGCTGGAGTTTGCCGGCAGTTACGGGGGATCGTCTGTCAGTTGCGGTTGCAAGACGCCGGCGAACACCTACTATAAGAACTTTGGACCGAGACTTGGTATCGACTATTCGATCGACGACAAGACCGTCTTTCGGGCTGCCATGGCTATCGTCTACTCGCAGGGCGGAGGCACGGGCGGTGGGCGTGTGAGCGGCAACGGAGGCTCGAATGGAGCTGGGCAGGCACTTGGTTTCAATACGACTGCGATCTCGAATAATGACGTGATAACGGGAGCTACTGCCGGACCATCCTTCTGGCTGAGCAGCAACAATGGGTACCTCGGAGCCAACGCGAATACTTCGCTGTTCGGTCCGGGTTATAGCTACCCTGCCGCTCCCGCGTTTGGCACGGCAAGCACGATTCTGGATTCGGGCAACTACATCAGCTCGACCGGGTCGTTTGTAACGGCTTCGTCCATGGGATATGAAGACCCGTATTTCGCCGGCCGCGCCCCTATGTACACCTTCTGGAATGCAGGGTTTGAGCGGACAATCACCAAGGACATGACGCTGCAAGTCAACTATGTTGGAGACGAATCGCATCATGCATTCGACGGCAACTCACAGAATGCCCGCGGCTATTGGAACAACCAGTTGAATCCTATTTACCTCGCAGCTTTAGGTTCTGTCACGGGAAAGAATGCCGGGGGATCGACCGTTCCCCTGCTGACTGCACCAGCGACGTCGGCAAACGTAGCCATTCTGAATACGGCGTTACCGGGCTCGTCAAATCCTGCATCCTTTATCGCTGCTGCGAACGCCTTCCCCACGCAAGCCGGAGTTTCGATCGCCCAGATGCTGACCGCATTTCCGCAGTACAGCACCGTTCAGGATGGATTGGGCGGAGCGTACACGGATAATTTCTCCTACAACGCGCTGCAGATCACGCTGAGCCAGCGCACCGCGCATGGATTGACCTTCAACGTTAACTACACCTACTCCAAAAACATCGGAGACGACGGGACCTTCCGCAGCGGTTACAACATTCCAGCCGGGGCGCTGGACGGCAACGGACAGAGCTGGCATCAGAACCGCATCGACCGCTCGTGGACGAGCGTTTCACTGCCGCAACTCCTCAACGCGTACGGCGTCTACAAGTTGCCGTTCGGCAGGGCGGGCCAGTTCGGCGGCAATTCATTTCTCGGACGTCAACTGTTGGGCGGATGGCAGCTATCGGGTGTTTATACCTATAGCTCAGGCGGCCCCATGACCGTCACCTGGAGCACCGGCGGCAACTGCGCCAATGCCGCGCCGAATGCGGGTCAGTGCCAGGTGTCGTACGCCCCGGGGTACACCGGTTCTCCCCGGATCAATGGAAGCTACGGCAGCGGGCCCAGCGGGTTCACCGCCTGCAATATCGGCATCGGGTCGGGATGCACCGCGCGGAACTACGTCGACACCAACGCGTTCAAGGCTCCGACGGATATTTCCACGGTTAGCGGCACTCATCAATACTTGATTGGCAACATTGCTCGTTCCGCGGCTTACGGCCTCAGGAATCCGGGCAATCAGAATCTGAACGCCGCCATCCATCGTTCGTTCAATCTGCCCGGGGAGAAAGCGGTCTTTGTCTTTGAGGCGGATTGCACAAACGTTTGGAACAAGGTGACCTTCGGCGGTCCCAATTCAGGTTGGGGGTCGACGACTACGTTCGGTCAGGTCACCAGCGCAAGCGGCAGTCCTCGGGACTGGCAGTTTGCCGGGCACATCACCTTCTAGCTCGCCGAGGTACTTCGCTCGGATGCTGGCGGCGTTTCTTGACGCAACAGCATCCGAGCTTCAATCTCCGGCGTGTAGTCCGTATCGAGAGAGTGAGCGATGGATTCAAAGGGAGATGAACAATTGGACGTAGACGCCATGCTCGAGGGATCGGCTATCCGCAGGAACCCGAATTATCTCGTTCCCTGTGTATTCAAGGCGGTTCAGATGATCGAGGCACTTCGCGAGGCGCGAGCGGGCATGCGCGTTGAGGATTTTCGGGTCAGGACCGGATATTCCCGAAGCACTATCTACCGCATCCTCCGCACCCTGAGCGCGTGCAAGTATGCGATTCGCGACCGCGGGGGATTCTATCGCCTGAACTATGAGGTGGTTGCTCCCGCAAACGGAAGCACCAGGACTGGAAGTGACGCTGGTCATTTCCGCAGACCTATGCAACAGGATGAACGGCAGCCTGGCTTCGAGAGGTGGGGGGTCCGATTCTGCGCCAACGGAGGAAGGACACAGAACCATCAGGCGTTATCAACCGCAGTCGATTAGAGGCGTCCTGGTAATCCTTAGGGCTTGACCGTGGAAATCGACACATTTCGTTAGTTCTCGGGAAGAATCTCGATGGCATTCACGACGGCATAGTTGACGACTGGCATGAACGATAGCTCGATCCTGCCTCCGGCGTTCGCTTGGATGTTGTCAAAAGTCTTAACGACAGGCGCGGAGCCATCTGCCGCCAGAATGTCAAAGTTCTTCATCAGCAACTCGCCATTGCAGGCTACATCGAAAATGCGGCTTCCTGGGCCGCCGGAACCCCCGTTCTCCTTGCCAAACCAGGGCTCGCGAAAATAAAGCCTGACCCGGTAACGAGCCATCGGGACTGCCGGAATGCTGTACCGAAAGCGACCGACACGGTCCGATTCATACAGCCCCAGGTTCCCTTGTCTGGCCGATTCAGGCGGGAGCCCGTGACGCCCCCCGCTGAAGTAGCGATCGGACGCCCAGAACTGGTTTGCGCTGTCGACGTAGGGCTTTGAGTTGACCACAATCCGCACGGGCAGCAGATTTGCCGAGGCCGCCGGAATAATCTCGACAGCATTAAGCAGAGAAACCTCGCTGGTCAAGTCGATGTGAATCGAGCCGTCATTCTCCGGAGCCACGCCGGTCACTACGGTTGACGTCGCGATGCCATTGCCGCCCGCATCGTCCACAACATCTACGCCAATGGCTGGTCCGGCATTGATGGACAGGGTCGCCAATCGGGTGGCTGCCGGAAGGTCGGAGGTCTCGGCAAAGTGGAAATGTAACTCGTACAGCTTTTGCGTCACCGGGAAAATGCAGTGGGCGATACCCCGCACTCCGCCGAGATAGAGAGGCGCGTCTTCCGTGCCCTCGATCTTCTGTGCCGGAACGCTGACGTTTGCTCCCCCCTGGCAGTAGTTGCCGGTGACCCAGGTCATTCCGGAGTGGTCCACATACGGTTGGCGATCTGTGCCCATCAGCGCCCGAATGGTGGCTTGCGGCTGAGGCAGTGGCATGGCGGCGGAGGCGGCAGAATCCCCGGGGTGCAATCTGCCGGCTTGCCGGTGGTGCAATCCCCATATCGTCGAGACGGCGACGATCATGGCGAGGGTTCCCATCACCCAAACCCGCTTTCCCGCTGGTGGCGCCTCGGGATGCCAGGGCGTGATCTGCGGTTGGGTTGCCAGCGCACGTTCGCCGTCGTGGTCTGCCGGCGTCGCTTCCTGCTGCGGTGCCAGAGCGCGCGGCGGCTGAACTGGTAGCGGTGCCACGACAAAGCTTGGGTCGTAGTGACCCGCAGGGACAACCAGCCGCATTGGCCGGTCCGCTCCCTCATTCTGGTAGACCTCGAGCAGGCGTTTGCGAAGCGAATGTACTGTGACGCGAACGATGGTGTCGGAGTTGGGATCAAAGTCAGGCCGCCGGCCGAGGGCCTCGGTCGCGATGGTGTACTCCTTAATCTGATGGGCCCGGCCCGCGAAGCGCTCTTCGCAGATGTATTTCAGCACCCGCGTCAGGTTGCCTGAGCGGCCAAGGACACCCGACGTAAGCAGCCAATCGAGTTCGCGTCGCTCGGCCTCGGTCCCGGTTTGCGCGGGGACAACGTACTCGGAAGTTCCAATAGCTCCCACGGAGGGCGATTCTATACCCCTACACCAACCGTCGACAATGCTGAAGTTTTGGAGTGTTTGACACGCGCGCGCGCCGCCCTCAAATCTTGATCTTCCTGTTGCCGGATGTCCCTAACCTCTTTATCCGGCAGTAGATCGGAAACTACTAACAAACGCTAACACGCCAAAAGTAACGATTCCCAACCTCAACATTTCTCAAGCGAAGAGACAGCAGGCAGCCGACGGGCGAAACGCCTAACTGACCGCTAACCTTCATTCACTACGAATTCACAAGACAGTACTGATAACCGTTGCTAGGGTGTGTGAGCGATGGAGGACCAGTTACGCCGGTGCGGAGCGGCCTGCAAGTTACGAGGCAAACGCATTGGGCCTGGTTTCCCCATCAAACGCTACAGAACTCAACCAGCGATGGAGAAGGCTATATATGACCAACCAAGTGAATACGACCAGCCGGAATAAGATTGCCCGCTACGCAGAACGTTTTTTCGCTCAATGCTCGTGGGTGCTGGCCGTGTTGTTGTTTGTTAGCTTCGCTTCGGTCTATGCGCAGCAGACTACCGGATCCATCGTCGGCACGGTGAAGGATCAAACCGGCGCGGTTATCAGCAAGGCGTCCGTGAGGGCGACCAACGTCGATACCGGGTACTCCCGGGTGGCGCCGACCAACGGTTACGGGGAGTACCGCATCGACTACCTTCCGGTGGGCAAGTATAACGTCGAGGTGTCGGCAGCCGGCTTTGAACGTTATGTGCAGCAGAATCTCTCCCTCAACGTGGACCAGACGCTGGCACTTGAAGTCGCAATGACCTTGGGCGTTCAGTCTCAGACGGTTACGGTCACGAGCGCTCCGCCGCAGGTGAATACATCTGACGCGGTATTGGGCAGGACCATCGAGCCAGACGAAATCACCAATCTGCCGCTGGTCAATCGCAACGTGTACGCCGAACTGTCGCTCACACCGGGCGTGATGGCGAATAGCATGAGCCCCACCACCAACCCCAGCGGCACTCCAAATATGACCGTTGGACTGCCGTCCGCGTCTGTCCAGGTGAACGGCTCGCTGGACTCCGGCAACGGGACCGTCGCATTTTATCTGGATGGCGGCAACAACATTACCGGTATGCGCAACTACGGAAACCCGGCTCCTAACCCCGCGGCACTTGAAGAGTTCCGCGTAGAGACCAACGCCTTCGCCGCGGAATATGGTCAATTCTCTGGCGCCGTGGTCACGGTGATCACCAAGTCGGGTAGCAACAAATTTCATGGCGAGTTGTTCGAGTTCAACCGCAACACTGACTTCAATGCCTTTAGTTGGATCCCGGCCAAGAACCCGGTTACCGGGGCACTGATGAAGAACCCCTACCACCGCAATAACTTTGGCGGAACCTTAGGCGGCCCCATCCTACACGACAAGGCCTTCTTCTTCTTCGAGTATGCCGGTCTGCGGCAGGTACAAGGAGCACCGGTCACAGGTGCCTACACGCCCACGGCTGCGGAGCGTACCGGCGACTTTACCGGGGACCCCTCCTTCGTTGTTTACAACCCGCAACCGCTCGGCACGACCGCGGCCGCCTGGCGGATCCCCGCGAACGAGGTGAATGGTGCCAACGCCGGCGCGGGTTGCCAGCCCGGACTGATTGGCCCGGCTACCCTTGGGCATTGCATTCCGACCGCCCTCCTCGATCCCACCGCTGCAAATTTCTTGAACGTAAAAAACACAATCGGCGTCTCCGTCCCGTTGCCTACCGGCGCAGCCCAGGCCAGCGGCGGCGCGCAATACATCGGCGAATACACCACTCCGACAGACTCAGACGAATACCTGGGAAAGTATGACGAGAACATCGGCAACGCGGACCATGTGACCGCGACCTACTTCTTTGTCAAGACCGCGTCAACTCCCAGTGGAGGCGGCAACATCAATTGGACCGGAAATCAGTCCGCTGCTGCCCAGACGAATGTTACGCTCGCCGACGTTCACACCTTCAGCGCCAGCGTGGCCAATCAGACCTGGCTCACCTTCACGAGGGCCATGGGCGGACGCGCTCTCATCCCTGTGACCGGCCCAGCCAACCAAACCCTTGCCAGCTTTCAAACCTCGAATACGACGAATCCCTTCGTAATCGATGGCCCGGCCGGACTGCCCTACATAAACCTCGGTTCTGGCGCTTTTCAAACCGGCAACCCGAACGCCGGCCCGGTTACGGGTTCCGACAACTATGAGTTGCGCGACGTGGTCAGCTTGACTAAGGGCAAACACAGCCTTTCCATCGGCGGTGAGTTCGCTCTCGACAAGACCATGTTCCTTGCCAATCTAAACAATTATGGTGACGTCAACTTCGCGACCTCCGCGCCCACCAGCACGGGGAACGTGTTTTCCGACTTTATCACCGGCCAGGACAGCTCATTTGAGCAGGACTCGCACTATGTCACGCATCTGAGCACGTGGCACATCGCGGCGTTTGCGCAGGACAACTACCGCATCACGCCCCGCTTCACGGCCAACCTCGGCCTTCGCTGGGATATCGATACGCCTCCCATCGATGCCCATAACAGGACGGCGTCGTTTGTTCCCGGCCAGCAATCCACCGTCACTCCGGGTGCTCCGTTGGGCCAGGTGTTCGTTGGGGACAACGGAATCGGTCGCGGCATCATCTCCACGCAATTCACCCACATTTCGCCTCGTGTCGGTTTTGCATGGGACCCGATTGGCGACGGCAAGACTTCGGTTCGCGCCGCAGCCGGCATCTTCTACGGTCTTCCCAGCGGCAATGAGTGGAACCAGCCCGGCAACGCCATGCCGTTCTCCATTCGCAACAACTTTGGCAACACTCCATCCCTCACAAATCTGTACGGCGGCCCCGCTTACAACTTCCCCACCACCGCTTCCGGCGGAGGGATCTTCCCGTACACCTATTCGCCGTCCAATCCAAAATTCTACCCGAGCCAAAGCATTGAAGCCATTGACCCGAATATCAAGTATTCGTCGGTCTACCAGTTCAACTTCAGTGTGCAGCGGCAATTGCCTTACAACGTAACCGTGTCGGCAGCGTATGTCGGTACCCTTGGCCGTCACCTGCAAACCTTCGTCGACTCAAACTACGCGCCTTACTCAACCGTCAACTACCTCGGCGCCACCATCACCCCTTCCACTTCGGGGGCCAGCACCGACGTCCGTCGTCAATACGACGCCGGCCCTGCCGGTGCGACCGGCACTCTGACTGGGATTACTGAGCTGATCTCAGACCAAACCTCGAACTATAACGGGCTTCAAGTCTCGGGGACCAAGCAAATGTCACGCGGCTTCTCAGTCAGCGGTTTCTATGTCTGGAGCCGCGCACTGGAACACTCAAACCCGGTGGAGAATGGATTGATGAGCGCGCAGGATTTCGGCGTGCTTGGCAAGCCCTTTACCGCGTTCAACAACAAATACGGCGCCCTTGGCGGCGGCCTCGACGAAGAATATGGCCCTATGGATCAAAACCGGGACAGCAACGCTGCCATCTCCGGCATGTGGACCATCGACTACTTCCACGGATCGAACCAGATCGTGAAGGAATTGGTCAATGGCTGGCAGATCTCACCGGTCATCTATTTGATGAGCGGCACGCCGTTTACGGTGAACACGGGATCCAACAAGAACTTTGACAGTCAGGGCTCAAGCCGCCCTAACGTCAATCCTGGTGGGCCCAGCCCCAAGCTCGATCCACACCGCTGCCGTGTATGCGGTGCCACCGGCCAGAGCCCGACTAGCGTAGTGACGCAATGGTTCAACGGCATAAACTACCTCACGAACCCCACCGGAGCTTCGTACATGGCCAACGGACCTGGTGTAGTAGGCGGCATCGGCCCTGGCGGCGCCGATGGCAACGTGGGACGCGACACCCTGATCGGCCCCGGCCTCAAGGACATGGATGCGGCGCTCCTGCGCAACATTACATTCGAGCATGGAGTCGGATTCCAGTTCCGCGTCGAAGTAACCAACCTCATGAACTGGGTGAGTCTCAGCAACCCATCTTCAGGAAACATCTCGTCTACCTCTCAAGGCAATATCACCTCAGCAGCCGGCACCCAGCGCGTCATTCAGTTGGGCGGGCGGTTGACGTTCTAGCCCATCCTCAGGGGGCGGCGGCCTCATGCCGTCGCCCCAGGTCGCAGAAGTAAGGAAAGGGAACCCCGGTGAAGCATCTCCTCTGGAAAGGCCTGTTGATTCAGGTCGTCGCACTAGCCTTGTCTGCGAGTCCCGTTCTTTCACAATCGAAGACGACGGTGCTGGTCGATGTCGATCACCGGAAAGCGCTCAGCCTGAACGGAGACTGGCACTATATTGTCGACCCCTACGACGGCGGCCTCTATACCTTTCATCGGGAGATACGAAAGGACGGCTTCTTCCTCAACGGCATACCCGAGACCGGAAGCGCCGGCCTGATCGAATACGACTTCAGCAAGTCGCCGACGCTGAGAGTACCGGGGGACTGGAATACGCAGCATGAGTCACTCTTCTACTACGAAGGCCTGCTGTGGTATCAGCGCGACTTCACGTACGAGCCGATCGCGGGCCACAAGACATTCCTCCATGTCGGGGCGGCAAACTACAAGTCCATCGCCTGGGTAAATGGCCAGGAAGCGTGCAGTCACGAAGGCGGCTTTACCGCCTTTGACTGCGACGTCTCAGCCAGCATTCATCCGGGCAAGAACTTCGTCGTCATCGCCGTAGACAACACTCGCCTCGCCGATGGCGTGCCCACCCTCAACACCGATTGGTGGAACTACGGCGGCCTAACGCGCGACGTCTCTTTGATTGACGTCCCCGTAAAGTACATCGACGACTACGATCTGCATTTGAATCGCGACCGCACGGCCATCGAAGGCAGTGTGCATGTCGAAGACGCCGCGGCCGGTGAGGAAGTCACCGTCTCCATCCCGGAGTTGAACCGCAGCGTCACGGCCAAGCTCGGGCCGGACAGCCGCGCGGTCATCTCGCTGTCTGCCGCAGGCGTTGCTCTGTGGACGCCTGAGGAACCGAAGCTCTACAAGGTCCATCTTCAGGCCGCGGGCGACAGCCTCGACGACGAGATGGGATTCCGCACCATCGAAGTTCGCGGAACGGACATCCTTCTGAACGGTAAGCCGGTATTTCTTCGCGGAATCTCGATCCATGCGGAAGCTCCGATTCGCGGCGGCCGCGCCAACAACGACCAGGATGCAGCCACACTACTGGGCTGGGCCAAGGAACTGGGTTGCAACTATGTGCGCCTTGCGCATTATCCCCACGATCAGCGGATGACTCGCACCGCCGACCGGCTGGGGCTGATGGTGTGGTCTGAAATCCCCGTCTATTGGGCCGAACACTTCGGCGATCCTGCTGTGCTTGCGAAGGCCGAACAGCAACTAAGCGAGGAGATTCGCCGCGACCGGGACAAGGCTTCGGTCGTCCTTTGGTCCATCGCGAATGAGACGCCACTCACTCCAGAGCGGACAGCATTCCTCAAAACGCTCGCCGCGGACGTACGCACACTCGACCCCACCAGGCTTGTCACCGCAGCGCTGCTGGTCCGTTCCGAAGGGCACGACAAGTATGTTGACGATCCTCTCGGTGAAGCCCTCGACGTAATCGGCATGAATGAATACATCGGCTGGTACGAGCAGTTGCCGCAGGACGCGGACACCACCGTCTGGCACGTTGCCTATCAGAAACCCCTGATCGTCAGCGAGTTTGGTGGCGACGCAAAGGCCGGTCTGCATGGCCCAGCGACGGAACGTTGGACCGAAGAATACCAGGCCAGCATTTTCCAGCATCAACTTCCCATGCTCGCCAAGATCCCGCAGTTCCGCGGCTTGACTCCGTGGATTCTGATGGATTTTCGGTCGCCCATGCGGCAGCTTCCCGGCGTACAGGACGGGTTCAATCGGAAAGGTCTTATCTCGAACAGTGGCGAAAAGAAGGAAGCGTTTTTCGTGCTGCAAAAAACGTACAAAGACTGGGCCAAACATGGAATCGTGTCCAGCGTCCCCCTCCAATCGGCCGTGGCTGCAAAACCAACCGCAACCCCGTAATCGAAGAGTCATCGACAGGGATTGAGTGGCCGCCTGTGTCCACAGAATTGTGCGACGACTTCACAGCCGATGGCAACCGCTGCGCTATTGCTTGACGCCCTTGTCCGGATCCCAGCTTCCCTGGAGCTTGCGGATGTAGATGATTTGGCCGACGTGGTAGGCATTGTGCGCGCTGATGTGGGCGATGGTGTCGGCCCACGCTGCGAGCTGGGTGTCGTCGGCTGTGGCGACCAGATGCTCCATCTCGCTCAGGACCTGGTCGAGGTGCGCGGCCGTGGCGGGCCAGGTGGAGGCGTCGAAATCGTTGAAGGTTTCCTTGTTGTCGCCGGGCAGGGGCGCGCCTTTGACGCCTTTCATCTTGGCCAGCGACTCGGCGTTCCAGAACAGCAGATGGTTGGTGATCATGCCGACAGAGTGGTCGGCGGGTGCGGGATTCTCGGCGCCGCCTTCGGAGTGGGGTATCCAACGCGCCTGCTCCGGGGTCAAGCCGGCAACAGCAATGTTGACGGGGACAAACCACTCCTCCTCGGTGTGCGTAGACCGAAGCTGACTAAGCAGCACGGAGCGCAGAGTAGGGGTCGCCGGCACGGGCTTAGCAGTTTGGGCGGGGGTGAGTGCGGTGGTGGCCAGCAGTGTGGCAAGAAGAAGGGCGCGCATGGGAGAGATTGTAGACGTTTTTTGGCCGTGCATCGCGCTCCGGACGCTATATGGATAGCCAGCCTTGACCGCAGCTATATGTAGCCACCCAAAAAAATCGCCGCCTCACGATGCTCTGTACCGACAAAAATACTGGAAAGCGTCACAAGGGTGTCACACAGGGTCTTCTCCCTGTGTAATTGTGAGTGGGAAATAGCTAGGGGATAGTTTCCGCGAAAACGGTTCTAGAGCCAGTTGCATCACGGCTGCGGACAGGGGCGAATGGTTGTCCCAGCGACGGTGCGGCTGCTAATACCCGCGGAACATAGTCTCTGGTTTCCTGCGGCAGCATCCGCATATTGATCAGTTGATCGAAGTCCTGAGTGTGCGCCCTCACGATTGCCGAACCGACGTTGGCTTCTCCCGTGTTGTAGGCGGCTAGTGCGAGCCTCCAGTCGCCGAATTGCGCATACAGGTCGTGAAAGTAGCGTGCCGCAGCGTTGGTAGCCTTGAACAGATTGAGGCGATCATCCTGAATCTCATCCACACGCAATCCGTAATGGCGGGCGGTATCCGGCATCAGTTGCCAAAGGCCGCGAGCGCCTTTGGGGGAGAGCGCTGTGGAGCGTCCTCCACTCTCGACCAAGACGACTGCAACCAGGTCGGCGGGGACGCCATGACTTTTCAGGATGGGTTCGACGATCGGGCGCAACAGGCTAACACGCAACGCCGCAGCAGTCAGACCACTCTCAGCCCAAGGGGTTTTTCCTTGATCCTTCTGCTGCGCGATGCTGGCGATCGGGGCCTGGACGACGTTTGCCGTGCCAATCACAGCGGATGTACTCGGAGTTGTAGGGTTGAGAAGCGCGTCTGCAGCGCTGGTCAACGAAGCGTCGAATCCGGCGAACTGCTCGCCCGTGGCTGCAGGGACCAGTTGGGAGGATGAGCTCTCCTGGCTCCAGAGATTGGACGGACCGGCCCAGAGTATGGCTCCCATCATGCCAATCTGCCACAGGATTCTCGGGCGAGGAATCGCTGACTTAGACATGGACAGCCTCCGCAAGCAGGGCGGCTTCTCGCTTGAGCGCTGGTTTGACTTCCCAGTTCCACTTCCAGATCGCAAAGATAGGGGGATACACAATCAGCTCCATGAGGAATGACGTAATGATGCCACCCAACATGGGGGCCGCGATACGTTTCATGACATCCGCTCCAGAGCCCACCGACCACATGATGGGGAGCAGGCCAAAGAGCATGCAGGAGACGGTCATGACTTTGGGTCGAAGTCGCTTTACTGCTCCATTGACGATCGCTTCGCGCAGATCGTCCCAGCAATGGATTCCGCCTTTTTGCAAGGCGTCGTGGTAAGCCAGATCGAGGTAGAGCAGCATGAAGACGGCGGTCTCGGCATCGACACCAAGCAGTGCGATCAGGCCGACCCACACAGCAATGCTCATGTTGTAGTGGAGGAGGTACAGGAACCAGACCGCACCGATCGCCGAGAAAGGGACTGCGGACAGGATGATCATGGTCTTCACCGCCGAGCCGGTGTTAAAGTACAGCAACAGAAAAACGATGAAGAGGGTGATGGGAACAACCATCTTCAGGCGCTCGGCAACGCGCTGCATGAACTCGTATTGCCCACTCCATACCAACTCGTATCCAGCGGGCACGTGGACCGTTTTGGCAACGGCTTCTTTGGCATCGTGCACATAACTGCCGATGTCCCGCCCGGAGACATCCACATAAACATAGCCGCTCAGTCTTCCGTTTTCGTCGCGAATCATGCCCGGCCCGGTCTTCATGTGGATGTCCGCAATTTCGCCAAGAGGAATCTGAGCGCCGGAAGGCGTCGCCACCAGCACGCGTTCCAGCGCGCCTATATCGCTGCGGTAGTCACGCAGATAGCGGACGTTCACGGAATACCGTTCACGACCTTCGATTGTGGTCGACACCTGATCGCCACCAACCGCTGACATCAGAACATTCTCGGCGTCGTCGACGGTCAGGCCATAGCGGGCGAGTTCGTCACGTTTCAAATCAAAGTCAAGGAAGTACCCGCCGCTGGTGCGTTCCGCAAAGACGCTGGTGGTTCCAGGGACGTCTTTCAGCGCCTTCTCAATCTGTTCGCCGATTTGTTGAATCTGGGTTAAGTCGGAGCCGAGCACCTTGATGCCGAGGGGCGTGCGAATTCCGGTAGTCAGCATGTCAGTGCGAGCCTTGATGGGCATCGTCCAGGCATTCGAGATGCCCGGGATCTGCAGAGCTTCATTCAAGCCGCCCGGACTATAAATCAATTCCTGCGTCGACATGTGATCGGGCCAGAACCGTCGCAGAATGGATTGAACTCGGGTTGGGGCTGACTTTGAGTACCAGCGATTTACCTTGGGCCATTCCTCCTGTGGCTTGAGCACAATGGTCGTTTCCATCATCGAAAACGGGGCGGGATCGGTCGATGTGTCTGCGCGGCCAGCCTTCCCGAAGACGCGCTCGACTTCCGGGAATCCCGCGATGATCTTGTCCTGCTCTTGCAATGCGCGTGTGGCTTCCGCAACCGAGATGCCCGGTAGCGTCGACGGCATATAGAGCAGCGTACCTTCATCCAGCGGAGGCATGAACTCCGATCCAAGTTTGAAGTAAACGGGAATACTCAGCGCCATGACCAGCAACGCACAGCCGATCGTCATCCACTTGTGATCGAGGACGAACTCCACTACCGGGTGATAAATCTTCATCATCGGCTTGCTGATCGGATGGTTCTCTTCGCTGTGGATCTTGCCGACAAAAATAGCGTTGACGACCTTTGCCAGCCACTTGGGACGGAAGTTGAACCCATCCATGCGCGAGAAAAGGAAGCGCATCGCCGCCGGCGCCAATGTAATCGCCAACATTGCCGCAATCGCCATGGAAAAGTTCTTGGTGAACGCCAGCGGTTTGAACAGACGTCCCTCCTGGCCTTCCAGCGTGAATACCGGAAGAAAACCCACCGCGATGACGAGCAGGGCAAAGAAACTGGGGCCGCCAACTTCCTTTACAGCGGCGATCACGACGGCGTGAGACGGACCAGGACGACCGTCTGCTTCCCAGTGTTCGAGCTTCTTGTGCGTCTGCTCGACCATTACAACGGAAGCGTCTACCAATGCGCCGATGGCGACAGCCAGACCACCCAAGGACATAATGTTTGCTGTCATCCCCATCCATTGCATCGGGATGAAAGCCAGAATCACGGTGACGGGGATAGTAATGATCGGAACAATCGCGCTGCGCAGATCCCACAGGAAGATCATGATTACGAGGCTGACGATGACCAGTTCTTCGATCAACGTGTGCCGGAGATTGTCGACCGCTCGATCGATGAGATCGGACCGGTCGTAAGTCGTCACCAATTTGACGCCGGGAGGCAGCGTGGACTTCAAATCGTTCAGCTTCTCCTTGGTACGTTCGATCACCTTCTGCGCGTTCTCTCCATACCGCATGATGACTACGCCGCCGACCGCCTCACCCTTGCCGTCCAGCTCTCCTACGCCTCTCCGCATATCGGGTCCGAAGGTCACGGTGGCCACATCACCGACAAGGACGGGCGTTCCCGTCTGGGCGTTAGACATAATGACCGTCTTGCGGATGTCGTCGAGCGAGCGGATGTATCCCCGGCCGCGAATCATGTACTCACGCCCAGTAAACTCGACGAGTCTTCCGCCGACGTCGTTGTTGGACTTCTGCACCGCATCGCTGACCGCATTGATGGGAATCTTGTAGGCAAGCAGTTTATTGGGATCGACATTGACCTGATACTGCCGCACGAAGCCCCCAATGGGAGCGACCTCGGCAACGCCGGGAACGGTCTGGAGCGCGTAGCGTAAGTACCAATCCTGGTAGGACCGCAGTTGATCGATGCTGTAGGTCCCCGTCGTGTCGACCAGAGCGTACTGATAGACCCAGCCGACCGAGGTCACATCTTTGGCCAGCTCCACGCTCACACCCTTTGGCAGCTTCGGAGTCACTGAGTTCAGATATTCGAGCGTGCGTGACCGTGCCCAATAGAGGTCCGTTCCTTCGTCGAAGATGATGTAGATGTAGGAGTAGCCAAAATCGGAAAATGCGCGGATATCCTTGACCTTGGGCAATCCAAGCAGAGCCGACGTGATTGGGTACGCGACCTGATCTTCCATAATGTCGGGGCTGCGATCCCACTTGGCGTAGACGATCACCTGGGTGTCGGAGAGGTCCGGAATCGCATCCAGCTTTGTGTTCTTCATCGCGTTCCATCCCAACAGCACGGCGACCGCCACGAAGAGGAAGATCAGGTACCTGTTCTTGTCGCTGAAATCAATGATCTTGTTCATCATTGGAAATGGGCCTCGCTCATAAGTTGTCCAAACGAGATCGCGTTGCCGCCGTTCGCAGCCGTAAAGTCTTCAGCCTGCTGTTTTGTCGCAAAGGTTAAGGTCCCTGGCGAGCACCGGTCGTACGCCATTACCTGGGTGTCCTTCATTTCGCCCATGTGCATCCCGGCGTGGTCGCAGGCGATG
>Ga0302199_1000889_pt1 | contig 15444 bp, 12 predicted proteins | sample II_Bog_N2_3_FD_194588 | JGI IMG/M metagenome (GOLD analysis project Ga0302199, IMG submission 194588) | Peat permafrost microbial communities from Stordalen Mire near Abisko, Sweden - II_Bog_N2_3 | ecosystem: Environmental > Terrestrial > Soil > Wetlands > Peat | place: Sweden: Abisko, Stordalen... | reverse complement strand
CCCCATCCAACGAGTAGTAGCCGGCATTGTGGAAATATCCCAACTGACGGGTTTCAAGGTTCAGTTCGTTCATCACGATGGTCGTCTTGCTGTGAGAATTCCGGTAATCTGTACCCACCGTATCAGGTAACCAGAAGGCATCGGCCTCGACACTCAGTAGTTTACCTGCAGCCAAGTGTTCGGCGGCATGCTTGATCAACGGACGCCAGATGGTCAACTCTTGGACATCAATGCCGTAAAGTCGACGCAGGTTAGACAGCGGCGGCTTGAAGAAGGTCCACTGATCTCCCTCGAAATCCATCGTAAACACAAAGGAGAGGATGGCTCTGGGCTCCAGTTTCAAAGCGTGCAGCAGCTCAATCCAGAGGTCGATATAGCAGTTCTTCTCGACCCAGATACAGTTTTCTCCATGCAGGGAGTGGCGGCTGTGAGCGATCCCGCTCAGTACGGGAAGTACAGAATAGCGGCTCATCGTTAGGGAAGTGTTGAATAAATCAGCGGGTTGTGGATGGAGTTAAGTTTTGAGGGATGTCGAAGTCTCCGAAACCCGACACGTTCTGAAATTAACGACGGATTGAGAGGCTTTTTTAGACAATGAAAATCGCTTTCAGACATGGCTTTGGGTTTTCATTGTTTCCCAGGCCAGAGAAGAGCACGAACATCGTCCGGCCATTCAGAAGGGTCGAATCCATGGGTCTTGATCAGCGCCAGCGTCACACGCTCCAAACCAAACCCTAGACATGCCGTGCTTGCGATTTCTCCATTGCTGGAGCGAATGCCAAAAGTGTCGCTGAAATGATCTTGGTGCCAATTAAATGAGCAAATGGCAGTTGGTTTTTCCTCCGAGATCACAGGGATGAGAATCTCGAACTTGAGCCGCTGTTCCCGCTGGTTTGCCGCCATCATCTTGCCCCCGCGGCCAAAAAACGGGTCGGAAGCAACATCACTTCTAACAGGCAATTTCAACGAACGGAGCAGTGCGAGTCCACGCTCCAGCCAGTTATTGCGCCACTCAATCACGTCATCGATTGTTGAAGCACGAACAAACTCGCGCATTCGAAATGATTGCAACCTCGTTGGTTCGGCTGATGGCTCGTGGCGATAGACCCAGTTCACTACCGTGACCAAACGGCCACCCGGAGGCAGCACTCCGGAGAAAATGGGGTAGACGGGATAGCATGCCGCAGGTGTGAGCATGCTATCCGTGGCTACAAGCAAGTCATCCCAGTGCTCACATGAGTGAATGCGCTCTTTCAGGACGCGGGCCTGGGCCTCGTCACCGTAAAAACTGCTGATGGATCCGCTCAGGTGGGGAAAGTTGTTCATATAGCCAACCTGTTCAATGAGTGAGCGTGCAACAATGGGAGGAAAAGTCAGCTTTTCGGCACCATCTGCGTTAGTAATGTTCATGACCAGCTCATCAAAGCGCTCAAGGATGTCCTCAAAAACACCCCCTCGCCCGTAGCCACCCTGCACTCCAGTGGGAATAATAAGACCGTGTTCTACCAATTCAGAATAGAACTCCTCGGAATCGTAATGGTTCTTCATAAATGATCCTTGACGACAAGCCACATCAATGCTTGCTGGGCTTCAAGCCGTTGATTGGAGATCATCAGTGAGGCCGAGAGGCTGTCACGATAGTGCCGCCCAACGCTAAACTTTGAGTCATTGCGATAGCCCATGATGCCGATAATCTGCAAGGCTTGGTGCACAATGCGCGGCACTCCCTCGGAAGTCTTAATCTTGAGGTGATTCATTTTTAAGGCCCAGGCCATGTTCATTAGCTTGTCGCGTGTCGTATTGAGCTCATCAAATTCAGCGGCACAGTTGAGGCAGTGCTGTCTCAAGGACTGCAAATCTGCCATTGCCTCTGCAAGCGCTCCTGCTCCCGCCGGAATTACGCCCGGGCTTTTACGTGCCTGGCCTCGGACAAAAGAACTCGCACGCGCCATTGCGTCAGCGGCGATACCACACCATAGGGAGGCCCAGAGTATATGGGAATACGGCACCATGGTTTGAGGTGATGAGTCGGCGAATGAACCTGGCACAATCTGCTCGACAGGTGCCTTTGCGAGTAGTCTGCCGCCCGGGCTGCATGTGCCGCGCATACCGAGAGTGTCCCAACTTGAAGTGGGTGTTAGTGTGTAGTCGCCGCGCTTGAGTAATACAAGCACCTGGTCACCCGATGAAGCATCGGATGAACGCCGTGCTGTTACAAGCAGCGCATCTGCATAGGCACCGTAAGACACGGTTGTCGCATCCTTCTCCAGTCTGAAACCGGCTCCAAAAGTTTCAATGCTGCAAATACTAGAGCGTGTATCTCCGAAGGTGCCGACCTCGGAGGTAACCGAACCAATCAGGTGCTGGTGGATTGCTACCTCGGAGAGATAGTTTCGAAAGAACTCCGAGTCGATCCCGTGTCGCACAAGGCAGGCAACTTCAATCAAATGCATCGCCAACACCATACCGCTGGAGGAGCAGCCTTGCGATAGAATCGAGCACAACTTAGCCAGTTCAACCATCGTACACCCCGCACCTCCCAGCTCCTGGGGCACTCCTGCCGACAACACCTGTTCCTCACGCAAACTTGTCACGACTTCGATTGGAAAACGGGCTTGAGTATCCACATCGTTGGCATGCTTTGCGGCGATCTCAACGGATATTTCGCGAACCGCTGTCAGTAATTTTTCAAAATTACTTCTGTTCATAAAAACCTTGGGCTACGGGAATCCTGAGCGGGTGCATGTTCGTCTGGTTTTTTTGGATTCCAAGTCATACCAAATCCATCAGGATCTACACAATCCAGCATATACTTTTTCGCGTCTGGCAGCGTTGTCATCCCTCTGATTATAAGAGATAGCCATCGGTCTGCCTCCTTGTCACACACAAAAACTCCTTCCCCTCAATAGCATAGCTTCTTTATTATAACCCGTCTCCGTGCTCAAGCAACGAAGGTCAAATTCTTCTCCATTTTAAAAAAAGCCCCGCCTTTAGAGAAAGGCGGGGCTTTTGTGAAGGGTTGAGAGAGTTTTCTGAGATCTCTTGTCTTTAGGCCGTCTTGCGGCGCAGAGCTTGGAGAAGCAGAATGCCCGCAAATGCCAGACTGGCAGTTATCGGAGGAGTGGGAGCTCCCGGAGCAGCCTTGTAGGCAAGATCGGCGAATTCAAAGGAATTCCACGATGAACTGGCCACGACTTTGGTGAAGGCGCTTGAGGACTTTATGTTTACATATTCACTCTGGGTTCCATTGGCTCCAGCCAGAACATTATCTCCTGTCAACGAACCGATCAGAGTGGATCCATCGTAGAAGGAGAGGGTGTTGTAGCCATCCACTGAACCCCACAGAATCCCCAGATAGTCCTCTGGAGCACTGAATGTCATTGTCGCTGTGCCACCATTCTGAACGGCAGCATACTCGCTGGTCAGATTGCCGGCAATTCCCGGCGTCTGTCCAAAAGCGGCTGCCGTGGCACTTCCAATAAGAGGATCCGCGTAGTCGTTAGGAGCTGATCCGGATTCATAGCCAGCCACGCCTGTGAAACTCACAAGCGGGTCGGCCGAGGCACCGTCCAGAGTGTCAAGGGTTGATCCCGAGAACGGCGTCACATTGACACCGTCGGTGATGGTGAAGGCTGCCCTCGCCTGAGGGCTGGCCAGGGTTGCAAAACCCAGTGTCGCGGTAAGCACGACTAGTGTTTTTAGTGTATTTTTCATTGTTGTGTTGATTCTCCGTCGTTGAGTTGATTCCCCGTCGATTAGAATCACTAATAGTAAGACCTGTCTGGTGCCACCAAAACCACCCTTCGATGAGCTAAAAAGTGACGAGTGAGCCAAAATTAGGGCTGAATCGACAAAAACGATAAGAAATCCTTATAAAGTGTCGGCAAAAATCAGGACTGAATCAGCAAGACGATAAAATATCCTTATCGAGGATGAGCCAAAATTAGGGCTGAATCGACAAAACGATAAAAATCCTTATCAAAAATGGCCTCAACGTATCTTCTTGAGCTTTGTCGCGGCTATCCGCCCAATCACGAGCTGTTCCGTGCTCCCTTGAAATGAAAGCAATACATAATCTCGCGAGCGCCATTCAGTCCACCGGATAAGATCCAATTGAATGATCAGACCGCGGCCCAGTCGATAAAATCTTTCAGGGGGCAATAGTGCTTCCCAATCTTTAAGACTACGACGAATGACAATATGGGTGGACTCCCCAGCGAGTTTGATTGTGGAATAGTTCTGCATCGACTTGATCCAGAGGATGGATGTCAGATGAACGAACATCTTTTTTGACGCCCCAGGCAGATTTAGTTCCAAGATTTTCGCATCTTTGGGAGTTTTCGATAATGGCTCATGGCCATAATGAGTGGGTGTCTTCGAGAAGTGATCCCTGACACGTTGCATCGTGTTCTCTAGCCGTTCTGGACTGATTGGCTTAAGGAGATAATCAATGGCTCCCCTCTCGAAGGCTTTCACGGCATACTCGCAATTGTTATGGCTCGCGGTAAATATAACCTTGGTATTGGCATCTACGAAGGGGAGCAAATCGATCCCACTTCCGCCCGGAATTTCAACTTCCATGAGGATGAGATTCGGCTTCTGTTGGAAAAGAAAATCCTTTGCAGCTGTAAAGCTGATCTCCACCCCGATCACATGAATTTCAGAATATCCAGCAAGTAGCTTGCGCAACCGGAGAAACGATGCAGGCTCATTATCGACTATAAGAGTCGTGATCATCTCGATTTGGAAAGCTGATCTGCTGTCTAGACTCTCTGTATCGTTTTCATAAACAATTAGTAAATCTACACTAATTTGGTGAATTGACAACACACGATACTGCTGTCAGAAAAATTCCCGCGAGTCACATTGCGAGGATATCCGGTATTGAGCCAAGGAATTAAATGACAAGCGACCCTTCCCCGGAGCTTTCTACGACCAGTGCTGCAATCAGACCGACAACAAATTTATAGAACCCCTTTCCCTCTTTTGGATGCACTTACGATGTTAAAAACCGACGCTTCATGCTTCCCCGAGCCCCAAACGATCGTTCTGCTGGGAATTCCTTTCCACGACACCAGCCTCTCTGAGGTATTGGATCTGATTGCTACCTTGATTGCATGCCGTCGTTCTGCCTTCTTTGTTACCGCCAATCTCGATTTTGCGGCCAAATCGAGCAAAGATGTAGAACTACAGCGGATCCTTGTAGGGGCTGAGATGGTTCTTTGCGATGGGGTGCCGCTTCTCTGGATTTCCCGCTTTACCAGTCACCCCCTGAAGGAAAAGGTTTCTGGTTCTGATCTTGTTCCCCTGCTTGCAAAGCGCGCCGCGCAGGAAGGGTGGAGGATTTTTATGCTCGGAGGAACGGACGAAACACTTGAGAGGGCTTCTAGGAATCTAAAAATCAACTATCCTGGAATTGTAATTTCGGGGACATACGCTCCTCCCTTTGCTCCCCTACATCAATTTGACAATGGCGAAATTGTAAAGCGTATCAAAGAAGCTTCCCCCGATATTCTTCTTGTAGCCTTTGGGTGTCCCAAACAGGAAAAGTGGATTTATGAACACTATGAGGAACTCGGGGTTCCATTCAGCATCGGTGTTGGGGCAAGCATTGATTTTATGGCGGGCAAGGTGCACCGCGCCCCACAATGGATTGCCAAATGCGGATTGGAATGGGTTTTCCGTATGGTTCAGGAACCAAAGCGTCTTGCAGGACGTTATATTGAGGATACTCTCTTTCTCTTATCGCAATTGCTGCGCGAAAAAAAATTACTCCGCCCATCCCAAAGTAGCGAAATGAGCAAAAGTCATCGAACTTTTGGGGAAACTCCGGTTGAAATCATTTTTTGGGAGGGGCCGTTGATCGAGGGGTCTCTCTCCTGCCTAGGAGAACCATCGTTTTCAAAGCAGTTCGTTATCAATCTCTCTAGGGTCACCATGATTGACAGTGCGGGTCTCGGACACCTGCTGCACACCATCCGGTGCGCTTGGTCAAAAGGCATCCCGGGCTGCTATGCCGCTCCATCGGAGGAGGTCGCCGAGATGCTTCGGATGACGCGACTTGACCGCGTGCTCCCATTGACTCCGAGCATCGGTCAGGCGCTGGAATTTTTAGTCCGTGAAAATGAGGCGATATTCATCCCTCCGGAATTCGATGTATCGGGTAGCACGCTGCTTCTGGTGATGCCTGCGAATATTACGAAGCAGAATACCGCCGAGTGTCATGCAACTATTTCTGGTGAATGGAGGAAGCGCCCATCGCTCCGCACCCTGCAGCTCGATTGCGGGAGCACCCACTCCATGGACAGTTCCGGGCTCAGATTACTCGTGAAGACCCACTGCATGGTGACTGAGCGTGAGGGTGGCAGTTTGGAGTTGCTCGGCGTTTCCACGGATGTGCGAAATGTCATCATGGTTGCAGGACTTGAAAATTCTTTGGGAATTTTATGTCGATCAAAAGCGAACAACACCCGATTCAATGATGAATGAGGGAATGCCCTGTTGGTTTTTTCCAAACGAGCAATACGGTGAAAATGTGCCTGCGGCCCATTTTTTCCGCAACAGTCTCGTTGCGATTAAGCAGAGATTCCCCAAGACTGGCTTCGATCCAACCCGGAATGAAAGCTCCTAAAAAACCTGATCCTTTAACTGGCGCACAAGCCAATTCATGGAAATGCAACGCAGGGGATCTTCAACTTTCTTGCAGACTTGCCATCATTATACTGAATTTCCGCACACCGGAAATCACGATCGAATGTCTTAAAACAATTGCTCCCGAGGCCACCGCAAATCCCGGGATGCAGGTGTTCTTGATAGACAATGCCTCGGGAGATCATTCTGCCTGGACGATCCAGGCGGCAATTGATGAGCATGGCTGGACAGAACGCTGGCTTCATTTTCTCCAGATGGAGACCAATCTTGGATTTGCCGGAGGAAACAATCTTGTGCTTCGCGAGTTAATGGCTCGGAGCGAGCCGCCGGAGTATCTGTTGCTTTTGAACAGCGACACACTCGTTCAGCCAGGCTGCATCGCTTATTCCAAACGGATCATGGATGCAGACCCACGGGTCGGCGCTTTCAGTTGCATGCTCAGAAATCGTGACGGGACAGTGCAGAATGTCTGCAGGAAATTTCCCCATCCCCTCCGGGAAGTTGTCCGGGCATTTGGTCTCCCCTGGCTGGCACCAGTGCTTTTCCGATGGGCCGACCTTGACGATAAGGGATGGGATCGCACTGGAGGTTCGCGCGATGTGGATTGGATCGGCGGGGCATTTTTCTTTGCGCGCACAAAGGCTCTTGAGAAAGCGGGTATTCTGGACGAGGACTTTTTCTTTTACGGAGAGGATCTTGAATTGTGTTACCGAATTTGGAAATCCGGATGGCGTGTACGTTTTGATCCTGGCACGGAAATCATCCATCTTGGTGGTGCCTCTTCCGATTCAACCCGCGTTCTCAACCTCACAAAAAGCAGGTATACTTGGAGGGCTTGGTTTCTTATTCAGCGTAAATGCTATGGTGCCATGGCGGAAAAACTGATCCGGGTATGCTACCTTACTATGTTTGCCTTGCGAATCGGATTCCAAACTCTGACTGGCCGTGGCCATTCCGAGAAGGCTGCCGAACTGCGGAATGAATTCGCCATCCTTCGCGGCAACCTTGATCAATGAAAGTTCTTATGGCACTTCCAGGTCTTCACCGCGTCAACCGAGGAGCGGAGGTGGCGTTTGAATCGGTCGCCACCGAATTGGCATGCATGAAGGGATTCGATGTCACCGTTGTCGGCTCCGGTCCTGAAATACCCGGGCGACCTTACCGTTACATTCCAGTTAAAATGATCCCCCGCGAACGGTTCGAGAAATTTCCGACATTTCCTCCGCTTCGCAGCGAGTATTGCTGGGAGGAAGCCACCTTTGCCTGGTCACTCCATAGGGTCGTGCAGGCATTGCACCCGGATCTTACTGTAACATGCAGTTACCCCTTTGTGAATTGGGTTTTGCGCGGCCTGCGTGATGCCTCCGGTCGCAAGTCAAACCATGTCTTCGTGACCCAAAATGGGGATCACCCTCCACGGCGAACGAATTCTGAATATAAGCTGTTCCACTGTGATGGGCTTGTTTGTACCAACCCGGAATTTTATGCGTACAACAAGGATACATGGCGCTCAGTTCTTATTCCGAATGGCATCGACGTTACCCTTTTCAGTCCTGGATCAGGGGCTCGTGTGGAACTCGGACTGCCCCCCGAAGGCAAGCTTGTGGTGATGGCGAGTGCCTTGATTCCCTCGAAAAATGTCACCCTTGCAGTGCGCGCAGTGGCCCAGATTCCAGGTGTCACCCTCGCCATTGCCGGCGATGGTCCCTGCCGGGATGAGGTTGACGGTCTCGCGCACGAACTCCTGCCAGGACGTTACTTTCGACGTAATCTCAGAAGAGAACAGATGCCGGGATTTTATCGTTCCGGCGACGCCTTCCTCCACTTGAGTCGAGATGAGTCGTTTGGCAATGTTTACATTGAGGCATTGTCCTGCGGGACGCCGGTTGTCGCACACGACTACGGCACTACCCGCTGGATTCTCGGCGACCGTGCAACGCTCGTCGATGCGACCGATCCGACTATCATCGCGAGCGCGCTGCGCCAGGTATTGTCAGTAACGCAGATCGACTGTTCCTCATCTCATCAGGCAGTCAAAGAGCGGTTCGCCTGGCCCCTCATCGCCGCCGCATACGCCAGGTTTTTCCGGGAAGTGAGGGAGGCCTCACAATGAAGGAAGTGGGGTTTGTAGCTATCGGTCGGAATGAGGGAGAACGCCTGAAGCGTTGCCTCCTTTCTCTCCGGAAAGTCACCGAAACGGTGATTTATGTGGATTCTGGCTCGACAGATGGAAGCATAGAATTTGCTGAGAGTCTCGGCATCGAAGTGGTCGATCTCGACACCTCCACCGGATTTACCATGGCCCGCGCGCGTAACGCCGGTTGGAGGAGGCTTCTTGAGATTGCCCCCGATGCGGAATTCGTTCATTTCATCGACGGAGACTGTGAACTCCTTGCGGGCTGGTTGCCGAAAGCTCTGGCTTTCGCTGCTGAACATCCCGGGGTGGCGGCGGTTTGCGGGCGTCGTCGGGAGAGACATCCAAAAATCTCACCCTATAATCTCCTTTGTGAAATCGAGTGGAATACCCCAGTTGGAGAGACCCATGCTTCCGGTGGCGATGTCCTGATGAGGGTTTTCCCGCTAGTTTCTGTGGAAGGGTTCAATGATCATCTTATTGCCTTTGAAGAACCCGATCTCTGTCGCCGCTTGCGTAACAAAGGTTGGAAAATCTGGCGACTGGATGCCGACATGACGCTTCACGATGCAAATATCCTCCATTTCCGTCAGTGGTGGAAGCGGCATGAGCGGGCCGGTTATGGAGCGATGGTCATTACCAATATCTGTCGTCAGACAGGTGATGCGGACTCAGTTGTACTTTTTGAAAAGCAGGTAAAGAGTCCCCGTGTATGGGCGCTCGCGGTGCTAGCAATGCTTTTAGTTGGCGTGCCTCTGGCTTCGATTGAAGTTGGTTGGATTGGGGGCATTGCCCTGATCGGTATTGTGGGAACCCTGCTCGGAGTGCAGTCGTTGCGCATCACTTGGAGTTCAAGGCACCGCGCTCCGGATTTTGGTGCTGCCCTTCTGTATGGCATCTTCACGATGATCGCAAAATTTCCCCAGACGATTGGCCAACTCTGCTATGCAAAAGATCGGTCTCTTGGACAAACAGCCGTCATCATCGAATACAAGTGATCCCGTCTCACTTTTTCATCTCATGACGCTCAGTCCGCACCCACTCCGATGGTGTTTTTTTGCCGGTGTAAGCCATGCGAAGATAGACGCTGATTTTCCAGAAGATGAAGAGAGGCGCGGCAGAGAGTTGAATCCAGACGGCTGGAGGTGCCTTGATGAGCAGGAGACCAGTGGCAAGATAGAGAATGATCGCAAGGAAGGCCGCACTCCAGAGGGCAAAAATAATGGCACCAAGTACCGAGGAGTGGAGAAACATCACGAGAAGCATGAATAGCCAGCCGAAGGCCGTCGGTATCACAAGCAATGTCAGCGGGGGAACAAAGAGATCCATGGCGCCGTCGAGTTTTGACAGGTTCTTTTCGTTCCATCCTTCATTCCAGAGCGGAAGAGCCCAGTCGGCCACGAGGGAAAGTCTGCCCCCCTCCCAGCGTTTTCGTTGACTATTCGCCTGATTGGTGGTGGCAGCCATTTGCCCATAGACTTGTGCTCCCGGTGTGAACTTCACCCCGATGTCATGGCGCAGATAGATCAACGCCAGTTCAACATCCTCTACAACGGAGATAGCGGGATAACCAAAGCGTTCAACCAGCGGTCTGGCAAAACACATCCCATTGCCTTTCAGTCCGCAAGGAAGGCCAATTTTGTCACGACCGAGCGGGCGGAGAAAATGGAAGACGGAAAGTGCGGCGCACATGAGTGAGGTTCTCCAACTTTCAGCGGGATTACTCACACCGTAATAGGCTTGCATCACCTGAAAACCTTGTTGCAACCGTTCATTCATGAACCAGAGAAAGTCCGGGTTTAGCACGCTGTCGGCATCAATGATCACAAGTCCATCCCAAGGGATGGCAGAGTCGGCAAGATGTCCGCGGATTGCCCAGTTAAGGGCCTGTCCCTTGCCCCGCCTGTCAGGTTCGTGCCGCACAAGGGTTGTTGCTCCCGCTTTGCGTGCGATGTAAGCGGTTTTGTCGTCGCAGTTGTCGGCGATGACCACGATCTTGTAGTGAGTGTCCGGATAGGACTGCATTCGCAACTTCCGGATGACTTCGCCAAGAAGGAGTTCCTCGTTATGAGCAGGAATAAGAATGAGAAAGCGGGATTCCGGATGACGATTGCCGTGAAACACTCCACTGATCAGTGGCTTGTCGGGATGGAGGCATGCTGCGACGGAGAGCATGATCAGGTAGAATGAAAGAATGATAAGCGGCACAACCAGCAGCAGCATGGTGATCTGTGGTAAAAGCCAGAGGCTCATGCTGTTTTTTTTAGGGAAGAAGTGCCGGATTTCGTCGATTTCCCGAAAGGAGCAGTGAATGCTTTTTCACAGGATCTTCTTCAAAGGTGTCCCTGCTTTCATGGAAAGGATTGGTAGTGAGGAGTACGAGGGATGTCAAAGCCGATGGTTCTCTACTATTCTTCGGAAGCGGGGATTTCCAGAGAAGTCCCTAATTTTTTTCGTCACTGACCAAAACCACCACGGAGTGGGGAGGAATCTCCATTGTGAACAAGCGGGTCATCCCCTGTTTTTTTTCGGTCACCACTTTCACGACTTCGGTCTCGATGTTGTTTAGATCGGGGCTGTTACCGGACAGTGTGTGAAGGGTGTACTCAGGCCGGGGATCGTAGGGAAGTTCGAGCGTGGTTCGGGTCGTTCCTTCGAGACGGCGGGAAATGAGCATGAAACTGTAGTGCTTTCCGTTACGGAAGGGATAGCAGTCGACAAGGGGAAGATTAGGGATGGGTGGGAATGATTTGATCGATTTGTCGGAACTGTTGCTTTGGGAGAGGACATCCGCCTGTGTCTCGGGGAGATCCATTGTGACCATCTGTTTTGGCGTTGCCGTGATGAGATCCCCTTGCAGAAGATTGTTTCGCATACCAAGAGCCTTCCAAATGATATGTTCTCCCCATGTGCGGTTGTGCGAAGCCCAATACTGCCCGTTCTTGAACCTAAAGAAAGACTGGTCACCATAGCCATTCCGAAGGTTGCACATAAAAATATCGAGGGCGTTGATGGCCTGGGCCAGAGATTTCCCCTCGGCCTGCTCTTTCATGTCCAACTTGCCCGGTCCCGGAAGGGTGTATCCAGGGCCTGCTTCATAGACCAGACACTGAATGCCACCCGGGCGCTTTTGCTCCTTGGCGATAGCATCGGCGGTCTGCTTGAACTGAAGTGAAAGAGGTTCAAGCATCCGTCGCGCATAAGTAAGGATGTTCATCCATCCCTCTTGAGGATTATCAGCCTTGAGAAGCCCGACAGCATCCCATCCGCCTGTGTAGTAGGCGATATCGATGGCTTGGGCGCTGGGTGCATTGCGGAGCGCAGCGGCACCAAAGGCCCATGGCTCTCTCCCTGTTTGAGCGGCAAAACCATTGATCACGAACTGGAACTTATCGGCCTGGAACCAATGGCTCGACTTCATCTGCTGGAACATGAATTCGCTGTAGGCCCCATACTCGGCCCCGCGCCCAGGGAATCCCTGAGGTTGAAACATCCCGTTCCATGTCTCATTTCCCATCTCGATTTTTATCTGATGAAATGCCTCAGTCCATGGCTTTTTGTGCCCCCATGCAGCCCGTTTTTTCCCATAGGGTGAATCGGGAGATCCGGCAAGGTACTCGATGAGATTCTTCTGCTCCTGAGCCGAAAACATCGTGGAGGTGATGATCCAGGGGTCCGCGCCAACCTGCTCGCAGAGTTCCAGCATTTGGTGAAGCCCCAACGGAGTTGTGGTGCCGGCGCCATAAGTTTCCCGAAAAGTAAGATTCGATTCGTCTGGATTGCCGAGGGCATCGTCCAGAGCCTTGCCAAAACCATTGTTTGCCTGAAGCACCCAGAGCCGAAGAGTGCTGGCATGGAAGCGCTTCAGGGTGTTAACAACGGATGGATAGAAGCCGTAAGGTGGTGGCCCATTCTTTTCAATGATGCTGATGTTGTCGATGAGCAGGGTTCCTGATTCCTTCATCCCGATATCGAATCGTTCCGCGCAATTTCTGGAAGGGGGGGCGCCGGTGAAGTCGGCTGTATACTCCCGCCACTCACCGGTGACTTGGAAGATGGGGTTGGCTAAACTTGCAATCCTGACATCGACAGTCCCGGTGGGCATTCCGCGCTGCTTCATCCAGACATGGAGTGTGTATGTTTTCCCCTCATGGAGGCGTGGCAAATCCTTTTGCTCCCCATCGATCAGCCAATCGCCCACTCCGACACGGGCTCCATTCCATCCATCGGGAATTGTCAGTGCAAAAGAGGCCCCCCCTCCGTGGAATGGCGTATCAGTATCCAGAGAGACCCTCACCCCGGCATTATAGAAACTGCGACAATCCGACTCAGGGAGGCTAAGGCCGGAGCAGAGCCACCATGGATTTTCACCCCAAGAACGTGTCACGCTTGGCGGAAAATTAGTGCGTGTAGTGCTGAGGAGATAAATATCACCGGCTTTTATCTCAGGCCCCTGCGTGGAGAAGGTGATTCGGTTCGGACCCTGGACAGAGGCCTGATAAGACGCGATTTTATCCTCTCGAACCAGAGAGATGGCATGATTTTCAAAGCGGTAAATAGTGGCAGTTCCACCATCGAAAAAGCCGTTACGAAAGACATCCCAGTAGCCGATGCGTTGTCCTGGTCCTTCGTCTTCAAGCGTTGTTGTTGAGCCTCCTGTGGCAGTGCCCTTGATTCTTGCCGTGACGGGATTGGGATTCGGAAAACTCCACCATTGGTTATGCCACGGCTCTGTATCCCAGTGAGACATGGCAGGAGGGTCGATATTAACGCCGAAACGGGGAGGGCTTGAAACTACTACCTCGGGAGAAATTTCAAAAATCGCCTCATCGCCCTTGATGGGCGGCAGGGCAAAACAGGAGCAGGGGGGCGCGTAGAACACAGCCATGATGGCCGGAATCAAGAGAGAAAATTTCATGAAAAAGTGGGCAGTTAGAAATGGTTTGAAACCCAGAAATTTGTGGAAAAGTTATTCGCCGAATCATTCCTTGAAAAACTCTGACTCGTGTATGGGTAGAGAGCGTGCTAACACTAAAATCGCGGTGCTAGTCGTGAGGGTTTCAGTTCTCTGGAACAGGAATTTTATTCGCTGTGCACAGCGCCATTAAGCTGAAATGAGGTTAGAGCCGAATATTTTTGCCCATAAATATTATTCCAAAGATAAATTCTGATTTCAACCGGGTTGGTGACACTGGCGTAATTTGTTCCAAAGGGCAGATTGGCACTTAAAGAATTTGTTGCTCCATAAGATGTCAAACTCGCTTGGGAGAGTAGAGCGTTGGTGGTAAAACCGCTCAGGCTTGTCATGATCGCACACTGGTTGGCCGAATTGTTATCGGCAGAGGTAATCCCCCAGTTGACAGAGGCACCCCGAAGATCAAGCAGTTGTCCTTTTTTTGGAGTAATTGTGCAACTCAGATACTCGTTGTATTGCACAGCCTGCGCCAAAGTTACCCTTGTTGCTCCCGCATCTAAGTTTACTCCAAAGGTGTTGTTATTTGTGGTTCCCCCATCAATGCCATATCGGCTTCCGTTGCTAATAGTTGCAGACGGGTAGGTCCATCCACTGAAATTGATTCCTTTGGAGAGGCTGCTTGTATTGATCCATGGGATATTTTGACCCGGTCCGGAACCGGTGAAGTTAGATTTGACGAGAACGGTATTACTCCCACTGGGGCGGACTACCAGACTGATTGTCGAGGAACTAGTTGCCCCGTGGCTGTTGGTGACTGAAACCGTTATGGAATTTACTCCCAGCGGAAGAGAGACTGTGATTGTTTGAGCTTTGTGGGTGACGCCCAGAATCGTCCAGGTTGTTGACGTAATGGTGTCGTCGTAATCCACAGAGCCTGATGCTGAAAGGGTAACGGGTAGTGTTCCGTTATTGTTGTTGAGGACAATCGATGATGGATAGCTGACGGAGATTGTCGGAGGGAGATTTGCGGCATTTTTTTGGTTGTTTTGCATCCACGACACCAAAGTCTGATATTTATAGGCACTTTCCAGTGGCTGAGTCAGGTATTCCAAGGCCCCCCATGAGCCATATTGGGTGGGCTCTAATATATCATCAAAGTTATTTATTTCGACAACACCTGCATTGGAAAGGCCATTGAAATACATTGAATAGAGAGATCCCATTCCCGGATCGCGGTTGGCGGTGATTAAAAGCGATGTGAGATTTGTATTATAGAGATTACCATAGGTACCAACAAGACTTTGTCCGGCTTCATAACAGTTCAACCAAACATTGTATTGTTCCGCAATGCTTTCTATTGCCGAGACTGTTGGTAATACATTAGTAATTATGTCGTTTGAACAGGCATTAAGAATATCTGCTGTTGTGGCGGTGGTCAATTGGCCGTTGTTAATTATATTGTCGGCGACGGAGGTTCCGAAATAAGGGGCGATGGCCAATGCGTCAGGTTTTTGGCCTGTTGTGACGATTCCGGTGTTTCCAAAGGTGGCCAACCGGATGGCACAATAGTCAGGATTCATCAGTCCCGCCATCACGCGTACGAGGCGTTGCGGAGCACTTGCCCTCCATACCTGATAGAACCAGTTCCAGATATTTGCTGATTGATATGCTGCAAATTGTTCTCCTGCCGTATAATTATCGGAGCTAAAAGGCATGCCTAGGCTGCGAAGGTTTGTTGCTTCTG
>Ga0302199_1000884_pt1 | contig 15475 bp, 17 predicted proteins | sample II_Bog_N2_3_FD_194588 | JGI IMG/M metagenome (GOLD analysis project Ga0302199, IMG submission 194588) | Peat permafrost microbial communities from Stordalen Mire near Abisko, Sweden - II_Bog_N2_3 | ecosystem: Environmental > Terrestrial > Soil > Wetlands > Peat | place: Sweden: Abisko, Stordalen... | reverse complement strand
AACGAAAGTCGATCACGGATATCTGATGGCCTTTGGTGCGGCGGCGGCCATCGGCGGCTTGGGCGGCCTAACTCAGATTGGCAATAACGGCAGTACTCTTTCTGCTTCGACTGAGATTCGTAATGGCATCTCCGAGCAGTCGGCAGCAGAAGGCGAACAAGTGCTCAATCACTTCCTCAATCGTCTGCCGGTTATCACCCTGAAGGAAGGCTCGCGCGCCCGCGTCTATGTGGGCCGCGACATTCTGATCCCGTCCTATGCGGAACATCGCATGGACCCAACCCTGTAGCGCCGGAGACTGGCCATGATTGAGCAGAGCGAACGATCGCGGCATTTGATTGAGATTTCGCGCCGCGCCATGCATCGCGGTCATGATGCGTGGGCAGCGTTGAACTTGAGCGACAAGGTGACTGTGGCGCTTGTGCTCAATCGTGCCGACTGGCTCGAAGAGTTTGGCTGCACCCTGGCAGAGGCCATCGAAGAGGCGGGCGAGGAATGGATCGTCGTTATTCCCCGGATCGCGCGCGAGCTACTCGACGAAGGGCTGTGACGCGGCGCGGCAGCCAATTCAACCAACAACAGGAGGTAATATGCCAACGCAACGCAGAAAACAACGCAAATGGCTTGTGATTGCGGCAGCAGTTCTGCTGACCGCAACACCCAGCTTCGCGCTCTTTGGGATTGGCGATGTAGTGTTTGATCCCACCAGCTATGCCAGCCTGGTCCAACAACTGACCACGCTCCAGATGCAGTACAACATGGTCAAAAACAACATCACACATTTCTCGCTCAAGCAGCAGTGGCAAACGACGCTGCACAAACTTGAAAACGCAAATGTCGCCAATATGTTTGGCGAGACAGCAGGCATCAAGATTGCGCTCAATAGCAACTCACCATCAACCTCATCCACAGCGTGGAAGACGGCCACTGTCTCGATGAATAGCGGCACGAACAGCTACCTCGCGGGGCAGTCTCTTGGCAGCGCGCGCATCTCGCAGCTTGCCATGATCGAAACGTCGGATTCCATCTCGCCCGACTGCCTTACCGCAGTGGGCCAGTACCGGACCAACAGAACCGAGAACTCAACAGCCAATTCCTCGCTTCTTTCGAGTCAGTTCGACAGTTCGAGCGGCACGAACAGTGAGGTTCAGCAACTCAATCTGCTGAACGCATCCGAGGCTCAGAAGCTGAGCGAGATGCAATCACAGGGAACGCTCCAGTCATGCCTTGCCGGGCAGATGACCGTCGCCAACATGGAACGGCGCAATGCCGCCGCCGAGGACATCAATACCGCGGCCTTTGTGCAGCAGCAACGCTCAACGAACAATGTCAGCGCCGCCAGCGAAAGCAATACCTGGCGGACCTATCTTCCGTAAATGCAACCCACGCGGCGCTGGTCATTCTGACAGCGCCGCACATTCCACTACGAGGTGACGGCTATGATTTCACCGACGCTGTTGGCCCAGGCATTGCCGGGCACGAGTTCCGGCGTGGATTGGCTCTACCAGTTCACAAACAATCTGACGAATTTGACCACGCAAAACGGCGGCGTATTGACGCAACTTGGATTGACCGAACTGAGCTGCATTGCGCTCTTCACGCTCATCAGCATGGTCATCAATTGGAATACCTCCGGGATGACGGTATGGCGCTTTCACGCGCACCCGGTCCGCGCAGGCGATCTGACGCACTTTCTGATGCAGCTCATCATCTGCTGCCTGCTTATCAATTACTGGGTGAATCCGTTGCCCGGTGCGAGCTTCGGACTCAACCACTTCTTCAGCTACATCGCACAGGCGATGGTTGCGGCATTCGATCAGAGTTCGCTCGACAATTTGCTCCAGCTCATGAAGACCGCTGGCGACAATACGCCGATGCCGTCGCTCACAGCTCCGGTCCAGATTCTCTGCTACTTCTACGTTCAGGCTCTGATGGGCGTTGCATCGGCGATTCTGTTCCTGATCAACTGCTCATCGTTCATCCTCTATGGCGTGACGGCCTTGTTCGGCCCGGTCTTCATTCCGCTGCTGATGACCAGAACATTCCGAGGGAAGTTCTTTCACTTCCTCGACGTGCTACTCAGCTTCGCGATGATCCGCGCCGTGGCCGCCGCCTTCATCTTCGTGTGGTCCGGTTTTCTGAATACCTTCATTCAGCAGACCTTCAACGGAACCTACTCGATGGAGATGTGGCTGGCAAACCTGATTCCCTGCACGATGGTCTATCTCGCATTCATCATCAACATGCTCTTTATCCCGAGCATGACGCAGGCGATCTTTGGCGGCACGGCAGGCTTGGCCGACAGCGTTTCGAAAGTCGGCGGCGCGGTTGCCTCCATTGCCATGATGGCCGGTTGAGGAGGGCGTCATGTGGACCTATCTCTTCAGCTTCCTGCTCTTGCGCCGGATGGGTTTGTCGAAACCCATTCGGTATGCACTCGTGGTGTTTCTGATCGGCCTCATCCTGGCGGTTCTCATCTACACCGTCATTTTGTTTCTCAACCTTGCGGAAAGGACGAATCCAACCCATGACTACGCGCGAATCTACTGCCGGCACTTCTCTGACGCCAGCGCAATCTCTGCTCGTTGATCACATCGGCAACGAAGTCTATGCGTCGCACTACGCCGAGCGGAAAGCCTATCGGCTCATCCTCGTCTGTGGCACGGTCATGCTGCTCGCTTCGCTCGGCATGAACCTGATGCTGGTGCGCCGCCCAGTTGCGAATCGCTATATCCGCATCGATGAGATGGGCCGCGCTCAGGCGATTCAGTATTCGGATTTGAACTACAGCCCACGCGAAGGCGAAGTCCGCACCTATCTGACCGATTGGGCAAACTACCGCTACACCGTCAACCGGGACGTGATCGCCAAGAAATACCCACTCAACTACTACTTTCTTTCGCAGGCATTGGCATCGCGCCTGATGGGTGAAGACAACGCCAACCACCTCGTATCTCAGGTTACGGCAGGGCAGATCGAAGCAAGCGATGTGCAGGTCCAGAATGTGACCATTACAACGATGTCGGAAGAGATGCTTCAGGGCGCGCGCATCGCCCGTGGAACGGCACTGATGGCTGTTGACCGCTTCTACTCAGCAGAGAATTCCCACGAGCCGCGCACGGAGCATTGGTTGCTCAGCATCACCTACTACTTGAACCCGAAGCAAGTCAGCGATCAGGCCCGCGTCTATCCGCAGTACGAGTTCATCAATCCGCTCGGATTGACCATCACCGAGTTCCACGAAAACCGCGTTTCTGTCGATGCGCACAATGCAGACGCAGCAGCAGGAGCAGCGCGATGAGCTTTGATCTGATTCTGCCGTTCTTTCCCGAGGAGTTGCGCGAGCTTCTGCTCGATCCATCGATCTCCGATCTGATGATCAATGGAACGAATGGAGTCTTCGCGGATCGTAATGGCATCGTTGAGCAAATCGCGCTCTTGCAGCCATTCACGAACGAACGGTTGCAGGCAGCCATCGAGCGCGTCGCTCGTATTCTCGGACAGGACTTGACGACGCAGAATCCGATCCTCAATACGCGCTTGCCCGATGGCTCGCGTGTGGCAGTTGTCGGCTCGCCTTCTTCGATCAGCGGGCCGACCTTCACAGTGCGCAAATTCAACCGCTGGTTCAGCTCGGATGAGCTGGTCGCGGCAGGCAGTTTGCCCGCCCACGTACGGGATGCGGTTGTCGGCCTTATAGAGAAACGGAAAAACGGCATCATCGCCGGTGGAACCGGCTCGGGGAAGACCACGTTGATGAAGGCCCTGCTCGATCATGTTCCGCTCCGAGAGCGGCTGATTGTGATCGAGCAACCGGCCGAGTTGAAGGTCGCCCATCCCAATGCCGTCCGCTGGGAGGCAGTTGCGGAGATTCCCGGCCAGGTTGCCGTTACTCCAAGCCAGCTTGTCGCTGCTGCTCTCCGGCACCGACCCGACCGCATCATCATGGGCGAAATCCGCGACGAGTGCGGCTACGACTTGTTGCAGGCGATGAACACCGGCCACGGCGGAACACTCTCAACTTTGCACGCGGACTCCGCCTTTGATGCGCTCGACAGGCTGGCGGATATGGCGCTCAGCGCCAGGACCAATCTCAACCAGCAATTCATCCGGTCACAGACCGGAAAGGCAGTGGATTTTGTTCTCTACTGCGAACGCGATTCCACGGGCCGCCGCCGGGTGCGCGAGCTGATCACCGTGAGCGGATACAGCCACGCAGACCAGTGCTTCGTAACGGAGGAAATCTACCGGGCTTCCTCCACCGCAGCGGCATGAATTCAAGCGCGGGGCCAATCGATTGAAGCGCGGTGGAATACGAATCGGAGGAACGGCGATGCAAAGCCTTCTTGGGCACGGTGAAGCAAACGGAATCACGCCCTTGTTGTGCGCTTTTGAGTGTGTCCACGCCGAGTGGAAGACATGCGATGCCGTGTGCGAGATGCGGCTCTTTGTCCAGAGGTCACGCGCGCGAAAAGGAGATATGGTTTGCCGGGGAATGGCATCGCCAGAAAGCGTAGAGAGCGTTGTTCGTGAGCGTGTCTCCCATCTCCATTCCTCCCTAGCTCGGTCACTGCTTCGGGGCCTTTGCGACGCCCTGCGGCACATCGCCGTTCTGCTTTCCGGACTCCTCTCCCAGAGCAGGTCTGGGCCCCTGCTCCAGAATGCACGGCTTGGCACTTGGGAGTCGCGCCCACTCGCATAGCTTCGCAAGGTGTGACCCGAGCAGATCGGGAATTCAAAAACGGAGACACGATCATGTATCAGAACAAAGCTATCCTCATCGGCTTCCTTGGCGGCGACGCCGAAGTTCGCACCGGCAAGAACAACCAGAAGTTCACCACCCTTTCACTCGCAACCAAGACCTCTTACAAGGACAAAGAGTCCGGCGAATACATCTCGCACACCGAGTGGCATCGCTCTATCGTCTTCGGCAAACTCGGCGAGTTCGCGGCCACGCTCAAGAAGGGCGCGCACATCCAGATCGAGGGCGAGATTCGCCACACCGAGTACACGCCCAAGAAGGCAAAGAAGCCGGTCCGCACCGACTCGATTCGCGTCAACTCCATCCTCAAACTCGACCGCGCGGAGAAGGCCGCTGCGGAAGAACAGGAAGCCAACGAGGAGTTGCCCTTCGACGAAGCGGCCGAGTAGGCCGCTTTCCCTCACGGTGAAAGCCCGGCATTGTCCGGGCTTTCCTACTGGAAACGTCCCGTGGAATCGCGTTCTTGAGAGGTCACCTTATGAACCGAATTGCTGCCAACTTCCTCACTCGTTCGTTCGCTTCGTGCGAAACGATTGCGCTGCTGCTGCGCCGAGAAGACGCGCTCCGGCCACAGCAACGCGTGGTAACGGTTGAACAGATTCTCGCGCCGCGCTATATGGCTTGGCTCAACTTCGAGAATGACAACGGCGCAAACATCTATGTCTCAGCCAATCCGCTCCATGCAGGCAGCCGCAAGCGCACCAAGGAGTGCATCGCATCCGTCCGCCACATCTATCTAGATATTGATGAAGACGGCGACGCCCGGCTCGCTGCGCTGCGAGCGTCCGATCTGGTTCCCACGCCGACCGCGATCATCTTGACTTCGCCCGGTAAGTACCAGGCGCTTTGGCGCGTGGCCGGCTTCGACTTCGAGCGTCAGGAACAGATGCTCAAGCTGATCGCCCAGGCATTTGGCGGCGATCCCGCTTGCACTGACCGGAACCGGGTGCTTCGCGTCCCCGGTTTCCTCAACCAGAAGTATTCTCCCGCGCATCCCGTCGCGGTCGAATACCCAGCCAATGCGATCTACGGTCCAGCGGATTTTCGGCTTGAGAATATCCAGGTCTCTTCCGTGCTCCCGCTCTGCGGAAACACACGGAAAAAGCCCGTCCATTCAACTCCGTCGAAGCACTCCCATTCCGAAGACGATTGGGCCTGGGTTTGCGCGCGGCTTGCACACGATATGGACGCTACGAAGCTGACGCAGGAACTCGCTTCGCGTCGCTCCGATAAATCCGATCCGCTCTACTACGCCCAACGCACTGTCGATGTCGCCTCGGCCCGCCTTTGGTTGGGCCAAGGCATTCCCATCGACGACGTTATCACCATGCTTGAAGTCCGACGCCGCTTCGAGATTCCCACCGCACTTTGCTCCGCTCGTGCGCGGGAGATTGCGGCCACCGCACAACGCATGATTGCCCGTCAGAAGACGGCCTGATTCCACAGCCCAAAGGAGACCGATATGCCACTGCTTGAAGTCACACAAACCCGCCACCTCAGCGCATCCATTCGCCTCACTGATACGACCGCATTGCAGGTCGATCAGTATGCCGCATTCATCCACGCTTCCGCCGACGATGTCGTCGAGCAGGCGCTTGCCTTTGTCTTCTCGAAAGACCGCGACTTTCAGGAGTTTTTGAAGTCGTCTGAAGCGCAGCGGATTACACCGACTCTGCGTATCCGTCGCTCGCCTGCTCCTGAGACCGCTGAAGCACCGTCGAAGCCCGCAGCAAGAGCAGCAGTAGCAGTGGGAGCGAAGGCATGATTTGCCTTCGCTTTCTTGTCCGGACCACTGCGGCGCTGCGCGCCGGAAGAATTTTCGATACTCCACCCCTCAGAGGGAACTCAGAAGTTGCCCAGGAAACTCCTGAGTTACTGATTGATGGAGTTGAAGATATGCGAACCGTGGGAACTCATGAGTTTCCACGGTTCGCAACAGAAAGCAGGTCATCATGGCGCTTCTTTCTTCAGAAATGCAACCCGGCGCGCGCCGGGTTCGAGGACGCGAAAAACGCAACATCACGCTCAACACAAAGCTCAATCGCAACGAGTATTCAGAGGTCGAGCGCCATTGCAATTCGCTTGGGCTTGACTACGGCGAATGGCTGCGCAGCCTAATCATGCGCGAAGTGCGCGACAACTCCAGGAATGCAACGGACCTTGCTTTGATGGGCGAAGTCACGAGCTTGCGCCTTTTGCTCATCAATACGCTGGACCCCCTTCTGCGTGGAGAGCAAATGACCTCGGAACAGTTCAAGGAGATGCTTCGCTACGTGAAGGCAAACAAACGCAAGGCGGCGGAAGACACTCTCGCCAGCTACGCGGAAAGGAACACGGAACAGCTATGAACACCACGCATTGGGGACGCAAGGAAACAATCGTGATGCCGCCGCAGGCTCCCATCTATAGCTGCACGGTCATCACGCTGGCGCTGATTCTGACTGCTGGGTTTCTGCGCATCTATATGGGTGCGTTCATGCCGCCGCTCGAACGCTACGATTTCTGGCCGTACATTCAGTCCGGTGCACTGACCGGACTAAAGCAGACAGGCCAGTACCAACTTCTTGACGTTTCGGACGACCATCTTCATGCGCATCCTGCCGCCGCTGCCGATGTCGAGCCGGGCGTAACCACGATAGAATTCGCGCGGCCACTGCCGCTTCAGTTGACCACGAGCGCCCGCGCCGCCGGTCTGGTTTACCTCTACCGCGGTCCTAAAACCGTCTACCGCAATGGCCCGCTTCATGCCTATCTTCAGCAGTTCGTCTATGGCGGGCACACCGTCGCCGGAGTCTTCCGCTGGCCACTGCTCGCGGGACTTGTTGCGCTATTGAGTGGCCTTCCGTTTGCCGCCCGCAAAGATGTGGATCGGTTCCGAGAAATGAAGTACGGACGCCTGCTCAAAGGCCCGGTGCGCGTGACTCCAACCGGATTCAATAGTGCCGTGAAGGGCGATGGAGTTGGTTTCAGGACAATTGAATCGAAGAAACTCATGCGCATTCCCCGGCTCGCCGAAGGGCAACACATCGAGCTGATGGGCGACACCGGTGCAGGCAAGACCCGGCTAATTATGCAGATACTCATGCAGATCAAAGAACGGAATCACTCGGCCATCGTCTACGATCCGGCCTGCGAGTTCGTGCAGCGGTTCTATGACAGCAAGAACGGTGACATCATTCTCAATCCTCTGGACGCCCGCTGCCCCTACTGGGGGCCGTCAGAGGAGTTGCGCCGCCGCGCCGAGGCCAAGGCGATTGCGGCATCGCTATACCAGCCGACCACTGACAAGAAGGGTGAGTTCTTCACCGAAACGCCGCAGAAGATTTTCGCGCATCTGCTGACCTTCGGTCCCTCGCCCGAAGAGCTTGTCGAGTGGATGGCCAACCCCGACGAGATCGACCGCCGCGTGCAGAACACGGAGATGGCGACGATGATCGCCAAGGGCGCGCAGCAGCAGCGCAATGGCGTACTGGCCTCGCTCGGCCTGATCGCGGACAGCCTGCGAATGCTGCCGCGCAAAGACAAAACTCGGAATCACTGGAGCGCAACCGAGTGGTCAGAAAACCGGCGCGGCTGGATCTTCTTGACATCGAAACCGAGCGAGCGCGAGGCGTTGCGGCCGCTGCACAGTTTGTGGATTGATTTGCTGGTTTTGCGGCTGCTCAATGAGCCAAAGGAAGGTCAGCATCCGGTCTGGTTTGTGCTCGACGAACTTGCCAGCTTGCAACGGTTGCCGCAACTCCACACCGCCATCACCGAGAATCGCAAATCGAAAAATCCGATTGTGCTGGGCTTCCAGGGCAAGGCGCAGCTTGAGTACATCTACGGCCACATGGCCGAGGTCATGCTCTCGCAGCCGGCAACGAAAATCTTCTTGAAGACCACCGAGCCGAAGGCCGCCGAGTGGGTATCGAGCGCCATCGGCAAAGTGGAGATTGAGCGGCTACGGCAGACCCATTTCGACGGCAGCCGCACCGGGAAGAACTTCACGCTGGAGCGTCAGGTCGAGCCACTGGTGATGGACTCGGAAATCTCCGGCTTGCCCGACCGGCACGCATACCTGAAACTTGGCAACTACGTCGCCTGCTTCTCATTTGCCTACCACGACATTCCGGCAACGCAACCGGCTTTTGTGCCGCGCCCGCTTGATGACGATAAACTCGGCTTCGACCCAAAGACGTTGGCGAAGAAAGCGTCGGAGCCGGAGGCCATCGAAGAAAGCGCTGAGTCCATACAGAGCGGCTTTTCATTGGGAGACTGACATATGCTCAAAATCTCGAAAGCACTCTCCGCAGGCAAACTCGAAAACTACCACCGGCAAGAATTCACTTCGCCGGACCAAAGCTATTGGAGCCAGGGGCAGACCGTGCAGGGCGAATGGCAAGGTCAGCTTGCCGAAAAATACGGCCTCGCTGGAGCTGTTAGCTCCGATAAGTTCCACCGACTCTCGGAAGGTGAACATCCGCAAACCGGCGAGCAACTTGTCCAGCATCGGCAATCCTTCGAGTATCAAGGAGCTGACGGCAAAACAGTCAAATCCGTCGAGCATCGCGCCGGGTGGGATGCAACCTTCGGCGCGCCTAAGTCGGTTTCACTAACCGCGCTTGTTGGCGGCGACAACCGGGTTCGCGATGCTCATCGCATGGCGGTCACGACCGCTCTCGGCGAGTTGGAGCGGTACACGCAGGCGCGGCTCGGCGGAAACCGGCCCGCCGAGTCCACCGGCCAATTCATCGTCGCAAAATTCGAGCATGACACATCGCGGCCCGTCGATGGCTATGCGGCTCCACAACTTCACACGCACGCCGTCATCTTCAATGTCACTGAGCGCGCCGATGGAACTACACGTGCGCTCCAGCCGCAGAGCCTCTTCGAGTCGCAGCAGTTCGTCACTGCCGTCTATCAGTCTGAGTTGACCTTTCGATTGCGCGAATTGGGCTACGAGATCACGCCGGGCAGAAGCGGAGCGCCGGAGATCAAAGGATATTCGCAGGAGTATCTTGACGCTTCGAGCCAGCGCCAGAATCAAATCCTTTCCCACATGCAGCAAAATGGTCTCTCCGGCTATGAGGCGGCTGAGATCGCCGCCCATGCCACGCGCGACAAGAAGCAGATTCAGTCGCCCGCCGAGGTACTCGCGGCGCATCGCAAACTAGCCACCGAGTTCGGAAATCAGCCGAATCAGGTTGTGGCCGCGGCGCGTGAGCGGGCCGAAAAGAAATCCGTCGAACGCGCTCCCGAGAGAGCACAAAAGGCGGCTCAAGAAGCAGTGACCTTTGCCCGCGAACGCAGCTTTGAGCGCGAAGCCGTCACGGATGAGCGCGCCCTCTTCCGCGATGCCTTGCGGCGCGGCATGGGCGAAACGACCTACGGTCAGGTTCGCGCCAGCGTAGAAGCGAGGTTGGCCTCTGGCGAGCTTCAGCTTGTTACCGCAACAAAGCACGGTTCCGCGCGGCAGTTCACCACGGCGGAAACCATCCAGGCTGAGAAGGAAATTCTGCGGCAGATGCGCCAGGGGCAAGGCCGGGCCGACCAGATCATGCCCGTTCAGCAGGCCGTCGCGCATACCGCCCAATACCCGATTCTTAATTCCTCGCAACGGGCAGCGTCGGAAGAAATTCTAACCTCGCGCGACAGGATACAAGGCTTGCAAGGAAGCGCCGGCGTGGGAAAAACGACCGCTCTCAAAACCGTGCGCGAGGCCGCCGAACAGCGCGGGATGATCGTCGAAGGCTTCGCCCCGACCTCCCGCGCCGCGCATCAGCTCCGCGATGCCGGCATCAATGCCGATACGCTGCAAGGTTTCCTTGCCCGGCATAAGCAGCCGACCCCGGAACGCCACCTATATATGGTGGATGAATCGAGCCTGGCCAGCACCAAACAGGTGCGCGATTTCCTCGCCAAACTCGACCCCGGCGACCGAGTTCTCCTCATTGGTGACACGCGCCAGCATCAGGGCGTCGAAGCCGGGAAACCCTTCGAGCAGTTGGTCGATGCCGGAATGAAGACGGCACGACTTGATCAAATAGTCCGCCAGAAAGACCCGGAGTTGCTGCGCGCCGTCGAGCATCTATCGCGAGGCGAAGTGGCCGATGCCGTCGCGCTTCTCGAACAGCAGGGGCGTGTTACGGAGATTTCCGATTCTGAGAAGCGCATCGCCTCGATTGCCCGGAACTATGCCGACAATCCGGTCAATACCATCATCGTTTCACCTGACAATGCTTCGCGCCGCGCAATCAATCAGGCGGTTCGCTCGGAGTTGCAGGAACGCGGCATCGTCGAATCCGAAAACCACGCCCTGCGCGTCCTTGCGCCGCGTTCCGATATGACCGGCGCTGATCGCGCCTGGGCCGCGCGCTATGAGGTTGGCGACGTGCTCCACTATCAGCGCGGCAGCAAGGCCCTCGGCATCGAGCAGCGCAGCTATGCGCAAGTGGTCTCGACCGATACAAAATCAAATCTGCTGACCGTCGAGAAGCCGCATGGCCAGCAAGTCACCTACGATCCTGCCCGTTTGCACGGCATCTCCGCTTATCGTGAGATCGAACGCGATTTTGCTGTTGGCGACCGACTGCAATTCACCGCGCCGAATCGTGAACTTGGAATCGCCAACCGCGACCTTGGAACCGTACAGAAGATCGAGGCGAGCGCCGCAATGACCGTCCGCATGGACGGCGGCAAGGATAGAGCGGTCACCTTTGATCCGGCAGAGATGCGGCATTTCGACCACGGCTACGCCGTCACCTCGCACAGTTCGCAGGGCCTCACCTCGGAGCGCGTTCTGGTCAACATGGACACCAATGTTCACCCCGAACTCATCAATACCCGTTTTGCCTACGTTTCTGTCTCACGCGCTTCGCATGATGCGCAAATCTTCACTAACAACCTCGCCCAACTCGCCCCGCAGCTCAGCGCCGACATTTCGAAGACCTCAGCGATCAAGATCGGCCAGAGCGCGCTATTGGCCCCAGAGATTGCCTTGACCTGATTTTGCAGGCAGCGTCTGAAAAATCTGAATCGGTACACCAAGATTCGGCCAATTGGCCAGACGCATCTGGCCAATTCTTTCGACACTGTCGAGAGAATTCAGAGTCCATTAACCATCATCTATTGAGCAGGATAGGGAATCGCACCCGACACTACTCGATAGTTACACTTGACATATTTGTCATGCTGGGCTATTTTGCCTAGAGAAGGGTTTTCTGTATGCCAATCATTCCTCCCTTCGACAGCGACGGTCTTTTGCCGCCAGGAGACTACGAGCTTTCCTTCGATGAATTGCGCCAATCGGGTCTCGTACGCGGCGGCGGAAAGCAGAACACCGACTCGACTTGGGATGGCGCCTGGCGCGAACAACTTGTCGGCGGATTGGAGATTCTCGCCCGCCAGCTTTGGCAGGTTGGCATCCGCGAAATCTTCGCCGACGGCTCGTTCGTGGAGGACAAGGACCATCCCAACGACATCGACGGATACTTTGTTTGCGACCTGAAATCGCTCGCCTCAGGCGTGCTGACGCAGCAGCTCAATCGCCTCGACCCGTACAAGGTTTGGACCTGGGACCCGGCCTCACGACGGCCTTATCGCGGCTATCCCAAGCGCCAGCTTCCCATGTGGCATCGCTATCGGGTCGAACTATACCCGCACGTGCCCGGACTTGGTTTCGGTAGCGGCATCTGCGACAAGTTCGGCCATGAACTTGAGTTTCCGTCCGCCTTCCGCCAGTCGCGCCGGGACGGCAAGCCGCGAGGCATCGTAAAGATCAAATATGGGGGACCGTCATGATTCGCAATGAAGCTGAATACCAACTCGCATCCACTCGACTTGAGGAAGAACGCGGCCGGCTCGCCGAGCATCGGGACCGGCTCAAGACCACGGGTCTATCCGACGACGAGATCAAGCGCGTCATCGATCCGATTGAGTCCTTCCACCTGCAACTGAAAGAAGAAGTGGAGAGCTATGAGCGGCTGAAACGGGGCGAGTTTGACGAGTTGGAGAACCTCCGCGGACTCGGCCAGATGCTGATTTCGCTGCGCATCGCCCAGGGAATCTCGCAGCGCGATCTGGCCAAGCGGCTCGGCGTTCACGAGTCGCAGGTTTCGCGCGATGAACGCAACGAATACTTCGGCATCACGCTGGAGCGCACGATCCGTATACTGGATGCGCTCAATGTGCGGTTGCGCACGAAAGTGGAAATTGAGCCAGACAAGCAGGAGATGGCTGTTGTGTGATTGACGCCGGGAGATTCTGAAGTTAAGGGCGCTTACTGGAACTAAATGTCTTTATTGCAGTTGAAGCATTATCTTTCCTCGCAACTCGCTACTGGGGTTTCTGTTGAGGGCTTCGCGAAACCATTGGCGTGCATCTGCACCGAATCCTTGTCTCAGAAGGGACAGGCCGAGGTTGAAAGCTGCGGCCGCGTTGGCCTTGTCGGCTTCAGCGGCGATTCGATAGCTTGAAGCAGCTTGGCTCCAGCTCCCCGAATCGAAGTAGCACTGTCCTAGCTGGAACTGCATGAACGGGTAGGCGCCGTCGGATAGCCGCACCGCCTCCTGAGCGGCCGAGGTGCACTCAGAGTACCTCTCCATGTTTTCAAGAATCTGCGATTCCAGATGCATGCCATATGCATTTTGCGGATCTGCGGAAATTGCTTCCTTTATGTATTCCAATGCAGATGGATATGCTCCTCGCGAGTCCAACACATCCGCCATATCCCGATAGACCACAGGAAGGGCCTGCTTAAAAAAGTGCTCTGTGTCCTTGTTCGTGTTCTTGACGGAGCCTTCAACGCATTTTCTGCCATCAGCGAGAACATTAACTTGGTCTGTAACCTGCTGTTTGTAGCGATCGGCGGATGCATAGCAGGCGTCGTATGCATAGTAGTCGCCACCTGCCGCGGCCCTTTCGTATGCATCAGCGGCTGCGGAGAAGTCTTTTGCCTCTTCTCTACGGTCTCCCTCAATGTCCCAATCGTAGCCCGTCGGCTGATATTTTGCCGCATACTGGCGGAACCACCTTTCAGCTTCCTCTGGCTTCTTTGCTTTGGCGGTTTCGTCGATAAGATTCTTGTATGCGAGCTGAACAAGATCTACGCCGCAGACCGTGAGGTTCCCATTTGCAACGGGAGTCTGGATCATTGCAGCTTCGGTGTACGCACCCTCATTGTCCTTCGCTCCGCCAAGGACAAAACTGGCAAGCAGGTAATCCGTTCCTTTTGCGAGCCTCCTGGAATCGGCCGCTTCTCGAGCCGCATCCTCGAAGAATTTCTTGGAGACAGCCGCCGCCTCAGCTTGACGGGGACTGTCCTTTTCGCTAAGAAGCGAAACGAAGTTCTCTGTTTGTGCGCGGTCGAGCAGAAGGTAGGATAGGAGTGCTTTGTGGCCGGCTGAGGGCTTTAACTGATTTACCTTCTTCGCAGCGGCGATCCCGGCGTCACTGAAGTCGAGGGATTTCGTTCCGAGGCAAGCTACGTCAGTTAGTGCCTCTTCACTATTGGAATCCCGAAGAACGTCAGCCATGATCTGTTTGATCCGATGGCCGAATTGTTGATAGTCGGAAGTGGGATCATTCGAGTATTCAAGGCGGCTTCTCTGGTCCTGCAATCCTTTCGCTTCGGCAACCGAAACCTTCGGGTCAATTCCGGAGGCTCTATGGCTGCTGTTCTCAATCAGCGCCTTGAGGTAAACAACTGGAACAGCAAAGTTGAGATTTTGTCCGTCTTCCAAAACCCCAACCGCAATGCCAACTACCTCTCCCTTTGCGTTCAAGATCGGTCCACCTGATGAGCCATGCGAGATTGGACTGGTGATTTGAATTAGGTCGCGATTGTCCTTCTTTCGCAATCCGGAAACTATCCCTTGGCTTATGGTCTTCTCGAGGCCTTCAGGGTTTCCGATTGCAAAGATCTGCTCGCCGGGCGAAACTGCAGAGGTAGATAGGAGCAACGGTTTTGAAGACAGGTCTGCATCTATGGTAAGAAGCGCCAGATCGTTTTCCTCGTCAGTACGGAGCACCTTAAGAGGAATACGGACAGGCCCCACCGAAAGAACCGGGCTGCCCGCGTTAGCAACATGTGCATTGGTCGCCAGCATACGCGTGCCGACTAGAAACCCGCTCCCAAGGGCCGTTGGTGAACCGGAACTATCGTTAAGGTAGATCAGAAAGACAGAGTTCTGCGACGAGTCGTAAACCTGCTTTGCAGTGTCCGCAGCTTGTCCAAACACGCTAACAGAGGCAACTAAAAGGGTTCCAAAAACGAAGGCTCGCATGGAATAATCCCCAATCTTAAATGATCTGTGAACATAGTCTACCGCCTTTTCGATATCAGCGGAAAGTAAATTTGAATGATCAATAAGGAGGTCGAAAGCCTGTCAGATGGCCCAAATCTCTGGGGTTGGTCCAGGCTTCCAACCAAGATTAGACACCGTTCGGATCTGTACGTGAGTGCAGCCATAATCTGCGATCAATACACGATTCTTTCGGGGAAGGATGCTCCGCCCTTCCCCCGCTGCGACCGCCGGTGAAACTGGCGTTCTTCGCTTCCCATCCATACGGGGCCGTTCCCGCCCCGTAACGCCCCACCCCAAAAGCAATGCGGTGCAGCCTTCGGCTGGACCACCGGTTCGACATTCATTTCCCGGCGAACTCTAGGCTCCGTTCGGCTCCTTCTGTCAACTCCGCTTGTGCAGCTCCGCGCGGCATAAAAACCGCCGTGCT
>Ga0302199_1000881_pt1 | contig 15501 bp, 10 predicted proteins | sample II_Bog_N2_3_FD_194588 | JGI IMG/M metagenome (GOLD analysis project Ga0302199, IMG submission 194588) | Peat permafrost microbial communities from Stordalen Mire near Abisko, Sweden - II_Bog_N2_3 | ecosystem: Environmental > Terrestrial > Soil > Wetlands > Peat | place: Sweden: Abisko, Stordalen... | reverse complement strand
AAGCGCGAGGCGGGCAGGACGGTGCCTTCGCTGCCGACCTTGGATTTGGCTCCCGGCGTACTGCTCAACTGGGCGTGCAGTTGAAAGCGCGTGCCGTCGGCCAGGATGATCGTCTCCGGGCGCAGACGCATGGTGCCGCGACCGCCGGGATGGCCGCTGGAGACTGAGGCGATACGCCCGTCGATCTCCGCGCCGGCGGGAATGAGAACCTGGCCATCCTGGAGGACATCGGAGGCGACACGGCTGCGGAAGGCCTCGCCTTTTTCGCTGCTGACGGTGGAGAGCTGATCGAGCAACTCGACGCGAATGGTTGCGCCTGTGGGCAGCTCGCCGGGCAGCAGAGGACGGGGATGCACGATGTCTCCATCGGGATCGGGGAGTGCGGTGCGGCGAGTGAGCGTGGGCGTTCCCGGCTGGACCGCAACGATTTGAGAATCGGGATCGGGCGTGCTGGCTGGCGTCTGGGCGGGCGCTTCGGCAACGGGCTGAGCCGGCGCGCTCTCAACATTCGCGGCTGGGGGAGCGGCGGGCTCCGCCGCCTGCGGCTTCTGGGTCTGGATCGATGAATCGGGCGGAGGGGTCGAAACGCCCTCGTAGGGGCCGGATGGAGCGGCCTGCTGCGCTCCCAGAGCGACGGCTGCGAAGAGCAGCAATGTGCATCCTGGTATCGACCGGTTCATATCCTTCTCCTTGTTGCGTCGCAACGCAGGTGTACTCTCATTTTCTTCGAACCCCGTCGCGCGAGAACAGTTGCGCGCGGGCATTTGCCGCGAGAGTATACACCTATCTCAAGGCTAGACTGGATTGAGTGCGGATTGCTGCCGGACCGTAGCGTGCGTGCCTCGGATGCCACGAATCAAACCAGGCAACCCGCTACGGTTGCGTTTCCCATCCTGGCATCGTTTACGGCAATTCATCATCCAACCAAAGGTGCGCGCGGGCTTGGTTTGCTAGAATCCTCTGGAGAGCGCAATCTTTTTCGACAATCCTGGACGGAAAGGCACAGCACGCGTGCAAGAGCTTCTGCAAACCATACAAAGCGCAGCCGGAAGAGCTCTTGCCGTGGATCGCCGTCCGCAACTAAATGACCGGCTGCAGCACCACATCACGAGGACCGCTATGACTGAGATTGTTGCCATCCGCGCCCGCGAGGTATTGGACTCGCGCGGCAACCCGACCGTGGAAGCAGATGTGATTCTGGAGAGCGGCGCGCTGGGCCGCGCCATTGTGCCCTCGGGCGCTTCCACCGGCGAGCATGAGGCCGTGGAGTTGCGCGACGGCGACAAGAGCCATTACATGGGCAAGGGCGTGCTGCAGGCTGTGGCCAACGTGGAGAGCGTGATTGCACCCGAGCTGGAGGGGATGGACGCGGCCAATCAGCGGTTGCTCGACCAGACGATGATCGCGCTGGATGGCACCTCGAACAAAGGCAAGCTGGGCGCCAATGCAATTCTGGCGGTCTCGATGGCCGCCGCGCGCGCCGTGGCGCTGACGCTGGAGGTTCCTCTCTATCGCTATCTGGGCGGAGTGAATGCCAGCATCCTGCCGACGCCGATGCTCAATGTGCTGAACGGCGGAGCGCACGCCGATTCGAATGTCGACTTTCAGGAGTTCATGATTATGCCGGTCGGCGCCGAGCGCTTCAGCGATGCGCTGCGCTGGTCGGTGGAGACCTTCCATACGCTCAAGGGCGTGCTGAAGAAGAAGGGCTATAACACCGCCGTCGGCGACGAGGGCGGCTTTGCTCCGTCACTTACCTCGAACAGCGAGGCGATCGAGCTGATTCTGGAGGCGATCGAGCTGGCCGGTTACAAGCCCGGCGAGCAGATTGCCATTGCCCTCGATCCGGCCTCGAGTGAGTTCTACGACAAGGAGAAGAACCGCTACGTCTTCAAGAAGAGCGACAAGCGCGAGCTGACCAGCGAGGAGATGGTGGCTTACTGGGACAACTGGAGCCGCCAGTATCCGATCGTCTCACTGGAAGATGGCTTGGCCGAGGACGACTGGGCGGGCTGGAAGCTGCTGACCGACAAGCTGGGCGGACGGATTCAGCTGGTGGGCGACGATCTATTCGTCACCAACACCAAGCGCTTGCAGCGCGGCATTGAAGAGGGCGTGGCCAACTCGATTCTAATCAAGGTGAACCAGATCGGCACCGTGACCGAGACGCTGGAGGCGATCGACCTGGGCCGCCGCTACGGCTATACGTCTGTCATGTCCCACCGCTCAGGCGAGAGCGAGGACACCTTCATTGCGGATCTGGCCGTGGCTACCGGCGTGGGACAGATCAAGACCGGATCGGTCAGCCGCACCGACCGCATCGCCAAGTACAACCAGCTTCTGCGCATCGAGGAAGAGCTTGGCTCGGGAGCGGTCTTTCTTGGTCTGGAGAGCCTCAACTACGAAGGTTGACCACCGCGGTGGGGCAGACGGCTTCGCCATTCATGAAGGGAGGGAGCTTCGGCTTTCTCCCTTCGCATTTTGTCTTATAGATTCGCAAAAGAGGCCCGGCGAACAGCCGGGCCTTTTTGTCGTGAGCTGCTGGGAGAACTACTGGGCCGGCGATGGGGTGGCCGCGGGCTGGCTACCGCTCTTGACGGGCGACAGTCCGGGAACAACCGGCGCGGCCGAGAGATCGCCCGTGGCCGCCTCCTGCAGGTTGATGCCGTAGTGCTCCAGCGTCGAGGCCAGCGTCTGGTAGAGGCTGGCGCGGTCGCGGGCGTATGCGGCCTCGGAGGCCAGCAAGGTATCCTGCGCGGCGGCCAGGGCCTTCTGTTGCAACAGGACATTGGCCGTGGTGGAGGCGCCCAGCCGCAGCTTCTTCACCTCGGCATCCAGGGCCTGCTGCGTATAGGCGTGGTTGGCGATGGACGATTGCACCAGGGCGCGGTCGTTGATGAGCGCGAACTGGGCGTTGACCACATTCATGCGCACCTGCGTGTAGAGCTGCTCTAGGTGAAGCTCAGCCTGGCGGTATTGGATCAGCGCCGCCGTCTGCTGAGCCTGGGCCGCGCGGTTGCGGATGGGAATGGTGAGATTGAAGCCGACGCCCTTGTCCGGTGAGGTGCTATTGAAAAGATTCTGCAACACTGTCCCATACCCAACTGTTGGGAAAGTCCCTGCAGGATATGGAGTTGAAGAACCGAACGGCTCGGCATCCGGATTTTGCGAGCCGCCTAACGCGCTTGAGTTATAGAAGCCGAAAGCGTCCAGTGTAGGCAGCAGCCCGTTCTTGGCGCCGCGCAGGCTGATCTCATCGTTCTTCAGAGCCAGCGCCGCCTGTTCCAGCACTGGGCTGTTCTTGAAAGCCTGCTGCACCAGTTCATCCACGGAAGCCTTCTCCTCGGGAATCTGCTCGATGCTTACGCGGTCGGTGGGGATGATCTCGGCCGCCGCCAGCGCCGGATCGTTCAGATTGCGAACGATCGCCTGTTTCATGATCTGCTGCTGATAGTTCAGTGTGCTTTGCGCGCTGACCAGCGCCTGCTTGTCCGAGGCCACGGCCTGGTCTGAGTTCATCACATCCAACTGGGCAAGGGTTCCGATCTCCAACTGCTTGCGATTGTCGGCGGCCAGCTTGCTGCTCTGCTCGAGCGCCTGCTGCTTAGCCTGCACATCCTCATAGTCGTTCACCAGCCCCCAGTAGATGTTCTCCACCTGGTTGACGGTGTAAAGAATCTGCTGGCGGAAGGTGGAGTCGGTGATGCGGCGATTGTTGATCGCCTGATAGACGAAGCGCTTGTTGACCCAGATGCCGGCGCCCTGCAACAGGTGCTGAGTCACCTTCGACTGGAAGGAGGAACTCAGATCCGGGCTGTAATTCGTGAATGGGTTGTCGGTCGTCGTCCTGGAGTTGGATAACGAGACGGAGAGTGCGGTTCCAGTGACGAATCCCTGATTATAGGCGAAGTTATATTGGTTGGTATTGGTGGACAAAGAGGTCTTGCCGCCGGTGAACGTCGTGTTGGATTGCGGAGTGCGGGCTCTTTCAAACTGGATCGTACTGGTTACCGAGGGATCCATATTGCTCTCCGGCATCGGACCAGCGCCGGATGCTGTAACGGTCAATCCGCCGCTACCGGCGGCCGAGGCGCCGGTGGTTCCGCCCGGTCCGCCACCCGAGACGGTCGACGAGGAGTAGCCGCCCTGGGTAAAGCTGTTCACTGTTGCCCCAGAGCCCGACAGAAGCTGCCCGGCTTTGGCCCGCAAGATGTCCAGATCCGCCAGGTCCATGTAGTAGCGAGAGATGGCGATGTCATAGTTGTTTTCCAGAGCCAGCGCCAGTGCGTCGCTCAGACTGAGATAAATCTTGCCGTTCTTCACCAGGTCGCTCAGCCGCACCGAGTTCTGAAAGCTGGCTTTGTCGATGTGCGTGGGCGCATAGGCCCGGATCGGGTCGCCGAGCAGTCGGCCCGAGGGCCGGGTGAAATCGCGCTTCGATTGGCGCAGGTCGAGCGGCTCGGTGGGCGCGGGCGTGGGCAATGCGGGCAGGTCGGAGGCGGCCTTGTCCTGCGCAGCCGGGGCCTGCTGGGCAAATCCCGCCGGCATTCCCGCCGACAGCGTCAGCAGAACCGCCGCCACGGCGCGCAGGCGATATCCAGCCGGGCTCTTCGCTTCGCGGTTGGCGCGCGCAGCGATCGTCTGCTGCTCAAAGTCACTTCTGGCAAACAATTGCATGATCTCTCTCCACGACTTGTTCCTACATTGGGAATTGCTTAGGCATAAAAGCGCGTCTACTTAAAAGACGCCCCGAGAGCATTTTCGGACGCAAATTTGCAGTCAAACCGCGAAAAACTTCCTTTGCCTCCCGAAGCTGTTCCTCCACACCATTCTTCATACGCAGACGGTCCTGGCTTCGTTCCATCCCGCCCGATTGCGCCTCTGTTGGAAAGACTGAGTATACCAATCGGGGTCGGCTAGTCAGTTCCTCCCTCGTCCTCGCTGCTTCCGGTGGGCTACTCTTGTATCATCGGCAAACCCTTGAATGAGATGACCCAACCCGCGCCCGGCCTGCAAAACTGGCGGCTGACTCTGGCCTACGACGGCACGGAGTTTCGCGGCTGGCAGGTGCAGCCGGGCGAACGCACCATCCAGGGCGAGTTGCAGGCGGCGCTCGCTCGCGTTGTCGGCGAAGCGCCGCTGCCTCAGGGCTCGGGCCGCACCGACGCTGGAGTGCATGCCCTTGGACAGGTGGCGAACTTCACGCTGGCCGCGCCGATTCCCGCGGAGAATCTGCAACGCGCTCTCAACCGGACGCTGCCCGCCTCGATTCGCATTTTGGAGGCGAGGACGGCGCCGAGTACATTCCATGCGCGCCACTCGGCCGTGGCCAAGAGCTACGAGTACCGTGTCTTTCGCGCACCGCTCTGTCCGCCCTTCCTCGCCCGCTATGTTTACGCCTGTCCCTGGCCGATGAATCTGGAGGCGCTGCAACAGGCGGCGCGGCTCTTCGAGGGCGCGCACGATTTTACGAGCTTTGCGGCCAGCGATCCGGAGCTGGCCCAGCGCGGTTACGATCCCGATGCGCCGCCGGATGCGCGCCCGATTCCTCGCGAGGGCTTTCTGGTCAAGCCTCCGCAGGAGCCCGCGGTGCGCAGAATCTTCTCCTCGAACTGGGAAGAGCAAGCGAGCGCGGCCGGTCCGCTGATGGTCTATCGCGTGCGCGGCACAGGCTTTCTGCATCACATGGTGCGCAACCTGGTGGGCACGATGCTGGACGTGGATCGCGGTCGGCTCAGAGCGGAGGAGATTCCAGCAATTCTGGCTGCGCGCAACCGCGCCGCCGCCGGCCCGACGGCCCCGGCGCGGGGACTGTTTCTGCATTCGGTGGAGTATGACGAGGGAGAGAATTGACGAAGATTCCAAGCTGCGAGGGATTATTTCAACAGCAGCCCTCGCAGCTTTGAACAGTAAAGATGGAACGAGAGCGTACTCGAATCTAGAACTTGTAGACAACGCCGAAGGAGGCACGCGAGCTGTGCGTCATGTGCGCGGAGCAGCCGCCGTTGGTGCAGGCCGCCTGGTTGACGTTCGCGGCAAAGGTCGAGAGAATGTCGTCGCCCTCGGCACGCAGAGAAAAGCGTTTATCCAGCGTGTACTCCAAGCCGCCGCCACCACCGCCGGCCATCGAGACACTGGGGGTGACAAAGGGAAGGGAAGAGCTGCTGCTGGTGCCGCTCATATATTCCATGCCTACCAACGCATCCACGAATGCGTCCAGCTTTTTGTAAAGCGGTGCGCGGAAGACCGGGCCAACGAAGAACATATCCACGGTTGGATTGCCGGGGTTGGTCGAGTCGTAGGGATACTGGTAGAAACCGCCGTCGGCCCTGAGGCCGAAGTACTTGCCCCAATCGCGCGTCAGGGTGACGTTGACTCCCTGCAAGCCGTTGCGCGATTGATTCACGTTGTTTAGACCGGTGTAACCGTAGCCGGCGAAGAGCTCGTACTTGAAGACAGGACCGGTCTTTTCGGCACGCACGGGACGCTCGGGAGCAATCTGGCTGGTCGCCGCCAGAGGCAGAAACGCGGCCGCACCCACGGCCAATATCGAAAGCAGCAGCTTACTCTTCAATGGAATACTCTCCTTGATGCATGGAACCACTACTAGACTATCCTCTCGGACCCTCTTTGATGAAGTCCGGGGCTCATTTTCCCTGCGCTCTCCCGTCTCTGGGACGGCCAGGAGGCGGGAAAGAAAGCGGCGGATTGCCTCGGAGGCGCGGATTTCATTCCAATCGTCGGTCTACAGCCGCTTGAGAAAGGCCTGCGCCTCGGCCAGTTGAGGAAAGAGCTTCTCCTCGGCCTTGAACTCGGGCGGGTGGACCGAGCGGCGCAGTCCGCGCATCTTGACCGGGTGCTTCAGGTGCAGCATCTCGTGATAGAGCAGGTACTCGATGGCGTAGCGCGGGCTTGACGGGCGGTCGAAGACACGGCTGACGACGATGGTGTTGTGGGCGGCGTCATAGTGGCCCAGGGCGCGCTTGGCTACGCTCTCGCTCCAGGTGAGCTCCGGACGGCCCAGCATCCCGCCGAAGAAGCGAGTGTTCAGCGAGTCGAAGACCTCTTCGAGATGATAGAAGCGGCCCTCGGGTCCGAAGAAGCGCTTGCTGCCGCGCGCTCCGCGAATCAACTCGGTCTGGCGCGTGACGGCGGCGCTGTAAACGAAGCGCTTGTAGCGCAGCTCCTGCGCCGGATCGATCGGCTTCTTGTAGATCTTCGCAATCAGAATGTGGGCGATGGCGCGGATCACCGGCTCCGGCGCGCCCTCGAGCAGATCGGAGAGGCTCACGCGCAACTCCCCGGCGCGCAGGCGAATGCGCGTATTGAGCGAGGTGAAGCGGCGGAAGCGCAGCAGGATGGGCGGCATCGGCGCCCGCGGGCGCAACGCGCGATACTCTTGCTGAAAGACAGGAATGAAATCGACGGCCACTAAGAACAGCTTACAGCTTTCAGCCTTCAGCTATCAGCTTGTTGCCGCGACAATCAGTCACTGAAAGCTGAAGGCCGCATCTCTCACTATTTTTTCTCCACCACCAGCAGCCGCTGTTTGGCCTGCCACTCCTGATCGGGGAACTGGCCCTTCGACGAATCGAGGAAGCGATGGTAGTAGGCCGCCGCCTGCTCCTTCTCGCGGAGGGTGTCGTAGGCCGTCGCCCAGAGAAAGTAAGTGGCGGGGAGCTCGGGCAGATACTTGGCGCGCATGGCGAGCGCATGCAAGGTGACATCGGGATGCGCGGTGCGCGAGGCGGCAAAGGCCAGCCCGCTCCAGGCGTCGGCGTTGGCCGGGTCAAGCTGCGTGGCCTTGTCGAAGACGGCGAAGGCGGCGGCAAAGTTCTTCTGGCGGGTGAGGTCGTGGCCGTGCGCCACCAGCAACTGAGGATCGTCGGGCTTGGCTGCCAACAACAGGAGCCAGAGCTTGTCCGCCTCAGCCGCTTCCGCGGCTTCGTCCAGCACCTCGGCGAGCATGCGTGTGATGGCCTGGTCGGCGGGATGATCGGTGTGCAGCTTTTCAAGGAGCGGCAAGGCCTCGGCCTTGTCCTGAGCGGCCAGCACGGTGGCCAGCTGCGCGGTGAGCGCCGTGTCGCCGGGTGAGTGCTCGAGCGCCGTGCGCAGCAAGGTCTCCGCGGCGGCGTAATCCTTGCGCGCAATGAGCAGATGAGCCAGGCCGGCGTTGGCGGCGGCGGAGTTTGCGTCGCGAGCAAGTACACGGCGATAGCCATTCTCAGCCTCCACAGGCTGGCCGGCCTGATCGGCAAGCTCGGCGGCGAGCAATGTGTCGGCGGTCGTCTCCGGAGTGTGCTTGAGCGCCTCCAGCAGATCGCTGGATGCTTTGGCAGGGTCGCTCGCGCGGTCGATCTGGGCCAGCGCCCGCCATGCCTTCGCTTTGGCGGCGACGCCGGCGACGCCGGGATCGAGCTTGGTGGCCGCCTCCAGCTCCGGCCTGGCCTCGGCCTCCTTGTCCATGCGCGCCAGCAGGAGACCCAGTTCGATATGCGCCTCAAAGGATTGCGGATTGGCCGCGACGGCCTTGCGATAGAAGGCGGCTGCGTCCTCCATGCGGTTCTCGGCGTCGGCGACGTAGCCCGCGTCGAAGAGCGCTCGCGCATCCGTTGGATTGGCGGCAAGCCAGAGCGCCAGCTTGGCCTCGGCCGTCTTCCAATCCAATTGGACGATTGCCGCCTCGGCCTCCGCGAGCTGCGAGAGGGGATGCGCGGAGGCGGGCTTGGGCGCAGTACTCTGGCCGGATGTGGCAAGCGATGCGGAGAGCAGAACGAGCGAAGCGAGTCGGCGCACGAAAGACCTCATTCCATAGTTTAGAGCAAGAGCATGAACTCCCGGCTCCAATGCCAAAGCATCGGTCGAGGGAGTGTTTGAGTGAAGATTCCCATCCCTGGACTGGCCACCTGACTGGCCGTCCAGGCGGAGGCGCTACGCGCAGGGGGGTCGTGGTATCCCACCCATCGCAAAGTTCGCGATGGATGGGGCACGATAGGGGCGCGCCTGAGGTCGGCATTTGTCAAGAGGCCGGCGACGGAGCGCACGAAAGTGGCGAAAAAGCAGCCCTTTTGCCTCCCAAGCGGCCACTTTGGAGCGGAAAACAGGCCGTTTTTCGGGGTTAAAGTTTACTGGATAATTAACAGAAAGAAAAGATAAACGATTGAAACCATGCGTCTTGCGAGAAAAACTGCGCAAGATACCGGCGGATTTCCACAGGGGGGGGTGGGGGGTAAGGCCGAGGTACGGACCGGGGACATCCCTGACAGATTGAACCGGGGACATCCCTGACACTGCACAAGTCCATGGGCGTTTGATTACAACGTTGAGATGGGCTGGAAAACGAGCAGTGTGATGGATGAAAAGCTGCGCTTTGTCTTTGAGTTTGAGCGCGATGAAGAGTCGATGAAGGCTTTGTGTGCACGCTTTGGAGTTAGCCGCGAGACGGGCTACGTTTGGTTGCGGCGTTACCGGCTGTATGGCCTGCCCGGCCTGGTCGAAATGAACCGGGCGCCCGATCGCCACCCCAACCAGACTCAGGCTGCGATCGAAGAAGCCGTGCTGGGGCTGCGTCAGGCGCACATGACGTGGGGTCCGCGCAAGTTGAAACGGATTCTGGAGCGGGATCAGCCGGGGCGCGGATGGCCAGCGAGCAGCACGATGGGCGAGATCGTCAAGCGCGCCGGGTTGGTGGTCGAGCGCAAAAAGCGGCGCAAAACCGAGCCGTATACGGCACCCCTGGCGCACGCGGTGGAGTCCAACCGGGTGTGGTGCGCGGACTTCAAGGGCTGGTTCCGGACGGGCGACGGCACGCGCGTCGACCCGCTGACGATTACCGACGCGTGCAGCCGTTATCTGTTGCGTTGTCAAGCAGTTGAGAAGACTTGCACGGAGCGGGTGCGGGCCATCTTCGAGGCCGCGTTTCGCGAGTTCGGTCTGCCCTGGTGGATACGTACCGACAACGGCGCGCCCTTTGCCTCGGCGGCGGTGGGCGGGCTGAGCCGGCTGGCGGTGTGGTGGATCAAGCTGGGCATTCAGCCGGAGCGGATCGAGGCCGGGCATCCGGAGCAGAACGGACGGCACGAGCGGATGCATCGCACGCTCAAGCTGGACCTGCGAGCGGCCGATGACTGGCGCGGGCAGCAGCGGGAGCTGGACAGATTTCGTCATGATTACAACGAGATACGGCCGCATGAGGCGCTCAGGATGCAGACCCCGGCCAGCGTGTATGAGCCGTCGCCGCGCAGCTATCCGGAGCGGCTGCCGGATGTCGAGTATCCGGACGAAATGCAGGTGCGCACCATCAAGAGCCACGGTCATTTCCGCTGGAAGAAGCATGACATTTTCCTCAGTGAGGTGCTGTGGGGCGAGCCGGTGGGCCTGTTGCCGGTCGACGATGGGGTTTACCGCGTGTACTTTGCGCAGATTCCGCTGGGAGTGTTCAACGAACGGCTGCGGCGCGTGCTGCCACTCGATAAGAAGAAGGGAGCATCGGCTGTGAGTTTTCCGAGGCATGAGCAATCTATCGTCTGGTGGGAGGGTAAAAACGGAGCGGAAGTGAATCAGGCCTCTGATCCACTCCCGCCCTCTCACCGTCTCGATGAGTTGCGACTGGTTATTCCTCAACAGGTTGCTCTCCAGCAGAGCCTGTCTCCGCTTCACCAGCCGGATTCATTTTCAACTCCATTGGCTGAAAATGTAAACTGCAATTTTGCGGTTGAAAACGAAAAACTGTCAGGGATGTGCCCGGTCTAAAGTGTCAGGGATGTGCCCGGCCGTACAGAACAGGGACTAAGGGACTGGGGACTAAGGGACTGAGGAACGACGCGGCTGGATAAAGTGTTCATGGATTGATTGTGCGCTTGGGAGGGGAAATGATCTGCAAGGATTGGCCGTCCAGGCGGAGGCGCTGCGCGCATGGGGTTGGTGGGCAGCCACCCATCGCAAAGTGCGCGATGGATGGCACCAGGCTGAATCTCCCCGGTCCCCAACAGCGAGGGACCGTTAAGCATTCCGATGATCGCCAACCTGGGCATGGGACGAGCGTAAATCATCCGGCGCGCTCGGCCTGGTAGTAGAAGGGCGGGCCCTGCTCCTGGGCTATCGTTTTGACGGTGCGCAGGAAGGCGCGGGCGGCGTAAGAGAGCGTGGCCTGGCGGCGATAGACGAGACGCAGGATGCGCTTGGCCTCCAGATCTTCGACGGGGATGCGCACCAGCTCGCCCGCCGCCAGCTCCTGGGCAACGGTCAGGTGAGGAATGAGCGCGACGCCGTTGCCCATGGCGACAAAGCGCTTGATGGCCTCGATGGTGGGCAGTTCGATGGCCATATTGAGTGGCGTGCGATGGCGCTGAAAGGCCTCGATGACGCGCTTGCGCAGGGGCGATGCGACATTGTGCGCGATGAAGGTCTCGTTGCCCAACTGGCTGATGGTGACGCGGCGGGATTTGGCCAGCCGGTGCGCGGGGCTGACGATGAAGGCCAGCGTGTCGGCATAGACAGCGATGCTGCGGAAGTGAGCCGGATCGGGGCGGAAGCTGAGCATACCCAGCTCGAAGGTGCGGCGGTTCAGTTCGTCGGGAATCTGCGAGGCCAGCATGCGATGGACGGCGACGGTGATGTGGGGAAACTCGCGGCGAAAGCGGTCAATGGCCGGCAATAGATAAAGGCAGGTGTATTCATTGGCGGCGAGTTGCAGACGGCCGCTCTCCAGGCTCTTCAACTCACCCAAAGCACTGGCTGCCTCGCGGCGCAGAGCGAGCAGGCGCAGAGCGTAGTCGCGCAAGAGCACGCCGGCCGCGGTCAGCGAACCGTCGCGGGCGGCGCGGTCAAAGAGCTGCTCGCCGACCGATTCCTCCAGCTTGCGGATGACCTGACTGACGGCAGGCTGGGTGCGATGCAGACGCAGGGCCGCGCGGGAGAAGCTGCGCTCCTCGGCGACGGCGAGAAAGGTTTCGAGCTGGTGAAGTTCCATGGCGGTGACGAAGTGAACGAGTGAACGAGTGAATGATGCCGGTTTGATTATAAACTTAATTTATCGCATCTCAAACAATAATAAATTTGCTTTATACATCTCGATGCGAAAGACTGGAGGCAGTTCATCGAGGAAGTGAAGTGGAAGAGACGACCAGGAACGCGAATCACGTATATTTTTTCGACACCACGCTGCGCGACGGCGAGCAGTCACCGGGCTGCTCGATGACGACGCAGGAGAAGCTGACGATGGCGCACGCGCTGGAAGACCTGGGCGTGGACATCATCGAGGCGGGCTTTGCCATGGCCTCGGAGGGGGACTTTGCGGCGATCGCCACGATCACGCAGGCGATTCACACGCCGCGCATTGCGTCGCTGGCGCGGGCCAAGAAGGAAGACATCGAGATGGCGGCGAGGGCGCTGCAGTTTGCCCAGAGAGCGCGCATCCATGTTTTTCTAGCGTCGAGCGATCTGCATCTTGAATATAAGCTGAAGATCGGCCGGGCGGAGGCGCTGGAGCTGACCGGCGAATCGGTGCGTCTGGCGCGCTCGCTGGTGGACGACGTGGAGTTTTCGCCGGAGGACGCGACGCGCTCGGACCGCGATTTTCTGGTGGAGATGGTGCGCATCGCCATCGAGGCCGGGGCGACGACGATCAATATGCCGGATACGGTGGGCTATACGACGCCGGAAGAATATGGCGCAATGTTCCGCGAGGTGCGGGAGCGCGTGCCGGCGATTGACGCGCAGGGTATCATTCTTTCTTCGCACTGCCACGACGATCTGGGGTTGGCGGTGGCCAACTCGTTGTCCGCGATCTCAGCGGGCGCGCGACAGGTGGAGTGCACGATTACCGGGATTGGCGAGCGGGCGGGCAATGCGGCTCTGGAGGAGATTGCCGCGGCGCTGTATGTGCGCGGCGACCGCTTCGGCGTGTCGAGCGGATTGAATCTGAAGCAACTGTATCCAACGGCACAGGTGCTGGGCCAGTTGATTACCTTCCGGCCCTCGCCGAACAAGGCGATTGTGGGCGACAACGCCTTTGCGCACGAGTCGGGAATTCATCAGCATGGAATGCTGGCCAATCCGCTCTGCTACGAGATTATGACGCCGGCGCTGGTGGGCGTGGCGCACAACCACCTGGTGCTGGGCAAGCACTCGGGGCGCGCGGCGCTGCGCAATCGCATCGAGCAACTGGGCTACGCGCTGACGCGCGAGGAGCTGCAGCACACCTACTATCGCTTTGTGGCGCTGGCCGACCGCAAGAAGAACATCTACGACTACGATCTGGTGGGCCTGCTGCCGGATGCGGTGCGCGACAAGCGCCGGGAGCCGGTCTCCGAACTGGATTGAATCGGCTGCATCCCAAGGGAGTGGCAGAGATACGGGAAAACCCTCTACAATCAATAACAGAGAGAGAACGAATGAAACTGAAGGTTTTAGTCACCGCCGGAGACGGCATCGGCCCGGAGGTCACCCGCGAAGCGGTGGCTGTTTTGCAAGAGGCTGCCTCTGTTGGCGGCAACGAAATCGTCATTACCGAGCGGCGCATCGGCGGCATCGCCATTACGACCGACGGAACGCCGCTGCCGCAGGCAACAATCGACGCGGCGCTGGATTCGGATGCGGTTCTGCTGGGCGCGGTGGGCGGCAACGAATTCAATTCGATGCCCCCGGACAAGCGCCCCGAGGCTGGATTGCTGGGCTTGCGCGCGGCGCTGGGCGGCTTTGCCAATCTTCGCCCTGCCTTCGCGCTGAAGGAACTGGCCGTCAATAGCCCGCTGCGGGCGGAGATTATCGACGGCGCGGATATCTTGTTTGTGCGCGAGCTGCTGGGCGGACTTTACTTTGGCCAGCCGCGCGAGTGGGATCGCACAAAGGGCGAGGCCTGGAACACGATGCGCTACACGCGCGAGGAAGTAGCGCGCGTGGCGCGGATCGCCTTCCAGCTTGCGCAGAAGCGGCGCAAGAAGCTGTGCAGCGTGGACAAGGCGAATGTGCTGGAGGTCTCGCAACTGTGGCGCGCGACGGTGATCGAAGTGGCAGCGGAGTTTCCCGACGTGGCGCTGGAGCATCAGTACGTGGACGCGATGGCGATGCACCTGATGAACAGACCGCGCGACTTTGACGTGGTGGTGACGGAGAATTTGTTCGGCGATATTTTGAGCGACGAATCGGGCGTGATCACCGGCTCGCTGGGAATGCTGCCCTCGGCGACGATCGGCGGCAAGGTGAATTTGTATGAGCCGATTCACGGCTCGGCGCCGGATATAGCGGGAAAGGGATTGGCGAATCCGCTGGGCGCGATTCTGACCAGCGCGCTGATTCTGCGCCACTCGGCGGGGCTGGAGACGGAGGCCGCGGCGATTGAGACGGCGGTGCGCAAGGTGCTGGAACAGGGCTTCCGCACGCCGGATCTGGCGCGCACGAATCCGCAGGGCTTCAAGGTGCTTTCGACCGTGGAGATGGGCGCGAAGGTGCGGGAGACGGTGAAGGCGCTGCTGAAGTAGGTTTGTGGATTCCCACCCTTGCGCCAGAAAAAAGCGCAAGGATGGGGCACCCGAAGTGTAGATGAGTGAAAAGCAAACGCAGGTCCTTCGACTTCGCTGCGCTTCGCTCAGGATGACAATTTGTTTGTGATTGAAAGCAATCCTACGATTTGTGACGAGGATGATGCATGAGTAACGACGCAAAAACAATCTTTGAAAAGGTCTGGGGGAAGCACGTGGTGGTTGAGCCTGCGGGCGAGCCTACTGTGCTGTACATCGACCTGCAACTGCTGCACGAGGTCACGTCGCCGCAGGCCTTTGAGGGGCTGCGCCTGACGGGCCGCACGGTGCGCAGACCGGATCGATGTATCGCGACGGTCGATCACAATGTGCCGACGACGATTGAGGGCCGGCTGAAGATTGTCGATCAGATTGCGGCGAAACAGATTTCGACGCTGAACAAGAACTGCGCCGAGTTTGGGATTGAACTGTATGGTGTGGACTCGCCGGATCAGGGCGTGGTGCACATCATCGGCCCCGAGCTGGGACTGACCAAGCCGGGGATGACGATTGTCTGCGGCGACTCGCACACGGCGACGCATGGCGCCTTCGGCGCGCTGGCCTTTGGCATCGGCACCAGCGAAGTGGAGCACGTGCTGGCGACGCAGACGCTGCCGCAATCGAAGCCGAAGACCTTCAGGATTTCGGTGGAGGGCGAGCTGCCGAAGGGCGTGACGGCGAAGGACATTATTCTTGCCATCATTGGGCAGATCGGCACGGACGGGGCAACTGGATTTGTGATCGAATATGCGGGCTCGGCGATTCGTGCGCTCTCGATGGAAGGGCGTATGACGGTCTGCAATATGAGCATCGAGGCCGGCGCGCGGGCGGGCATGATCGCTCCGGATGATGTGACCATCGCCTATCTCAAGGGCCGACGCCACTCGCCCAAAGGCGCAGCGTGGGATGAGGCCGTCAGCGAATGGAGCAAGCTGAAGAGCGATGCGGGCGCGAAGTTCGATCGCGAACTGGTGATCGACGC
>Ga0302199_1000874_pt1 | contig 15564 bp, 11 predicted proteins | sample II_Bog_N2_3_FD_194588 | JGI IMG/M metagenome (GOLD analysis project Ga0302199, IMG submission 194588) | Peat permafrost microbial communities from Stordalen Mire near Abisko, Sweden - II_Bog_N2_3 | ecosystem: Environmental > Terrestrial > Soil > Wetlands > Peat | place: Sweden: Abisko, Stordalen... | reverse complement strand
GGATTTCCTGAATTCCGGACACTGTCTATTTTTGAGCGCCACCAATGTTACGAAGTCTGGATTCGTTTTTGCTGACTGCCTCTTCATTGATGAAAAGAAGGATTCCTCACTCAACAAGGGAAAACTCCGGCGAGAAGACATCGTTCTGACGACCAGGGGAACTTTAGGCAATACAGCTTATTTCAAGCACACAGTTCTATTTGAGAATATCAGGATAAACTCTGGAATGGTCATTCTGCGGTGCGATAGAGAGAAGATTTTGCCTGTCTACTTGTATCACTTCCTTCGATCACCAAGTTTTCATGAGCAAGTGAACTCACTGAGGAGCGGCGTAGCGCAGCCTCAACTCCCGATTCGGGATATGCGACGCATAAAGCTCCCGCTTCCTACGATGCCTGAGCAAAAACGCATTTCAGGCATTCTCTCGGCCTATGACGAGCTGATCGAGAACAGCCAGCAACGGATCAAGATTCTGGAGTCAATGGCCCGTGCCCTCTACCGCGAATGGTTCGTCCACTTCCGATTCCCAGGCCACGAAAAGGTCACATTCGTTTCTTCTCCTCTGGGTAAGATCCCTGAAGGGTGGGAGGTGAAAAAGCTAAAAAACGTTTGCCGCCTAACGATGGGCCAATCGCCAAAGTCTGAGTTCTACAATGAAATGGGCGAAGGCCAGCCATTCCATCAGGGGGTGACTAATTTCGGCAACCGATTTCCCACCGACCGATTGTTTTGCACAGTTGAGGGCCGCATTGCCGAAGCTGGCGACAGCCTCTTGTCAGACAAGGTGGACGCGGCGAAGGGCAATGATGTTGTTCTCTGTCATTTGCTTGCAACCAACCTTGGCCTGGCCATTTCAACGCTGACTCTTGATGTAATGCGATTCGATAATAATGACATCGAAACAGGCATCCGAAATCGCATCCACGGGGGCACGCGGGAACGGCGTGACCGGGAAGCACTCTTCGACGCCTTCGCCAAATTGGCTCCGAACGCGGGGCTGTCCGTTGAGCCAGTGTTTTTGCCAGGACTTTGTGAGTTGGTTGCAAGATTCATCAATGCGAGCGCCGCAGCGTCGCAAGTCACAAGGTGTTTAGATCACTTGACGAGGCAAAGAGTGCTGCCGGACTACACGAAGGCAGCCGGCGCAGTGGATCAGGTGTTTGGCGACCGCACGCTGAAACTAGCTCGCGATGTGTTGCACTTTATTTCCCGCGAGAGCCGGCTGCCGATTGATATTTTCAAGGCGTCTCTGAGTTAAACAACAGTGCTGTGCCTCACCCATACACCGAGGACCAGTTGGTCGAACATCCACCCAAGCCGCATGAGGATGCTCTCTTCTCAATCGTCACCATTTTTTCCAAGTCTCGATGATTCTGTCACAAACTGCGACAGAATCATGAGCACTCGTCGGGAATGCGCTATTTTGAATCGTGCAATGGCTACTTTCACTATTTCATGCGATAAAATCCACGAAGCATGAGCGAAATTTTCAACATTTACTGTGACGAAAGCTGTCATTTGGAAAATGACGGTCAGAAGAGCATGGTGTTGGGAGCTATTACCTGCCCTAAGGACAAGGCTCGGGAAATTGCCGTCAGACTGCGCGAAATCAAGGAGGAATGGGAAATCTCCAGACACATGGAGGTGAAGTGGACAGGCGTTTCTCCGGCGAAGGTGGGATTTTACCGTCACTGGCTGGACTACTTTTTTGATGATGATGACCTGACTTTCCGCGCTCTCGTGATTCCAAGGAAGTCGGATCTCGATCATGGTCGCTACGCTCAGAGTCACGATGATTGGTACTGGAAAATGTATTTCGATATGCTCAAAGCGATCCTGAGCGAGGAGCGCCGGTACCGAATCTTCCTGGACATCAAGGACACGCTGGGAGGGAAGCGAGTCGCCAATCTCCATAAGGTTCTCAGTAATAATCTCTACGACTTTGACCGCGAAATCGTGAATTCGGTTCAGCTCGTGCATTCTCATGAAATTGAGCAAATGCAGCTCACGGATCTATTGATTGGCGCGCTCTCCTATAAGGCGCGCGGTTTTGATACCAGCCCTGCCAAACTTGAATTGGTGAAGCGGTTCAAGGAGCGGAGTAAGTTATCGTTGGAGCGCTCAACCCTTCTCAGTGCTAAGAAGGTGAACCTGTTGTTTTGGAAGCCCAACTTTCCCAAAGACTAATGGCAACGGACGACTGGCTTCCTCCCTTGATGGAGTTCAATGACTTTGGCGGAAGTTGGGATGTTTATCTCGCTGCGATGTACGCGGTGTTCAGGAAGGATTTTGTCACGACTTCACCGCGGTTTCGAGGGAGAACTCTGGGATTAAAGCGGCATCCGGTAATCAAAGGCAAAGAGGCCACTTTCTGGCATTTGATTTCAGAGGGAGAAGTTGAGGAGGATCGGATTCCTGATTTCCGCCGCTGCGAGCGGATCCGGTGGCCAAGACCGCTGATTGAGCACGAAGCTGATTCAGAGATTTTGGTGTGGACGGAGCCACGTGGATCCAATGATAACCGAATCCACATTTATCTGACGGATAAGCGCTATCTGGTTGTCCTAGCGGATCGTGGAAGCTACATCCTACCGTGGACAGCCTATTACATTGAGCATGAGAACGGGCATCGTAAATACCTCCAGCGCCATGCACGATACTCCTAGAAATGCTGAAGCCGCCCCTAAGGACGGCCTCGTAACTCCTTCCACAACATGGTGGATGAGATGGGTAAAAGTTAACCCGGGATTCCACCATGTCAAGAACCCAAGCGTTTCAGTATTTGGTGGGAGGCGGCAGGGGGGACACTCAAGTGTCCCATATCTATTTGGAATAAGCCGTTGGTTTGTGCACCAGCCTGCCAAAGGGAATAACCGATGAGCCCCCACGCCTACACCGAAGACCAGTTGGTCGAACAACCAGCCATCGCGCTCTTTGCGGAGCTGGGCTGGAAGACGGTGACGGCGGATGAGGAAACTTTCGGCCCCATCGGAACCTTGGAGCGAGAAACCAAGGGGGAGGTGGTGCTGGTTCCCCGGCTACGCGCCGCGCTTCAGAAACTCAATCCCTATCTCCCAGCAGAGGCCATCACCAAAGCCATCGACGAGCTGACCCGCAACCGCTCGGCGATGAGTCTGGAGTCCGCAAATCGTGAGGTGTACCAATTCCTCAAGGAGGGCATCACGGTCTCGATTCCCGATCCGGAACGGGGAGGCCAGAAAACCGAACGCCTGCGGCTGATCGACTGGGAAGATCCCTCCGCCAATGACTTCCTTCTAGTGAGTCAGTTCAGCGTCACCGGGGCTCTCTACACCTGCCGTCCGGATCTGGTCGGCTTCGTGAATGGTCTCCCTCTGGTGGTGATCGAGCTGAAGAAGCCAGGCGTTCCCGCCCGCAATGCCTTTGACGATAACCTGACCCACTACAAGCAGCAGATCCCGTCGCTCTTCTGGTATAATGCCCTCCTCATCGCCTCCAATGGCACGGAGAGCCGGGTTGGATCGCTGACGGCGGACTGGGGGAGATTCTTCGAGTGGAAGCGTGTCGAATCCGAGGATGAGCCGCGGCGGGTCTCACTGGAAGTGATGATCCGGGGCACCTGTGACCGTACCCGGCTGCTCGATCTGGTCGAGAACTTCACCCTCTTCTCGGAGCACAAGGCGGGGCTCGTGAAGATCATCGGTCAGAATCACCAGTTCCTCGGAGTGAACAACGCCATCACCTCCATGCTGACGGCTCGTTCCATGGGGCATGGGAGAGGCGGTGTCTTCTGGCAGACTCAGGGGAGCGGTAAGAGTTTCTCCATGGTCTTCTTCTCCCAGAAGGTGCTGCGCAAGCACGCGGGGAACTGGACCTTTGTCATCGTAACCGACCGCGTGGAACTCGATGACCAGATAGCCAAGACCTTCAAGGCAACGGGAGCGGTGGGTACAGCCGAAGGGGATCAGTGTCATGCAGGGAGTGGAGCACAGCTTCGGGAACTCCTGCGGGGCAATCATCGCTATGTATTCACACTGATCCAGAAGTTCGGATCACCGGAGGTGCTCTGCGACCGCTCCGATGTGATTGTGCTCACGGATGAGGCCCATCGCAGCCAATACGACACTCTGGCGCTGAACATGCGTGCTGCGTTGCCCAAGGCAATGTTCCTTGCCTTCACCGGCACGCCCCTCATTGCAGGGGAGGAAAGAACCAAGGAAGTCTTCGGGGATTACGTCTCCATCTATGACTTCCAGCAGTCGGTCGAGGATGGCGCGACGGTGCCGCTCTTTTACGAAAACCGCACACCGGAACTCCAGTTGGTGAATCCGAATCTAAACGAGGATATTTACAAACTTATCGAGGAATCAGAACTCGATCCTGAGCAGGAGAAAAAGCTGGAGCAGGAACTTGGTCGCCAATACCACATCATCACCCGCGATGATCGTCTGGAGACGGTGGCCAAAGATATCGTAAGGCATTTCCTCGGACGAGGGTTTCAGGGAAAGGCGATGGTAGTTTCCATCGACAAGGCCACGGCCCTGAAGATGCACGATAAGGTGAGGCGACTTTGGGGAGAGGAGACCGCAAGGGTGAAGAGGGAGCTTGGGGCTTATCAGCTCCCCCCCGATAAGAAAACCGAACTTGCAGCCCGACTGGAGATCCTGGAGGAAACTGATATGGCGGTGATCGTCTCCCCGGCTCAGAACGAGATCGAGCAAATGCAGAAACAGGGACTCGATATTGTCTCTCATCGCCAACGGATGAACGCCGAGGAACTGGATGAGAAATTTAAGGATACCGAGGACAAGCTGAGACTGGTTTTTGTCTGTGCGATGTGGCTGACCGGCTTCGATGCACCAAGCTGCTCGACAATCTATTTGGATAAGCCAATGCGGAATCACACGCTGATGCAGACCATTGCGCGGGCAAACCGTGTTTTCCCAGGCAAGCACAGCGGCGTGATTGTGGACTATGCCAATGTCTTTGCTTCCCTGGAAAAGGCCCTTGCTCTCTACGGAGTAGGCAAAAATGGCAGCACACCAGTGCGTAATAAGGAGCAGCTTGCCGAGGATCTAAAGAAGGCCATTGAGGAAGCCTCGGATTTTTGTGCCGCTCATGGAGTCGATCTTCCTGCCATTGAGAACGCAAAGACTGGGAGCATGGAGCGGTTGTCCGGTATCGTGGAGGCAGTGGATCTACTCATTTCACCGGATCCCCTACGGAAAGAGTTCTTGGCCCATGAGCTGATCGTCCGGACCCTTTTCGATGCAGTGAAGCCAAGTCCGGTAGCGCTGGAGCATCTTGCCCGTGTGAATTGCTTGGAAGCTATTGCTGATGTAATCCAGGCACAGATCAATCCAGACTCCCCAGATATTTCCAGGGTAATGGGGAAGATCAATGACCTGCTGGATGAGTCCATTGAAGGGGTCGAGATTTCAGGAAAGCCTCTCCCATTACTGGATCTTTCCAAGATCGATTTCGATCTGCTTGCCAAGAGGTTCAAGAAAGCAAAACACAAGAATATCGAGTTGGAGGCTCTCAAGGCATCTGTCGGGGCGATGCTAGATCGATTGATTTATCTGAATCCGACGAGAGCGGATTTTCGTCAGAAATTCGAAGAACTGATCGAAGCATACAACACTGGCAGTAAGTCCATTGAGCAGCTTTTCCATGAACTTGTGAATCTGAGCCGTACCCTTTCTGACGAACAGACACGGCATGTTCGGGAAAACCTCGCAGAGGAAGAGCTGACCGTTTTTGATCTCCTGACTAAGCCGGGACCTGAACTCACCAGTGAGGAAAAGGAAGAGGTCAAAAAAGTGGCCAAACTGTTGCTTGAACGACTGAAGCACTTGCTGACCCTGAACTGGCGTCAGACCACGCAGGCCCGCGCCCGTATCAAAGATGCTATTGAGTCCACCTTGGATGAGGGATTGCCTCGAACCTATGCGACAGAAATCTACAAGAGGAAGTGCGGCGTTGTCTTTGAGCATGTGTTTGAAGCCTTCCCGAATGAATGGCGTGAAGAGCAAAAAAGCGCAGTAGGATGATTGCTTCCTAATCATCAAGCCGATAGGACAGCGTCTGTAAGTGAGTTATCTAAAAACTGAATGTACCGCAGCGTATTGGCTGGATCGCGGTGCCCCAAAAGTTTGGCCATTTTTGCTAAGTCCTTCCCAATTAATTCTGACGACCAGAGTCGCGAGGTAAAACTTTTCCGCATGCTGTGTGTACCAATCCCACAGGTAGAGACACCTGCATGCGAAGCTGCATATTTAAGATTTCCCCAGAAAGTTCGAGGCGAGAGTCGTTTCTGAGTCCTTTGACATGGGAAAAGTGGACTGCATCCGTCACTATTCATTCCAGCGATTGAGTCGATCCACTCCTTAATCCCGGATTGGGCTCTCGCGTGTAATGGCATTGTTCTGCCTGATTTTTTTCCCTTCATAAATGCACGTTGAACAGTGACTGAATTCCGTATCCTCGAACCCGAAAGCACATCCTGAATTTTTAGTGATAGAATTTCTGAAATTCGAAACCCAGTGTAAATTCCCAGCATAAAAATCGCTCTGTCTCTAAGTCTATATTTGCCAGAAAATGCTGAGTGGATTCTTTCAATTTCGAGGTCAGAGAGTGCACGACAGCCAGTGTAATCCATGCCGTGAAGATACGTGCCCTCCTCTGTAAATCCTGAAAACCACAGAAATGGGTGAAAGTTGTGGTTTTGAAAAGCGGGTATACGGCAGGAGCTTTGGTGTTTACTACATTCTTAAAGGTCGTTTTCTAGTTCCAGTCCAATGAGCTGAAAGACACGGTTTGGTGACAATCGCTTCCCTCACTGCCTCAACTACAGAGGCGTAGCATTGATGGATGAAATTGATGCTCTTGATCGTAGTACTGGGACTCTTCTCATCATGCACAACGGTCACCTATCCCAATGGAACCACGGTGACAACTCCCTATGTAGCTCCTGCCTATGCCCCCATATATGGCGCCCCAGGTTACCCCGTCCCCGTGGCACCTTACTCTCCTCCAGGTACACCTGGTGCCTACTACGGATATATCGGCGGTTGCGCCCCACTTGTTGGCTTGGGCATCGGCTGGGGAAATTGGGGAAGGTCGTGGGGCTGGGGTGGAGGAAGTTGCAATGGTTGGAATAGATCCAACTTCGGATGCAACTCCTACAATGGATATCGGGTGAACTGTGCTTCTGGGGGATACCGATATGGACACTGATTCACTTCTCCAAGTGAGTGATCGGTGGGTTTATTTTAGTGTTGGAGGAGGAACAAGAATCCTGAGGTTGTCTTAGAGCCGTGGATCGACGGGTTCGCTTTCCAGCGCAAGGACCCCAAAAACACATTCATGAACGCGCCGAAGGGGCTCCTGTTTCACAAAGCGCTCCAAGGCTTCCATGCCTAGGGCGAATTCCCTCATGGCAAGGGAGCGCTTGGCACCCAGTCCCCTGGATTTGAGGCGATCCAAATTGGCAGGAGCCGTGTATTCGGGGCCGTAGATAATGCGCAGGTATTCACGTCCACGGCATTTTACTGCCGGCTGAACGATTCCCCTTCGCCCTTTGGCAATAAAATCTAACGGTTTCACTACCATCCCTTCTCCTCCAGAGGAAGTCATCTCCTCCCACCATGAGATGCCGATTTGCTGACTCGCCTCATCGGTCACATCGATGATCTTGAAGGGAGTGGCGAGAAGGACTTCCTTTGAGGCATTATTAGAGCTGGAAGCTGCCAGGGTGAGCCGTCCGATCAACTCCATATGCCAGAGATGATCCTTGTTGGAGTGAACGGCTCCCTCGCTGGCGAGAAGATGAAACGGAGCGAGCTTGAAATCGTTGATACCTTCAACGGGCCAGCAATAGCGGCGGTAGGAATCCCGATAAAGGGAGGCCATTTCGGAACGCTCAATTATTTTGGTAGCGAGGGATTGGAAATCAGGGCCTCGATTCGCCGCGGCAGATGTCACTTCAAGGGCATGGGACAGACTTGATAGGGAAGAGGATCCCACGGCGGCATACTGCGTGCGGATTAATTCCTGGGCTTTCACCGACCAAGGCATGAGTTCGCAATCAAAACATGCCCAGTCGGTCTTTAGCTCATCCCAGATCCCCGCTTCGTCCATGGCTGATCGAAGAATGTCTAATAGCTGCGTTTCAACAGCACGGTCTTCAAAGAAACGTCTTCCTGTGCGCGTATAAATGACACCGGTGCCTTCTCCTTCCTCCGGAGCAATACCGAAACGCTTCAGGGCCACCAGTTCGTTCCTGCAAACAATCACCACAGCGCGCGATCCCATGTGCTTCTGTTCACAGATGACCTTGGGAATTCCCTCCTGCCGGTAATAAGCAAACGCTTCGGAGGGATGTTCCAAAAGGTCGGGCAGCTTGGAAGTCTCGCTCGGCGACATCGTCGGAGGGAGGTAAATGAGCCATTTTGGATTCACGGCAAAGCGGCTCATCACTTCGAGCGCCGCGATGCTGTTTTCTTCCCGAATGGTGATATTCGGTTGGAGCCGGGTGCTGATGATTCTCTTGCCGGTGACATCAGCAAGATCGAGCACATAGTCGTGCTGCTGCTGGGCGGTTAACGCTGGGGCCTGCTGCTCTTCCGGGATGAAAGGACGTGCTGGTTGGGCATAGGTTTGTCGGGCCGGAACGGAGAGCAGTTCAAGTTCGGGATAGCGCAATGCAGTAAGCTTTCCGCCAAAAACGCAACCCGTATCAATGTCGATGGTGCGGTTAAGCCACTCTGCTTCGGGAACGGGAGTATGTCCGTAAACTACCAATGCCCGGCCACGGTATTCCTGAGCCCAAGGGTAACGCACCGGCAAACCGAATTCGTCGATTTCCCCCGTGGTTTCTCCGAAGAGAGCAAACTCGCGTACCTTTCCCGATCCGCGTCCCTGCATGGATTCCTTCATGCCGGCATGGGCCACCACTAGCTTGCCATCGTCAAAAACATAGTGACTGACGAGTTTGTCGATAAACTCGGCCGCGCATCGGCTGAATCCCCGGTAATGCTCCTCATAGGCTTGAAACTGTTGGAGCGATTCTGCCAAGCCATGGGATGTCTGCACCTTCTTGCCCCAGATAGCGCGCATGAATTTGACGTCATGGTTGCCAGGGACAGCAATCGCCCTTCCGGCCTCAACCATTCCCATTACCAGTCGCATGACCTCCGGACTCTTGGGGCCGCGGTCAACAAGATCACCGACGAAAATCAGCTTCCTTCCTTCTGGAGGGAGATAGAGTCCTCCCTCGGCGGGTTGGTAGCCGAGCTGTTCCAGCAACTCGGCGAGTTCATCAAAGCATCCGTGAACATCCCCGATGATATCGAAGGGACCATGTTCTGATTTGCGATTGTTCCAAAGTGGCTCGCGTTGAAATTCAGCAGCTTCAACTTCCTCAAGGGAGTTGAGGATATGAACATGGCGAAAACCTTCGCGCTCCAGATGGCGCAGCGACTGGCGAAGACTGGAATTCTGCTGTCGAACAACATGGGAACCGAAATCCCGGTCAGGACGGGACTCGTTTCGCTCATGGCAAAGTTTTTCCGGGAGATTGAGCACGATGGCCACAGGCAGGCAATGATACTCACGCGCTAGGGCAACTAGGGGTTTTCGCGCCTCCTGTTGCACATTTGTAGCATCAATGACGGTCAATTTACCGGCGGCCAGGCGTTTGGTGGCAATGTAGTGCAGGACTTCAAAGGCATCCTTGGTCGCGGCCTGATTATTTTCATCATCACTGACAAGTCCCCGGCAATAGTCTGAGGACAAAATCTCCGTGGCCTTGAAATGCTTACGGGCAAAAGTCGACTTGCCGGAGCCGGAGGCACCGATCAAAACGACAAGGGATAGGTCTGGAATTTTAATTGTCACAGTTCTTCAGGCAGAGGCAAAAACCGCCATTTGTGTGGGGGAACCCACCGTTGCATCTTCCGGGCCGACTGGCAGGAATTGGACGCTGTATCCAAAGCGCTCTGCTACCCCTTTCGCCCATGACCGAAATTGTTCCCGCGTCCATTCGAAGCGGTGATCCTTATGGCGGAACTTGCCTTCTGGGAGGGTTTCAAATTTTACGTTGTATTCGGAATTCGGTGTCGTGATGACAACTGTCTTCGGTTTTGCGAACTCAAAGACAACCCGTTCGAAGGCATGGAGTCTTGGCGGATCCAAATGTTCGATCACTTCTACCACGGCGGCAGCATCAAATCCGGCGAGACGCGCATCACGGTAACTTAGCGAACCATGGATGAGTTGAAGCCGGTTTCTCTGCTTCTCCGGCATGCGGTCAAGGTGGAGTCGTTCGGCGGCGACCTCCAACCCACGGTGAGAAACATCCATTCCTACAATTTCGGTCAGCGATTTTTCATTCAGGAGCCGACGAAGCAATTTCCCTTCACCGCAACCAAGATCAAGAATGCGCGTTGCGCCACTAGCCTTGATCGCAGCGAGGACCGCGCCAAGTCGCTGTTCATTCAAGCTGATCTTTTCCTCAACCTTTTCCTCTTCCCGTGCATGAGCCAATTCCGTTTCATCGGGATCAATGGAGGAATCCTCCAGTAGTTGAGCCAGGGCTTCACTGGTGAGATGTTTCTGATATTTGAGATATCGGGTCACGATTGTCTCACGCTCGGGATGCTGGGTTAGCCAGCCTTCTCCCCGGCGCATCAGCTTTTCGATTTCATCCTTACCCACCCAGTAGTGTTTGTCATCGTCGAGTACGGGGATCAAAACATAGAGATGGCTGAGCAAATCCTGCAGCCTTGTCGTTCCCTCCAGTTCCACCTCGTAGTAACTGCTCTCACCCCAATCAGGAAACTTCGGATCAAGGGGGTGGCGTTTGGTAGTGACTTTGTATCCGAGAGGCTCGAAGAGCTTCCGAAGGAGTGGTTCGCCTCCACGGCAAGGCAAAGCAGCCAATTTTACCAGAAACGGAAACTTCTCTTCCACCAGATCGGGACGGTCTGCACTACGTCCATTGAGTGCCGAACCTAGGACTTCTGCTATGGCCACACTTAGGAACGACGACGCCACATACGGCCTGTCATTCACATACTGATCCAACGCACCGGAATTCCCACCTGGTCCCTTTTTGCGGACAAGCCCAATGGGATCAACATCCAAAAGAAGCGCAAGTTCGCAACGATCCGATTCATTGACCGGATAGAAGACATGCACTTTGCCAAAGCTAGAGTTGAAGCTCTGCAGTTTCTCAGGGTGCTTGTGGAAGAGAAATCCAAGTTCGCCGGCCCGAGGGTGCTGTGTTGAGAGAGTGAGAAGCATGAATGGTCGAATCTAGATGGGGGAAGGACACAATCTGGGGACAATCCACTCCCTAACAAGGCTCAATAACTAGGGCTATCATTTTGCTCATGGAATCGACTGTGTGCAATCAGGATGAACCGCCAATGAGGCAAAACCTCCGCTGCCCCAAACCAAATGAATCACGAACTCGAAGAAAAACTCGTCGCAGATTATCCTGAGTTTTTTACCCGGAGGAAAAGGGGTGTTTCTTGCGGCTATTGCTCGATCATGCTGGAGGAACCACATCACCGTGCGAGAAGACGAAAGGAGTTGAGTGAACTCGGCATGTCGGATGTCTGTTGGTGTGATGATGGATGGTACGGGATCATCACTGATTTCTGCCATCTCACCAAAAGAACACTCGATAACGCACGACATGTGCTTTCACGAGAAGGAAAACTCACTGCCCATAAATCTCCAATGTTCGAGTTCGTTCAGATCAAAGAGAAGTTGGGAACTCTACGCCTCTACTACAAACTCTGGCAGCCGGATACACCACTTGAGGACATAGACCCCCGAGACATAGATCTGCGTCTCTTGGAGATCATCCACGAGATTTACGGCTACAAAGCCTTTGCTTATTTGCTTTCATCGAAAACTTGCGAACTCAGCGGATCAGCAGGAAGGCTCCGGATTCGTGGAGGAGAGCTTAAGACCCTTTCGAAGGACAAGGCTGTTGAGTTGGGGTTTGCAGATCTGCCTCCGGCCCATGCGTGCCTCAATGGTTAAGGCTAGGAGAATCATTCCTAATCTGTGGAGAACTCGATATTCCCATCAATCTTCCGGACCATCGTTGACCGAAATGTTGCTGAAATCCCACTGAGAGGGTGATGCAGAGGATTAAGGCCGCAATACAGATTCCCCCATAGAGCTTCCAGGATTTCTCAGAATCCTTAACGAGGTATCGGATCAAGCCATAGATTCCTGCCGAAATTGCGATACTCAATAGCCAGAGTACAGAAGTAGCAATCTGATCCTTTACCAGGTCGTCAATCCAAGAAATTAAGACCATTCCGGGTATCAACAGAAGTGTGCAGACCGCCACGATCAGCAGCAGGGCTAATCCGATGAGTTGTCCCATGATTTGAGAGATCGAGCGGCGCTTGTACTTAGTATTGTTCATCTATTCATCCACCGAACCCCATTCTTGGTCGCGAGACACACGCCTGCTCTTCGCCGGAGAATACCTCAGCGAGGGAATAGTCCCGCTTTTCCGGCAACGATTTTCCAATATGGTTTGCCAACTTCAACGCCTGCTCACTGTTCAGTCGTTCAAATCTTTTAAGACAGATGAGACGCCCAGGTCTCAAAAGGGCCTGATCAATGTCAGAGACCTTGCAGTTAATTGTGCAGATGATGTGAAGGCTGAGAAAATCGCCCAGCATTCCATCACTAAGATTGAGGAGTGCACTGACCTCATCCCGATTATCAGATCCTCGAATCATGAGTACGGCATCTGCGTCTTCTAAAATCACAGCCAGCTTTTTTTCTGGATAGCGTTTTTTTTGCCCTGCCCAAAACCCTATGAATTTTGAGTTGGAAAGCATCCCCATGGATGCTGGAGGAATGAAATAAAAACGGTGGGTTTCTCTGAGTCTTCCGATGAGATGGCGGAGGTAGGAGGTTTTCCCTGTTCCGGGCGTACCCTCAAGAATGGATAGGCCCTTCTTTTTGCTCTTCAGTTTTTCTTCATATTCCTGATGCCATGCATCAGTGCCTACAGGATAATGAAGATCAAAAACTGATTTCTCCATGAGCGAGTCTGCTTCAAGCGGCACCCATTCGCAAAAAATATCATCTTTCTCAATTTTAATTAATTGAAACCCCCATTCGTCGGGTGAAGGTGGCTGCGTGTATTTCTCGGTAAAAACTTTTACTAACTGAAATGCCTCTTCTGGGGTACTTGCACATCCATTTACGCGAACAACATCGCCATACAGGAAGCTTCGAGGCCCAAATTGGAAAATGAAATCATCGAAATTATCCTCTTTCTGTTTTGGATAGTACATTCGAACGGAACGCATGAGGGCGGTAGCTTCATTCTCCGCCGCTTTACTCACATCCCAACGGCCAGTAGCTCGGCATAAATGAAGTGGATGATTACCGAAGGCTGAGAGAATAGGTACTGGTGGATGAGCCTCTTCCGCAATGATTGCTCTGGTCCCCAGGTTGCAGGTAAATAATGGATCAGTATTTACTATTCCTTCGATCGTTGGGGCTTGGGTAGGCTGAGGAGTGTCTTGCTGGATGTAATCGCGAATTTCTGTGATCATGGGTAGCATCATCCCATCGAAAATCCCCTGCCACCACGGAAGGAAATGTCCCCAGTCCCTGTCCGGGAAGATTGTCTGACGGAAAACTTCCATATAAATCTCTGACTATGGCCAAGGCACAGCCCAAGCAACTTCAGGCGGATCTCGCAAAACTCGATACCCTTGCCTATGACCGGAGGGCCTACTCGGAGGATGATTTAATCCGTTACCACGCGCTCCTGAGTAAGAAGGGAAAGAAGGCGCTCGCGCTTATAGACTCTCTCTACCGCTGGATGCTGATCCCTGTCACCCTCTGGCCAATTAACATCCAACCTGTTTTTCAAACCTGCCTGGATATCATTGGGAAGGGCAAATCTCTGGATAAGGAGATGCTTCATTTGCTGAGCCTACTGCCAGATCCACCCTCTGAAGAAGTCTGCCAGGTTTTTTCCGAGCATGAGTTTCTGGTCTGGAAGGGTGGCTATGAATCCCTCGTCAACAAGCAGGCAAAGTTTGCCTCCCTCCAGAAGGATGCCGAGCTGAATCCTGAAATTCAAAAGGAGTGGAAAGAAATTAAAACCCAGTGGGATGTCACCAAGTTTGCTGACCACAAGGGCATCATCCGCAGATCCCTTACCGGAGAGCGAAACCTTAGGGAAAGATTCTGGGTGGATTGGAAGAATCCAAGTGACCGCTTCCAAGCTACATTCAACTTGTTCTGCAATCGTTGGAACCTCTACGGCATGGAGCGGGATAAGCCGCTGGTAATGAAGCTCTCGGTGAATCTGACCGCCTTTGGAACGATGATCTTCATTCCTGCCTATTGGTCATTGGACGCAAAAAGGGATATCCGCTGGGATGAGGTGATGAAGCTCCAGAGGAGCAGGGCATTAAAAAAACAGGGAGAATCCTTAGCCGAAAGTCATGAGGAGCGCCGCGCATGGGCGGTTAAACTCAGAAAGCTGGATACCGAGGCCAAGCGACTGAAACTCAAAGGGGAGAAGCTCGACATGTTTATCTGCAAAGAGCTGGGATGGGTCGTGGGAACAGATTCGAAAAAACGAGCCGCTAGATTGAGGAAGGAATTTCCCTTGGGATAGCAATCAGACCCATCGAATGCCCCTTGTTTTCACATCATAGATGATTCCACTGAATTTTCCGTAGTCAGCACCGACATTGAGTGAAGTAATCCCGTGGATGAGCTGTTCTTCAATGCGCCAGTGAGTGTGTCCGCACATCAAAAACTCGACATGTGAGGCCCGCTTCTCAATCTCCTTTCCCACAAGCGAATTGCCAGCATAAGCGGTGAAAATATCATTGGATGTGCCTGATCTGGGATGGCCGTTAAGCTGGGGCCACGGGCAGGTATGGGTGGCCACCAGAATTCGCTTCTTTGCTGCAATAGCCTGATCGAGTCGATTTGCGATTCCTTCTGCCTGAGCATGGGCATTTACCTTCAGGAACTCCGCACACCGGGGAATGTATCTGAAATCGTTCCAGCGATTTCCTGCCAGATAGTCCTCCTTGGTAACTATTTTCCCTTCAAGTCGCAGATTCGCCCAGGCAAGGCCAAGGTCGAAGTGACCATAACCACCGACGACTGCGATATCTCCATCCCCCGTTTCCCATTCGGCGTTTTCACGATCCAGAAGCACCACATCATTATCGCGGCACGGAGCCTCCCAGAATTCGGTGATGGTATTTTCAAGAAGATGAAAATCCTTCCCAGGGACGCTTCCTGTCCAGAAGTCATGATTGCCCAGAGTCACGGCTAGGGGACGATCCCCCACAGCCTTTCGAATCGAAGGGATGTGGATCGCTGCTTGGGATGGCGTAGACAGATCCCCTGCGATCACGACCGCATCCGGTTGCTCCCATTCTACTTTTTCCTCAAACTCGTAGAGAATATCGCGCCAACGAACGGAGAGAGCATGGACGTTCACATGAAGATCGGCGGTGAAGAGGATTTTCCTAATTTTCATTTGGGAAGATATAGAAAACAAAG
>Ga0302199_1000868_pt1 | contig 15623 bp, 21 predicted proteins | sample II_Bog_N2_3_FD_194588 | JGI IMG/M metagenome (GOLD analysis project Ga0302199, IMG submission 194588) | Peat permafrost microbial communities from Stordalen Mire near Abisko, Sweden - II_Bog_N2_3 | ecosystem: Environmental > Terrestrial > Soil > Wetlands > Peat | place: Sweden: Abisko, Stordalen... | reverse complement strand
GGACCGAATACGATCTCCTCGCGGCGCTTTCCCTAGCGTTATGACATACGCTTATGTCGATCCTGCACCAAGTCAGTCCCGATCTGCCAGCCAAAAGTTTCGCTTCAGGTCAAGTGGGGAAGCCAGGACGCTTACGAATGGAAATCCTTGCGAGGTTCTCCTGGGCCCTAAGGCTTTGAGGGATGGTGTCTTGGCTATCAAAACGCTGCCGCTGCGCTTTGGAGCTCCCATTGCGCCGTGGTTCCGGCGCGGACGTCTGCTCATCAGCTCTCCTCATCCGAGCCATTTTAGCCTGCGGTGGAACAGAACTCCCACTTATACCCCTGTCCGAGTTTGCGCGACCCGCTCAGTTGTTGAGTCCGCCGTGGAAATACTTTGAAGTGTGCGGAAGAGCCTTGCCAGCAATTTGCAAAGATTCAAAATGAATGTCTTGTGCGTTTCGGAATTGGGCATCCCTATCCTCGATTGGGATGGACCCTTTATGGCAGGTTCACCTCCGGAGTCCCGGACCGGGAGAGGTTCCTCAATTCCGAAAGCGGGAGAAGGCACCTCATCATCGCGGTTCCCGCGCAGCATATCCAGGCCACTTCGCCGATAGGGTGTTTGTGGACACGTTCCCCTGGTCGGGGTTCGCTGGTTATTGGAAAAAGCTAATCGAAGTTGGACGAATTGTGCTCTTTCAATTGCACAGGACAGGATAAGGATCAACAGTGGTTCCGCAGCAAGCGAAGCAGCCTCGCCGTGTTGCAGGGCAGTGATAGAAGACATCTGCAGAATTTTTGCGAATTATTGAGTGGCTTCCGGGAGCTTTGTCGAAGTCAATCTCTCAGCTTCGCTGTCTGCCCCAGGGTTGTCGGCGTGAACTGATATCTATCTGGGGAGTCGCGGGGAGATTCAATACTGAGCCGCTGTCCAGCCATCACAGGAGACGGAAGTGGGAATGACACTGAAGCACAGCAGGAAGTCGAGTGTGATCCACCTGGAAGGGGTCATCGATATCGAGTCGGCCTCGGAGTTCAAGAAATTGCTGCTTCGGGCGTTTGAATCCGGAAAAGAGATTAGAGTCGCGCTCGATGGCGCGACCGAAATGGATGTAACCGCGGTGCAACTGATCTGGGCGGCAAGGCGCGCCTGGGAAGGCGCTGGCTTGGCCTTTAAGGTCTCCGGAGAGGTCTCGGCCCCGGCCTCGTTGGCACTCTCCAATGCAGGTCTTCAGCAGTTGCTGGCGCATGTGGATGCCAGATAAATAAGCGGGGTAGGCACGTGTCGATAGCAAGCAAAGCCGATCAGTTTGAGATGGCCTTTCGGGAAGAGGGCCGCGAAGTTTTGGTGGATCTGGAATCGGCTCTGCTGGAGTTGAACGATAACCGTGGCGATCTGGAACTGGTTGGCCGTGTCTTCCGCGCCCTGCATACGATCAAGGGCTCGGGGGCGATGTTCGGCTTCGAGGATCTCTCGACTTTCACCCACAATCTCGAAAATGCCTACGACGAGGTGCGCAACGGACGTCTTCAGATCAGCTCCGAGCTGATCGACTTGACCCTCTCGGCGCTCGATCAGATTCGCGCGATGCTTGAGGAGGGTCAAGGCGAGGCGCAGCCGGCGGACCCGGCTGCGTGTGCAGAGATTCTGGCCAAGGTGCGGCATTTAACGGGAAAGCCGGACAGGCCGAAGGCCGCAGCGAGGAGCAATTTGCCCGTGGCCGGCAGCAGGGCCAGGAATGAAGCGGGCTCCGCGAATGATTGCGGAAACGGTGAGCGAGTCGCCGATGGTCGGATGCGCGAGTGGTTGGTTGGCTTTGCTCCCGGAGCGGATTTCATGTTGAACGGCGCCAATCCGCTGTTGCTGTTGCGGGAACTCGGGCAGCTAGGCGGGCTTTCGGTGATAGCCAGCATGGCGGCGGTGCCGCCCTTGAGCGAGCTTGATCCGGAACGCTGCTATGTGAGTTGGGATATTGTCCTGGCCACTGCGGCCGACCGCGACGCGATCCGCGATGTATTCATCTTTGTCGAGGATAGTTGCGAGCTGACCATCCGAGCGGCCGCAAGCCCCGAGTCAACTGCGGATCGGACTCCAGCCTCGCGGGAAGGCTCCAGTGTTCGTCCAGCGGTTCCATCGGTCGTCACGGCCGGCGATCGGGCGGCCTTGGAAGACAATCGTGCCGCTACAGGTGGACGCCGCGTGTACGACACGCCGGATCATGCCTCGAGTCTACGCGTTCCGGCCGCCAAGCTGGACCAGTTTGTGAACCTGGTGGGCGAGTTGGTGACGGTGCAGGCCCGCTTGAGCGAGATCGCTGCGCAGCGCGACGACCTCGAGATTGCATCGGTTTCAGAGGAGATTGAACGGTTAACCTCGTCGTTGCGCGAAAACTCCATGAACATCCGCATGATGCCCATTCGTGCAACCTTTGAGAAGTTTCGCCGTCTGGTCCACGACCTGGCGCGCGATCTGGGAAAGAATGTCGAATTGACGATTGAAGGTGCAGACACGGAGTTGGACAAGACGGTCATCGACCAGTTGGGAGATCCGCTGATGCACCTGATCCGCAACAGCATGGATCATGGCATCGAGCCGCCCGACCTTCGCGCCGCAACCGGCAAGCGAACCACGGCGACGATTCATCTTTCCGCACGGCACTCCGGGGCAAGCGTGCTGATCGGGGTGTCGGACGACGGCGGCGGCATCGATGCTGAAGCGGTTGAGCAGCGCGCCATCGAACGCGGGCTGGTAGCTTCCGGAGTCCAGCTTACAGAGAGCGAGATCTTCGCGCTGATATTTCAACCCGGCTTCTCGACAGCCAGGCAGGTGACCGACGTGAGCGGGCGCGGCGTGGGGATGGACGTGGTCCGGATGCGGGTCGACAGCCTGCGGGGATCCATCGATGTGGCCAGCAAGCCCGGCCTTGGCACTAGTGTGACGCTGCGGCTTCCGCTCACTCTGGCCATCATCGACGGCCTGTTGGTGAGTCTCGGCGAGGCCTGCTTCGTGCTGCCGCTGGCAAACATTCTGGAGTGCATCGAGCTGACCCGGGCCGACATTGAACGCGCCAACGGCAAGCATATCGCGAATGTGCGGGGTGAGATTGTTCCCTACATTCGGCTGCGGGAACACTTCAGTATTCTCACTCCGCGCCCGGAGATCGAACAGATCATGGTGGTGCAGACAGAGGGTGGGCGCTATGGATTTGTCGTGGACCAGGTACTGGGCAACTGTCAGACAGTGATCAAGAACCTGGGCCGCTTCTACCGGCATGTGCAGCTGGTCTCTGGCGCGACGATTCTGGGCAACGGAACGGTGGCCCTGATTCTCGATCCGGAGCGCCTGGTGCAGGATGCTGTCCGGGCCATCTCGCACAACGCACGCGGGAGGCCAGCTGGGGCCGAGTTCCGGTCCAAGCACCCAAGGCCGGGCAAGGCTCAGGAACAGGCAGAATCCTAGCGCATCGTAGGTGCTGGAGTGAGCGCCAGCACATGTTCAACAACAGTTCAGCTTGCGGGTTTCGTAATCCTTCCGTTCCGCACGCTCAATGCGAGCGAATGAGTGGGCGGCAGAAGACGAATTCCAGCGGAGAGAGGAGCGGATTTCATGGCGACGACTACATTGGTAAGGGAAGGCCGGAAGCTGCATGGCAGCGGCAACGGAAATGGCGGAGGCGGAAAGGAACTTCACGAGCGGGTGGGCGTAAAGGCTCCCCTGACCGAGGGTGACTCGATGCTTGTGTTGCAGGAGATTGAGCGCCTAGTGGACGCGTCCAGAGAGGGAAGGCTCTCCGAACGGGGCAAGGCGACAGTCTTCAATGGCGTACATCGCGAAATGATCCAGGGTATCAACGAGATGCTGGATGCGATATTGCTTCCCATCGGTGAGGGCAATCGCATTCTCGCGCAGATTTCCAGCGGCAAGATCGACGAGCTGATCGCGCAAACCTACAAGGGCGACCACGAGAAGATGAAAGTTGCGGTCAATAACGTAGCCGTGGTGACGCAGGGTTTGCAGAAGGAGATGGCGCGGTTGATCGAAGCATCGAAGGAAGGTCAACTGTCGGACCGCGGCAAGCCGGAGCAATTTCAGGGGGCCTATGCCGAGATCGTGCGCGGTGTCAACACCATGCTGGATGCGATATTGCTTCCCATCGGTGAGGGCAATCGCATTCTCGCGCAGATTTCCAGCGGCAAGATCGACGAGCTGATCGCGCAAACCTACAAGGGCGACCACGAGAAGATGAAACAGGCCGTCAATAATGTGGCAGTTGTGCTGCAGGGCCTCCAGAACGAGTTGGGCCGACTGACCGACGCTGCCAAGGAAGGCCACCTCGCAGAGCGCGGAAGGCACGACCAATTCAAGGGCGCGTATGGCGATATCGTACGTGGAGTCAATGGAATCCTCGAAGCGATCATCGCGCCGCTGAATGTTTCCGCAAAGTATGTCGAGCAAATCAGCAAGGGAGATATCCCATCGCAGATCACTGACACGTACAACGGCGACTTCAATCTGATCAAGAACAACCTGAACACTCTGATCGTCGCCATGAACGACATCACTTCGGCTGCCGAAGAAGTTGCGAATGGCAATCTGACGGTGGAGCTCCGCGAGCGTTCCGCACAAGACAAGCTGATGCAGGCGCTGGCTTCGATGGTAAGCGGGTTGACGCGCACGGTTTCAGATATTCGGGGAATCGCAAGCGAGGTGGCAGCCGCCAGCCAGTCAATCTCCACGGCATCGATCCAGGTTTCCAAAGGCGCCAGCGCACAGGCGGCTGCGGCCGAGGAAGCATCTTCCTCGATGGAGGAGATGGTCTCGAACATCAAGCAAAACGCCGACAACGCGCAACAGACCGACAAGATCGCCAACAAGAGCGCCAAAGACGCCCAAGAGAGTGGCAAGTCGGTTCTTGAAGCAGTCTCAGCGATGAAGGAGATTGCGAACAAGATCTCGATTATCGAGGAGATTGCCCGCCAGACCAACCTGCTTGCGCTCAATGCTGCGATCGAAGCGGCCCGAGCCGGCGAGCACGGTAAAGGATTTGCCGTGGTGGCGGCTGAGGTGCGCAAGCTGGCCGAGCGCAGCCAGAAGGCGGCGGCGGAGATCAATCAATTGTCGAGCACCACGTTGAGGGTTTCGGAGAAGTCGGGAGAGATGCTGGATAAGCTTGTGCCCGACATTCAGCGAACGGCCGAGTTGGTGCAGGAGATCACTGCGGCCAGCAAGGAGCAGGATACCGGTGCCGAACAAATCAACAAGGCGCTGCAACAACTGGAGAAGGTGATTCAGCAGAATGCCTCCGCCAGCGAGGAAATGGCTTCGACGACAGAGGAGTTGACCGGCCAGTCCGATCAGCTGGTCAGTGCGCTGAGCTTCTTCCATACCGGAGACGAAGGCGGTTCGGGGCGGAAGGTTGCGCACGCAAAGTCCGCGCGGCCAAACCAGAGCGCATTGGCTCATCCTGCAAAGCCAACGGGCTATGCCTCATCGAGTGCAAGGGCAGCAAGCAGCGGAGTCAATCTGCGGCTCAAAGACAAACACGATGAGATGGATGGAGAGTTCGAGCGTTATTGACCGGTCAGGCGCGGAGCGTAAAACGATCCGCGCCATGTCTTCAGGATGAGAGAGGAGTTCACGAATGAGTGTCAGCGAAATCACGGAGACCCGGCAGTATCTCACCTTCAAGCTCGGTAACGAGATCTTCGCCACCGATGTGGCGAAGGTGCGAGAGGTACTCGACCTGACGACAATCACCAAGATACCCCGGACCCCGGACTTTATGTCAGGAGTCATCAATCTTCGCGGCAGCGTGGTCCCGGTCGTCGATCTGAGGCTTTGCTTCGAGATGACCAAGACAGAGAGCACTCGCAACACCTGCATCGTTGTTGTTGAGGTTCTGCTGGACAACGAATCGACAGTCATCGGTGCGCTTACCGATTCGGTCGAGGAGGTCATTGACCTTGAGCCGGAACAGATTCAGCCGGCACCGAGGATCGGAACCCAGATAAGGACGGACTTCATCAAGGGTATGGGAAAGCGCGATACCCAGTTCATCATGATTCTGGATATTGATCGGGTCTTCTCGGCCGAAGAACTTTCAGTAGTACGCGGGCAGGAAGTCGCCAAACAGCCGATGGAGAAGCAGGGCGCAGCTAGACAACTGGAAGAAGTCGCGGCTTAAGGGGGGGAAATGGGGCGGGTCACTCCGCCCCATTCACAGCATGGGAACACACGATGAATCAATTTCCGGAAGAGATTATGCACGGCTCTGTGAGTTGATCTATGCCCAGGCCGGCATTCACCTTGGCACGGAACGTCGAACGATGCTTGAGGGGCGGATCAAGCGGCGTCTGAAGACGCTCACAATCAGCTCATACAGCGAGTATTGCGATTATCTATTCAGTCACGCTGGGCTCAAGGAAGAGCTAATGCACCTGATCGATGCGGTGACAACCAACAAGACCGATTTCTTTCGCGAGTCGGCACATTTCGATTATCTGGTCGACAAAGCATTGCCTGAGATATTCGAGCGAATCAGCGGCAGACAATTCACAATCTGGAGCGCTGGATGCTCGACCGGTGAAGAGCCGTACACCATGGCAATTGTGCTGAGCGAGTATGCGCAGACGCACCCAGGCTTTCGATTCCGCATCATGGCCAGCGATATTTCCAACACTGTTTTGAAAAAGGCAGCTTTGGGCGTTTATACAAATGAAGTGGTGGCTCCTGTAGCGTCGAACCTGCGTCGCAAGTATTTTATGCACAGCGTCAAGCCCGGCTCCGATCTGCAGCGCGTTGTACCGGAGTTGCGACGGCAGGTCGAGTTTCGCCGCTTGAATTTTATGGATTCTGATTACGGTATGACGGAAAAGATCGATGCGATCTTCTGCAGGAACGTCATCATCTACTTCGACCGTGCGACGCAGGAGCGCATATTGCAGAGGCTTTCCAATTGCCTTTTACCGGGCGGGTATATGTTTGTGGGCCATGCTGAAACCTTGCATGACATGAATCTTCCATTGATGCCCGTGGCTCCGGCGCTTTACAGGAGGGTTGATGTCAGAAGCTAACCCAGCAGTCAACCCAGTGTTGCCCGAAGTCTGCCTACAACCGGGCGAGTCTATCCTGGTTAGGGAACCGTCAATGCTGCGAACACTGCTGGGCTCATGTGTCGGCATTGCATGCAGGATTCCTCGTTTGGGAGTAGGTGCGCTTTGTCATCCGATGCTGCCGTGCCTTCCGGTCAAGCGATCCTCAACGATAACGCGCTCAGCGAGCATCCGCTATGTGGATTTTGCGATTCGCGATCTGGCGCAGCAGTTCGATGCGCTCGGCGCTCGGCGCGGCGAGGTTGAAGTGAAGATCTTCGGCGGTGGGGATGTGCTCCTTTTGGCCAGTGACGGGGCGCGGCCCACGGTGGGAAAGCTGAACATTGAGGTCGCACTGAGAGTATTGGAAGAGGAAGGATTCTCGATTACGGCCTCTTCCTTGGGAGGAAGTCGTGGCATCAATATTCGCTTTAACACACAGACCGGCGAAGTGCTTTTGCAGCGCCACTCGTGAGACAGGATTCTGAAGGCAGACTGGCCGGCCAGCCAAGGCCGTCCCATAAATGTGAGATGCAGCAATGAGGCCGGGGTTGTGAGCACACCGAAGATTCGCGTTCTGATTGTTGACGACTCTGCCGTCGTGCGCCAAACGCTGCGCGAGGTACTGGAGTCTGACCCGGAAATTGAGGTAATGGCAACAGCCGGAGACCCCTTTGTGGCCGCCGACCGAATCGCCGAGCAGGTGCCGGACGTAATTACGCTCGACATTGAAATGCCGCGCATGGACGGGCTCACTTTCCTGAAGAAGCTGATGAGTCAACATCCCATTCCTGTTGTGATTTGTTCAAGCTTGGCTGAAGAGGGCGCGCTGAGCACTTTCAGAGCTTTGGAGTATGGGGCGGTTGAAATCATCACCAAGCCGCGCATGGGCACGAAGCAGTTTCTTGAAGATTCTCGCATTGACATCTGTGATGCGGTGAAGTCCGCAGCAGCTGCGAGGTTGGGCACGTTGAAGCCAAGCCACACGGTCGAGCCCAAGCTCAACGCCGATTGCATTCTTTCTCCAGCCACACGCGCCATGGCCGAGACTACGGAGAAGGTGGTAGTCATCGGCGCGTCCACTGGTGGGACAGAGGCGCTCAAGGCTCTGCTCGAGACGCTGCCCGCCGATATTCCGGGAATTGTAATCGTGCAGCACATGCCGGAGCTGTTTACCCGCGCGTTTGCGAAACGGCTCGACGGATTGTGCGCCATTACAGTCAAGGAGGCCGAGACAAACGACACGGTGATCCGCGGGCGAGCCCTGATTGCGCCGGGGAATCATCACTTGCTCCTCAAACGCAGCGGCGCGCGCTACTACGTTGAAATCAAGGACGGCCCTCTCGTCTGCCGTCACCGACCGTCTGTCGATGTTCTGTTCCGCTCCGCGGCCCGCTATGCCGGACGGAACGCAGTGGGCGTGATCCTAACCGGTATGGGCGACGACGGTGCGCGCGGCATGCTCGAGATGAAGCAGGCAGGCGCCAGGACCATCGCTCAGGACGAGGCGACTTGCGTTGTCTTCGGGATGCCTAAGGAAGCCATCAAACTCGGCGGTGTTGACAAGGTACTGCCACTGCAATCGATAGCCCGGGCAATTTACTAGGAAGCTCCTGCGCCTACATCTGATTTTGTAGCCGCAAAGGGTTTCGTCTCGATCCAAGTGGTTTTCGAAAAGAGTATGTTCATCAAAGCCGAGTCTGCGCGTCGTCCTGTTATACCGATTTCCGGCATCCAAGTACACTGCGCCCGGAGTGGCAGACCGTTGGCGAGGTTGGTAGAGATTGTCCGCCTGAGAGTTGAGACCGTTTCGCCGCCTCACCCGAATGGCAACTTCCGGTCTGCTGGTACCTGGCGGCTCGTGGATGCCGAATTCACCGCCGGCACCATCGAAACGGCTCTGATGCTGCACTGTTCCATCATCGGCGGACCATGCGTCTACAGCTACATGGAGGTAGAATGGATCCGTCCATCGCTTGCTTCGCCTTCGCTGTTTGACACACTCTTCCAGCCGTTAGCCAGACCTTGTCCCAAAAGACTTGCAGAAGTCGCCGAGCCTCGACGTGCCCTCGCTGGACAAGACCATCGTCCTCTGCGTGGACTTCTACACCTAATCCTGCGGCGGATGGCATCCGCATTACAACGGGAACCATCGTGGATGCGACGATTATCCACGTCGGCGTCTCCCCGCACGGTCAACCTCTTCCTGCACCCTCCGTGGCGCCTCTTGCAGAGGATCAAAAACAGGGTTCTTCGGCAGACGGCGGCACTCAAGACACAAACGACAAGCCCAGTAAGTTTGGCGTCTTTGGGAGGGCTCCGGGAAGCGCGCTCACGCGGCAGAAATCACCCACTCCATCAGAATCCGGTACCGCAACAGAGAAGAATGGTAATGGAGCGGCCGCAGGCGTTCTGATCGAGAGCCAGACTCAGTTATTCGACTTCTCAACGGTCACTGTGGATGGCGGCAGCTTCCAGGTGCCTCCTGGATACAAGCAAGTCACCTCTCCCATGCAAGGAAAGTAAGCGAGGTTATCGGGCGCCGCTGCATGCCGCTGGCTCGATCGACGCCCTTGGTCTCAGACGGAGGCAAGTTGAACGGAATGAGGCCGGAAGCGTCTCAATTCTCTGTTGTCCAGAGGCTAGCTGTTGAGCTCAGCCAGCAGGACCTTGGCTTTGTCGGCGAGGGTATGAGCCCCGTCGACGTCGCGGGAGTCCAGGGCTTCCTGTGCCTGCGTCAGGAACTCCCGAATATGCTCGGCTGTCTTCTCCTCGGCGTCGCTGAGTTGGCGGGTGACCCCATTGATGCCATTTTCAATTGCAGCGATGGTGTCTGAGGTTTCCGAGCGAGTATCGCTGGAGGCGCCGGAGGAGAGCTGGCCGATAGCGCTTTCGCTTGGAGCGACGGTGATTGCCGCCTCCTGCGGGGGAACTGGCTTCTTAGCCTGGTGGACGGGCTTTTTGGGGGTTGTGGCCGGAGAGAATCCTAGTTTTCAGTGGTAGAGATTTTGGGGAGCAGGTCAGGCATTGGTTTCTTGATTCATACCTACGTTTTCCGCAGCCTCAGCATTGCGCCTACAATTGTCATGGTTTCAGCTCTGCTGTTTTGCCTGAGTCTTTTCAGGCCAAGGAGCTAGCTCTTTACGTAGCTTCGGTCATATCTGGTAAGAGTTGACCGACGTATTCGCAATTCTTCCTGCAGGCTCCATGCGCCAACTCGGCACAGCTAACGCGAGGGAGGCTTATGAGCGGTACCGAACAGTACGGGACTTGAATGCACGGAAGGTGCGATTGCTTGCTGTTCATGTAATATGCCGAATCATCCTGATCGTTCACGAAAGACATGAAGAAAGTTAAATGGAGATTCTCAGTATGAGCAATTCCGAAAATCGTCGAATCGTCCTAGCGTCCAGACCAGTTGGGGCGCCTACCCCCAACAATTTCAGACTTGAAGCACAACTCATCCCAGTCCCGGTTCAGGGGCAGATGCTTTTGCGAACTATCTGCCTCTCGCTCGACCCTTATATGCGCGGCAGAATGAGCGACGCTCCGTCGTACGCGCCGCCGGTAAAGATCGGCGATGTTATGGTCGGATCGACTGTCAGCCAAGTCGAGATCTCTCACCATCCCGACTTTGCAGTGGGCGACCTGGTGCTGAACCAAAGCGGCTGGCAGGACTATGCCGTCTCCGATGGAAAGGGCGTCTTTCGCCTCGGCGCACAGATGAAGCATCCTTCGTATGCTCTCGGCGTACTCGGCATGCCTGGGTTCACAGCTTATATGGGATTGCTGGAGATTGGTCAGCCTGTAGCGGGGGAAACGGTGGTTGTTGCGGCGGCAACTGGTGCGGTTGGATCCGTTGTCGGCCAGATCGCTAAACTCAAAGGCTGTCACGTCGTGGGCATTGCTGGTGGCGAGAGAAAATGCCGGTCTGCCGTTGAAGATCTGGGCTTCGATGCTTGCGTTGATCATCGAGATCCCGCGTTGAAGGACCTGCTCGCACTAGCCTGCCCGAAGGGTATCGATGTCTACTTTGAAAACGTTGGGGGAGTCGTTTTTGAAGCTGTTCTTCCGCTGCTCAATACGCGCTCACGCATTCCCCTCTGCGGCCTGATCGCACACTACAACGACCGCGAGGCCCCCTCGGGAAGAGATCATACTCCACAGGTCATGGGTACTTTGCTGAAGCGTCGCGTACGCGTGCAGGGATTCATCATATTTGACGATTACGGTCCGCATTTCGGCGAATTTCAAAAGCAGATGTCGGAATGGTTCACCGCAGGAAGGATCAAATATCGCGAGGATATAGTGGAGGGTCTCGAGCGTGCTCCCAATGCCTTCATCGGGTTGCTTGAAGGAAAGAACTTCGGAAAGCTGGTGGTACAAGTTGGCGCAGTAACCGAATAAAGGACAACACGATGCCGCTTTCACCATCCAATCTCTCCGATGGGTTGCTTGGGTTGCCATGGTTGTGTCTGCTCCTTGGACTGGCCATTTGCTTGATCTTCTCGGCATTGAGGCCCTAGCGTGTTGAACATTTCGTCAGCCTCAGCAAGACGGCATCGGTTGCTGCGCAGGTGATTGTTTTCCGTTTCGTTACCTGGCCCCAATCAAAGGTGCCGCGTTGCTCCAGTCCGGGCTGCTGCTTGCGTACGGTCTATTTTCTTGCCCTTCGGCAGGGTTAAAGAAGCTGCAAGCGAAGAACACCTCCGACATCATCACGTTAGGCGGCGCGGTGAAGGTCGCAATCTGTGTCGGAGTATCGTTTCTGTGCGTTCTGCTTTTCCTTTCAGCATTGCTCACAATGTCAGCAAAGGCAGGCGGAATGGCGTTGGCATCGGCACCCGTGAGCATCCTGGTGATGTCTGTCGGCCTTGGACTCGATGAACGTGGATTTCGACTCGACCGTCGACCTTTGGGCCATCGAGCGGGATGCGAATATTCGCTTCGGGCTTGAGGCGGTTCGCTCTGACGCTAAACACTTTATTCTGCTTGCAACTGCTTGTTGAGAAGTATAGCTGGCTGCGTCGTTTCCGGTTCAGTTGGCAGCGGTGATCCAGGCACGTGCTTGCGTGCTCTGAGAGGACTGAAACACCTTCGTCGGGCAAGGAATGAGAAAGCTGAAGATACGCATCATTTGCACAATCCATTCAACCTCGGTAACGACTGCAACCCGCTCCCAGCGCGTGGGGTGTTCCACCCCAATCTTCATGTCCTCCCAGATGGCGCCTGGGTCGTAGCCGGTGAAATTCGCCGAGGTCTTATATAACAGTCGGATCTTGTCGTGCCGCTTGAGTGCTTCGAGAATTGCCGGAATAAAGATTCCGTCATAGTCCTCTTTTGTGACCTGCCCATCGCAGGAAACCGCGATGACATTGTCGGGAAAATCCTTAAGAAGTTCGATCATTGAACACGCTCCTTGGTGTACGTTTTGAGTGCGTAATTCGCGGATTAGGGAAGCTATCGTCATGTTCCGCAATTGACCCAGACTCTCCGTTCGTGCCGAATTCAGGGCCATTGCCCGGACGCTGCCAGCGCGCTGCCTCGTGCACCTCAAGAGCCGTCACTTTCGCGACTCTGCGCTGGTGACGAATCGCGCCGCTGAAGCGAGCCTTCAGGAATGTCTCAATTAATTCCCAGGCCAGTACAGGCCCAATCACCTGGCCGCCGAGTGAGAATACATTCATGTCGTCGTCTTCGACGCCCTGGTGTGCGGAAAAGACGTCATGGATGAGTCCGGCGCACACGCCAGCAACTTTGTTGGAGCAGATGGATGCCCCTACGCCACTTCCGCACAGTGCTAATCCGCGATCTACCTTGCCGGCTGCTACAGCCTTGGCCAGTGGGATCACGTAATCCGGATAATCATCTCCAGGGCTCGGTTGAAGCGCGCCGAAATCGGTGACCTCATAGTCAGCATTGCGCAGCAAGTCCGCAATCTTTTCTTTGAGAACGAACCCTCCATGGTCCGAGGCAATTCCGACGCGCACGGTGACTCCTCCTGGTTCTTGTCAAGTACACGGTGAGCCGGCCTGCAGACGTTTTCGGGGGCGAAGGCGTAGCGCTCCATTACCACTGCTCCCGGTGTCGACGAGCCGAAAGTGTCGACTGCGACGCCGGCGATTCTGAGCCCGACAAAGGACTTCCCCCGGCCGGGGAACCGGCCTCGATGATCAGTAGCGGCATGCCCGTGAACAGAATCCTCTTGCGGTACTGGTCAGATTGCGACGAAAACAGGTTGGTGCTGGACATGCTCACAACTCTCGCGTTCGCACCTTCCTTCAGTAGTTGCTCCCTGCCCTCGAGTGCAAGATGCACTTCGGATCCTGCTGTAACTGCTCATCGCTCATCGATGACCGCGCTCCGACGTGCCTTAGCTGGATGCAGGTGGACGAACGATAACCACGGAGCATGTGGCTCGACGAACGACCGACTCCGCAATGCTGCCCAGCAAGAAGTCGTGGATGATCCTTCTTTTGTGCGAGCCAACGACAATGAGATCGGCACGCCATTCCTCTGCTCGAATGAGGATCGCCTGGGTCACATCTCCGATTAGCACCTCTGTTTTTGCCGTAAATCCAACGCTGCGGAGTTCGCCCGCGATCCGCTCGACGAACGCGTGGGCCGGCGCCTTCTCACCGTCCAATTCGGGCGCGTAGTCCTGGGCCATCTCCGGCGGAGGCACGGGCTCAGCCGGTTGCAGCACATGCAGGACCAGAACTTCGGTATTCTCTTGCCGAATTCCTCTTTCGACAGCACGAAGCAAATTATCCGCAAACCCCGAATCGTCAACTGCGATTAGTACTCTCATGATGCCTCCATATTCACCGGCAATGCCCGCAGGACGATTTGCAAACTCACGATATGTGCGAGATCGTTTATGCGGAATCGCCGGCCCATGTAAAGCACATTCAGACAGGGAAAATGCTCCCGCATTGGTTCTCAAGTTTCGAATAGGACGGCTCAGGAATGCAGGTCAATATAGCTCACGGGAGCGGTCCGCTCTATCAAGATGCCTGCCAAGGAGAGATGACGGACGCAAAGGACCTAGTCTGTGGAAGTGAGCGCGATGCTGTCTTCATTGGAGAGAACAATTGGCACTTGGCGTTACGATGGGCCCGCGAGAAGCTGTTAGTGCTTGAGGGTTATGGACAGGAGTCCAATCCAACAAAAATCATGCGCCCTATCGACTTCTGCCCTTCGTCCCCAAGCAGGTGGATCGAAAACGTGGACCGGAGGTGCTTCCGCTGTCACTGGGGCTAGCCGCTGCTGCACCCTGAACTGAAGAGTGACCTTGCCCCCCAGATAACGTACCTCATATTGCGCTCTGAGGTACTAGCGAAGGAGCGGCGGAGATGGTGCGTTTACCACGTCGAGAAGTTCATCACGGTGCGTGCGGCAAAAGATGCGGTCATGCAATGGATCCTCTGGTGTAACCAGAAGCGAATGCACTCCACGATCGGCTACCAAAGCCCGGTCGAGTTCGAACAGGCTTGGCAGTTGCTGCGGGAAGCGGCCTGAAAACAGGCTGTGGGTTTATCGCCTCAACCCCAGCGCATATGGGGTACGCATTCTGAGGGCAAGGTCAGTGGGGCAGCAAATCGAAAAATCTGTTTCTACGAGTATTGTCGGCGTATTGGGTTTAATTATCGGCAGATTTGGGAAAATTGTTTGGGGTACGGCAAGCGGGGCATAGGGGCCGAGCCCCTCAACGACTGGAAAGCCGAGCAGCCTTCACCGTTGGGAGATTTGGATGGGCACGGATGGGGAGATTGGCCGTGGCTCCACATTTGGGCATTGGCGAGGCGTGTTGGCGGAGGAGCAGGCTGGGGTTGACCGGGGGTTGGTTGCGCTGGTTTACTGGGAGACAGTCATGGTGAAGATGCCCGCCAACGCGATATGCCCGTGCAGTATGCGAATTAGCTGCGACAACGCAGGTGCGGGATATGCCGCCTGAGGGGGACCGAAGAAGCAGTTCGGCAGCAGATATCAGGCCACCTTCCGCAGAAGCGGTTGGTGGCTTTTCCATTTTGGGTGCTCTTTTACGTGTACAAGCGAGAGATTGGGAGCGAGTTTTGGAAGAAGTTAGCTTAGCCACGATTGAGGCCGCGCGGGAGCGTTTGGGCGACCAGATTCATTTGTCGCCTTGTCAGTTGTCGCACCACCTGAGCGAGCGTATTGGGATGCCGATATTTTTGAAGCTGGAAAACCTGCAGCGGACGGGGAGCTTCAAGGAGCGGGGCGCGCTGAACAAGCTGCTGACACTGACCGAAGAGGAGCGACGGCGGGGGGCGATTGCGGCTTCGGCGGGAAATCATGCGCAGGGAGTGGCCTTCCATGCGGCGCGTCTGGGGATACGTGCGCAGATTGTGATGCCGGAGGCGACGCCTCTGGTGAAAGTGGTGTCGACACGGGGATTTGGCGCGGAGGTGATTCTGCACGGGGCCAACTACGACGAGGCTTGCGAGGAGGCGCTGCGGCGGTGCGCGGCGAGCGGGATGACGTTTATCCACCCGTTTGACGATGCGACGGTGATTGCGGGGCAGGGGA